>Ga0307488_10001115_pt1 | contig 22530 bp, 23 predicted proteins | sample SB02metaG_FD_202248 | JGI IMG/M metagenome (GOLD analysis project Ga0307488, IMG submission 202248) | Sea-ice brine microbial communities from Beaufort Sea near Barrow, Alaska, United States - SB 0.2 | ecosystem: Environmental > Aquatic > Marine > Coastal | place: USA: Alaska | collected... | reverse complement strand
TCAATTGCTTCTCTTTTTTCTTTAAATATTATCTGGTGGAATCTGAGTCCTGATTAAAAAGATCTTTTTTTTTCTCTTTTAATTTTTCTAGCGTAAATTTGTCTCTTACAGACTTTATTATGGGGAAGATGTAATTAGAAAGGGTTACCAAGAGTTTTACCCGATCTATTTTTGTGAGCTTGTCTAAATTTATAAGCAGATCATCCAAGACTTTTCATAGCGCATTTCCATCTTTTCTTTAATGGAAGGTCCTTCTTTTTTTGCAGGGCCTCTTTTAGATTTTTTTCCTGCTTTCTTCGCTGAATTTGGATCGAATGACATGTGTATAAATATTAGATGCTAAACCAAATGTAACTAAAAAAGTTTACTTTTTTAGCAACCAACTGCTAGACTGTATTTTATCACCCAATCCATCAACTAGAGTAATTCCCATTTCATCACAGATAGGTCTTTCTGGTATTGTATTGTTATTTTGATCTCCACCATTTGCGAAGCTTAACTCATAATCTGAACCAAAATCTAAAGCAATTTTCTCAATGGTTTTACATACGGTCCTGTCTTGATCTATAGACAAAACACAATGGTCTACAGATTTTATATTAGAGACAATAAAAACCCGCTCTTGTTCTTGTTGAAACTCTTTTGACCCTTTTAAAGCTCTTTGATGATCACTATTTACAATCACAAATAATTCATCTGCCAGTTCTTTCGCATTGTTAAAATACTCAATATGTCCTTTGTGTATTGGGTTAAAATAACCAGATACAATCATTCCCTTTTTCTTACTCATCTTATTTTTTTATCTTCCAAAATCATCTTGTACTCTTATAATATCTTCTTCATCTGAAGGGTTACCTGCATCTGTATGTTGCCAGATTTCTGCTACAACTGAAGTTTCATCTAAACCTATTAAACGATGCCGTTCGCCCTGTTGTAAAACAATTTGATTTCCTTCGTTATAAACTTTTATTTCGTTTTCAACATCAGAATCGCTTCTAACAATACCAACAGAACCTTTATATACTTGCCAAATTTCAGCACGTCTGTTATGGTATTGCCAAGAGAGTCTTGCTTCTGGTTTAACAATTAAAATTTTAGGGCTTAATTTTCCTCCAATTTTTAAGGTGTTTATATCCAAGCCTTCAAAAAATTTATTTGAAAACTTTTGTGCTTGCTCTTCATCAATAACGAGGAAACCTCCCCAAGGTTTGTTAAAATCCTTTGAAATTACATTGAAACCAAAAGAATTAATTTCATTTTCAATTTTTGAATAAAATTCTACATTCATTATTATATTTATTTATTATTATTCTGAATAAAACAAAACACTATCGTTTGCAGTATTTAAGAATTCATGCTCAAGTGTTTTATCCAATCCCTCCTTAAGAGAGAATGGAGCATTAAAAACTTTGTGAGCCTTAGATGAATCAAACTGTGTGGTCGCACAAAATTTTTTCACACGAACTGAACTAATTGATGTTTTCTTTCCTGAAATTAGAGATAGAAAATCAAACCCATATCCACCTAGCATTCCAATCCAATATGGTATTTTATATTTTGGAAATTTAATATTCATTTTTTGTTGAATAATAGCAGACAATTCGTTCATTGAAAAATCTGGTTTGTCTGCATAATTATAAATATGAAATCCAAGCTCTTTTTTATCAATACACTTTTTAATAAATGCAGTGATATTGCGCACATAAGCCATAGATTTTGCATTATCACCTTGCCCAATCATCAGAAATTTTCCTGACGAAATCTGTTTAAGTAAATTATAAACATTACCCCGATTACGTTCTCCAAAAATAACGGTAGGTCTTATAATAGTAATTGATTTTTCTTCGGGATTATTTAAGTACCACTTTTTAATTACCTGTTCTGCTTTCCATTTACTTTTACCATAATGATTAAATGGGTCCTCAGGGTTAGATTCATTAGGGTTAGACTTATTCAAACCATATATAGCAACTGAGCTTGTAAATATCAAGTTTTTGATATTAGATTTATCCATAGCATCTAATACATTTTTAGTACCTTGTTCATTAACATCGTAATATAGAGAAGTTGGAGAAACATCATCTCTATGCTCTGCAGCCAAAAGAACAACTGTGCTTGTGTTTCTTTCAAAATTTAAATCATTTTTATTTAGAATATTACCAATTATTGAGATTTCATTAAAGAAAGGACTTGGTTTTTTGTCTAAGTTTGTAACTTCAAATTCTTTTAATTCCTCAATTAGAAAAGAGCCTACAAAACCAGAACCTCCTATAACTTTTATCATAAGTTTACTTTTAATATTTATTTAATTCGATATCTATTAATTTCTTTACTACTGAATACATATCACTTTCTGCTTTCCATCCAAGTATTTTAGAAGCTTTACTAGGATCAGCTAAATTAATCCTTATGTCTTGGGGTCTATAAAACTTCTTTTCAGTTTTTAAATATGTTTTGTAATCTAAATTTAAACATTCAAATGCATACCTAACAAAATCCTCTAATGAATGAGTTTTTCCTGTCGCTATAATAAAGTCATCTGGAGAATCTTGTTGAAGCATTAACCACATAGCCTCCACGTATTCTGGAGCCCAACCCCAATCTCTATGAATATCTAAATTACCTAGAATCAAGTTTTCTTCTAAGCCCTTTTTAATTTTTACAGCTGTTTCAATAATTTTTCTAGTTACGAATTTAGCCCCTCTCAAGTTCGATTCATGATTAAATAAAATTCCCGTACAAGCAAAAATTGAATATGAATTTCTATACATTGTCACAAAATCAAAAGCTGATGCTTTAGAAATACCATAAGGACTAATTGGTTTTAGTTTTGTGAGCTCATTAATTGGTATTGTGTCATGGTTGCCAAATGCTTCACTTGAACCAGCATTATAAAATTTTGTTTTAATTTTAGAAAATTTAATTGCCTCAAGTATATTAAGAGTACCACAGATGATGGATTGAACAGTTTCAATAGGTTTTTCAAATGATAGACCAACTGAACTCTGAGCAGCTAGGTTATAAATCTCATCAGGTTTATATTTATCTAGAACCTTAAGAATAGTTGACATTTCATTAATATTTAATGTTACATAAACTATACTTCCTTTAATTTTTAGTATCTTATGATTTAAAAAATTATTGGAATCTGCATCTCTAGAAGCACATATTACGTTATATTTTTTTTTAGACAAAAATGAGGTTAAAAAGGAACCATCTTGCCCTGAGGCACCAATTATTAAAGCAGTTTTATTCATTATGTAAAATATTTAATTAAAGATTTTTCTATTATCGAATTTTCATAATTCTTTTCAAATAATAGAAATGATTCTTTTTTTATTGATGTATATTTAGTTTTATCCTTATAGATACCATTTATTGTATCAATATATTCATTAGGACTTTCAGAAATAAAACCATGTTTGAGATGGACAAAATTTAACACAGGTTTAGCAGCTAATTTAGACATTACGACTATACTTCCTAGTGAAAAAGATTTGATTATTTTAGTTTGAAGTCCTCCACCGGTCATCATAGGGGCAATACTGCATAAAGAACTTTTTATAATACTATTCGGGTTTTCAATAAATCCTAAAAATTGAACTCGTGTATTAGAGAGCTTTTTCACTAAACTATCATTGGCGTAACCCCCAATTATAATTAAATTAATATCACGATTAAGTAAACTAATAACATTTTCAATAAACCACTCAACGGCAATAATATTGGGTTTATAATCCATTCTTCCAATGAAAACAATTGAGTTTTCATATTCCTTGGAAATTGCTATTTTCTGATTATCAATCTTATCAAATCCATGAGGAATACATTTAACATTACCATGTTTCATCCAAAAATCTGCTTCGTTTGGGTTTACATATGAAATTTTATCGAAACCTCTAACAACCGATAATTCAAATTTTTTCAATAATAAAGACTCTAGTCTATATACATTTTTCCAGATGAAATTTTTAGTGTTTTTAACTGAATTCTTATAGTTTAAATACATTGAGTCAATTGAGTAAATAAATCTTTTTGATTTAAATTTTGCTCCGTAGTTGGCTGTTCTGAGGACAAATCCTATAAAATAATCAGACTCTAAGTTGTTTTCTTTTTCAATTATTTTTTTTAAATTTTCACTATGAAAATAACCTAATTGCATGGGCTTAGCCATAAATAAAAATCTTAAAGAATCAAAATATGATAATAATCTTGATTTTTTATAGACAAATACAGAATGAAACTTATTTTGTAGATGAGCGATAGTTTCCTTGTCAATAGTTTCATCAGTAATTATGTATAGTTTTATTTTGTATTTAGCACCTAAACTTATTAGCGAATTATACGTGGCTATTCTTCCTCCTGAGTTAAGTGGATATGGAGCTCTTGCTGTTACAGCTATTAGTTTTTGTTTAAATTCTTCCAAAATAAATTAACATTTTTAGTGAGACTTCTTTGACTGAATTTTTTTGCATAGTTAAAGTTTAGATCAACCATGTCAATTAAATCATCAGGATTCATATTGTGAAAAGACATTAAATTATCATAAATATCATTTATATCATAAGGGTTTGCATAAATTGCATTTGGGCCAGCCACCTCTGGAATTGAAGAGCAATTTGAAACTAATACGGGAGTTTTTCTAGACATAGCTTCCACAACAGGAAAACCAAACCCTTCGTGTGTTGATAGTGTTAAAGATAATGATGCATTATCATATAGAGTTATTAATTGATCATCACTAATATTGGGTATAAGTTCTACAAAATTTAATAATTTTAAATCATTTATTTTTTTTCTAAACAAAATATCTTTTTCACCTGAAATACCAACAATTTTTAATTTATATTTTTTAACATGTGATGAATTAAATTTTTTAAATGCTTTGAGAATTCTAACTAAATTTTTGCTTTCCAGACTTCCAGAGACAGTTAAAAAATATTTTTCTGTTTTAATTATATTTATGTTATCATCAAACCATCGGTCTTCAATAGAACAATGAATAACCGTTATTTTTTGATTGGTTTTTAAACTATAATTTTGAACAATATCATCCTTTGTATAATGTGAAATACAAATAATTTCTTTAGAAAGTTTTATATTTATACTTGTTATCAATTTCCTGTAAAGTGAACTAATTTTTTGTTTTGGAGTTTTGGTGTTAACATTCTTTAAAAATATTAAGTCATAAACAACAAAAATTGATTTCTTTCGATTTAGTATAATTGGGGCAGTAGTAGAAGGAAATAAGACATAATTATGTTTAATAAACATTAATCTTATAGGTAATGAAATTTGTTCCCATAAAAAATATGAATTAAACCCAAATTTAATTGTTTTATTGGCAGGTAAATAAGTTTCTAATTTAGTTTTAGGTGAAAGGTAAACTTCATTGTTTTGATTAACTACAAGGGATCTCATATATTTAGAAATTCCTCTTAGTCTCCAAGAACCTATCAACATTCTTCCGTCAATGATTAAGTTATATTTCATATGAAGACTCGGTTTTAATTGATGTTGAGTTCCAGTCAAAAGATTTAGAAATAATACTGAGTTTATCCAATAATTTATTTTTATAGTCCATATCGTTTTTTATTCTTAAAATTTTATTAGCAAAAGCTTCATAATCATCTGAATCTACTATAAAGTCGTTATCATTTAATACAATTTCTGGGAGTGAAGTAGAACTTGAAACTATTGGAATTGTTCCACATTTTATTGCCTCTAAGGCGGGTAATCCAAATCCTTCATACTTTGAAGGAAAAACAAAAACTAAACTTTTTGAGTAGAACTCTCTTAATTGATTAACACTATAATCATTGTGATCAATTTTAAAATTCTCTTTTTGATAAAAAGAACTCAATTCTAAATCATTTTTACCTGTTTTTTTTGTTATGAAAATGAAATTTATTTTGTGCCCTAAATCTTTTAACTTTGAATCTATATCATTGAAAATTTGAATATTTTTTCTTTTTGCCGACGAGCCAATATATAGAATATAAGGCTTTAAATCATTTAAAAAAGTAACACTTTCATTACTTGTTTTTCTATACTCTTTATCACATGATATTAAAATAGCTTGCACCTTATCGGGGTTTAAGTTTATCTTTTTTTCTATACTTTTTTTTGTTGAGTATGAAATTGTAATAATTTTTTTTGCTCTTTTAAAAGCAATAAAACTTATCATATAATATAAAAATCTAAAAATAAAAGATGAATTATTTTTATGATCAATCCAGAAAATATCCATTACCGAAATAATTGTCTTCTTAAAATATAGAACTGGAAAAACGTCATGATGAGTAACATGAAATAAATCTATATTTCTTTTATAAACCACATAAGGTACTGTAATTTGATTTTCAAGGTGTTTATTTCTTTTTTTTATTCTAATATATTCAAATTGAAGTCCATTTAAATTATTTACCTCATATCCATCGTAACACAATATAAAATATTTATTTCCTTTATTACTAAGATGACTAACAAGTCCGTTAATGTACATACCTATGCCGGTATGAGGTTTGATAGCGCTTCTACAATCAATAAGTATTTTTTTACACATTCTCATAAACGTTTAAAATATTATCAACAGTTTTATCCCAAGAAAATAGCTTTTTCTGATCCTTACTTTTTTCCTTTAGTTCATTAATTAAAGTTAAGTTTTCTAAAGTGTCATTAATTAATTCAGAGTCATTTTTTAAATCAGTACCACTTATATACACCACAGATTCTCCACCAACTTCTGGGATTGAAGAATTATTTGTTGTAAAAATTAAACAATTTTCATTTAATGCTTCAGCAATAGGAAGTCCAAAACCTTCATACAAGCTTGGATATATAAAAAATAACGAAAATTTATAAAAACTAGATAAATCAGATGAATTTAATTTACCTGTAAAATAAACTTTGAGATAGTCAACATTATTGAGTTTACATAGATTTTTAATTTTGTTTTTATTGTCAACTGAAACATTGCCTCCAATAACCAAATTAAGTTCTTTCTGGTCTATTAAATAAGGCATAATTTTAATTATATAATCAAAATTTTTTCTTTTATTAAAACCCCCAATGTAAAACATATACCTGCCATAATAATTAAAGTCAATGCTTGTTATATGATTAGTTAATTCTTTCTGAGCAGCTCCTAAATAAATAACTGAAGATTTTTTCGGTTTTCCATACAAATTAATAAAATCGTTTTTAGTAAAAAAAGAATTAAATATTATAAAATCAGACTTTGACGCATTTTTATTTTTTAATATATATAGATAATGATTAAAGAATGGTTTGTGTTTTTCTTCTGAGAATATTTCAGGAATTACGTCATGGATGGTAGTAATTACTTTAAAGTGGGAATTAGATTTTAAATATCCCGGTATAGGTGAATGAAATATATCAATATTATTTTTAATTAATTTATTTTTTGTTATTAATGGATCAAAAATCTCCTGTAAAGACTCTGGTTTATTAAAACTATTTATTTCAATAAGTTTATTTTCATTAATTTTAAATGGCAATTCACAATTCTTACGAACTAAAAAATATATGTCAGGAAATTTAAGCACTAATCTTCTCGCAACTTCATAAGTATATACGCCTACTCCAGTATATCTAGAACTCTTTTGTGTAGCTCTTAGGTCAAAACAAATTTTCAAAAAAATAATCTTTTTAGGATGAATAATAGTAGTTTTATATAATGAAGTATTAACGAAATAATAAATTCAAATATATTATTAGTATGGTCTTTTATAAATGTAATTCTAGAATTAACAAGTTCGGGCGAACCTTTATGAAATAAGATGTTTTTTATTTCTGATAGTTGCAACTTTTTATTTGATATACCACCAGTTAATTCAGTCTCATTATATAATTTCAGCTTATGATTAACTAAAATTCGAAATCCTAAAGATTTAGCTGATAAGGTGAAATCAGTATCGCTTAGGTACTGTGGATGTGTATTTGAATTTAATAAATTAATATCTAATAATATTTTTTTATTAAAAAAAGTACCCATTCCAGGTAGCCAATCTACTTCTGTAAAATCAGTATTATAATCTATATTTAAATTATGAAATGGCCCTTTAAATGGCCAACTTATATATCCGCCAGCAGACCATAACTCTTTTTTTTTGGTTAAATCAAACACTAATGGTCCTTGAATTATATCTTCATTTGATTCATCAAACTTAACAGCCTCAAATAAATAATTATTATCTATAATTATGTCATCATTTAGAATTAAAATATAATTAGACTTACCTTTTAGTGAATGTCTAATTCCAATATTAACTGATTCAGCCCACCACAAATCTGCGTTCCCATTATCAATTATTTTAACATTAAACTCATATTCATTTAGTAGAATTTTTTTATTAAAATCATTCACTACTATGACTTCAAATTCTTTATAACTCTGATTTGTTAAAGAATCTAATAGTCTTATTAATTTTTCTGTTCTATTATGAGTTGCAATTATTATTGAAATCATTTATCTGTCAAGTTTAGGTTTATATCCCTGGATGATTATAAATAAAAGAGGAATTAAAATTATTAACACATAAAATAGGGACATAGAAAATAGAGTTCCATCTGCAAGAATTGAAACTACAGTAATATTCAATAAAAAATATAAAGAAAACCCAATTTTATTTAGCCTATATCTAATAAATGATAATATTGAACCCATAACAAAAGCATAAATAAATGCAAATTTTCCAAATAGAATGTGACCAATCACATAAAATGTAGGGTTTGGACCAAAACCCTTATTTCCAAAATTAAAACTAGATAAAGATGTTATGTTCACACCTAAATTAATTTCGTTACTGGTTGGAATACCAAAATAAGGAAGTATATGAGCAAAATGATATTTTAATATATTTATATCTTTAATGTATTCACTTGACTCTCCAACAAAATAATAAAATGGACCTTCAGCAGTTCCAATTAATCTTTTTGTAAAAGCAAGAAAAACATTTGATTCATACCCCGAAGCTACTGCTGAAACAAAGGAAAAAGCAACAACAAAAGGCAGTAGATAAAAGCCTAATCTCATGAATCTCGGAAGACTTTTTAATTTAAATTTAATATTAGATAGATGTATTGCATAAATAAAAAATAAAAACAATTTTAAATAGACTAACCTACTACCTGTATTTAATATCAATCCTAGCATAAAAATTGATAAAACCATAATGGATAATCTGGTCTTTTTCATTACGTACAATTTAGCAATGATAATTGTCATTAATAATTTCAACCCCCAGTTTAAGTAGAAGATGATGCCGAATCCAGACCCCATTTCAGAATAAACACTAATAGTTCTCCTAATTCCAGAAATAAAAGGAACTCCTAATAAATAGATTGATAGTGATGTATTTAATATATAAATAGAAACAATAATTAATGTTAAAATTTTAATAGTTCTTTCAATTGAAAGTTCTTTTTTGAAATTAAAAAAAATATTTTTTTTATAAAAAACATTTAAACCTAAAATTAAAAAGATAGTAGATAATATAATATTTATAAAGATATCGAAGTTTATTGTTTCTATAAAATACAAGTAACTAAACAGTGTTACAATAATTGATTGATTCAATATTATAAATACCCAAAAATCAAAAATTGAAAACATATGTTTCTTTAAACAAGAAAATAGTAGGAAACCAACAAATAATAATAATCCTAAAAATAGGTAAATGTTGTTTATTAAATCTAAACTCATTTAGTATAATTTAAAGCGTGTTATTTTTTAAAATATAAAACTTAACTTATTTATTGTTTTAAATCAACCACAGATTCATATACTTTTAAGGTTTCGTGAAAGGTCTTATCCCACGTAAAATTTTTTAACCTTAAAGTACCTTTATCAATGTATTCTTGTCTTAAATTTTGATTATCTATTAATTCTTTTGAAGTATTCCTTAATGAATCAACATCTTTAGGGTCAAAATATAAAGCTGCATCCCCTCCAACTTCTTTTAATGAACCCCCATTACTTAATAAGACTGGGCATTTACATGCAAAAGCCTCTAAAACAGGCAACCCAAAACCTTCATATAAACTTGGAAAAACAAAAAATAATGCATTGGCATAATAATTTGATAATGACCTATCATCTTTAATTTTTTTTGATATAATATAACCCTGTAATCCTAAAGAATTTATAAAGCTCTTTTCTTCGTGGTTAAAATCTCCTCCACCTGCACAAACTAACTTTAATTTATTTTCCACTAATAAATCTGAAATTGACCTAACAAGAAAAGTGAAATTTTTATACATACTCCTATTGCCCACAAATAGAATATAATCTTCGGATAGCAATCTTTTATCTTCTCTATTATAATTTATTATTGTATTCCCATGATAGACCACATCAATTTTTGAATTATCTAAATCATAATAATGTAGAAGATCATTTTTTGTAGTTTCTGAAATTGCTATTATTTTACTCGAATTTTCAAGTATCTGTTTTTTACCTTCAAATGCACTAACATCTTGTTTTAAGTTTTCATATTTATTTGAAAATTTTTCATGAATTAAATCATGACAAGTAACAACATACGGCTTATCTTTTATTTTTTTTAAAAAATAATCATCATAATAAGTTGGGTGAAATACATTAAACTCTCCTTTTTTTATTTCACTTAGTGATTTTCTGAAATTAATAAAAGAAATAATTTTTTTCTTTCCTTTAATATTAAACTCTGGTCGCAAACTCATCAATTCGGGATTAACTTCCTTATTATAATACTCATTATCTGAAAAAACAGTTGCTACGTTGCATAAGTTATCAATACCATCAAACCTTTTTATTAACTCGGAAAAGTATCTTGATATCCCGCCATATTTTTGTCCTGTAAAAATCTGATGATCGTACAATATTTTCATTTATATAATTTATTCTGTGTGTTTTAAAAATTCTGTGTTTTTAAAGATCAATATATATAATAAATCCACTAATTAAATTGGAATGAAAATCAATATTAGTCCAATCTTTATGGTATCTGGCACCTCATGCAATATTTGATAATTTCATTTTATTATATTCCTCTTTAAAAATTTTCTCGATAATTTATTAATTAACCTCTCAAAAATAGATTTTTTGTTTTCAATATAAAACTTCTTTATATACACCAAAGCTTTTGTGTTTTCTAATATTTTATTAGTAAATATTATATTATTAAAAGAAGATAACTTGCTTTTATATATATCTGTTTCCCCACAATGGATTCCGCTACCATCATTTCCTATATTTTCTACAAAAGTTTGAGAAGGATTTAAACAAAGCCCATCGTGCTTAAAAATAGTTACATACCAAAAAATTGCCCAAGTATTTATTGTTTTTTCATAGTTTGCAATAACTTGCCCAAAAAAATCTTCATTACCATCAAGGTTAAATCTTTTAATATCTTCTTTTGAAAACTCTTTTAGAGTTTTATCAATATCTTTCTCATAATATTGCCATCTATCTGCCCAAGTAGCCCATCCCCAGCAATTCATAAGTCGCCATAAAAAAACATCCTCTAGGCCATCAGTTTTTATAGGATAGTTACCTCCACTTACATGCCAAACTTTTTCTTCATACTTATAAAACTCCAAAGCCTCGTTCATAAACTTCAAAAAATAAGGGCTTGTTATAAGATCGTCTTCCAACACGATAATTTTACCATATTCATTTACAATTTTCGTAACCCCGTCAATTATTGAGTTTGCAAGACCCCAGTTTTTCTCTCTTTTAATTATTGTTATTTTTTTAAAGCTATCTATACTATCTACATATTTCCGAACTTCATCTACGCTTTTTCGTCCATCATCATTTTTTGCATTGTCACAGTATATGAAAAGTTCACTTTCACTTGCTAACTCATTTTTTTGTAATGCTTCTACTGTCTGTTTTGTATGCCACGGACGGTTGTATACAAATAAAACTATTGGGGCAAGTTCTTGTTTTGAATTATTTTCTATCATTTAAGTTTCTCCTTAAAATTTAATCGGTTTTTTTTAGATATTTGCTTATGTATATATCTTCTATTGGAGATATATTATTTTTTAACACCTCAACTTTTTCTGGGATTATGTCTAATGCCACCACATCGTTTTACTGCGCAAGGAAAATCCCATTTAAAAGTCCTACATATCCTATTCCGGTTATTCCTCTTTTCATCTTGAAACCCCTGCTTTTTAATATAGATTATATTTCAAAAGACGTTAATCGCATTTTATCTATACTTCTTTTCTAGAAAACTATTTTCGATAAATATTACCGTATTTATAGCTTTAGAATAAATAGAATAGTTGAACTTTTGTAAAAATTCTGAAATTATATTTTTTTCAATATCATTCAAGCTACTTCGAAGTATTTCTATTAATATGACTTTTGGTTTATATTTTTTGAAATTATTTGACTTCAGAACCATAAAATCCAAACCTTCTACATCAATAGATAAAAAATCTATCTGTTGATTTTTTGGTAAATTTTCATCAAATATCTCTTCTAAAGTGGTCGTTTCAATATCTTTTTCAAATATAATATGATAATTAGTATCACTATTTTCTCTTTCTGCTGACAATTCTTTCGAAAATCCATTTAAAGCAGGTTCATTAAAAGCATAATAAGTCAAAACTTGTTTCTTATCTGAAATAGGTTTTTCTATATTTATATCTCGTGGACGAATCCTTTCAAATTCCTCCATACTATTTGGCATCGCATCTATATTTATTCCATTCCATCCTTGTTTATAAAAGAAGTAGGTATTTGAAAACCTTTTTGGATGATGGGCACCAACATCTACATAAAATCCTGTTTGTTGTTTTTCAAATAATCGTCTTAAAATCATATCTTCACCCTCTTGCGAATATGATTTTAAAGCATAAACATCAAAATAGTTATTCTTGATATTTAAGAGTTTGCTTATTGCATTTTTAGGTAATGTAGATTTAATTAGTTTTTTTAACATTTAGAGTATTTATTAATAGTAAACTTTTTGATAAATTAAAAAAGTTTACTCTGGTTTTTTTAAAAAATAATAAGCTCAAATAAGCCGCTATAAAATAAGAAATTAGAGTGGCCCAAGCAGAACCTTCTATTCCAATATTTTTAATAAGTATATAGTTCAGCAATATATTTACCACAGCTCCAATTGTTGTATTTATAATAGAGAATATTTGCAAATTCTCACTTAGTAACCACTTGCTGCTAGCCACTCCTAAAAACACAAAAACCCCAGCCCAAATATGTATCATCAAAACACTTCCAGCCTGATTATACTGCCCTCCATAAAGTAAATCTACTAGCCAATCACTTAAAAAAGTCATAGGAAGCGCTATAGCTATCGCCATCCACACCATAAGGTCATAAAGCTTCTGGAGCCTTACATAGTATAGCTTTTCACTTTGTTTTTTGGCATTAATGATTGCAGGAAAAAGTGAAGATGCTATAACCATAGGGATAAAATACCATGCTTCACTCAGTTTTACTGCCGCTGCATACTGTCCTACAGCTTCAGCGTTCATCATTTCTTTTATCATCACTTGGTCTATTTTCATATAGATTGATATAACTATACCACTCAATATCAAAGGCCAACTATCGCGCAGTAAATCAACCGCTGTTGATTTACTAAATTTTAAATGTTTAACATTAAACGTTGAAATATTTTTTATATAAAAATATATAAACCCACTTGCCAAAACAAAACTATCAAAAAGTATTAACCATGCAAACGCTATAAGTGGAGCTTCATTTAAAATAAGTGCTATTTTGACCATACTACTTAGAAAAAGAGAAATAACGTTTAGGTATACTACGTACTTACTCAATACTTTACTTTGAAAATACATGTCTACAACATTAAAACTTTGAAATATGGTTGCGCTTGCTATAATGAAGACCAAAGTGTTTATGCTGGTATCGTTTGAAGTAAAATTAACAGCTATCGCCAATATAACAAGCACCCCAAAAGCGCTCATGAGCTTCAGCCAAAAAGCCGTGCCTATTAACTCATCTCTACGACTTTCATCTTTGACAAGTTCCCGTATGACTATCCCATCAAGCCCAAGAGTAGCGATGGCGGTAAAAAGCCCTACAAAAGAAAGTGCATAAGAAAAATCCCCAAACTGTTCAGGACCTAGGTATCTAATTATCCAAACACCTATAAATAATCCAACTACTATTCGTAATATTTTTTCTCCAAAAAGCCACCCAGTGTTTTTGAAGTATTTTATAAAACCTTCATGGTTTTGTAATTGTTTGAGTTTTGCTATCATTTAATTATTTAAATACCACTTATACATTTTACCAGTTAAACAACTTTTCGTTTTAACCCTGCATTTAAATTAACTTTTATTTCGGGACATTTTAAAGCCATAACAGACATTGTTGGTCCACCTAAATAGCGAGCCCTAGGCAACGTAATTTGAGCTCTTATGACCTCCTGCCTTCAAGTATTGATCTTTTTGCATCAGTTTCACATCGGACTGCATCATGTCTTTTACCAAAGAAACCAGGTCATATTCTGGAACCCAACCTAATTTTTCTTTTGCTTTGGTCGGGTCACCAATTAATAAATCTACTTCTGTTGGTCTAAAATAAGCAGGGTCAACACTCAAAACCTCTTTTCCTAATTCAATTTGAAATTCAGTATTATTACATTTTGTAACAATTGCTTTTTCATTCACTCCCTCTCCAGTAAATTCTAATTCAATACCAACTTCTTTAAAAGCGAGTCGAACAAAATCTCTTACTGTAGTAGTCTTACCTGTAGCAATGACCCAATCTTCAGGTTTTTCAGCTTGCAAAATCATCCACATCATACGTACATAATCTTTGGCATGCCCCCAATCACGCTTAGCGTCTAAATTCCCTAAATAAAGTTTTTCTTGAATACCTAAAGCAATTCTAGCAGTAGCTCGTGTAATTTTACGAGTTACAAATGTTTCTCCTCTTCTTGGAGATTCATGATTGAACAAAATACCATTACACGCAAAAATATTATAGGCCTCTCTATAGTTTTTGGTAATCCAAAATCCATATATTTTTGCAACTCCATAAGGGGATCTTGGATAAAATGGTGAATTTTCATCGTAAAACCCTTTATCATTTTTATTCTCAGGCATCCCTCCATACAATTCTGATGTAGAAGCTTGATAAATTCTTGTTTTCTTTTCTAATCCTAAAATCCTAACAGCTTCTAATATTCGTAAAGTTCCCAATCCATCAATATTTCCTACATATTCTGGAGTATCAAATGAAACCGCTACATGAGACATAGCGCCTAAATTGTAAATTTCATCAGGTTGTACTTCTTGGATAATACGGGTTAAATTCATTGCATCTGATAAGTCTCCATAATGCAATTTTAATCGTTGATTCGGGTGGTGAGGATCTTGATATAGATGATCTATTCTAGCGGTATTTAATGAAGATGCTCTTCTTTTAATTCCATGAACCTCATATCCTTTTTCTAATAGTAGTTCTGCTAAATACGAACCATCTTGACCAGTAATTCCAGTTATTAATGCAATTTTCATAATTATAATTTTATTTCTTTAATATTATCTATATTCTCTAAAAACCATTGATAAGTTTTTTTAATACCTTCTTCTAGCTCTGTTGAATATTGCCATCCAAGTTTTTTCATTTTGGAAACATCCATCAGTTTTCTTGGAGTACCATCTGGTTTACTGGCATCCCAAAGAATATTTCCCCTGTGACCTGTTACCATCTGTATGGTGTCTGCTAACTCTTTAATAGTAATATCTTTACCGGTACCGATATTATATAAGTGCTCTGGTAAATTATTTTCTAACACATATAAAACCGCTTCTGCAATGTCATCGACGAACAAAAATTCTCTCAAGGGAGTTCCACTTCCCCAGAGTGTTACATCTGAATGGTTATTTATTTTAGCCTCATGAAATTTACGAAGCATCGCTGGCAATACATGTGAAGATTTAAGATCAAAATTATCAAAGGAACCATACAAGTTGGTAGGCATTAAGCTTACATAGTCTTTGTTGTATTGTTTACGTATCGCTTGGCATGTTTTTACTCCAGTAATTTTTGCTATGGCATACCATTCATTTGTAGGTTCTAAAGAATCAGTTAATAGGTATTCTTCTTTTAAAGGCTGTGGAGCAAACTTTGGATAGATACATGAGCTTCCTAAAAAGATGAATTTTTCAACCCCTGCCTTATGAGCGCCATCTATTAAATTGTTTTGAATCTGCATATTTTCCATTAAAAACTGATACGGAAAATCAGTATTGGCAAGTATCCCTCCAACTTTTGCAGCTGCATCAATCACTGCTTTGGGTTGTTCTTGATTATAAAAATTAATAACAGCTTGTTGATTTGTTAAATCTAATTCTTTACTAGTCTTACCTATTAAATTAGAATACCCTTTAGATTCTAGTGATCTCCATACTGCAGAACCTACCATTCCTCTATGGCCAGCAATGTAAATTTTTGTTGACTTTTTCAAATTTATTTATTTTCCAATTCTATAATATTCTAATCCTTTATTCTCCAGATCATAAGCAATATATTGATTTCGGCCATCAAAAATAACCGGAGTTTTTAATTGCACTTTAATCTCTTCAAAATCAGGCGATCGAAACTCTTTCCATTCGGTAAGTAGTACCAAAGCATCCGAATCTTTTAAAGCATCATATTTAGATGCTACATAAGTAATATTCTCAACCCCTTTGAGGTAATGTTCTTTTGCTTCATTGATAGCCTTTGGGTCGTAGGCTTTAATTTTAGCACCACGTTTTACCAATTCCTTAATTACATATATAGCAGGAGCTTCACGCATATCATCGGTTCCTGGCTTAAAGGCCAAGCCCCAAACACCAAAAGTAAACCCAGTTAAATCTTCTCCAAAACGTATTACAATTTTTTGAGCGATTACTAATTTCTGTGCATCATTTACTTCTTCTACTGCGGTGATTAATTGTGCGTTGTAGCCATTTTCTTTTGCTATTTTGGTGAGTGCTTTTACATCTTTTGGGAAACAAGAACCTCCATAGCCCGCACCAGGGTAAATAAAACTATATCCTATGCGCGGATCTGAGCCGATTCCGATTCTTACCTGATTGGCATCCGCCCCTACCTTTTCACAGATATTGGCAATTTCATTAATAAAAGATATTTTGGTAGCTAGCATTGCGTTAGCTGCATACTTGGTCATTTCAGCAGAACGAATGTCCATCGTTATAAAACGGTCATGAGATCTAAAAAAAGGACTATATAATTCTTTCATTTTTTTAAAGGCAATCTCAGAATCAGCGCCAATTACAACTCGATCTGGTTTCATAAAGTCATTGATGGCAGCTCCCTCTTTTAAAAACTCAGGATTTGAAACCACATCAAACTCTAAATCAGAATTCCGTATATCAAGTTCTTTTTGAATGATCGCTTTTACCTTATCTGCAGTTCCAATAGGTACGGTAGATTTATCTACCACAATCAATCTTTTGTGCATCGATTGGCCTATAGATTTCGCTACGGCTAATACATATTGTAAATCTGCAGAACCGTCGTCTCCCATAGGAGTTCCAACGGCAATAAAAGCTATTTCAGAATTTTGTAAAGCTTCGTGTAAAGCTGTTGTAAAAAACAGGTTCTTATTCTTTACATTTTTCAAAACCATCGTCTCCAAGCCAGGCTCAAAAATAGGAATGATCCCTTGATTTAGTTTTTCAATCTTGACGGGATCTATATCTACACAAGTAACCCTGTTTCCCATCTCTGCAAAACAGGTTCCTGAGACGAGGCCAACATATCCGGATCCAATAACTGTAGTATTCATTTCTTATTTATTTTCTTCTGATTTCACTTGATTTCTAAGTCCACTCGAAGAAAATCGGTGATCTCTAGCGTTGTAATAAATCTCTATCCCTTTCTCTTCGCAATACATTCGCCCTGTAAAGCTCTTTTCCTTGCACTCATCGCCAATAATTCGTACATCGAGTTTAAAAGAACGTAAAACATCTTCTAAATCTTGTTCAGATACGTAAGGGACAATTTCATCTACATGCTTAGACCCTATAAGTTGAATGTAACTCTCTATTATAGATTGTGATGGTCCGTTTTTTCTCTGGGCGATCAATCGAAGGATCTAACTGCAGGCCTGCGATTAAATAATCACACTGACGTTTAGCTTCTTCCAACATCTTTACATGCCCTGCATGAAAAAGATCAAAGGTTGAAAAGGTGATTCCTACTTTCATAAAATTATTTTTTCTCGACTATCATCATTAGTCTATTTATTAAATATTCTCTGCAAAGGTAATATAACTTACCTCTACAGAAACATAATTAATACCTATAATGTTCTGGTTTGTATGGTCCAGCTTGCGTAACACCAATATATTCCGCTTGGTCTTGACGCAACTCTGTTAACTCTACACCGATTTTTGCTAAGTGTAAAAACGCCACTTTTTCATCCAAATGTTTTGGCAGCATATATACTTCGTTATTATACGCTTTTGCGTTGTTCCAAAGTTCTATTTGTGCCAACGTCTGGTTGGTAAATGAATTTGACATTACAAAACTTGGGTGCCCAGTTGCACAACCTAGATTTACCAAACGTCCTTCTGCTAATAAGATAATATCTTTTCCGTTGATATTATATTTATCTACTTGTGGCTTGATTTCAACTTTTTCGCTGGTTGCATTTAAATAAGGAACATCAATTTCATTATCAAAGTGACCAATATTAGCAACGATTACTTTGTCTTTCATCGCTTGAAAATGTTCTGGACGAACAATATCTTTATTTCCTGTAGTTGTAATAATAATATCAGAATTTGCAACAACAGTTTCTAATTTCTTCACTTCAAAACCATCCATTGCCGCTTGTAACGCACAAATAGGATCGATTTCTGTAACTGTTACAATAGAACCTGCACCTTTAAAAGAAGCAGCTGTTCCTTTACCAACATCACCATATCCGCAAACAGTTACACGCTTTCCTGCTAACATGATGTCTGTTGCTCTACGAATTGCGTCTACTGCAGATTCTTTACATCCGTATTTATTATCAAATTTCGATTTCGTTACCGAATCATTGATATTAATTGCTGGCATTGGCAACGTTCCGTTTTTAACACGTTCGTACAATCTGTGAACTCCTGTAGTAGTTTCTTCAGACAATCCATTAATACCTTCTGCTAATTCTGGAAAACGATCCAAGACCATGTTGGTTAAATCTCCACCATCATCTAAAATCATATTCAATGGTTTTTTGTCTTCACCAAAAAATAAGGTTTGTTCAATACACCAGTCAAATTCTTCCTCATTCATTCCTTTCCAAGCGTACACTGCTGTACCAGCAGCAGCAACTGCGGCAGCAGCTTGATCTTGTGTAGAAAAAATATTACAAGAACTCCAAGTAACCTCTGCTCCTAAAGCTTGCAAGGTTTCAATTAAAATCGCTGTTTGAATTGTCATATGTAAACAACCTGCAATTCTTGCTCCTTTTAATGGTTGTGCATCTCCATATTCTTCTCTTAAACTCATTAGTCCTGGCATTTCTGCTTCAGCTAAATCCATTTCTTTTCTTCCCCAATCTGCTAAAGAAATATCCTTAACTTTGAAAGGTATGTAAGTACTTTTTGTGCTCATAATTATATATTAAATTTATTTTTAATTGTATCGATGTAATCTAACTTTTCCCAAGTGAAAGTTTCTATTTCATGTGAAACAGATTCTCCCATAGGGTTTGTAAATGTAACAGTTTTTATTTCTGGAGTTCTTCCCATGTGACCATAAGCAGCAGTTTCAGAATAGATCGGAGATCTTAATTTTAAACGCTTTTCAATAAAATATGGGCGCATATCAAAAATAGATTCCACTATTTTGCTTATTTCCCCATCTTTGAGGTTTACTTTTGCCGTACCATAAGTTTCCACGTTAATACTAGTAGGTTTTGCGACACCAATCGCATAAGAAACTTGTACTAAAACCTCTTTACATAATCCGGCAGCTACTAAGTTCTTTGCAATATGTCTTGTAGCATAGGCTCCAGATCTATCAACCTTACTTGGATCTTTACCAGAAAAAGCACCACCTCCGTGCGCACCTTTCCCCCCATAAGTATCAACAATAATCTTACGTCCTGTCAGTCCTGTGTCTCCATGAGGTCCTCCAATGACAAAAACTCCTGTTGGATTGATATGATATGTAATATTGTTAGTAAATAATTTCTGAAGATGTGCAGGTAATTTTGCAACTACTCGAGGAATTAATATAGCTACAATATCTTTTTTAATTGTATTCAGCATAACGGCGTCAGAAGAATCAAAATCGTCATGTTGAGTAGAAATAACAATAGCATCAATTCTTTGAGGTACATTATCATCAGAATATTCAATTGTTACTTGAGATTTTGCATCCGGTCTTAAATAGGTAATATCCTTATTTTCTCTCCGTAGTAATGCTAATTCGATAAGTAGTCTGTGCGATAGTTCTAATGCTAAAGGCATGTAGTTTTCGGTTTCATCGGTTGCATATCCGAACATCATTCCTTGATCACCGGCACCCTGTTCTTCTGGATTTGCTCTATCTACTCCTTGGTTGATATCTGGTGATTGCTCGTGAATTGCAGAAAGCACTCCACAAGAATTGCCATCAAACATATACTCACTTTTAGTATATCCAATTTTATTGATTACATCTCGTGCAATTTGCTGAACATCTAAATAGGTTTTAGATTTTACTTCACCTGCTAAAATTACTTGTCCAGTAGTTACCAAAGTTTCACAAGCAACTTTACTGGTTTTATCAAATGCTAAAAAATTATCAATTAATGCATCAGAAATCTGATCTGCAACCTTGTCTGGATGTCCTTCTGAAACACTTTCTGATGTGAATAAGTAACTCATATTATTATTATTATTATGTACTTGTTATTAAACTAAAATATAGCTGATGCTATTTTTCCTATATTGTCTGATTTGCCCATTGAGTAATAATGTAAGACAGGAACACCAGCTGTTAACAACTCCTTAGATTGTTGTATTGCCCATTCAACTCCTACTTGGCGCACATCTTTATTTGTTTTACAACTTTTTACTGAAGAAATTAGTGATTCTGGTAAATCTATTCTAAATACTTGAGGCAATAACTGTAAGTGCCGTTTTACAGCAATTGGCTTAATTCCTGGTATAATAGGCACATTTATCCCTGCCTCTTTTGCAGCTTTAACAAACTCAAAATATTTTTGATTATCAAAAAACATTTGTGTTACCACATAATCTGCACCTGCATCTACTTTTTCTTTCAGATGTTTTAAATCTGTCTGCAGAGAGGGTGACTCTAAGTGTTTTTCTGGATATCCAGCTACTCCAATACAAAAATCTGATTTATGATTTGTCTCAATTACATCATGTAAATACTTACCCAAATTTAAATCATTAATCTGAGAAACTAGATCTTTAGCGAATGGATGCCCCCCTTTTGTTGCTTCAAAATACTTTTGATGCCCCATGGCATCTCCTCTTAAAGCCATGACATTTTGAATCCCTAAATAATCACAATCAACCAGTAAGTATTCAGTTTCTTCTTTTGTAAAACCTCCACACAATACATGCGGTACAGTATCTACATCGTATTTATGCTTAATAGCTGCACAAATACCCAACGTCCCCGGACGCGTTCTGGTTGTTCTTCGATCTAATAAACCATTACCTTTATCTATATAAATCAACTCTTCTCTGGAAGTTGTAACGTCTATAAATGGAGGTTTAAATTCCATTAAAGAATCTATATTATCATATAATTCTTGGATGTTATTTCCTTTTTTGGGAGGAATAATTTCAAAAGAAAATAATGTTTTGTTATTTGCCTTTTTTATGTGTTCTGTTATCTTCATATGTACTGAATATTTTTCAGTGTTGTATTCACTTTTATTATTCCTATTCTATATTATAGGTGTTGTTGAAAAGGATTCTAATTTTTCCCACATTTTATCAGTATTCAATCTAAAAGATCCTAGATGATAAAAACTACATTGATCAGGAGAAATAATAGATAAAAAAGATTCTTCTTTTCTATTATTATACAAATGATACACTTCACCTATATTTGGTTCGAAGCTAAATTTTGAATTATATACCAAGTCATTGTAATGAAATTTTTGTATTAATTTTTCATACTCATTTCTAACTTCTTCAAACTTAGATTTAAATTGTTTATTTACACGCTGCACACCATTATTTCGCCAAGTTGCTGTATTTAAAGGTTTAATTACAGGAGAACTTGCCGAAGTTCCGTAAGGTTTTAAGGCTGCATCATATTGTTGCGTATCTTCATTAAAAACCACCAAGTCTGGCTTTTTTTCTTTTTTCATATTGTAAAATAATTTTTATGAAATTTTGTTTTTCTTAAACCTTACTCTTCTGCTAAATTTGGATGCAACCATTTTTCAGCTTTTTCTTTTGTAATTCCTTTTCGTATCGCAAAATCGGTTACCTGATCATCCGTGATTTTTCCTAAACCAAAATATTTTGCTTCTTTATTTG
>Ga0307488_10001113_pt1 | contig 22545 bp, 21 predicted proteins | sample SB02metaG_FD_202248 | JGI IMG/M metagenome (GOLD analysis project Ga0307488, IMG submission 202248) | Sea-ice brine microbial communities from Beaufort Sea near Barrow, Alaska, United States - SB 0.2 | ecosystem: Environmental > Aquatic > Marine > Coastal | place: USA: Alaska | collected... | reverse complement strand
AAGCGATGCTCCAAGACCTTGCTATCCTCACTGGCGGACAGGTGATTTCCGAAGAACTGGGCATCAAACTAGAGAATGTCACGATGGACATGCTTGGCGACGCTAAGAAGATCACGATCACCAAAGATACGACAACCGTGATCGATGGGTTCGGTAACAAGGAGGCAATCGCTTCACGCGTTACTCAGATCCGCGCGCAAATTGAAGATACCACCTCTGATTATGATAGGGAAAAGCTGCAAGAACGGCTTGCAAAGCTCGCAGGTGGCGTTGCGGTGATCAAAGTTGGCGGTGCCACTGAGATCGAAGTGAAAGAACGCAAAGACCGCGTCGATGACGCCTTGAACGCAACCCGGGCAGCCGTTGAAGAGGGCGTTGTACCAGGTGGCGGTGTCGCATTGGTGCATGCAGGTAAGATTCTGGAAGGTCTCAAAGGGGATAACGCGGATCAGGTGGCCGGTATCGCCATCATTCGCAAGGCACTTCATGCACCCCTGCGCCAGATCGCAGAAAATGCCGGCGTCGATGGATCGGTTGTTGCCGGAAAGATCGTTGAGAACAGCAGTAAGACGTTTGGCTATGATGCGCAGTCAGAGGAATACGGCGATATGTTGAAGGCTGGTGTCATCGACCCGACCAAAGTCGTTCGGATTGCACTTGAATATGCCGCATCGGTTGCGGGATTGCTGATCACCACTGAGGCTATGATAGCTGACAAACCGTCCAAGGCTGGTGGCAGCAGCATGTCTGACATGGGCGGAATGGGCGGCATGATGTAGACGACCGCCGTCATGGCCTGCAGATGGAAGTTTGCAGGCCAGACCCATTCGTCGCGGATAAACGATAAGAGATTTACATTTTTTGAAGCAATTTTTTTACAGTTAAAAAATTGGATTGATGGTTGACTAAGAGCCGAGTTTCTGGCCCTCGACCTCAAGGAAATCAGTTTCATTATTCTGGAACTGGCCATTGATGCGCCCACAGCGAAAGCTCACTTTGTCCCGCAGAGCGGTCATCGGTGGAGACCGCAGCGAAGGGCCGCATTCCGCCCTTAAATTTAGAAATGTGCATGGCGCAGCATCTGTCACTAACGGCCCTTAGCCGACCTTGGTATCCACCGCAGCGAAGGTCGGCTTGGAGCCCATAGCGGAAGTATCAAATCTCCGCTGCGTGCGCACGCAAATAGAATATTGCTGCGTTTGCTCAATCTTCTATTTGCAATGTAGTAAAGAAACCGGACGTTGAAAATATTTCTGGCAGATCAGAGTTCAAAAGACGCGTGTTTGCGAAGATGATTTGGCAATCTGCTATAATGCGTCGTCAACGCTGTGTTGATGATTGGGCTGGAGGGTTGGATGGAGGGCAAATCATGCCAAGAGTCCAACTTCCCGCCGGGGCCCCGAAACGCAGAGCTTGGAACAAGGGTCGCCTTGTCGGGCAAAAGCGCCCACTACTTCCCAAGCAGGTCTGGGCCATCCGCGTGCGCTTGGAACTCGCGGGCAATCTTCGTGATCTAGCTTTGTTTAACGTCGCAATCGACAGCAAATTGCGCGGTTGCGACTTGGTCGCGCTCAGGATCGATGATCTTATCAGGGATGACAGAGTTCGTGAAAGGGTGTCAGTCGTTCAAAGCAAAACGAACAAGCCTGTGCAGTTCGAACTGGCTGAAAACACGCGAGACACAGTGACCAACTGGATCAGGTCTCCGGAAATGATAGAATGCCAATTCTTATTTCCGAGCCGTTTTCATGATCGCCCGCATATATCAACACGTCAGTATGGGCGTTTAGTTCGGGACTGGGTTGTTTCCATCGGGTTAGAACCCAGTGGCTATGGCACCCATTCCATGCGCCGAACAAAGGTGGCGGAAATCTACCGGAAGACAGGCAACCTGCGTGCCGTCCAGCTTTTGCTTGGCCACACCAAGGTCGATAGCACAGTCCGTTATCTGGGGGTCGAGCTCGAAGACGCCTTGAGTATCGCTGAACGGATCGACATCTAAGAACCTTGACGAACGGTAGGAGCCGTTCGTCACCTCGAAGCTGTCGTGATCGTTTGGTACATCCTTCGGCGTGCTGAGCCGATAACGACAGATGCTACTTAGAATATCAACTTTTGTTTACATGTTACTCTCATAAACCTGCGTCAACTGTTTGGATTTTAAACGTCCAAAAATAGACCATTCTCGCGGCTCCAAAAAGCAAGGCTTCTGCAAAAGTGGGAATAGCGAAGTCTCGGTTCAGACTGGGCCGATCGAGACTGTATTTGTTTTGCTAGATTGCTAAAGTTCGACAGCATGAGTTTGCAGTGGTGCATTTTTTGCACCGCTTTGATTAAAAATCAGCAGACGTCAACATCACCCAAATCTCCTAACTTGCGAGTCGTAAGAATTCACCAGCGTCATGATGAGACGTGAAGCAGCTTTGGAGCATACCTATGACCACCACCAATCACATGAATCGGCGTCGTTTTCTGGGAACCACTGCGCTGGCCGCCGGGGCCGCCAGCCTTGGCCTTGCGCGTCCGGCGATGGCGCAAAGCAACCTGACGGTTGGCTTCATCTACGTCGGCCCCAAGGATGATTTTGGCTACAATCAATCCCATGCCGAAGGCGCCGCTGCGGTCAAAGCGATGGAAGGCGTGACTGTTCTGGAAGAGGAGAATGTCCCCGAAAGTCAGGATGTTCAGAACACCATGGAATCCATGATCAATTTCGATGGTGCGTCCCTGCTGTTCCCGACCTCTTTCGGCTACTTCAACCCTCATATTCTTGAAGTCGCGCCTAACTATCCCGACGTTCGTTTCGAGCATTGCGGCGGTCTGTGGGCCGAGGGCAATCCGACCAACGCTGGGTCTTATTTTGGCTATATCGGGATGGGGCAATATCTGAATGGTGTGACAGCGGGCCATGCAACGACGACCAAAAAGATTGGTTTCGTCGCCGCCAAACCAATTCCGCAAGTCCTCAACAACATCAACTCGTTCCTGCTGGGCGCACGATCTGTTGACCCGACGATCACCTGTCAGGTCATTTTCACAGGTGAATGGTCTTTGGCGGTCAAAGAAGCCGAAGCCACCAATGCATTGGCCGATCAGGGCTGCGACGTCATTACCTGCCATGTGGATGGGCCAAAGGTGGTATGTGAAACAGCGGCCGCGCGCGGCGCATTTGTTTGTGGGTATCACGCGGATCAGACACCGCTCGCCGGTGACATGTATTTGACGGGCGCCGAATGGAACTGGGCCAGCATTTACGTCGACATGGTCGAAAAAACGATGGCCGGGGCGCCGATTGATAACTTTGTGCGGGGCGGTTTGGCCGATGATTTCATCAAGATGAGCCCGCTTGGGCCAGCTGTCTCTGACGCCTCGCGCGCGCAATTCGAGGCAACCAAAGCCGAGATTATCGCCGGCGGATTTGCTGCAATAAAAGGTCCGCTGAACGACAACAACGGCAATCTCATTGTGCCAGCCGGGCAGTCGATCCTTGAGACGGACGTCGCCGTCGAAAGCATGGGTTATCTGGTTGAAGGCGTCCTTGGATCCGTCGGCTAAGGTGACTATGGTACCACAAAACAAAGCGGTCGGGTCACCGGCCGCTTTACCGGTCTTTCCGGCGCTTATGCCGCGCGCTGAAGCCGTCTTGATTCCGCTTGGCGCGCTTTTCGCCGGGTTTCTGGCCTTCAGCGTGTTTCTGATGCTCGTCGGAAAATCCCCAATCGAGTTTTTCAGCCTCGTGTGGATGGGTGGTTTTTCCTCCGCGTTTTCGTGGCAAAATACCCTGTCGCGCGTGGCACCTTTGGTGTTTGCCGCGCTGTGCGTCGCTTTGCCTGCACGACTTGGTCTTGTGGTGATCGGCGGCGAAGGGGCCATCGTTTTGGGCGGCTTGGCCGCTGCCGTGGCGGGCACGGCTGTGGTGGGTTTGCCTGCCGGGTTGGGCATGGCGCTGATGGCCATCGCGGGGATGGGTCTTGGCGGGGCGTGGATCGGCGCCGTTGGGGCGCTGCGGATCAAGCGCGGCGTGAACGAGACGATTTCGTCCTTGTTGATGGCCTATATTGCGATTGCCCTTTTTAATCATTTTGTCGAGGGGCCCTTTCGGGATCCTGCCAGCCTCAACAAACCGTCTACGCTGCCTTTGGATGCCAGCCTGCGTGTGGGCGACATGCCCTTTATCGCGGCGCATTGGGGCGTGATGGCTGGCGTGATCGCCTGCGTCTTATGCTGGATTTTGAACGAACGCACCACAATCGGGTTTGCGGCACGCATTGCGGGCGACAACGTGCGCGCGGCACAGGTTCAAGGCCTGCCTGTTGCGAAACTTGTGATCGGTTTTACGGCCCTTGGGGGCGCGTTTGCCGGATTGGCCGGCTATTTCGAGGTCGCTGCCATTCATGGCTCTGCCAATGCATCGCTCATCGCGGGGTACGGATACACAGGCATTCTGGTGGCCTTTCTTGCCCGACATAATCCGTTGGCAATTTTACCAGTCGCGGTGCTTTTTGGCGGGTTCGAGGCCGCTGGCGGATTGATCCAGCGCCGGATGGACCTGCCGGATGCCACCATTCTTGTCTTTCAAGGCATGGTCTTTATCATCATTTTATTGAGCGAAGCGCTTTATGGGCGCTTGCGGATATTCCAGCCCGCGTATTGGGAGGCCCGCTGATGGAGCCTGTTGAAATCGGCCTTTGGGGCGTGCCGCTGGCCATTCTTGGCGGCGCGATCCGCGCGTCAACGCCGTTTATCTTTGTGTCCTTGGGCGAGTGTTTGACCGAACGATCGGGCCGCATCAACCTTGGCCTTGAAGGCACTTTGGTTTTTGGCGCGATGAGCGGATATGCCATCGCGTTTGAAACCGGCAACCCGTTCATCGGGGTTTTGGCGGCGGCTGTTGCGGGGGCCATTTTCGGTCTGGTGCACGGGTGGATCTGCAAATTCAAAGGGGTCAATGACATCGCCGTGGGGATTGCGATGATGCTGTTTGGCATGGGCCTCGCGTTCTTTTTCGGCAAACCCTACATCCAGCCGCAGGCCCCTGATCTGCCCGCCATTCCGTTCGGCTGGTGGTCTGATATCCCGCAGGTGCAGGCCGCGTTACAGGTCAATGTTCTGTTCATTTTTGGCGCGGTTCTGGCGGTTTTGATCGCGTGGATGTTCAAATCAACCCGCATCGGGCTGACGATCCGCGTGGTTGGCGACAGCACCGATGCCGCCCGCGCTATGGGGATCAATCCTGACAGGGTGCGGCTTTTATCCACCGCAGCAGGCGGCGCGTTGGCGGGGATCGGGGGGGCGTATCTGTCGCTGCATTATCCGGGCAGCTGGACCGAAGGGGTGTCTTCGGGGCAAGGCCTCATGGCGATTGCATTGGTCATTTTTGCGCGCTGGAACCCGATCAATTGTTTTTGGGCGGCCTTGTTGTTTGGCGGCGCTGGCGCGCTGGGGCCCGCCTTGCAGTCGGTCGGTATTTCCGAGGGCTACTATCTGTTTTTCGCCGCACCCTACGTGCTGACGCTGATCTTGTTGATCATGACCAGCTCGCCCGACCGCGCGATGCAAGGCGCGCCGCTTGAACTTTCCGTGACAAAATAAACAAAAGGAGGACCGGCCATGAATGGTTTTGGGGGATTGAATAAATCAGAAAACGGTGTGGTCATCGGCCTTGTGCAGCTGCAATTGCCCGTGGTGGAAACCAAGGCGCAGCTGAGCGCGCAAACCGCGCGGGTCGTAGAACTGGTCGGCAAGGCGCGCCGCAATCTTGGCACGATGGATTTGGTGGTTTTCCCCGAATACATGCTGCACGGTTTGTCGATGGATACCAATCCGGACATCATGTGCACCATGGACGGGCCCGAGGTTGCCGCCCTGAAACAGGCCTGTGTCGACAACAAGATCTGGGGATGCTTTTCCATCATGGAGCTGAACCCCGGCGGATACCCCTACAACACCGGCCTGATCATCGACGACCACGGCGAGGTGCAGCTGTATTACCGAAAGATGCATCCATGGGTGCCTGTTGAGCCGTGGGAACCCGGGGACCTCGGCATTCCGGTCTGCACGGGGCCGAAGGGGGCCAAGATCGGCCTGATCATCTGCCATGACGGCATGTTCCCTGAAATGTCGCGCGAGGCGGCGTATCAGGGCGCGGAGATCATGATCCGCACCGCAGGCTACACCGCCCCGATCCGCGAGGCGTGGCGTTTTACCAATCAATCTAACAGCTTTTGCAATCTGATGATCACCGCAAACGTCTGCATGTGCGGCTCTGACGGGACGTTTGACAGCATGGGCGAAGGCATGATCATCGACCATGAAGGGGCCGTGGTTGCCCACGGCAAAACCGGCCGCGCGGACGAGATTATCACCGCCGAAGTCCGCCCCGATCTGGTCCGTGAGGCCCGTGCAGGCTGGGGCGTGGAAAACAACCCCTATCAGTTTGGCCATCGCGGCTATGTCGCTGTCAAAGGTGGCGCACAGGATTGCCCCTACACCTACATGACCGACCTTGCGGCGGGGGCGTACCGCCTGCCGTGGGAGGACGAGATCAAGGTAACCGATGGTACCGATTTTGGCTTTCCCAAGCCAAACCGCATGTTTGCCGAAAAGGAACCGGAGTGATGCCGACGATCCAAAGCACGCCTTACGCATGGCCCTACAACGGCGATTTGCGCCCTGAAAATACCGCGCTGATCGTCATCGACATGCAAACCGATTTTTGCGGCACGGGCGGCTACGTTGACCATATGGGGTACGATCTGTCGCTGACGCAGGCCCCGATTGCGCCGATCAAGGCGCTGATGGGCGACATGCGGGCCAAGGGCTATCACATCATCCACACCCGCGAAGGCCACCGGCCTGACCTGTCAGATTTGCCTGCGAACAAACGCTGGCGCAGCCAACAGATCGGGGCTGGAATTGGTGATGCTGGCCCTTGCGGCAAAATCCTGATCCGCGGCGAGAAGGGGTGGGATATCATACCTGAGCTTTACCCCCTCGCGGGGGAGATCATCATCGACAAACCCGGCAAGGGCAGCTTTTGCGCGACCGATTTTGAATTGATCATGCGGACCAAGGGCATTGAAAACCTGATCCTGACCGGGATCACCACTGATGTTTGTGTCTCGACCACCATGCGCGAAGCAAATGACCGTGGTTTTGAATGCCTCATCGTTGAGGATTGCTGCGGTGCAACCGATCCGGGGAACCATGCCGCTGCGATCAAGATGGTCACGATGCAGGGCGGTGTTTTTGGGGCTGTGGCCGACAGCGCCACATTGATCGCGGGTCTGGTGTAAGCAGCATGATTCACACCTGCGATAACGGCGCGATCAGCGTCCAGACGTTGCACACGACCATGCGCTTTGGGTCTTTTACGGCGCTGGACAATGTGTCCATCGACATTCCGGCAGGCACATTTCATGCCTTGCTTGGTGAAAACGGGGCCGGAAAATCGACACTGGTCAAATGCATGATGGGCTTTTACCGCGCCACAGCGGGGGAGCTGTTGGTCGCAGGCCAAGAGGCGCGCATGACAGACCCTAAAGCTGCACAAAAGCTGGGACTTGGGATGGTTTACCAGCATTTTACGCTCGTCCCCTCGCTCACCGGGGCGGAAAATCTGGTGATCAGCCGCGCCGACACGCCTGCCGTGATCGATTGGCGGCGCGCGCGTATCGCCCTTAATGAATTCATGGCGGGCATGCCCTTTTCAGTGCCCCTCGATCAAACCGTGAGCCGCTTGGCCGCCGGTGAAAAGCAAAAGCTTGAGATCATCAAACAGCTTTATCTGGGCAACCGGTTTTTGATCCTTGATGAGCCGACGTCGGTCCTGACGCCCGCTGAGGCCGATGAGGTGCTGGGCCATGTCCGCGCGCTGACCCGTGCAGGGCAAATTACGGTTTTGATGATCACCCATAAATTCCGCGAGGTCGGCGCCTTTGCCGATGATGTATCGATCCTGCGGCGTGGCAAATATGTGGGCGGCGGGCCTGTGTCAGACATGGGCGTCGAAGACATGAGCCGTGCGATGATGGGCCAAGCCCCGACGTCCAGCACACGGCGCCATAAGCCAACGATCCAACAGCCGGTTCTGACCCTGAAGGGCGTCAAAGCACGCGATCGCACGGGCCTGAAAGACATTGAAATCGATGATGTTACGCTTCAATCCGGCGAAATCCTTGGTATTGCCGGAATTTCCGGTAACGGGCAAATGGAACTGATGGAAATCCTGACAGGTCAACGCCGAACCGAGCGCGGCGAGATCCGTGTCAACGGGGCCCCTTACGGCGCAACCCGCGCAGAGGTGCGCGCGCATGCAATCCGGTATCTACCCGAAGAACCGCTTCGCAATGCTTGCGCGCCGAGCATGAGCGTGGCCGAGAACATCGCCTTTCGGATGTTTGACGCGGGCAAGGATGGCAAGGCGCGGTTCTGGAAAGACAGCCGCGGCATCGCCCGCAATGCGGCGGCCCTGATCCAAGCGTTCGATGTCAAAACCAGCGGCGCGTCGGCGCGGATTTCCACGCTGTCGGGCGGCAATGTTCAGCGCGCCGTTCTGGGCCGCGAACTCAGCGGGGACGTCAAGGCACTGATCGTGTCCAACCCTTGTTTCGGGCTGGATTTCGCGGCTGCGTCCGCGATCCGCGACCGGCTGGTTGAGGCCCGCAATCAAGGCACAGCGGTGCTTTTGATCAGCGAGGATCTGGACGAAATCATGGAGCTTTGCGACCGCATCTTGGTGATGTCTGACGGGCGCATTGCATATGAAACCCCCAGTGCGACAGCAAATGTCGCTCAGATTGGACAATATATGGCAGGACATTCGTGATGGTCGATATTCAAGCGGCCCCTTTCCCTTTTCCCACCCAGCGCGATCAAATCGCCCTGATCGTGATCGACATGCAACGCGATTTTGTCGAGCCGGGCGGATTTGGCGCGAGCCTTGGCAATGATGTCAGTCTGCTGGGGGCGATTGTGCCTACGGTGCGTCGCCTGCTGAGCGGGTTTCGCGCCGCTGGCTTGCCGGTTTTTCACACCCGTGAGTGTCACCTGCCGGATCTGTCAGATTGCCCGGATGCCAAACGGCTGCGCGGGGCGCCGGCGTTGCGTATCGGTGATGAAGGCCCGATGGGGCGCATCTTGATCGCTGGCGAACCGGGGGCGGATATCATCCCCGAGTTGGCCCCCCAGCCCGGAGAGATCGTGATCGACAAGCCCGGCAAAGGTGCGTTCTACGCAACGGGCCTTGACGAAATTCTGCGCACGCAGGGCATCCAGCAACTTATTTTTGCAGGTGTCACCACCGAAGTCTGTGTCCAGACCACCATGCGCGAGGCCAATGATCGCGGATATGATTGCCTGATCGCGAGTGATGCAACCGAAAGCTATTTTCCCGACTTCAAAACCGCAGCACTTGAAATGATCACAGCGCAGGGCGGCATTGTCGGCTGGGCGGCCCCTACGGATGCTATTCTGGAGGCGATCCATGGCCAACCCTAAATCCTTCGCAAACCTTTTGCCTGACGACTGGGCCAAACTGCCGTTTGAGCCCTTCCGCGACGGCGTCGAGATTTATCACCTTTGGCAGGGTGGTCCTGATGTCGCGCTTTTACGCTATGCACCGGGCGCGTCTGTCCCGCGTCATCGCCACACAGGGCTCGAAACAATTCAAGTGCTTTCGGGAAGTCAAAGCGATGAGACAGGCTGTTTCCCTGCTGGATCAGTCGTGTTCAATCCTGCAGGGACAGAACACAGCGTGTGGTCCGCTGAGGGCTGCACGGTTCTTATCCAATGGGAAAAACCAGTGGAATTTATCGCAGACACCTGACGGGCCGCGCCCGTGTGCGAACACCACCTACCACTATAGCGCTTCGCGGCTATTACCGTTTGATCGGGGTGATGTGCTAGGTCTGCATGTTGCGCGATAACGCAGCGACAAGTTGCTGGCCGAATTTTGACGACGCGACAGGCAATGTGCGTCCTTTCATCTGCCCCAATAAAAGACGTCCGAACGGGATGTCTCGCTCGGAAATTGGGCGATGGGCAATCGTGTCCTGCTCGGACGTTTTTAGCCCAATGGGGATTTGAAAACCGACTGCGTCTTCGTGCGTGACATAGTGGCGGATCAAATCAAAGGATTCCGTTTCGATTGACGGGGTCAACGGGCGCCCGCTGCGCGTCGCCCCGAGTTCTAACAGATGGCGCACGCCGTAGGGTGCCGTCGGAACAACAACCTTGTGATTAAGGCAGTCGCGCAGACGCAGGATTGATTTCGACGCGAGCGGATGATCGTGGCGAAACACAGCGTGAACTGCTTGTGGCACGGCACACAAGACCTCGAATTCAACCATATGAACCGGTTCAAACACCAAAGCCAGATCGCTGCTGTAGGAGGCGAGGTCCTGCTCGGCTTGCGCGCGGTCACGCACGTTCACAGTGAAGGTGACGCCAGGGTGGGTGGCGCGGTAAATCGCGATTTGTTCGGGTAGAAAATAGGGCAGCAAAGCCTGCGAGCACGCAATGGAGACATGACCGCGCCGCACGCCCGACAGATCGGCGACCTGTGATTGTACGCGTGCCAAATCGGTGCGTTGCAATCGGATATGCTGCATCAACAGTTCTCCTGCGGGGTTCAGACGCATGCCGCGCGGCAGGCGTTCAAAGATCGGCCAGCCAAATTCCTGTTCGAAATTCTGGATACGTCTGTTGAGCGCCGAGGCCGTCAGGTTTGTGTCTTCAGCCGCTTTGCGAATTGATCCGGCGCGCACGACAGCTTCGATGAGCTCAAACGTCTTTAAGTACTTCATATTATAAAACTTCTATTAACGTGCTGCGAAAAACGCACCGGTAAGATGCCTTTATAGCATTAGAACTGCGCCGTGATCTATCGCAACCTTTCGCCAAGTGCCGAATCCCGGCAATCGGACCCCACATCGAGAGAGAGAGACACACATCATGACCAACCCCACATCACGACGCGATTTTCTAAAAATGGGTGCCGCCAGCGCATCTGTGCTGCCGTTTCTGCGCGCTATGCCCGCTGCGGCCCAAGGATCGGACACTTTGGTGGTGGTCACGGGGGCGACGATCAACAGCCTTGATTTGCACCGGACCGGCACAAGCCGCGCGTCCTATCAGGTTGGCATCAACTGCTATGACCGTTTGGTGTCGTTCGGCACCAAAGAAGCAATCGGTGGCGGGTTGTCCTACGACTATGAGGTCATTGAGCCTGAGCTTGCCGAAAGCTGGACGGTCTCCGAGGACGGCCTGACGCTGACGTTTACGCTGAAGGCGAACGCGACATTCTGGGATGGTCGCAAGGTGACGGCGGCAGACGTGAAGTGGTCCTTTGATCGCGCCGTCTCTGTGGGTGGGTTCCCGACTGTGCAGATGAAGGCTGGTGGACTTGAGCGTCCCGACCAGTTTATCGCCGTAGATGACGAGACATTCGTGATCAAGCTTGATCGCGCCTCCAAGCTGACGATCCCCGATCTGGCGGTGCCTGTGCCTTATGTGATCAACTCCGTTGAGGCGATTGCCAATGCGACCGAAGAAGACCCTTGGGCGATGGATTATCTGCACATGACCCCGGCCGGATCAGGTGCCTACAAGGTCGCGCGCTGGACGCCGGGTGAGCAGCTTGTTTATGAGCGCAACGATGATTGGGTCGGTGGTGATTTGCCCGAAATCGGACGCATCGTGATCCGCGAAGTCCCTAGCCCCGCAACACGCCGTGCTTTGGTTGAACGTGGCGATGTGCAAGTTGCCTTTGATATTCCAGACAAAGACGCCGCCGAGCTTGCGGACATTGTCGATGTCTTCTCAACGCCCGTTGAAAACTGCATTCACTGTTTGTGCCCGAACTTCGCGTTTGAGCCGTTTCAAGACTCTGATGTGCGCAAGGCCATTGCCTATGCCATCCCCTATGAGGATATTTTTCAGGCGGCGGCCTACAGCCGTGGTTTGCCCATGTGGGGCGGCGAAGAAGAGATCAACGACATCGCATGGCCGCGCAAGACGCAGTACTACACAGACATTGAAAAGGCCAAAGAGCTTATGGCTGGATCAAGCTATCCAGACGGTTTCGACGTGCCGCTGTCCATCAGCCTCGACCTTGCATCTTGGATGGAGCCAACAGCGCTTCTGGTGCAAGAAGCTTTGGGTAAAATCGGTATCACGGTCGAGATCGAAAAAATTCCCGGTGCCAACTGGCGCACGGCGGTTCTGGTTGAAAAACGTCTGCCACTGCACCTTGAGAACTTTGGTGGTTGGTTGAACACGCCTGACTATTATTTCTTCTGGGCGTATCAAGACGGTCACCTGTTCAACTCGTCCAACTACCGCAACGAAGAAGTCGAAGAGCTGACCAACGCTACGTTGCATATGGCCATGGACGATCCGGAATATGCGCCCAAGATCCAGCGTATGTTCGAAATTGTTCTCGATGAGTTGCCACGCATCCCGCTGTACCAACCTGCGCTGAACGTTGCGGTGAATGGTGCGGAGGGCTATGAGTTCTGGTTCCACCGTCAGCTCGACTCCCGTTCATTGAAGTTGACCTGAGAATGTGGGCCACGTCCCCTCGGCTGCGCGCGACGGTGTTGCGCGTGGCCCAATCCATTCCGGTCGTGATCGGCGTTGTGATCATCAGCTTTTTGCTGACACGCGCCTTGCCCGGCGATCCGGCGGTGTATTTTGCGGGCGTGGCCGCAGACACTGAATCGATCGAGCAAACCCGCATCGCCATGGGGTTAGACAAACCCCTTTTGCAGCAATTCTTTCTGTATGTCGGCAACCTGTTGCAAGGCGATCTTGGGCAATCCTTATCGAGTGGCCGATCCGTCGCCGCCGATCTGGCCAAGCGGTTGCCTGCGTCCCTTGAATTGACGCTGTCCGCGTTGATCCTTGCCATTGTAATCGCGGTTCCCTTGGGTGTTCTGGCGGCGACGCGCCCCGGCACATGGGTTGATCATTTGTGCCGCGTTGTCGTGACGGCAGGTGTTTCGCTTCCAACCTTTTTCACCGGCATTTTACTGATTTATATCTTCTATTACCTTTTAGGCATTGCGCCCTCACCCTTGGGTCGCTTGGACTTCATTTATCTTGATCCCGACCACGTCACCGGTTTTTACCTGATTGACGCGGCCTTGATGGGCGATTGGGAAACATGGGTCGGCGCGGCGAAACAGCTGATCTTACCCGCCACGACGCTGGCTTTGTTTACACTGGCACCCATCGCGCGGATGACACGCGCGGCCATGCTGACGGCCCTGTCGTCGGATTTTATTCGCACCGCACGCGCGGCGGGGCTGTCCAGCCGCACGGTGCTGTACCGATACGCCTTTCGCAACGCCTTGCTGCCTGTCGTCACTACGCTTGGCATGGTGTTTTCTTTTGCCTTGGGCGCGAATGTACTGGTCGAAAAGGTCTTTGCATGGCCGGGCATCGGGTCCTACGCGGTCGAGGCGCTTGTGGTGTCTGATTATGCCGCGGTGCAGGGGTTTGTCCTTGCCATGGCTCTTCTTTTTGTCGCGCTCAATCTGGTGATTGATCTGCTTTATACGGCCATTGACCCACGGATCGGATTTTCATCCAAATGACTGAAATACCCGACACGCCTGCCGCGAAAACGCAGGGCAATTTCGACCACATCCTTTATGTCTTGCGTGCCAATCCGGTGACCTTGATCGCCTTTGGTATGTTCGCCATGCTGATTTTTTCGGCGATCTTTGGCCCTGCGTTGGTGCCCTATGACCCCTTGGCCACCAACGCGCAAAACGCCTTGCAGCCCCCGTCGTGGGATCATTGGTTCGGGACAGACAATGTGGGCCGCGACGTGTTCAGCCGCGTGATTGTGGCCACGCGGCTTGATCTGTCGATCTCGGTCGCCGCTGTCGCGCTGTCGTTTGTTGTGGGGTCTATTTTGGGCTGTATCGCGGGCTATTGGGGCGGGTGGTTGGATATCATCTTGAACCGGTTCCTTGATACCATCATGGCGTTTCCCCTGTTTGTTTTGGCCATGGGCATTGTCGCGGCCCTTGGCAACACGATCGAAAATATCATCTACGCCACGGCCGTCATCAACATGCCGTTCTACGCCCGTCTTGTGCGCGCCGAGGTCAACATCCGCCGCGATGCAGGCTTTGCCCGTGCTGCCAAACTGGCCGGCAATTCCGATGTGCGGGTTTTGGCGTTTCATATTTTTCCCAACGCTTTGCCACCGATGATGGTGCAGGTTTCGCTAAACCTTGGTTGGGCCATTTTGAATGCCGCTGGCCTTTCGTTTATCGGCCTGGGCGTCAGCCCGCCCACTGCGGAATGGGGCATCATGGTCGCCGAAGGCGCGAACTTTATCGTGTCCGGCGAATGGTGGTTGGCGGTGTTCCCCGGACTTTGGCTGATGCTTGCGGTCTTTACGTTCAATCTGCTCGGTGACGGGCTGCGCGACATCGTTGATCCAAGGAAACGCACATGAGCGTGATGTTATCCGTCACAGACCTTGCGGTCGCGTTTCAGACCCGTCGCGGTCAGGTCGATGCCGTGCGCGGCATCACGTTTGAGGTCTCAAAAGGTGAAATCCTCGGGATCGTGGGCGAAAGCGGGTCCGGCAAATCGGTGACATCTTATGCGCTGATGCGAATCCTTGATGCGGGCGGGACGATCAAAGCGGGCGAGGCCACGTATTCGGGGATTGATCTGCGCCGCTCGACGGAACGTGACATGCGCGACATTCGTGGCCGCGAGATTTCAATGATCTTTCAAAACCCGCGTGCAGCCCTAAACCCGATCCGCAAAGTCGGCCACCAGATTGAGGACGTGCTGCGCCACCATGCCCGCGCGACCCGCTATGATGCCTATGCCAAAGCAATCGCGGCTCTTGAAGCGGTCAAGATCAATGACGCCGAGGCCCGCTACAACGCTTATCCGTTCGAGCTGTCAGGTGGCATGTGCCAGCGCATTGTCTGTGCCATTGCGCTGGCCTGTGATCCACGTCTGTTGATTGCGGATGAGCCCACAACAGGCCTAGATATCACAACGCAAAAGGCGGTCATGGACCTGGTGCGCGATCTTATCCGTGAACGCGGGATGAGCAGCATTCTGATCACCCATGATCTTGGCCTTGCCGCGCAATATTGCGACCGCATCTTGGTGATGAAGGATGGCATGATCGTTGAACAGGGCGACCCCGTCCAGATTTTCAGCAACCCGCAACACCCCTACAGCCGCAAACTTGTCGATGCGACGCCGCGCGCTGGCGAAAGTGTGCGCAGCCTTTTGCCGCCAGAGGATCGTGGCACGGAACTGGTGCCGGATGTGTCAGACACACCCCTGCTTGAGGTGCGCAATCTGGTAAAGACGTATGCTGGAAAATCCGGGCCGGTCCACGCGGTCAAAGATATCTCCTTCACCATAAACCAAGGCCAATGTGTTGGTCTTGTCGGCGAAAGTGGGTGCGGCAAATCCACGACCTCGGAAATCCTTGTGCGGCTGATGGATGCGACCAGCGGCAAGATCATTTTTGACGGTGACGATATCGCCAATGTGCCTGCGACCGGCTTTGCTAAGGATGCACGACGCGCTGATATTCAAATGGTGTTTCAAGACGCCACCGACAGCCTGAATCCGCGTCACACATCGCGCCAAACCATTGCAGAACCGCTTCGGCGCTTGGGTAAAATGCGCGGTGCAAAGCTGACGGCACGGATTGAGGAACTTGCGACCCTTGTTGGCCTGCCATTGTCGTTGCTGGACCGCTTTCCGCATCAGCTGTCCGGCGGGCAAAAGGCACGGGTTGGCATTGCGCGCGCTGTAGCACTTGAGCCGAAATTTTTGATCCTTGATGAACCCACAGCCGCCTTAGACGTGTCCATCCAAGCGGTTGTTTTGAACCTGCTTGTGGATTTGCGGGCAAAACTGGGGCTCAGCTATCTTTTTGTCAGCCATGATTTGCACGTCGTGCGCCTGCTATGTGACCACGTCATCGTCATGAAAGACGGCCAAATCGTTGAACAGGGCGCCGCGCAAGACGTGATGGCCAATCCGCAAAGCGATTACACCAAGACGCTTTTGGCTGCTGCCCCCAAGCCCCCTGAGAGACGACAAATAACATAATTTTCGGAGACGACGCCCATGTTGACCAATCTTCCCTTCACGCTGAGCGACCTTCGCGCCGCCTACGCCGCTGGTACAAATCCGTCAGACGTCATCGACGAGGTTTTTGCGCGTTTGGACAAAGTGAATGATCCGGGTATTTTCATTCACTTGCGGAGTCGTGAAAGCCTAAAGGCAGAGGCCGCAGCCCTTGGTCCTTATGATCCAGCAATGCCGCTGTGGGGCATTCCCTATGCGGCGAAAGACAACATTGATGTCGCGGGGATCGAAACCACGGCGGGCTGTCCCGCCTATGCCTACACGCCTGACGAAGATGCGTTTGTGATCGTCAATCTAAGCGCGGCGGGCGCGTTGATGATCGGCAAAACCAACCTTGATCAGTTTGCGACAGGTCTTGTGGGGGTCCGCACACCGTATGGCGCGCCGCTCAACGCGGTTGACCCCGAAATTGTGCCGGGTGGATCGTCTGGCGGGTCTGGTGTGATTGTGGGCCACGGGATCGTGACGTTTTCACTGGGTACCGACACAGCTGGATCGGGGCGGGTGCCTGCGGCGCTTAATAACATCGTTGGGCTGAAGCCGACGCTGGGTGCTTTGTCTGCAAGCGGTGTGGTGCCCGCCTGCCGCACACTTGATACCGTGTCGATCTTTGGGCTGACCGTCGATGACGCCTATGCGGCCTTTGCGGTGGCCCGTGGGTTTGACCCGTCGGATGCCTATTCAAAGCCCTATGCGCACGCGCCCCTGACGACCACACAGATGCCAATCCGCGTCGGCGTGCCGGATGCTGCATCGATCGAATTCTTTGATGATAAGGTCCAGCAGGCCGCCTTCGCGCGCGACGTCGCTTTACTGGAAGCGAAAGGGGCTGTGATCGAATACGTTGATTTTGCCCCCCTCTATGCAATTGCCAACATGCTGTACCAAGGCGCATGGGTGGCCGAACGGTACACCGTCATTGATGATCTTCTGGCCACCAATCCCGATGCCATTCACCCTGTCACACGCAAAATCATCACCCACGCCGAAAGCATGTCAGCGGCAGATGCATTCAGGGGTATCTACCGTTTGGCGGACCTCAAACGCGAGGCCGAGCCGATGCTGGCGGGGCTTGATATGTTGTGCGTGCCGACGATCCCCACGTTCTATTCCGTCGCTGATCTTGAGGTTGATCCGGTCACGCCAAACTCGAACAACGGCACCTATACAAACTTCGTAAACCTGCTGGATATGTGCGCCATCGCCGTTCCCACCGCGCCGCGCAGCGATGGTCGGCCCGGCAGTGTCACGCTGATTGCAGGGGCTGGCAAAGATGCAGATATCGCCACAATCGCACGTGGGTTTGAGGCCGATTGCACCCGCCTTATGGGCGCAACTGCGCACCCTGTACCCACGCCAGCGGCTTTGCCTCAAGGGACCTCGGATCGGATTGAACTGGCCGTTTGCGGTGCGCATATGTCTGATCTGCCGTTGAACTGGCAACTTACTGATTTGGGCGCGACGTTTCTGCACAAGGCGGCGACGTCCGCCAATTACAAATTCTACGCGCTTGCGGGTGGACCGCCTGCACGCCCCGGACTTGTACGAAGCGAGGGGGCAGGCTGTGGATCAATCGCGCTCGAGGTTTGGTCGCTGCCAAAAACAGCATTCGGCGCGTTCATGGCGGGCATTCCCGCACCTTTGGGCATCGGGACGGTTGAACTCTCGGATGGGGCTTCGGTAAAAGGATTTGTCTGTGAGGCAAGCGGCACAAAAGGGGCCACCGACATTACGCACCTTGGCGATTGGCGCAGTTTCCTTGCTGGGCAAGCGGTGCCCGCATGACATCGCAAGTTGAACAGCGCCTCGCGGCATTGGGTCTTGAACTGCCACCTGATTGGACGCCGCGTGGCCAGTTTTTGCCGTTTCGCCAAGACGGGTCGATCGTGTACCTGTCGGGGCAAATCTGTGAATGGGACGGGGCCGTCACCCACGTTGGTCCGGTCCTCGACACGCCAGATGCGATCAAAAACGCGCAAGCCGCCGCGCGCATCTGTGCGTTGAACCTTATCTATCGCCTGCGCCAAGCCTGCGGTGGTGACCTCGACCGTGTCGACGTGATTTTGCGTCTGGGGGGGTTCGTGAACTGCCAATCCGGGTTCGGGCAAAGCCCCGCAATCATCAACGGGGCGACCGAGCTGTTCATCGCATTGTTTGGCGATCAAGGCTGGCACGCGCGAACGGCCGTTGGGGTATCTGGCTTGCCGGGAAATGCGTCTGTCGAGGTGGACGCGATTGTGCGGCTTAAAGCCTAGGCAATTTAGGTGTCGCTATTGGTGGGCTGAGGGTCTCCAATCGCGCGGCAAGAGCCAACACTTGGGCATCCCGCTCGGGACGCGCTGCAAGCATGACCGAGCGTGGCCGCCCCAAACGATCCACACCCCATGGCAGACAGACCAGCGGTCCGCCGAAGACCGTCCAAGGTGTCAGCCAATCCTGATAGCCGGTGGTGCCATCGATCAGGGGGGCACCTTCGGGGACAGGCAAAGTCACAATGACATCGACACCCTGTAGACCTTGCCAAAAGGCCTGCTTTGCTGTGCTTAAAAACGCGGACGCATCCGCCGCCTGATCGGGTGAAATCTTTGCGCCAGCACGCAGGCCTGCAAGAAATTTCGGCTTGAGGACAGTCATACGCTCATCCGCCAGCATAGTGCCATGTGCTGCGGCTGCCTCAAAGTTCATGATCGTGCGGTGTGCGGCAACGATGCGATCGACGTCAGCCTTCAAATCGCCAGAGGTGCAGTGCATCCCTATGTCAGACATCGCGCTTGAGGCATCATGCAAACCATCCAGCGTATCAACATTTGGGATAACGTCGCTCGCCCAACACCCGATGTGGGCGCTTGCAGCATCGTCCTGCGGAGTCGCAAAAGCAGCAGGTGCCATCGCCCCAAATGCAGCCTGCGCCAGCGTGACAGACCCCGCAATGACCCCGACGCTGTCAAAACTGGGTGCCAATGGAGTCACACCAACGTTTGATAAAACCCCAGAGGACGGTTTGAACCCGACCACCCCGCAATAGGCGGCTGGTCGACATAATGATCCGGCCGTCTGTGTGCCAAGGGTAATATCAACGACACCTGCGGCAACGGCTGCACCCGATCCGCTGCTGGATCCCCCCGGACTGCGGTTCAAATCATGAGGGTTGCGGCACGCCGTGGGGTCGGTGAAGGCAAATTCAGTCGTTGTCGTCTTTCCAATGATGCGCGCACCAGCGGCGCGCAGCGCGGCGACCACGGGGGCATCTTGAGCGGTGGGCCCCGCATCACGGCACGCATCACTTCCATTGCGTGTCGGCAATCCTTGGACGTCGATAATGTCTTTGATCCCGACGCTCAGCCCCGCAAGACTGCCGTGTTGTAGGTTATTGGCAGGCGGCTTTGCAAATGAGACAAACGCATTGATATACGGCTCCCACATCTGTGCGTTCTCGATCACGTCCGCCCAAGGACGCGCCGTTTTCACGCCACGTCTCTGGCGACGCCAATCAAGTGATCGCGCGAAATCATTGCCTCCAATTCGGATGCCGTATGATCCGAGAGATTTCGCGGTGGCTCTGGCAGAACGAGATAGCGCATGTCGGCATTGCTATCATGCACCACCAATTTCATATCTTCGGGCACGTGCAGCCCGAATTCTTTTAAAACCGCGCGTGGCTCGCGCACCGAACGTGCACGATACGCCTTGGAAATATACCACGACGGTGGCTGCCCCAAAATAGAGCGCGGATAACACGAGCACAGCGTACAGGTGATCAGATTGTGAACGTGTGGCGTATTCTCGACGACGATGATCCGCGCCTCGGTTACTGGAATATCCAGTTCTTGCACCGCGGCGCGCCCATCCGTCAAAAGCCGCGCTTTGTAATCGGGATCGGTCCATGCCTTTGCGATGATCTGCGCGCCCAAATGCAATCCGGGGCTTTCCAGTTTGGCGATTGCGGCGGTTACCTCATGGGCCGTCAGCAGACCTTTCTTTGCCAGCACCTGTTGAAGTGCGTCAACGACAATCTGTGCCTCGATGTTACCGGCCTCATCCTCGATAATCAGCGCTTCGTGTTCGCCGTGGTCGTGATCATGGGGCATCATCGCTGTCCTTTTCGGGGGCAAGCCAGTGATCGTATATTTCAATCACAAGCGTATCTTGGGACGGGATTCCATCATCAGGCCAAAGTTGCGTTTGTGCGAAGGCGACGCGGTACAGATCAACGGCGGGGCCCGAGGTGTGACCAACCGCCAAGTCCTCGGGGTTCAAATAGGTGCCGCAGTATTGGGTTACCTGTCCTGTCCGGTGGCGAATGTAGTGCGGGATGCGCACGTGGCCGTCTTTGTGCAACGCCAAAACGCGGACACGATCACCGGCGGCAAACCGTGTCATGGTGTGTCGTCTAGGGTGGACCACCGCGCAGTTGTGTCCTTGATTGCGGCGTCCAGTTCAGCGCGGGTAACAATGCCTTTTTCGATCAGGATATCGGTCATCGCCTCAAGGCGGCGCCGGTAGAACGACAATGTGTTGTATTTATCCAGACCAAAGCTTTCAAAGCCACGGCGGACTTCGTCGAGGGATACGATCCTACGGGTGCCATCCCCAAGAAGCCCGCGAATGGCCTCGACCTGCTTTTCCCAGTGCAGCCAAGGCAGCTCCACCATTGGGATGTCACCGGCTGCGTCGCCACCGACGTCATGATATCCCTTTGTGCCTTTGTCGTTTTGCATCTAGACCCTCCTGCGGCGTAAACCATCGCAAGCCAAAGCCGCGTTGGCCAATGCTATTTTTGCATCAAGGCGGTGCGCTAAAGGGGGCGCGCAGCGAGACTACCTCTTTCATCTCGTATGCTGTCATTCTGGTTGACTGCAAACGGTCAACATGCGCCCCTGTGACAGGATCAGCGAAGGCGGTTTTCATGACAAAGGCAGTGCTTTCGATGCTCATAGCGGTATCGCGACATGGGCGTTCAGCCTTGATCGTTGGCCTGCTTGCGGGGTTTCTTTTGCCCGGTCTGGCCACTGCACTAAAACCTTGGCTGCCGCAGCTTGTGATGGTGTTGCTGTTTCTTGTCGCCTTGCGGATTGGCCCGCAAAAAGCGCGCGATGGACTGTCTAACCTGCCTGCGACTTTGGGCATTGTCTTGGTGCTGCAACTTATCTTGCCGCTTGGTGTCGTCGGCGTGGCCCAGATGCTCGGGATCACCCAGTCGGCCTATGTTTTGGCGGCCGTTCTGGTCTTGGCCGCGCCTGCGGTCAGCGGAAGCCCGAACTTGTCGATCATGTTGGGTGCTGATCCGGAACCTGCGTTTCGGCTTTTGATCGTTGGTACATTTTTGTTGCCGCTGACCATCCTGCCCATCTTTTGGCTGCTGCCGCAGTTTGGCGATTTGGCAATGGCCACGACCTCGGCGCTGCGCACGCTTGTGGTTATTATGCTGGCCATGGGGGCCGGTTTTTTGTTGCGCGGCTATCGACTGCCGGATCTGAAACCAGATCAATCGGCTGCTTTGGACGGTGCAATGTCAATTGCACTGGCAGTCTTGGTCATTGGATTGATGGCCGCACTGCGACCCGCCCTTGCGATCTCGATCATCACGGTTGCGGGTTGGATGGCATTGGCATTTGGTCTGAACATCGGCCTGCAAGTGCTGAGCTTTGTAACGACGCGCAAGGTTCTGTCTGAGCGCGAGCGTGTTCCGGTGTCTATCGTAGCTGGCAACCGAAACATCGCAATCTTTCTTGTGGCCCTGCCGGCGTCCATCGCAGACCCCTTGCTTATCTTTTTAGGCTGCTACCAAGTGCCAATGTACCTGACGCCCCTTATTTTGGAGAGGCTCTATCGTTCAAAGCACCGATCTGGCTGACAAAGACCCAGGTCGCGATCCGGCGCAGCCAATCATAAACCGGTCCAAACTCATGTTGACGAAAAGCCCCTTTTTCCAAAAGCGAACATCGGCGCAACCGCATTGAAAGCTGGCTAATCCACACAATTGGATTGGTGAAGTATCACGCAGCGTGTGGAGATTTTGAGAGTGACCAAATTTGCCTATCCGAAGGTCTCAATCGTCCAACAGGTCAGTCAGTTCACAAAATCATCGCACTTCGTTCTATGCGAAACATCAGCAACACGCGCCAGTACTGCGAGAGCGGTTTCGTCCTCGTCCGCGACTTGATCCTTGAGCCAGTGCACAGCGAAAAGTTCGGTTTGAGATTGTCACGCAAAGCGCCATCTGAATGACTGGTTCGGTGAAATCCGCTGCGTCGCCAAAAGTGTTCCGCCGCAACTGCAAACGAATGCTGCGTCAGCAACATGGCTAAAGGTCAATGTCGGTTTTGTCCGCACAGCCGACCTCTATGCAAAGTGCAGCGAATGTCCGGTTCCCGCCCTTCATGTAGAAATGTGCAT
>Ga0307488_10001112_pt1 | contig 22555 bp, 19 predicted proteins | sample SB02metaG_FD_202248 | JGI IMG/M metagenome (GOLD analysis project Ga0307488, IMG submission 202248) | Sea-ice brine microbial communities from Beaufort Sea near Barrow, Alaska, United States - SB 0.2 | ecosystem: Environmental > Aquatic > Marine > Coastal | place: USA: Alaska | collected... | reverse complement strand
CTGCAGATACCGTAAAGGTGACCATTCAAAGGGAGTTAGATATACGAAATTCTGATTTAGAATTTGATGTGGTTTCGAATCCTGAATTTTTAAAAGAGGGAGCTGCTATTGCAGATTTCATGAAGCCTGACAGGGTAGTCATTGGAGCAGATTCTGAAATAGCTTTAAAAAAAATGAAAGAATTGTATAGTCCTTTTCTTAGATCACATGATCGTCTTATAATGATGGACATTCGCTCAGCAGAAATGACAAAGTATGCAGCCAATGCAATGTTAGCTACCAAAATATCTTTTATGAATGAAATTGCCAATATCTGTGAAAAGGTAGGGGCAGATGCCAATCAAGTACGAATTGGAATTGGTTCAGATCAGCGTATCGGATATAGTTTTATTTATCCTGGAGCTGGTTATGGTGGTTCTTGTTTTCCAAAAGATGTAAAAGCATTGACGAAGATAGCCAAAGAAAATGGATACACTGCCCAATTGATAACCGCAGTAGAAGAAGTAAATGATGCACAGAAATTAGTAATTGCACAAAAAATAATAACCCGTTTTGGAGAAGATTTAACTGGCTTTACTTTTGGTATTTGGGGTTTGGCCTTTAAGCCAGCAACAGATGACATGCGTGAAGCACCATCTATATACGTAATTAAAGAGCTGGTAAGTAGAGGTGCTCAAATAAAAGCATATGACCCAAAAGCAATTGAAGAAGCAAAGGCCCATTATTTAAAAGGAGTTCAAAATATAACCTATGTAGATTCGAAATATGAGGTTTTAAAAGATTCTGATGCATTAGTGCTACTCACCGAATGGAAAGAGTTTCGTTCGCCTGATTTTGAAGAGATCAAAGCACAATTAAAAACGCCGGTTATTTTTGATGGGCGTAATCAGTACAATACATTTAGTCTCGAGGAAAAAGGGTTTGAATATTATCAAATAGGGAAAGTAAGTAAAATCAATAAAAATCAATAAAAATCAATAAAAATGAATAAAAAAGTTTATGTAGCAATGAGTGCTGATATTTTACATATTGGTCATTTAAATATTATTAAGGAAGCTTCTAAGTATGGAGATGTTACTGTTGGAGTTTTGACAGATAAAGCAATAGCGTCATATAAAAGACTACCTTTTCTTTCATATGAGACTAGAAGTAAAACAGTTGAAAGTATTAAAGGTGTTCAAGCTATCATTTCTCAAGACACATTAGATTATACTCAAAACTTATTGAAGCTTAGGCCAGATTACGTTGTTCACGGTGATGATTGGAAGACTGGAATTCAATCAGGAGTTAGAAATAAAGTAGTTGAGATCATAAAAGAATGGGGTGGAGAACTTATTGAACCTTCTTATACTGATGGTATTTCTTCTACAATGCTGAACGCATCATTAAAAGATATTGGAACAACACCAAATGTTAGACTAAGTAAATTAAGGAGGCTGATAAACGCTAAACCAATAGTAAGAATTTTAGAATCTCATAGTGGGCTTACAGGGCTAATAATTGAAAAAACTTTACATCTTAATGAAAAAGGGATAAATGAGGAGTTTGATGGTATGTGGTCAAGTTCTTTAACTGATTCTACATCTAAAGGAAAACCAGATATTGAACAAGTGGATTTAACTACCAGGTTACAAGGTATAAACGACATGTTAGAATCTACCACTAAACCAATGATATATGATGGTGATACAGGTGGTAAACCAGAGCACTTTCAGTTTACCGTTAGAACTTTAGAAAGGTTAGGGATTTCTGCAATTATAATAGAAGATAAAACTGGATTAAAAAAGAATTCTTTATTTGGAACAGCAGTACCGCAAACAAGAGATACAATCGAAGATTTTACTCATAAAATACGTATGGGTAAAAGTGCTCAGATTACAGATGATTTTATGATAATTTCTCGAATAGAAAGCTTTATTCTTGGAGATACTTTGGAAGATGCACTTGAGAGAGCAGATGCATATGTAGAGGCAGGAGCAGATGGAGTAATGATTCACAGTAAAGACAAAAGTGGTGATGATATCAAATCATTCTGTTTACAATTTAGAGAGAAAAACACAACAACACCCATCGTTGTAGTTCCATCTTCTTATAATCATATTAAAGAAGAAGAGTTAATTCAATGGGGAGCAAACATAGTAATATACGCTAATCACTTGCTTAGAGCATCATTTCCATCCATGCAGAATGTTGCAAAAACAATTTTAAAGAATAAACGAACTTCTGAATTAGATAACACTTGTATGTCTATCAAAGAAATTTTAGAATTAATTCCAGGAACAAAATAAGATGATAAATACACAAAAATTTTATGAATCTTTGAATCAAAATGGGGTAGATTTTTACACTGGAGTACCAGATTCATTACTTAAGGATATTTGTTCATACATTTCTGACAATGCACCAGCCGATAAACATATAATTGCTACAAATGAAGGAGGGGCAGTTGCCCTTGCAATGGGGTATTATTTGGCGACTAGTAAAACCCCATTGGTATATATGCAAAATTCTGGTTTTGGGAATACAATAAATCCATTATTATCTCTAGCGGATTCTAAGGTTTATAGTATACCTATGTTACTTGTTATTGGTTGGAGAGGAGAGCCAGGAGTGAAAGACGAACCACAACATGTTAAACAAGGAGAAGTTAGTGAAACTTTATTGAAAACTTTAGACATACCTTATGTAATTATTTCTGATAAAACTGATAATATTGATAAGGTGATTTCGGGAGCTATAATGAAAGCTGAAGAAAATAATGAGCCATATGCTATTTTAGTAAGAAAGGGAACATTCGAACCATATTCTCTTAAAACTAAAATAAAAACTAATTTTGATTTAAACAGAGAAGAAGCAATTATAAAAACAACAGAGTTGTTGTCTGATTCAGATATAATTGTAGCCACAACAGGGAAAACATCTCGAGAACTTTTTGAGTTCAGAGCAAGAAATAATCAAGGGCATCACAGAGATTTTTTGACAGTAGGTGGTATGGGGCATGCAAACCAAATTGCACTAGGAATTTCAATAGCAAAACCAAATAAAAAAGTTTATTGTTTTGATGGAGATGGAGCTGCATTGATGCATACAGGTTCTTTAGGAATTATAGGTGATTTGAAAATAGAAAATTTTAAGCATATTATATTTAATAATGGAGCACATGATTCTGTTGGGGGACAACCCACTATTGGTTTTGATATTGATTTTGGAAAAATAGCTAAATCATTTAATTATACTAAAGTTTTTAGAATAGAAAAACTGAATCATTTTGATGAAATTTTCATGAATTTCCAAAAAGAAAAGGGGCCTTGCTTGTTAGAGATTTTAGTAAACAAAGGAGCTAGACAGGATCTTGGAAGGCCAACAGTGTCCCCAAAAGAAAATAAACTTGACTTCATGTCTTTTATTAAATAATATGAGTCAAATCGTAAAGTTTGGAACAAATTCCTTAGTTAATCTTGAAAATTTCTTAAAGGAAAAAAAGCCTAAAAGTATTTTTTTTGTTACTGGGAAAAAATCTTATTCAAAATCTGGAGCAGAAGATAAGTTAGAACCTATTCTAAAAAATTATAATTATACACGATTTTACGATTTTGAAGAAAATCCAAAAATAGAAGATGTAGAAAAAGGTGTAGATGTTTTTAATGAAAACCGATGTGATCTTATCATAGCTGTTGGAGGTGGAAGTGCAATTGACATTGCTAAACTTGTTCTTTTTTTTAGTAAAAAAAGTAAACCATTCACAAATCTTTTCAAGTCAGTTTTAAATAAAGAAGATAAATATCCTTTTGTAGCAATCCCTACAACTGCTGGTGCTGGTAGTGAAGCTACACATTTTGCTGTTGTATATGCAAATAAGCTAAAGTATTCAATTGCCGATAATAATTTATTGCCAGAAATGGTTTTAGTTGACCATTCTTTTTTAAAAAGCCAACCTAAATATCAAATGATAGTCTCAGGTTTAGATGCTTTTTGTCAAGGTATTGAATCTTTTTGGTCTGTTAACTCGAACGAAGAATCCCTCTCTTATTCAAAGAAAGCTATATCTTACAGTTGGGCTAATTTAAATAAAGCTGTTAAAGGTGAAGATGTTTTAAACGATTTAGCAAAAGCTGCATATTTTGCAGGAAAAGCAATAAATCTCACCAAAACTACAGGACCGCATGCACTCTCTTATGGATTTACAACTAAATTTGGTATACCCCATGGGCATGCAGTAGCTTTATTTTTACCATTTTTTATTGACTTCCATAAGAATATAAATGTTGAAACTAATAACGACTCAAGAGGTCATCACTTTGTTCTAAGACAAATTAGAGAAATAGCAGAAATATTATCGATTGAATTTAATAATATGGAGCTAGAAATTATTAAATTTTATAAAGAACTTGATATTGAAATCAATTTTCAAAATTTAGATATTAGCAAGGAGGGTTTTATACAGGCACTTAAAGGATTAAATCACGATAGGCTTAAAAATAACCCTAGACTTTTATCTACTGAGAATCTTGATGATATATATATATATAACTCAAAATATTAATATAGTGAAAGAATATGATTATGTTATTGTAGGTGCTGGGATAGTTGGACTGACCATTTCCTATGAGTTATTAAAAAATAATCCGAATAAAACAGTGTTAGTTATAGAAAAATCATCAAAATTAGGCGATGGACAAACAGGTAATAATAGTGGTGTAATTCATTCTGGAATATATTACAAGCCTAAAAGTTTAAAGTCAAAGTTATGTTTAGAGGGCCATGATTTATTAGTAAAATATTTAGAAAATAAAGGAATTCCGTACCAAAATAATGGAAAATTTATTGTGTCTAATTCAAAGGATGAATCTGTTGAGTTAGATAAATTAGAATTGAACGCAAAATATTCAGGAATTCCTTTCTCAAGACTAAATAAGGTAGATTTAAATTTAATTGATAATGAGGTCATAGGTCATGACGCGTTATTTGTAAAATCGGCAAAAACTGTTGATTATTTAAAAGTAATTAACTCTCTTAAAGAAGATTTAATAAATTTAGGAGCGGATTTCTTATTTAACTCTTTTGTTAATAAAATCGATAATAAAGAAGTTGTAATAAAATCAAAAAAAAGAATAATTTTTAAAGAAAAGATTATAGTTTCGGCCGGCTTAGGAATAGATAAAATAGTAAAGAGTGATAATTATTTTACTGTCGGATTTAAGGGGCGATATCTTAAATCAAAACGATTCAGGAAAGGTTCTTCTTTAGTATATCCTGCACCTAATCCTAAGCTTCCTTTTTTAGGTGTTCATACTTGTATGCAAAATGATGAATTTGAGTATTTTGGACCAAATGCAGTTTTTTCTTTTTCAAAATCGCCCCTTTTTGTAATGAATATATTTAACAACTATTTTTTTAAATTTGCTTTTTATAAATTATTGGTGAGAAATTGGAAAACAGGTCTTAAAGAAATTTTATTAACAAATAGTGATTTCTTTTTCAAGAAGGAGTTAAAAAAAATTATAAAGATAGAAAACCCATCTATTGAAAAAGGCTTTTTCGGAGTTAGAGCTCAGTGTGTCAGTCTAAATGGAGATTTAGTTGATGATTTTGTGATTGAAGAAAATGATAATCTCATAATTTTAAGAAATGTTCCGTCTCCAGCGGCTACAAGTTCCTTTGCAATAGCTAAATATGTTTTACAAAATTTTAATTTATAAAAATCAATTCTAATAGAAATGGAAAAATTAAATATCGCAATTATTGGTGCTGGAAGAATTGGTATAAGACATGCTGAACACGCTTCTAAATTTGGTAATCTTGTCGCTATATGTGATAATGTCGAATCAAAATCTTTAGAACTCGCAACTAAGTATAATTGTAAATCATTTTCTTCAATTGAAAAATTAACTGAAAGTGGACTAAAAGTTGATATAGCAGCAGTCTGCACTCCTAATGGGTTACATGCCGAACATTCTATATCATTACTCAATAACAAAGTTAATGTATTATGCGAGAAGCCCATGGCTCTTAGTACTTCTGATTGTTATAATATGATATTAGCGTCAGAACGAAATAATATGAGGTTATTCATAGTAAAGCAAAATAGGTTCAATCCACCTGTTTCTAAATTGAAGGAATTAATTGATAATAATTCTTTGGGTAACATTTTTTCTTTTCAATTGAGTTGCTTCTGGAATAGAAATAACAATTATTATGATAATTCTTGGAAGGGCTCATTAGATTTAGATGGTGGAACATTGTTTACTCAATTCAGTCATTTTTTAGATTTATTGGTTTGGATGTTAGGGGATGTTTTGGATGTAGAAGCTTTTGCAGATAATTTCAATCACAAAGATATTATAGAATTTGAGGATACAGGTGTCATAATTTTAAAATTCAAAAATGGTGTAATAGGTACTGTGAATTATACAGTTAATTCTTATGATAAAAATATGGAAGGTTCATTAACTATGTTTGGTGAAAAGGGTACAGTGAAAATTGGAGGTCAGTATTTAAACGAAATTGAGTATTTTTCAATCAATGGTTTTGACGAAATTAAAATAGATAAAGGAAATAAACCTAATAATTATGGAACCTATTTTGGTTCAATGTCAAATCATGGGCTTATTTATGAAAATATGTTGTCTGCACTTCAAAATAACACCCAGATTAGCACAAGTTCAATAGAAGGATTAAGAACTGTTGATTTAATTGAGAAAATATATGAAAAAATCAGAAATTAAAATTATTCAAAGTAAAATTTTAAATGTAAAAACAGGGACTAATGTTTCTATAATACAGCCTTCCAACATATATGGTTGTTCTTTAGATGACGATGTATCTATAGGTCCATTTGTTGAAATACAAAAGAATGTCTTTATTGGAAAAAAAACCAAAGTTCAATCTCATTCTTTTATATGTGAATTAGTTACCATTGGAGGTAATTGCTTTATAGGGCATGGTGTTTGTTTTGTGAATGATAAATTTACTAACGATGGTCCAGCAAATGGAGACAAAACTTTATGGTCAAAAACAACAATTGGGAATAATGTTAGTATTGGTTCCAATTCAACTATATTACCAGTAAATATCACAGATAACGTTGTAATAGGTGCAGGTTCTGTAGTTACAAAAGATATAAACGTACAAGGGGTGTATTTTGGCAACCCTGCTAAACTAAAAAAATAATGAATATAAAATTTTCAGATATATCAAGAATTCATCTTCCTCTAAAAAGTCAATTTGATGAAGTATATAATAGAATTTTTGAAGAGAGTTCTTTTATTGGAGGTAATTATTTAAATGAATTTGAATCAAAGTTTAAAAAACTATTTAAATGCGATTATTTTGTTCCTGTTTCTAATGGAACAGATTCTATTTATTTAACTTTAAGGGCTTTAGGTATTTCATCTGGAGATGAGGTTATTACTGTTACTAATACTTGGATTTCTACAAGTGAAACAATTACAATGACAGGAGCCACTCCAGTATTTGTTGATTGTGATGAGTACAATACTATAGATGCCTCTAAGATTGAAAATAAAATTACTTCAAAAACAAAAGCAATAATTGCTGTGCACTTGTATGGTCAATCCTGTGATATGGAGCAATTAAACTTAATCTGTCAAAAACATAAGTTACATTTAGTAGAAGATTGTGCACAGTCACACCTGTCTGAATATAAGAACACTATTATAGGAAACTTAGGTATAGCATCATCTTTTAGTTTTTATCCTGGAAAGAATTTAGGAGCTTTTGGTGATGCAGGAGGTATTATATGTAAAGACGAAGAACTATATACAAAAATAAAAATGCTAGCAAACCATGGTGCATTAACAAAACACAACCATGAAATTGAAGGAACAAATAGTAGAATGAATAATTTTCAAGCAGGAATATTATCTATTAAAATAGATCACCTACAAAATTGGACAGATCAAAGAAGATCTATTGCCAAAAAATATACAGAACTTCTGAAAGATGTTATTCAAGTGGAAGTGCCAAAAATTAGAAAAAATTCTAAACATAGTTTTCACTTATATGTTATTAAGGCCGAGAGAAGAGATGAGTTATTTAAATACTTAACCGAACTAAATATTCAAGTTCTAATTCATTACCCAAGAATCCTTCCTAATACAAAAGCTTATGAATATTTAAATATTGAGTTGACTGAATTTCCTGTTTCATTAAAAAATGAGGAATTAATTATATCATTACCTATTTTCCCGGAAATGAGAGATGAAGAGATTATTTATGTGACAAGTTGTATAAAAAAGTTTTATGAATAACAATATAATATTAGTTTCTGGTTATGGTTGGTCAGGATCAGGATTGATGGTAGATATATTGAAGAATCAAAAAAAATATATATCTTATGGCTCTGAATTCCCTTTGTTATCTGAACCTAATGGGTTACTCGACTTAGAAAATAGTCTCATACACAATTGGCATTTTCTTAAGCCTTCAATTGCCATTAAAAAATTTAAAGAATTCGCACTTAAGCTCAATAAAAAAAAATCATTTTTAAATCCCTATGGTTTGAATATTAGCGGGAAACTTAAATTAGATTTTGAAATTGAAGTTAATAACTTCCTAAATGAATTAACTTTATTTGAGTATGATTGTCGGACAAGAATAAATAATTTTCATGACCCTTTAATTAAAAGAATTTATAATAGATTAATTTGGAAATTCTTTGATTTAAATAAGTCTAAAATGATCTTCTCACATCTAGAAAAAGATGAATTTTATTCAGGTGTAAAAAAATTTCATAATAATTTATTCGAAGGTATTCTTAATGAAAATAATTTAATATTAGATCAAGCAGTCCCTACAACTAACGCTAAATATCATAAAAACTATTTTAACAAATCAAAATTTATTATTGTAGATCGTGATCCTAGAGATATTTTTGCAGAGTTATTAAGATCAGGCGGATTAATTGGACAAGAGTTAACTAAGTTAAACACACAAAGTGTAAATAAGTTTATAAAATGGCATAAGGCAATAAGAGAACAAAGTTCATTGGATGATAATGTATTAACTATTTTTTTTGAAGATTTAATACTTGAACCTGAAAAATCACAAATACTAGTTTCAAGTTATTTAGATGACAAAATTGACTTCTCAAATTATGATTTTTCAAATTCAAAAAAAAATATAGGTATTTGGAAAAACCTTCCAGACAAAATAATTACAATGCTTAACAATGAATTTAATTAAGAGTTTTTTTAATAAAATTAGCATTAAAAATGATTCAGTTTATAATCCTTTTTTGAAATTATTTTCTGGTACATTTTTATCACAAATTATTCCTATACTAATTACCCCAATCTTAACTCGTATTTATACACCTGCTGAATTTGGAATCTATTCCTTTTTTATGGGTATAATTATGGTATTGTCGAATATTACTAACTTAAGACTAGAAATACCTATAATAATTCCTAAAACAATATTCAAGAGTAATGATTATTTCAAATTATCTTTTTATGTTAATATTCTTTTTTCAGTTATTTCCTTTATAACAATACTTTTATTTGGAGATCTTATTATTAAATTATTAGATGTGGATATTAATTTTTATTATTTGTTATTGATACCTTTTTTAACATTCATTATTGGAGTTAATAAATCTCTTTATTATTTTATTAATAAACAAGGTAAATACAATAAATTATCCTTTTCCCCTATTGTCAGAAGTTCGATTACTAACATTTCCAATTTAGTTTTTTCTTTTAGTGCCTATGGACTTTTAATTGCACAATTTTTTGGAAGAATAACTACTTTGATTTTTTTAATATTTAATGAGAAAATTAATTTTAATTTTAATTTTAAAACTCTTAAAAAAGACTTGAAAGTAAATCGTATTTATGTAATCACAGATACTCCAGCTGCTTTAATCAGTTCATTAAATTCAAATGGTATAAGCGTTTTTGCAACTCCAATATTTGGGTCTTTAATTGGAGGTTCTTTTGCTTTAGTAAATAAGTTTATTGGAACTCCCATTAATTTAATATCAAAATCTTTTTTAGATGTTTTTAAAAAGGAGGCAAATCAAGAGTACCAAATTAAAGGTCATTCAAAAGTGACTTTCAAAAAGGTCATTAAAGGAATGATTGTATTAACGATTATTCCTTTCATTTTATTTTTCCTCTATTCTGAGGAAATTTTTATTATTTTCTTCGGAGATGAGTGGCTTCAAGCGGGGTTCTATGCAAAAATATTAACTCCTATGATTTTTTTAAAAATGTTATCTAGACCCCTTTCGTTTATGTTTTACATAGTCAACAAGCAACATTATAATTTAATTGGACAATTAATTAATTTTTTATTTTTAATCACTTCGGTAACAGTAGGTTTCTATTTTAATTCTCCTTTATATTTTGTGTATACATTATCAATTTTATCTTCAATTTTCTACATTGCGTATATATACATGTCTTATAAATTTTCATTTAACAAATAATTTATGAATATAATTTTTTATTATCCTGATAACATTACTTCAAATCCTAAAAAAGGAAGTGAGGTACGACCATATTCAATGCTTACTACTTTTCTTGATTTAGGTTATAAAGTTGATGTTGTAAAGGGTGATTCATCTCAAAGAAAAAATAAAATAAAATTAATTAAAGATAAAATTAAGAAGGGTTATAGATATGATTTTTTTTACGGAGAGTCTACTAATCAAACTTTCTTTTTGTCTGATGCCAATCATTTTCCTAGAAGACCTTTACTTGATATATTTTTTTTTAAATTTCTAAAAAAAAATAAAGTACCATTGGGAATTTTTTACAGAGATGCTTATTGGTGTTTAAGTGATTTAAGACCAAGGACTAACTTTAAATACTTAGTCAAATATTTTTTTCATAGAATTGAATGGACAATTTTTAATAAATATTTTGATGTAATATATTTCCCCTCATTTCCTTTATTAAATTTTCTCCCCAAAACAAATTATAATTTTAAGTCTTTAGAATTGTATCCAGGACATAATAATCAGCACATTGAAAATGATATAAATAAAGAATCAAAAGTAAACCTTATTTATGTGGGAGGAGTTAAGCCTCCATACTATGATCTTACAAATTTGTTACATGTGACATTCTTATCTGACAATGTTAAATTAAATTTATGTACAAGAGAAGATGAATGGAATGAATATGGTAAATTATACAGTTATAATCAAAATAACTTAAAACTTTATTTTGTTAATTCTAATGTTTTAAAATCTGTCTTTCAAAAATCCGATATTTTTGTTGATCTAAGAATATCAACTGGATATTTTAAAATTGCTATGCCAATAAAGTATTTTGAATCAATTGGTTATGAAAAACCTATTATTTGCATGGCTGGACATTATATTTCTGAATTTGTTTTAAAACATAATGTTGGTTGGGTTCTAAATAATATATCAGAATTTGAAATATTATTAAAAAAAATAAACACAAATAGGTCTATATTAGAAGAAAAAATCATGGAAATAAAACAAATAAAATCACAACACTCTTGGAGCTCTAGAATATTAGAAGTAAAAAATTCATTATATAATGATAATTTTTAGTTCAATTTGTATAACCCTTATTAGCTTTTATCTATTCCAAAAAGCTTCTGGATCAATGAGTGTGTCAAAATTAAACATGATATCTATTGGTTTTTATTTGTACTTATTTCTAATGAGTTATTTCGGATTAATTTTAGCTAAAAGTGGAGTTGAAAATTATGCATTACGAAAAGCTGATGTTGAATCATTAAATAAGGCATATTATGCAGCTTCCTATAGTTTAATTATGCTTCCATTAAGTATGATTTTTTTTAAAAAAATTCTAAAATTTGACACTAAAAAAAGAATTAATGAGTTTTATAATAACAAAATCTCACCTTCTCAAACTTTTAATGATTCATATGTACTAACTTTTTTTATTTTTTTATCATTTATCTGCTTTTTAGCTTGTGCTTATTCATTTTATAATATTAGTTACTCACCACTTTTATCGATATTAAAAGGATATTCATCCGAAGACATAGCAGGCTTAAGATTCGATTCAAAGTTCGATTTTAGAGGAATAGCATATATAAAAAATTTATGTTTCAAAAATTTAGCTCCATTCTTATCTCTAATTTCCTTGGGATACACAAAATTATTTTCAAAAAATTATAAAATAAAAATTTGGCATTTTTTTAACATTTTTTTAGCCTTCTTAGCAGTTACTTTCTCAGGAGAAAAAGCACCATTAGTTGTTTATTTTTTTATGTATTTTATTGCTAAAAGTGTAATAAATGGAAGAATTAATAAAAAAATATTACTAAGAATTTCAATTGTTTGTTTTTTTCTTTTAGTTTATTTATATATTTTGATTGATAAAAACGTTTCATTTACATTTTATGGGGGTATTTTAAGTAGAATATTTATGGTTCCAAATTCAGGACTTTTACAAACTTTTGATTTATTTCCTAGTCAAATTGATTACTTAAACGGTTCCAGCTTTCCAAGTTGGATGATTGGAATATTTGGCATGGAACAACAACGCTCCGCAAGAGTTATTATGGAATATCTAAACCCTGAAGGGGTAATAAATGGAACAACAGGTGTAATGAATTCATTGTATATAGCAGAAGCTTATGCTAATTTTGGTATAGTGGGACTTTTACTTATGCCAATTATTGCTGGATTTACAATAATTTATATATATAATCTTATTATTGGCACCTCTACTAAAACTCCAATAAAAATTGCATTATTTGCATATTTTTCATTTAATCTGCCTTTATTAGGTGGGATGGTTGGTTTCATGTGGAATGTTGGATGGATGGTTCTTTTTTTATATATATATATATCAAACAAAATGAGGTTTATTGCAATTACAAATAAATGGACAAAATGAAAATATTAATGGTAGCAAGTGGAAAATCATACCATGCGACAAGATGGGCTAATGCTCTAGTAAATGAAAATATAGAAGTATATTTTTATACTAATCACAAACTTCTTAGACCTTTAGATGAAGAAATCATTCTTTTGGAAGGAAAGGTTAAAAAAAAAATAGGCTATATTTTAAATATACCAGATTTAATAAAAACAGTAAAACTTTTAAATCCTGATATAATACATGTACATTCTGCAGGTGGCTATGGTTTTATGGGATCCTTTATAAAAAAAAATAAAATACTATCATTGTATGGATCTGATATTTTTATTTCTCCCAATAAAAGTATTATTAACAAAATGATTTTGAAATATCAACTTAAAAAATATCCATTGATTCAATCTACGAGTCATTCAATGAGCTTGGAAGCAAAAAAATACACTACTAGGAAAATCAATATCATTGCATTTGGTGTAGATACAGATCTATTTATTAACAAACAAAATAAAATAATTGACAATACTATACGTATTGGTATTGTTAAGAAGTTAGAGCAAATTTATGGTATTGATATTTTAATTAATGCATTCAAGAACATCACTAAAGTAAATGATATAATAGAACTTTATATAGTTGGTGATGGTACTCAAAAATTGAATCTAAGAATGTTAGCTTCTGACAATAAACATATATATTTTAAAGATGCAATACCAAATAAAATGGTACCTACTTTTTTATCTACCTTAGATATTTTTGTAGTTCCTAGTAGGTCTGAAAGCTTTGGAGTGGCTGCTATTGAAGCATCAAGTTGTTCCTTGCCGGTTATAGCATCAAATGTTGGTGGTTTGCCTGAAGTTGTTATTAATAATAAGACAGGGTTACTTTTTGAAAAAGAGGATATTAAAGGTTTAACCAAAAAACTTAATATCTTGATTGAAGATTCTACTCTTAGAAAAAGTCTTGGGATTAATGGCCGAAATTTTATTGAGAAAACCTACAACTGGAAACAAAGTCTTAAAGAACAAATAAATATTTATAAAAAAATAATAGATGTTAACAAAAATTAGTGAATTATTTCAATTATTTGAATCAAATAAAATTGATTACTGTCATTGGAAAAGTATAAACCACCTTGATGCTACTTTAAAAGGGATAACAGATCTGGATATATTAGTTGATAATTCCAAGTCTAATTTGTTAGAGACACATCTTCTAGCTATTGGTTTTGAAAGATTTGAAACAGCGAATTTAAGAAGTTATCCAGGTATCCATGACTATGTTTGCTTAGATATTTCAGGTGTTTGGGTCCATTTACATTTACATTACAACCTTAATTTAGGTGATAGGTGGGTAAAAGCATTTCACTTTCCAATCGAGAAAAAAGTTTTATCTAGATCATTATACTTAGAAGATATTAAAACAAAAATAGTAAATCCTTATGATGAATTAATGATGCTTTGTTTGAGAATGTGTCTAAAATTCAAGAATCCTTTTAATGATAAACTTATTAAAGAAGAAATGCTTTTTATCAAGGCTAACATAACGGCTAGCACAGATGATTATAATGATTATTATGAGGTTTTGCCAAATTTGAAGTTATTAATTGATACTATCTTGAATAATTCGAGTATTGATTTTAATAAATTAAATAAAATTTCTAAGTCTGTAACAAAAGAGCTCATTGCCTTTAGGAGATTTAATCTATTTACTTTTAAGTATTTATCGTTAAAAAGGAAAGTATATAGATATTATGTAGAATTTAGAAGGAGATTTATTAAGGAGTTTTCTGTTGGTAGAAGAGAAATTTCTAATGGGGGTAAAATTATTGCGATAGTAGGTATTGACGGATCAGGTAAAACTTCTGTAGTCTCAGAAATGCAGTATTTTTATTCAAGGCAAATGAATGTTACACGGGTGTTTTTGGGAAATGGTCAAAGTGGAGCTAGCTGGTATAGAAAATTAATATTTAATTTTTATGGGACTAAATTTAAAAATAGTAAAGAAGGTAAATTTACAAAAAAAAGAACGTCTACATTTTATGCACTTTGGATTTTATTATGTCTTTTTGACAAAGAAAACAACCTTAAAAAAGCAATAAAGGCTAGAGCAAATGGTAATTTAGTATTATCAGATAGATGGCCTCAAAATAAAATATCAGGTACCTTTGACGGAGCTAGACTGGATTTTGAGATGTCTAAAAACTTTATTGTAAGATATGTGCAAAACAGGGAACTTAAATTTTTAAAATTGTCCAAACTAATCTCACCAGATTTAGTCATAAAATTGAAAATAGATCCTGAGGTTTCGGTTATAAGAAAGCCTAATGAACTTTCTCTCGCTGAAGCTAAGTCAAATTCCTCTATTCTCGATGAGTTAGTTTGGAATGAATGTAGACATGATGTCATAGTTGCTAATGATGATTTTATAACTGTATCAGAATCAGTCAAACAAAAGATCTGGAAACTAATTACTAATAATTTTTAATTTATGTTTGAGTATTTAGGTTTACCAGGAGTTGGAAAAACATGGCTCTTGTTTAATGGCTCTTTAACAAAAAATAAATCTGTAATTATACATTCAATTCCCCTAGGAGGTGGTAAAAACAAATTAATTAATACTCTGGTCGGTATTATTTTCAACCCTAAACTTTTTATTTATTTATTGAGATTATTATTAAAGCATAAGAATGAAATACCTAATAATTTCATTTTTAGGCCATATTTAGTAATATTTGAGCGCTATGGTAGAGTTTTAAGGCTTTGTTTTGGTTCAAAAAACGAGATTCATGTTGATGAAGGTTCTTATCAATTTATTTGGAGAGTTTTTTCTGAATTAGAACTAAATAAAAAAAATATTGATGACTTTAAAAAAGTGGTAAGAATTTTCAATCATTCTAAATCAAAAATTATATATATTGGGTCATCAAAACATATAAACTTAAAAAGAATAATTGAGAGAGGTAAAGTAGAATCAAATTTTGATTTAAGTGTCATAAATAATAATTTTAATCAGTATACCTTGGGAAGAAAATGGATGTCATTAATGGTTATAGAACTTAGAAAATTAAATATTTTAAATTATTTCAATAAGTAACAAGGATGAATATTATAGAAAAAAAAATTTATGATTTACTAAAATCAAAACCTTGGATTAAAAATATTATTCGAAATATTTATCAATCATTTTATGACCTATTACCTAGGAAAAAAGAAATGTTTAAAGTTCAAATTGATTATAAAGAGGGTTGTTTTTTTGGTTTCCATGATGTAAATCCATTTTCGAAAAGTAATAATAAAGTTTTATCACACAAATTATTACATGACAATTTACTCATACCAAAATTTGGAGAAAAAATAGACATAGGTTATTTTAATCTTAAAGATGGAAAATTTGAAGCTTTTGTTAAAGTTGAAGAGTCTACAGCTTGGAATTTTCATAAAGGTGCAAGGCTTCAATGGGTTGATTCAGATAGTTTAATATTTAATACTTCCTTTAAAAACAAATTAGTGTCTAAACTTGTTAATATCAAGTCTAATGAAAGTAAAGTATTTGATTTTCCTATTGACTCAATTTCAAAAGATGGAACTTTAGCTTCCTCTTTTAGTTATGAGAGACTAAATGAATTTATGCCCGGATACGGTTATGAAGGTGCAATTGATGATGGATTTTTAAAAGAAAAAGCTTCATCTAAAACTGGAATTTTTATATATAGTTTAAAAAATGAAAATTTGATAAAAATGATAAGTTTAAAACAGTTGTTGAGGCTAGATAAAAATGAATCAACTATATCTAAATTTAATCATTATGTTACCCATTCCGCGTTTTCAAAAGACGGTCGTTATCTTTCATTTCTGCACAGGTGGGTTGGTGATGATATTAAGGAGAGAAAATCTAAGCTTTTAATATATGATATGAATGAAGATAGAATTATAGAGACTCATACTTCAGGTATGGTCTCACATTATGTTTGGAATGAGAAAAATGAGATTTTAGCTTATTGTAGTATTAATAATACTGATGGTCATTATATTATTCCTATACCAGATGTTAAAAAAGCTAATCACATTGCTCCAAACCATTTAAATTCAGATGGCCATCAAACTTTTATTTCAAATGATAAATTTATCACAGATACTTATCCTGATAAATTCAGAATGTCAAAATTAAAAACTGTAAACATATTAAATAATAATGTTGAATTATTAGCAAGTATTTATTCTCCAAAAGAATTTCAAACAAAAGATTTTAAAAATCATGTAGCTTGTGATCTTCATCCTAGAGTTTCCAATGATGGAAGTTTAGTTTGCTTTGATGCAGTTAGAAATAATTATAGAAGTTTATGTATAATGAATATTTAATTTTTTTAAAATAGTATGTACAGCCAAGAAAACTTAGTTAGTATTATCACTCCATCCTATAATTCTGAGGAATTTATTTCAGAAACAATTAATTCTATTATAAATCAAACATATACCAATTGGGAGTTATTGATAACAGATGATTTTTCAACAGACAATACAATTGAAATAGTTGAGTCTTACGTAAAAAATGATTCTAGAATTAAACTTTTTAAGTTAGAAAAAAATTCAGGTGCTGGAATAGCAAGAAATTTTAGCATTAACAAAGCTCAAGGGAGGTATATTGCTTTTTGTGATTCGGATGATCAATGGAAAAAAAATAAGTTAGAATTCCAATTGAAATTTATGAAAGAAAATAATTTAGTATTTTCATTTACTGATTATGATATTATTGATGAACAAGGTGTTTCTAAAGGACATATTAAATGTCCTAAGATTCTAACATATAATAAGCTTCTTAAAAATAATTATGTTGGTTGTCTTACGGTAATTTATGACACCAAAACTTTAGGTAAGTTACTAATGCCAAAAATTAGAAAAAGACAAGACTGGGTTTTGTGGCTATCAATAATGAAAAAAATTAAACTTACTAAGGGTCTTAGCACTTCTCTTTCAATATATAGAGATCGAATACATTCAATCTCTTCATCTAAATTTGACTTATTAAAATATAATTGGAGTGTTTATCATAAAGAATTAGGTTTTAATAAAATCGTCTCATTTTATTATTTAATAATATTTATTTTTCATTATTTTTTAAAAAAAGCAATATGATAACAATTATAGGAGGATCAGGTTTTGTAGGGTCCTTTTTAATTAAAGAATTAAAGAATTACAAAGTTGGAAATTTTGATAAAAATCCAAGTCCTTTTTTTGACAATATAACAGTAAACGGAAACATACGGAATTTTGACGAAATTAAAATTCCTAAGGGTACTCAAAGTGTTGTTTTATTAGCTGCAGAGCACCGTGATGATGTTTCTCCTACATCTCTCTATTATGATGTAAATGTTCAAGGAACAAAGAACGTTCTCCAAGCTATGGATAATGCAGGGGTCAAGAGTGTTATTTTCACAAGCTCGGTTGCTATCTATGGCTTAAATAAAGAGAATCCTGACGAAAATCACCCTGAAGATCCATTCAATCATTATGGTAAATCTAAATGGGAGGCTGAATTAGTAATAAAAGAATGGTATGAAAATGATCCTACTAATAAATCAGTAACAATACTTCGTCCTACTGTTATTTTTGGAGAAAGAAATAGAGGAAATGTTTATAATTTGTTAAAGCAAATCTCATCAGGGAAATTCATGATGATTGGAAAAGGTCAAAACAAAAAATCTATGGCTTATGTCGGTAACATTGTTGGCCTCATAAAAGATAGATTAGGGAAAAAAGAATTAGGCTATCATGTTTTTAATTATGCAGATAAGCCTGATTTTTCTATGGTTGAACTTACACAAACTATAGAAGAAAAAATGAAAATAAAATTACCTAGTATTAAAATACCCTATTTATTAGGAATGATGGGTGGATACGGTTTTGATTTTATATCAGTATTATCAGGAAAAAAGTTTTCTATTTCATCAGTTCGGGTTCAGAAATTTTGTGCAACAACTCAATTTGACTCAGATAAAGTTCATAGTTCATTTAAAGCACCCTTTACTCTTAAAGAAGGATTAGATAAAACTTTAGAGCATGAGTTTATAAACACCAAAGAAGATAATGTTTTGTTTTACAGTGAATAATTACGTAAAACTATTGCCCTAGACTTTGGGTCTGATTATGTATTAAGATTAGCGAACGGTGGAGGTCAGAATAATAACACCATTCCAGAAAGGCCTAACTGTGATCAAATGGGAATTACTTTAATGGCTGGGTTGGGTGATAAAATACAGTCTAGCAGTTGGTTGTTAAAAAACTAAACTTTTTTGGTTACACTTGGTTTAGAAACTAATTTTAATACACATGCCATTCGATCCAAATTCCGCAAAGAAAGCAGGTAAAAAATCCAAAAGAGGACCTGCAAAAAAAGAAGGACCTTCCATTAAGGGAAAGATAGAAATGCGCTATAAAAAAAAGCGTTAGATGATTTACTTGTAAACCAAGAAAAGCTAACCAAAACAGAAAAGATAAAAGTTTTTGGTAGGCTTTTTAATGATATTTATATAAAAACAAAATCTGTACGAGATAAATTTCCGTTAGAAAATTAAAAAAGAAAAAGAACATCTTTTTAATCAAGATCCACACAAATAATTTTAAAGAAAAAGAAAAGCAATTGAATTATAAAGAAACCTTATTTTTTATTGCCAAGTCTCTAACGATTTCTTTGGAAGAAAAAAACAAAACTGAAATAGAGATCATTCTTAAAACAACCGATGTGAATTGGGAGGCAGTGGTTAAAGTAAGTACCAGTCATTATGTCTTTCCAGCTTTGTATTGTAATTTTAAAAAAGCTGATTTTTTAAAATACCTTCCTGTTGATTTGGTTGGGTATATGAAACACATAACCGATTTAAATAGAGACCGAAATACACAAATCCTTGAACAAGCACAAGCACTAAACAGCCTATTATTAGCAAATAACATTACTCCAATATTTTTAAAAGGAACTGGCAATCTATTAGCAGGAATTTATGATGATATTGCCGAAAGGATGGTGGGGGATATTGATTTTATCTTCTCAAAAGAAGACTATCCAAAAGCCGTAACCATCTTAAGAGCGTTTGGGTATACTAATGTATCAAAGAATAACTATCATTTTCCTGCCCATAAACATTATAGAAGACTTCAAAAAGAGCATTCAATAGCAGCTATAGAGATTCATAAAGAACTTTTAATAGAAAAGTACGCGAACGAATTTAATTATCCTTTTGTAGAAAAAGACATTCAGGTGGTACATGGGTTTCGAGTTTTGAGTTATGCAAACAAATTAAATCTATCCATCATTGCCAATCAAATAAATGATAGTGGTTTTTATTATAAAACAATGGCTTTAAGAAATGCCTATGATGTTTTTTTATTATCCAAAAAAACGAATGCAAAAGATGCTATGAAGTCATTAGACAAACTAACCAATCCTTTAAATTGTTTTTTAGCAGCTTGTTATGAAGTTTTTAATAGGGTAGATAGTTTAGCATACAACAATACAAAAAAGGCAGCTTCCTATTTAAGTGTTTTTAACAGTCAGTTTATCGATAGGAATAAAACTAAAAGACGGCACAATAGAATTAAAAGCTATCTGTTCCTGAAATCGAGATTAATCGTTCCGTATAAAGCGCTGTTTCAAAAAGAGTATCGTATCTGGTTATTTAAAAGATTCACTGATAAAAATTGGTACAAAGAAATTCTAATGCAGTTAGGAATTAAATAATAAGATTACTTAATAACTCCTGCCTGTTGCATGCATAAAGCTGCCAATGTATCTTTATTTTGATGCGTTCAAATCTACGCGCTATATCATATCCAGTGATATTTAGTAGACTTGGTGTTTCTATTTGTCATACTAATTAGAATCAAATGAGCGCCTCATAATAAGTGAATCATAAGCGCAAACTTCTGCGCATTTACAATTTCTTTCCTTCGAGTCTTAGGTTTATTCTTAAATCCAGACACAACCCTTCAACTTTTGCCATTTTACAAAGTACTTTGATGTGTTTATGAAACACTACTTGAGAAATCCTTCTTAGGGATTCACTCTCTAATACTTTAAGATCTAAAGGATCAGCTATTCCAATAGTCATTTTTCTTTGTTGCAAGATCTGTATACAATCCAGTGGGTGCTTTTCTAAAAGTATTTGGACTTATTTTAAGTGATGTGAAATTCGCGTCCAAATGCATAATCGGATTAATATTCATCGGTAACTATCTATAAATCGTTTTTCGAACAACGAGCAACGAACAACGAGTGTCGAATAATGAATAACAGATATTAATAGTATCAATAGAGCTTCATTTTAATTAGGGAACAACGTTTACTTCTAATACTTTTTTGCTTGATCAAAAAGTATTCAAAAAATCAAGATTCACTTTTATTTTTTTTAAATTCTACAAGATATTTCACTATCGTGTCCAGACCGCAGGCTCTTTGGACACTCTGCCGTTTCATATCTTTTGAATTTATACAAAAAATAAAATAGGTCGGTTTTAGATTTTGATTTTATAAATCGTTTTTTGAATAACGAACATCGAACATCGAATAACGAACAACGAATAACGAACAACGGATAACGAATAAAGAAAATAAAGTCAATGTCCATGAACATTACTAGTTTTATCGTAAAAGCTAGTAGTGAACGTAGTGACAAAAGTCTAGGCTGTTTGATCCCGATGATAATCGGGAGAGTTCCTAGACTTTCACGAAGGAACAAATAGCTTAAGATAAAAGTAGAAAGTTCTAGACTTTTTGATACTTTTTTGGCAATGAAAAAAGTATGAAATTATAAAATACGTTTTTCTTTTTTCATTTTGCCTTGATGCAAAACGAAACAAAAAATCAAGACTTACTTTTATTTCCCTACAATTCTACTTTCTATTTCACTATCGAATCCAGACCGCAAGCTCTTTGGATTCTTGACGTTTCATAGAAATTGAATTTATACAAAAAATAAAAATAGGTCGGTTTTAGATTTTGATTTAATTAATTATATGCTATCTTATAAATTAATAGCGTCAATTGTTTCTCGAACAACGAATAACGAACAACGAATACTAATGGTATAAAAATAGAACTTCATTTTAAGTAGGGAACAACGTTTATTTCTAATACTTTTTTGCTTGATCAAAAAGTATTCAAAAAATCAAGACGCACTTTTATTTTTTTAAAATTCTACAAGACATTTCACTATCGTGTCCATACACCGGGCGCATGCTGGCTCATTCGCTATAAATGTCCACTGGACATTTATTGAACGCTCTGTCCTCTTTGGACACTTTGTCGTTTCATAGAAATTGAATTCTCACAAAAAATAAAATAGGTCGGTTTTAGAGGCTGATTTTATAAATCGTTTTTCGAATAACGAATAACGAATAACGAGCAACGAGTAACGAACAACGGATAACTAATACTAATGTTCTTAAAATAGAGCTTCATTTTAAGTAGGGAACAACGTTTATTTCTAATACTTTTTTGCTTGATCAAAAAGTATTCAAAAAATCAAGACTCACTTTTATTTTCCTACAATTCTACTTTCTATTTCACTATCGAATCCAGACCGCAAGCTCTTTGGATTCTTGTCGTTTCATAGAAATTGAATTCTCACAAAAAATAAAATAGGTCGGTTTTAGATGCTGATTTTATAAATCGTTTTTTGAACATTGAACATTGAACATTGAACATCGAATAAC
>Ga0307488_10001110_pt1 | contig 22559 bp, 21 predicted proteins | sample SB02metaG_FD_202248 | JGI IMG/M metagenome (GOLD analysis project Ga0307488, IMG submission 202248) | Sea-ice brine microbial communities from Beaufort Sea near Barrow, Alaska, United States - SB 0.2 | ecosystem: Environmental > Aquatic > Marine > Coastal | place: USA: Alaska | collected... | reverse complement strand
AATATTATCAAATAGGAAAAAAGTAAATGAAAATATTAGTTACTGGCGCAGCTGGATTTATTGGATTTCATACTTGTTTAAAATTAGTGAGTCAAGGTCATGAAGTTTACGGCATTGATAACATTAACGATTATTATGATCCTAAACTAAAGTTTGATCGATTAAACGAATTAGGGTTTGACGAAGCTGAATCAAAACTCTTTAAAAATGAAGTTCAAAGTGCTAAATTCAATTCTTTACGATTTTATAGAATAGATTTAGTTGATCATGAAAGTATTGATAATTTATTTAAACAAGAACAATTCGAAGTAGTTTGTAATCTAGCAGCTCAAGCAGGTGTAAGATATTCTATAGAAAATCCAAAAGCGTATATTGATAGTAACGTCTCAGGTTTTTTAAACATACTTGAAGGATGTCGAAATCATAAAGTAAAGCATTTGGTGTATGCGAGTAGTTCTAGCGTATACGGAGAAAATAAAAAAGTGCCTTTTGAAACTACAGATAACGTAGATCACCCAATTAGTTTATATGCTGCTACAAAAAAGAGCAATGAATTAATGGCACACACTTATGGACATTTATATGGCTTTAAAACTACAGGATTACGTTTTTTTACAGTCTATGGTCCCTGGGGAAGACCGGATATGGCTTATTATCTATTTGCAGAGGCAATCTCAAACAACAAGCCAATTAAAGTATTTAATAATGGTGAAATGGAGCGTGACTTTACCTACATAGATGATATTGTAAATGGCGTGACTAAGATCATTGAAAAGAATATTGATTCAAGAGATCAATATAAAATATACAATATTGGAAATAATAAAACCGAAAGCTTACAAGATTTTATTACAACTATTGAACAAGCAATAGGTAAGGAGGCAATTAAAGAAATGTACCCAATGCAACAGGGAGATGTTCCAAGAACGTTTGCTGATGTAGATGGATTAATCAAAGATTATGAGTATTCACCAAGTACAGATATTAATTATGGAATTCAAAGTTTTGTGAAATGGTTTATAAATTATAAAAAAAAGTAAAAGATTATTTTGATTTTAAAAACAACTAAAATATATATAGCTGGTCACAGAGGAATGGTAGGGTCGGCGGTTTGGAGAGCTCTAACCTCAAAAGGCTATACGAATCTAATTGGCAAAACCAGCAAAGAATTAAATTTAACAAATCAGCAGTCTGTTTTAGATTTTTATAAAAAAGAACAGCCTGAAGTAGTCATCGATGCTGCAGCAAAAGTTGGTGGGATTCTTGCTAATAATGATTTTCCATATCAATTTTTAATGGAGAACATGCAAATTCAGAATAATCTAATTGATGGAGCTTTTAAAGCAGGAATTGAAAAATTTATTTTTTTAGGGAGTTCTTGTATCTACCCGAAGTTTGCACAGCAACCGCTAAAAGAAGAATATTTACTAACAGATTCTTTAGAACCTACCAACGAGTGGTATGCCATTGCAAAAATCACAGGTGTAAAAGTATGCCAGGCGATACGCAAGCAATTTAATAAAGACTATGTGAGTTTAATGCCTACGAACTTGTATGGTTCTTTTGATAATTTTGACTTGCAATCCTCACATGTATTACCAGCAATGCTGCGGAAATTTCATGAGGCTAAAATAAATAATAATTCAGATGTAACGCTCTGGGGAAGTGGAACTCCAATGAGAGAGTTTTTGTTTGTCGATGATATGGCAGAAGCAGTGGTGTATGCCTTAGAAAATAATTTACCAGAATACTTGTACAATATAGGTACTGGAAAAGACATTACGATTAAAGAACTTGCAGAGACCATCCAAAGTGTAACAGGACATCAAGGGAAAATTATTTGGGATGCCAGTAAGCCAGATGGTACGCCAAGAAAACTCATGGATGTTTCCAAAATGAAAGAAAGAGGTTGGGAATATAGTACAGAGTTAAAAGAAGGAATTAAAAAAACTTATTTTTGGTATTTAGAGAATATAGAGAGCTTAAAAAAAGTTAAATTATAGAACTTTTAATAAATTAAAAATGAATACTATGAAAGTTGCATTAATTACGGGAATTAGTGGACAAGATGGATCTTATCTTGCAGAGTTATTATTAGATAAAGGATATGAAGTTCACGGTATTAAAAGAAGAGCATCTTCATTAAATACGCAAAGGATAGATCATTTATATCAAGATCCTCACCACCCTAATCAACGGTTAAAATTGCATTATGGAGATTTATCCGACGCAATGAATTTGACGCGTATTATCCAAGAAACACAGCCCGATGAAATTTATAATTTAGGAGCGATGTCTCACGTTGCTGTTTCTTTTGATACTCCAGAATATGTTGGTAATATTGATGGATTGGGAACTTTAAGAATATTAGAGGCAGTTCGGATTTTAGGTTTAGAAAAGAAAACAAGAATTTATCAAGCTTCAACATCTGAACTGTATGGAGGAATGCCAGAAAATAAAAATGAAAGTGGATTTTATGACGAATCTTCGCCGTTTTATCCGAGATCCCCTTATGGTGTTGCTAAAATTTATGGATTTTGGATTACAAAAAATTATAGGGAGGCCTATAATATGTTTGCTTGTAACGGTATATTATTCAATCACGAATCTCCTAGAAGAGGAGAGACTTTTGTAACCCGTAAAATTACTCGTGCGGTATCAAAGATAGTTTTAGGTTTGCAAGATAAATTTTATTTAGGAAATTTAGATGCGCAGCGTGATTGGGGGCACGCGAAAGATTATGTTAGAATGATGTGGATGATTTTGCAAGCAGACCAACCAGAAGATTGGGTAATTGCCACAGGAGTTACTACTAAAGTTCGTGAATTTGTGCGTTTGGCTTTTGGAGAGGTTGGAATCGAATTAGAGTTTAAAGGAGATGGGGTAGAAGAAAAAGCATATATTAAAGTGTGTAATCACAAAGATTATCAATTGGAAATAGGAAAAGAAGTATTGTCTATAGATCCTGAATATTTTAGACCTACTGAAGTAGATTTATTAATTGGTGATCCTTCAAAGGCAAAGAATAAATTAGGTTGGGTGGCAGAATATGATTTAAAATTTTTAGTAAAAGACATGATGGAGAGTGATTTGATATTAATGAAAAAGGACGTTATTTTATTAGACGCAGGCCACAAAATATTAAAACAACCTGAGTAAAGTAAGTTATTAAGGCATATGAATTAAAAAACCGTTTTAATAAATCGTATTAATAAACCAAATAAAATGAATAGTAAAACAATATTAATAACAGGAGCAGCTGGGTTTATCGGATCTTACTTATCTAACTATTTGACCAAATATTATAATTTAATTTTAGTTGATTCTTTAGAATTTGGCGGATCTAGAGAAAATTTGCATGAAAATTTAAGAGGTCAATTAATCGTTGAAAATTGTAACGACAAGAAAAAAATGCAGAATTTGATTTCTAATTTTGATTATTGTATACATCTCGCAGGAATCAGCAGTCTTCCTGAAAATGAAATTAATTATTCTAGAGCACTTGAGAATAATTTCATGTCGACTGTAAATATTTATGAATTATGTGTTGAAAGATCGTGCGAGTTATTTTTATTTGCAAGTACTTCTGCTCTTTACGAAAACAATAAAATATTTCCATTCAAGGAAATAGATATGGTTAGTCCAGATTTAATGTATTCTTACTCAAAAAATCTTTGCGAAAATTATTTAAATTTTAGATCAAAAAAGAAAGACTCAATTAAAACATATTCATTGCGTTTTTTCAATGTATTTGGTCCTAATCAAAATAATAATAGAAAAAACCCACCATTAACAGCGTATTTGATGCAATGTATTGAATCTAAGAGTAAAGCTATACTATATAATAATTTTCCGGAACTAAAAAGAGATTATGTATACGTAGAAGATATTTTAAATTTTATTTATACCATATTAAATACAGATATTAGAAGTTTAAAGTCTATCGAAACAGTAAATATTACATCTGGAAATTCATATAGTGTTTTAGATATTGTTAGTCTTGTTCAAGAAGTATTTAATAAAAAATTAGACTACGAGTTTAGTGTTCCAAAAAACTTGTGGGAAAAATATGACGGAATAACAAAAAAGATTCCTAAGGAAAGAATAACAAAAGAAGTTAGAAAAGAATCTTATGGATCAAATCAAAGGATATTATCTATTTTAGGTGACGACTATTCTTTTACTGATATGAAAGATGGCCTTAAAAGAATTAAATCCATTCAATTAAATAACGATTAATAATGGCAAAAATAAATTCTCTAGTTGGCCATAGTGGATGTGATATTAAATTAGTTACTGAAAATAATATTTTATTTGTAAGAAAAACTTCCTCAAGCTTAAAGTATAACGAAAGACTTAAGAATCAGTGTTTTAAACAAGGTGAATTTAAAAGTGAATTTGTTTTTGCTCCAAAAATATTTGATTATGGATACAAAAATGATTTATTCTATTTTGATATGGAATTTATTAATGGGCAATCATTTAATACAATAGTCAGAGATTCCGATTTAAAAAGTATTAAATTTTATTTTGATATTATTCTGAATCTTATTTCTGAGAATTTAAAAAATAGTTTGATTATCAATTTTAAACAAGAGATTGAAAATAAACTTAAGTCAATAGATATCAAATATAATATTCCTAAAATTATTGTAACCAAACAAGCATCAAAATTAAATTCAGGTTATTGCCATGGAGATTTAACATTCGAAAATATTATTGTTAAAGACAATAAAGTTTTTCTAATTGATTTTTTAGATAGTTATATAGATTCCCCAATTATAGATATTTCAAAGTTAAAGCAAGATTTAATTTTAAATTGGTCCAACAGATTTAAAAAGCACAATAACTTAAATTTAATTAAAAATCAGTGGCTTAACAATTATTTAGATTCGTTTTCAGATAAAATTGGTTTATCATCTGAGGCAATCGAGCTACAGAAAAAAATAACCTTATTAAGAATATTACCTTACACAAATAATATATACACTCAATTAAAAATAATAGAAAAAATATAAATTATGAACAAAAAGATTGTTTTAATCCCAGCAGGTGGAAAATCCTCAAGATTTATAGGCGATTCGCCAAAAATGATGCGAACACATCCACAAGGTAAACTTCTGATTGAGAAAGCCATAGAAACTTTTAATGAAATTGAAATTGATAAGATATTTTTAATAACTACAAAAGATATAATTGATAGTTATAATTTGTATATAAAATTTAAACAAGCATTTAATAATAGGGTAGAATTAATTGAACTGCCAATACAAACTAAATCTTCAGTTCAAACGATTTATGAAGGAGTCAAAGTAATAGGGCCTAAGATTAGTTTAGATGATAGTATATTTATTAAAGACGTTGATAATTTGGTGACTTTTGATTGTAATAATTTTGATTTCAGTACAAGTGCCAGTATTGGATATTCGATAGAAAGAGGTGGATTGTCAAGATTATCAAATAAATCATTTTTTAAACTAGAAAATAATTTAATAATTGATTTTGTAGAAAAAAAAATTGTTTCAGATCATATTAGTGTTGGCACTCATTACTTTAAAAATTTAGCAGAATTTATGGTCCCTGCTGGTGAATTACTCAAATTATGCAATGAAAATTCTTCTGAGTTATATATAAGTCATGTCCTAGCAAAAAATATTTATGAAGGTGTTTTATATAAGTACTATGAAGCAGATATATACAAAGACTTTGGAACACAAAAAGAATGGGAAGATGAAAGAAATAAGTTCAAGACAATTTTTTGTGACTTTGATGGAACCCTAGTTAAAAATATTGGAAAATATGGGGAAATTACTTGGGCAGATCACTCGGATGTTATTTTGAAAAATAATATGAATTTGTTAAAAAATTTACATGAAAATGGTTCACAAATAATTATAACTACCTCTAGACCAAAATCAGAAAAAATATATATTAATAAACTATTAAATGACGCAGGCATTAAAGCTCACGAAATTATTTGTGATTTAAATCATTCACAACGTGTTTTAATAAATGATTTTAATACAACAAACATTTATCCTACTGCGTTAGCAGTAAACCTTAAAAGAAATAATGATTTATCAGATTATATTAATTTTCTTTAGTTTTTTTTTTAAAATTAAATTATACACATGAAAAATAAATTATTATTATTTGTAACATCTTTTTTTGCTGTTTTTTGCATAATCATGTTTTTAGCCAAAAAAAATGATAACATAGCAGAATTTACATTTTTAGATGAAGAAAACACACATCAAAATTTTGATAACAAAAATATAACTTATTGTGATGTAAATGATAATATCCATTTAATTATGAAAAAATCAAAACCCGGGGATGTTATTAGTTTGTTACCTGGAATACATTACACAAATGGTATTTTTATAAAATCAAATACTACATTTATAATTCCTGATAAAGCAATCTTAAAATTAAGAGATTCTGCAGATATTAATAAAGAAGCGTTTGGAGGCATAGCTAATGCTGTTATAATGGCAAAAGGATCAAGAGAAGCCCCACTAGTTAATTTGATAATTAAGGTTTATGGCCAAGTTGACGGGAATAAAAAACATAACTCTTATGAAAACGGTGGTGTAGAGGGAATTAACTTATCATGGGTTAAAAACTCTATGATTGAAGGAGATGGAATAATTCATTCAGTTAATGGTGACGGCGTAGATTTAGATGCAGTTACAAATATTATTGTAAAAGATATATCTGTTATTAACAATGGAGGTTCAGGAGTTCATTTTGGAAGCCCCAGACCAATTTATGGGAGTATTGGAAATGTAATTGTTAATGTAAAGTCTTTAAATAATGGTTTTAGAGCAAAAAGAAATGGGTTCGACTTGTCTTGGCCAAACCCTAATGGAGCTGTTTTTGTAAACTGTTTATCTAAAGATAATTACAGGAATTTTGAGATTGAAGCACCTAATAGTGCGGTATTTAATTCTAAGTCAATAAATACAGGAGCAGTAGTTGATGATGATTATTTTGGTGGTGCCAATTTCGTCTTTATAAATGGAAAAAACCAAACTAATAAAAGTTGGGTTTCACGAAAATCAATTATTCTCTCTAAACATAAGCTCAAAAGATTTTTTAATATAGACTCTCCTAAATATCTAGATAATTTAAAGTAGAGAAGAGGTTTATTATAATTACCATCAAATAACATTATGTTATGGTTATTCAAGAATTAATATAATAAAATATGAGAACAGCAATATGTTTTTATGGATTAGTAGGAAGTATAACAGATAAAAGTGGGAATGGAAAAACATTAGACCCTAAAATTGCCTATGAATTAAATAAAACAAATGTTATTGACATTAACAATGCTGATGTGTTTATTCACAGCTGGTCATTTGATTCAAAAAATGAATTAGAAGAACTTTATAAGCCTAAATCATCAATAGTTGAGAAACAAAAAGATTTTCCAGATTCATTGAAAATACTTTCAAACATTAATTTCAAACAAAAAATCAAAGAAATCTTTTTACGGTTTTTCAATAATAAAGAATATGAGTCTATAATTACATTAAGAAAAAAAGAGGCGTTTAGGGCGTTTAGTAGATGGTATAGTAATAAGCAGACATTAAAGTTGAAAGAGGATTATGAAGCTAAACATAATTTTAAATATGATGCGGTTTTAGTTTCAAGATTAGATGTTGCTTTCTATAAAACTCTGGATATGAAGAATTATGATTTGTCAAAGTTTTATGCATCTCATTGGAATGATTATCCAACTAAAAATAATGAATTTAAAATGAATTTTAAAAATCATAATCGTGGTAAAGGATTTTTAGATTTTTGGTTTTTCTCAAATTCACAAAACATGGATAAGTTTGGGGTACTCTATGATGAAATTGATAAATACCAAATTAGTCCTCACATATCTTCATTTCAACATGCAAAATCAAATAAATTTAATATTGATTATACATTTTATCGTTGGCAAGATCATGAAATGATAAGAAGAAAAAAATTTCTGGCAATAAAATGATTCCAAAACTATTTAAAGATATATCATGGTTTCTTTTAGAGCATGGAGTTAAAACTATATGTTCAGTTATATCGTCTGTTTGGATTATTAATTATCTTCCACCTGAAAACTATGGAATACTTTCAATATCCTTATCGATCTTTGCCGTTCTATCAGCGATTGCCTCCCTTGGATTGGATTCAATATTATTAAAAAAATTAATTGAGCTAACTGATTACAGTATAATTGCAAGTAGTTATAAATTAAGATTAATTGGCTCATTTTTCATTAGCGTAATTTGTTTTACGGCTCTCTTATTTATAGATAATCAATGGTTAATTATTTTAGTTATATTAATTGTATCTCTCTATTTTGATAGCTTTAAAGCATTAAAAGAGTTAGCTTTTTCAGACAAAAATTATAAAAGTATTATATATTCTAATAGTACTGCTAGTATAGTTCAATTAGTCTCTGTAATTTTATTAGTGTATTTTAAATCATCATTATATTGGTTTGCTTTACCATTTGTCCTTAGAAGTTTAACTTTTATTTTAATTTTATTTGCATTGGAATGGGGGAAAGCAAAAAACACATTATATATTCCAAAAAAAATAGATTTAAAATTATTCAAGGAAGGTATTCCCCTTATGATAGCTTCGATTGCTGGTTTAATCTATGCGGTTCAAGATCAATGGATGATTGGAATATTTATGACAAACGAAGATGTAGGTGTTTATTCAGCAGGAGTGAAATTTGTTTTGATATTACTTGTTTTACCAACAATAATTACTAATGTTTTATATCACAAGATTATAGATTTTAAAAGTTCTAATAATTTTGAAAGTTATGTGCAATCTTTATATTCTATTCTTTTTTATTTTGGATTAGTGATCTATGTTGGAATGTATTTTTTTTCAAAATATGTTATTGATTTAATTTTTCCTGAAACTTATGAAAACTCGAAAGAAGTATTAATAGTTTATTCTATTATATTAATAATGGCTTTTTTTCAATCATTAAATAATAAAATATTAATATTATTTGACAAACAAAAACTTATAATGCAACGCGTTTTACTTTCTTTAATTTTTAATCTTTTATTTAATCTTTATCTAATTAATAAGTTTGGTTTGATCGGTGCAGCTTATGCGACAGTTTTATCAGAATTTCTTGTTTTAATATCATATTCATTAAATAAATCTACAAGAAATATATTTGTTTTTCAAATTAAAGCTATCAACCCCAGTTATATTAAAAACTTATTTAAATAAATTTTATATTTTTATTTCTACTCTTTAAATAATTATGAATAAAATAAAAAAAATAACTATTCCAATCTTCTTGAAAAAAGATTTTATTTTTTCACATTTTAAGGTTGTTAATATTGATAGAATATATGTGGGGCTTATAAATTCAAATCTTGGAAAGATTAAATATATAAATATTAAAAAAACTCCTCATTATTACTTTGTTTGTGATTATTTAGGAATAAAAAATAAACATGAAGAAAGTGTTATAAGTTATTGTGACTATATTAAATCTAACCCACTAGACCCTCGTTCCAAACAAAAGTTTATAGAATTGATTAATTCAATTAATATAAATGGTTATAATTTTAAAGAGTCACCAATATTAGTTTTTAAAACATTCAAAAGACCCTTTCCGTTTGGAAGATTTGATGTTGCAGATGGTTTTCATAGATTATCAATATTAGCTGCACTAGGATATGAAAATATTAATGTTGCTGTGTTAAAAAGAAAACAATCTATTTTTACGAGATTAAAAAAAAAAATGAATGAAATCTTCGAATAACGATTTAGTTTTATCTGTGAGAGATGAATCACTAATAGAACTAACCAAAAATAATTTGAATTATGTTCTCCTAAGGAGGCCTAAATTATCTGAACCCAATGGAGATGTAGATATACTTGTAAAGGATATTTTTCAAGCGAGTAACCTACTTACAAAATTAGGTTATATGTGTTTTTCAAAAGGGAAAAATAATGCAAAATTTCTACGTTTTGACCATGATTTAGATAAATGGACTCATTTAGATGTCCAAAGTAATATAAAATTAAAAACTTTTTGGACTCCAGATAGCTTTACAAATGTTCTTTTAAATTCTAAAATAATTGAAAACGGTATTTATGTTTTAGTATCTTCTCATGAAAAAATTATTACAATTTTGCATGCTGGAGTTAATAAGGGATTTTATGATAAAGAATATTTTGAAAGAATTTCTTGTATTGATATATCTGAACTGGAAATATACATAGATAGTTATTCTTTTTTACCAATAAATATAAAACATTTGTTAAAATTAACCGATGATTTCACTAAAGGTAAAATTAAAGAGAGCGTGGTTATTAATCATTTAAAAATATGTTTTCCAGACAAAAAACAATCGACAAATGATTTAATTTTTAGGATATTAAACAGAGTTAGTTCATTTTTTTCTCTTAAAAGAGGAGTTGCAATATTAGGACCAGATGGTAGTGGTAAAAGCACTTTGGTTAATCCATTATCTAAACTCGAATGGCCTTCAGTAAAGAAACAGTACATGGGGCCAAGCTCAAAAGAAGATATGAATAATTTTCTTTTTTCTCTGTTGAATTATTTTTCAAAAATCAGAACCAGATACTCTAAAAATAATCCGTTAGGAATTTTTTCAAGAATTATGTGGATGTTAATTTGTTATTTTGATTTCTTACATAGGTATTTTAGCCATAATTGGCACTATGGAAGTAAAGGTTTGATTATCTATGATAGATTTCCATGTGACATGTTTTTTAGAAAACCTACGTTTTTTAACGAACTTATTTTCCTAATGTTTTTTCCCAAACCAAAATTTGTATTTTTATGTGTCGGTGATTCAAAAATAATATTTGATAGAAAGAAAGAGTTGCTTTCTGCTAAGGAAGTTGAAGATACCATAGTTTTGTACAGAAAAAAACTTAATAAATACAGAATTAATTTTCAAGAAATAGATACTGTAAAAACTAATATTTATATGTCAAACAGAATTATTTTAAAGACTTTAATTGAGAACAATTTTTTTACAAGATGATAGTATTGATTAGTGAAATTCAAAATTTATGAAAAAAGTATTAATGATTTTTGGGACTAGACCTGAAGCAATCAAAATGGCACCACTAGTTAAAGAATTTCAAAAATATCCAGAAGTTTTTGACACGAGAGTTTGTGTAACGGCGCAACACCGAGAAATGCTAGATCAGGTATTATATTTTTTTGAAATCAAACCTGATTATGATTTAGATTTAATGAAGCCAGGACAAAATTTATATGGCTTAACAGCTACTATTATTGAGTCTTTAAAGCCAATTCTTGAAGAATTCACCCCAGACTATGTATTTGTTCATGGAGACACTACAACTACTATGGCAGGTTCTATAGCAAGTTTTTACTCTGGAGCAAAAGTATGCCACGTGGAGGCAGGTCTTAGAACAAATAATAAACTATCTCCTTTTCCCGAGGAAATAAATCGTCAAATAACAGGTAGAATTTGTGATTATCATTTTGCTCCTACTGAAACTTCTAAAAGTAATTTATTAAAAGAAAATATTTCTGAGGATTCAATCTTAGTTACTGGAAATACAGTGATTGATGCTTTAATCAAGTCCGTTCAAAAAGTTAATGATAATCCTAGTCAATTAATTCAAGATCTATCAAATCAAATTGGAAAACAAGAAGTAGTTTTAGTCACAGGACATCGAAGAGAGAATCATGGTGGCGGATTTGAAAGAATTTGTAATGCCTTAAAGAGAATTGCAGAAGATGACACAAATCGTTTAATTATTTATCCTGTTCATTTGAACCCAAAAGTACAGGAGCCTGTAAACAGAATCTTGTCTGGGGTGTGTAATGTGATTTTAATAGATCCTTTAGCATATCAAGATTTTATTTGGTTGATAAATCGTTCTAAAATTATTATCACTGATAGTGGAGGTGTTCAAGAGGAAGCGCCAAGTTTAGGGAAACCTGTATTAGTGATGCGAGATACCACTGAAAGACCTGAGGCAGTTGAAGCAGGAACAGTTTTGTTGGTAGGAACTAATGAAGATTTAATCGTTTCTAGAGCATTGGACTTATTAAATAATGATGAAAACTTTGAAAAAATGTCAAAACTCCACAATCCATATGGAGATGGGTTAGCATCAAATAGAATAGTAGAATTTATAAAAAATATAAAATAATGAATCCAGAAGTAGTTACCATTGGTTTAGGATATATTGGACTACCAACCTCAGCATTAATAGCATCACACGGGACAAATGTTTTGGGTGTTGATATTAACCAAAACGTAGTTGATACTATAAATCAAGGAAAAATTCACATTGTTGAACCCGATTTAGACCAAATTGTATCAAAAGCAGTTTCAAATGGCTTTTTTAAAGCATCAACGAAGCCCACTTCAGCAGATGTATACCTGATAGTTGTTCCTACACCTTTTAAAGGAAACCATGAGCCAGATATTTCATTTGTTGAGGCAGCAACAAAAGGAATTTTACCTTTATTGAAAAAAGGAGACTTATATATTATAGAATCTACCTCTCCTGTTGGTACCACTGAAAAAATGCAAAAACTCATATTTGAGTTTAGACCAGAGCTTGAAGGATATATAAATATTGCTTATTGTCCAGAAAGAGTATTGCCAGGGAATGTAATGCATGAACTAGTTGAGAATGATCGAGTAATTGGAGGTATAGATGAATCTTCTACTCGAAAAGCAATTTCATTTTACAGGAAGTATGTAAATGGAAAATTACATGCTACCAATGCTCGTACAGCAGAAATGTGTAAGTTAGTTGAAAATTCTTCTCGAGATGTTCAAATTGCTTTTGCTAATGAACTCTCATTAATATGTGATAAAGCCGATATTGATGTATGGGAACTAATTAACTTGGCAAACAAACACCCAAGAGTAAATATTTTACAACCAGGTTGTGGAGTTGGAGGGCATTGTATCGCAGTTGATCCTTATTTTATTGTATCTGATTACCCTATGGAGTCAAAAATTATTGGTACAGCAAGAGAGGTAAATAATTACAAATCTTTTTGGTGTGCTGAGAAAATTCAGACAGAAAAATTAAAGTTTGAACTGCAGCATGGAAAAAAACCAACTATTGCCCTAATGGGACTTGCTTTTAAACCTAATATTGATGATTTGAGAGAATCGCCAGCTAAATATATTGTTCAAAAGGTTTTGCAAAATGATAATGATGGTCAATATTTCATTGTTGAACCAAACATAGAAAAGCATAATGTTTTTAAATTAACAACTATTCGTGAAGCTATTGAAAAATCTGATATTATAGTCTTTTTAGTTGCTCATAATCAGTTTAAAAATTTAAAAATTTCATCTAATAAAAAGGTTTTAAACTTTTGTAATGTTTAATGAATTAAAACAAAATTAATGATTACAATAGAATACAGTGGAGGACTTGGGAATCAATTATTCCAATATGCTTTTTCAAGGGCATTAGAACTAGATTTGAATGTATCTGTCTTTAGTGATTTCTCTAACTACAGAAAAAAAGAGAAAAGAATTCTTTGTCTAGATAAATTTAATACTGCTTATAAAGAAAAAGAAACTAGTTATCTAAAAAGAAGATTTATAAGTTTGTATTATAAAATTTCTACTTCAGACATGCCTGGAGTTTATACTGAAAAAATACTTGGACAATATGATGTCTCTTTAATTTATACACTTCAAAATTTAAACAACCCGATAATTCTCCTTGGTTATTGGCAAAATCACTTGTATTTTAACAAGCATAAAGAACTATTAAAAAAAGAATTAAGACTGAATTTGAAAAGTTTGCCAATTTTAAACTTAGGACATGAAGATGTTTTAATTCATGTAAGAAGGGGTGATTTTTTGTTTACTGATAAAAACAATAATTCTCCACATCTTGTATGTGATCAAAATTATTATGAAAATTGCATTAAATTTTATAGGAACAAATACCAAAATCCAAAATTCTATTTTTTTTCTGATGATATCAATTGGTGTAAACAACAATATATTTCCCATGACTTTGTGTTCATGGAAAATAATTCCGATTTAATTGAATTTGAAATGATGAAGAGATTTAAAAATTACATAATTTCTAATAGTACTTTTTCTTGGTGGGGTGCATACCTTAGCGATTTTGACGAAACTACTGTTTTATGTCCTAAAAGTTGGTGGAATAATCGGTCAGCTAATATCTCATTACCCAATTGGATAAAAAAATGATAATCAGTAAGAAAAAATTTCACTTTTCAATTATTTCTGCTTTATTTTTTTTTGCAGCTTACTATTCATATCTAAAATTTAATTTACCTTATATAAAGGGTGAAATTGATTTTTCTCTAATTGTTGCTGACTCAAAATATTTTTATCAATTTACTGAGAAATATCCCTTGAGTTTTATTTTTACTCAATCTACTTCTTCATGGATGGTATTGTTGTTATATAAATTATTTAATAATTTAGTTTATTTTTTTTTAATGAACTTTATTATTCTATGCTACGCAGTATATAAAGCTTTTAAAAACAATAAGTTTTTTTTAATAATATCATTTTTAATACTTTTTAACCCAATAGTTTTATTCCATGTTTCTGTAATTAACAAGGATATTTTTGGGTTGATTTCAGTATTATTTGTAATAATTAATCAAAAAAATAATAAATCTCATTTTTTTTACTATGCTCTAATTTTTTCGATTCTAAGTAGGTGGTCACTTACTATAGTTTTATTAACATACTTCCTTTCAAAAAGAGATTACTTCAAAAAAAGAAGATTGTATATTTTGACTTTGTTAATTATTTTATCATCTTTTGTTGCTTATTTTGTCATAAATTACGATACCTCAAATATAGCCTCCTTAACTTCTAGAGATAATTCACTTGGACTATTAAATTGGGTAAATAATTTATCGTCTCATGGCTTCTACTTTTTAGTATTACCAATTAAAATAATATTAAATCTTTTTTCAGAAAGTATTAATATTTTGAATCCTATAGGTTTTTCTAAATTTATTTCAATATCATCAATATTATATTTATTTATTATCGCAAAAATAATCTATAAGAAAAAATTTAATTTAAGTAATGATTTTATTTTCTTGACTATTATTTTCTGTATAATATATTCCGTATTACCTTTTGTTCAGCATAGATATTTTTTACCACTGTATCCAGTTTTATTATTTATAATTTTTAACAATAAACAATTACAAAATGATTAATTCCAAAATTTCCATTGTTATGAGTTGTTACAATGAAAAACAATCTTATTTAGAACTGAGCGTTCAAAGTATTCTGGACCAGTCACATACAAATTTTGAATTCATAATAATCAATGACAGCACTAGTGACGAAAATTTGATTTATTTAAACCATGTTGCAAGTATTGATTCACGTGTTAAAATTATTAATAATTCTAAAAGAGTTGGTCTAGCTAAGAGCCTTAATAAAGCAATTTCCTATTCAGATGGGGATTATATTTTGAGAATGGATACTGATGATATATCATTTAAAGATAGGATAAAATACCAATTAGATTTTATGGTTAACAATCCAAAGATTGATGTTGCTGGAAGTAATGCAAAATATATTAATGAGTCTGGCGAGAAGATAAAAAATGTTAAGATGATTTTAAATTCTAATATTTACCTAAATACAATGGTTATTCACCCTTCAGTTATTGGAAAAAAATCTTTTTTTTTAAAAAACAAATATGACCCAAGGTTAATCAGATGTCAAGATTTTGAATTGTGGATTAGGACATATAAAAAATTTAACATAACCAATATTGATAAATATTTAATTTCATACAGAGTTAAAAAGAAAACGTTTAAACAAAAACTAGAAAGTTATATGTATACCATAAGAATTATATTTAGACATTCCATAAAAAATAATTTATTCGATGGGATTTTCGCTATAGTTTATCGAACTGGTCATTTAATCTTGAGAAAATGAAAATCCTAATAAATGCTTCATTGATTAGAGGCGGCGGAGCTTTTCAATATACACTAAGTCTGTTAGAAGAATTCAGAAAGGAAAATAATTATTTTTTTCTAGTTTGTGTTTCTCCACAAATTTACTCAAAAATTAATTTTGATAATTTTAACGATAATTTCAAATTTTATTGCATAGACACTAGTCCACTGAAGATTTTTTTTCTTAGAAAATACAGTAAAATTAGAGAAATTGAAATTAACGAAAATCCTGACATAGTATATTCTCCTTTTGGGCCTTCATTTTACGTTAGTAAAAAAAATCAAGTTGAGGGTTTTGGTGACGGTTGGTGTTATAATCCTAATATTTTTTCAAGAATAAAGCTGGGATTATTTAATTATTTAAAAATAAGATTTTTGATTTTTGTTAAGAAAAAATTTATAAAAAAATATCCTTCAAAAATAATTGTAGAAACTAATGATGCAAAAACAAAAATTTTTAAGCACATAGGAATTAATAAAAAAAAAATAGAAGTTATTGGGAATACTTTTGGCAGCCACTTTTATGATCATAAGCCAATTGGTAATAATAACACAAAGGATTTTAAACTACTGACGTTAGCTTCTTATTATGTTCACAAAAATTTAGAAATAATTCCAAAAGTTCTCAATGAACTAAATAAAATTAAACCTAACTATTTTAAATTTTTCTTAACACTAAAGAATAAAGAATTTAAAAAATTTGAAAATATTGAAGGTATCTATAATTTAGGAGTTTTAAATATAAATGAATGCCCTATGGCATACAACAACGTTGATGCCATGTTTTTACCTTCCTTGTTGGAAACATTTAGCGCTAATTACCCTGAAGCAATGTTTATGAAAAAAATAATTATAACTTCAGATTTAGACTTTGCAAAAGATATTTGTGGTAATTCTGCTATGTATTTTAATCCAATGGATCCCTTGGACATAGCTCAAAAAATTTTACAGGTTAGTAATAACAAAATTTTATCAAAAAATTTAATAGACAATGGAACAAAGAGAGTTGCAAAATTTCCTACTAGTGAAATTCGGTCAAAAAAAATTTTAAGTGTTTTAAAATCTTTAATAAACCAAACCAATGAATAATTCTAGATTGAAAATATGTGTTTTTGATTTTGATGGTACTTTAATAAAAGGAGATTCAATTAAATTATATTGCAAATGGCTAAGTAAAAATATTATAGATTTCTATTTTACTTATCACATTAGGTTTAGATTATTGAAAATATTTAATTTTAAATTTGATTTAAAATATGAAAGGGTTAAATTTTATGTCAAAAGACAAAAAAAATATTATTTAAATATTAATGAATTTAATTCAATTTTAAAAGATCATTTATTTGAAGATTCACTAGATCTTATAAAAAACGAGCTATCAAATTTAGATGTTTATGTTGTCTCTGCAAGTTTCTCAGAAATTATTGAATCGTTTTGTTTAGAATTTCTAAAAGCAAACATAATAACTAACAACATTGTGGATTATAATACTTCAAATGATATAAATTTTGAAAATAAAATTACAGCTTTAAGCTCAAATATAAAAGAAGATTATAAAATAGTCAAAGGATATGGAAACAGCTCAGGAGATTTTGATTTTATGCAAATTTCAGAAAAGGCTTTTCTAAGATTACCAAATGGTGAAAATGTAATATGGAAGAAGTAAAATATAAAAGTGTGTATAAAGTTATTGGAATTTTTCTTTATTATTTTAGATATAGGAAGACTCAATATTGGGATAATCATAAAATTGATAACTATCAATTTAAGAGATTACAAAAACAATTAATACAGGCAATTAAAACTCAATATTATAGTAAATTATTTAGAGAAATAAGTTTTAATCCTAGAACTGATTTTAAAAGTTTAAATGATCTAGAAAAGATACCAGTAACAGAAAAAAATAAGGTAAAAGAGAATACCCACTTATTTATAAATCATAAATATAAAAATAAATCTTTACCTTTTTATACATCAGGCTCTACCGGGAACCCTATGAAGGCTCTAATTCATCCTTTGCATTGGGTAATAGAACAAGCGGTAATATTTAGACACTGGTCTTGGGGTGGTTATCATTTTAGAGATGCAACAGCTATGTTAAGAAGTTACTCCCCAAAAGAAGGTGAGCCACTAACTAAATACTCAAGACCACTTAATACAACTTATTTTAGTCCTTTTCATCTTACAGATGAAAATATGATGATGTATTATAATTTAATGATAGATTTAAAGACTAGGGTTTTAAGAGGTTATCCTAGCAGTGTGAAAATATTTGCGCTATTTTTAAAAAAGAACAGTTTAAAAATAAACTCAATTAAACAAGTTCTTGTTGCGTCTGAAGTTTTGACTGATAATGATCGTAATATAATTGAGAGTGTTTTTGACTGTAAAATCAGTAACCATTATGGTTTAGCAGAACAAATAGTGATGTTTGGAGATTGCGAAAAGCATACTCACCTGCATAATTACTTTGAATATGGTTATGTTGAATTATTAGATACCGATAGGGCTAACATAAAAAAAATTATCGGAACTAATCTTCATAATAAAACTATGCCAATTATTAGGTATGATACAGGAGATTTAGCTATTGTTGATGATTCTAATTGTAAATGTAGTCGAAATGGTATTACGATAAAAAATATTATTGGAAGGCATGATCAATTAATTAGAACTCCTAATGGTTTCGATATGCCATCCGTCAACTTTTATACTATGTTTGAACATTATCTTGAAATCGATCAATGGCAAATTACTTATGATGATGAAAATATAAATTTCAATTATCTTTCATTAGAAGGGTTGAACAATACAAAATTAAAGGAACTAAATTTAAAGATTGAAAGTAGAATTAATAACAGCGGTTTTAAATATACTTTCAACGAAGTGTCAAGTTTTTATCAAAAGTCTGAAGGTAAAACTCCCGTAATTGTTAAATTATAAAAATTATGTTTGAAAATAAAAAAATTAGAAATATTAGTCCTTATACATTATCAACTCCAGAAGCATGGAGCTTTAATCAAGATGATGATGTTTTAAAACTAGATTGGAATGAAGCAACAATTAAACCATCTCCAAAAGTTCTTGCCAAGATTACTAAAGTTCTTAATGATGGTAAATTAAATTGGTATCCAAATATTAATAATACTGAATTGATAAATAAACTTTCAAATTATAATTCAGTAAAAAACGATCAAGTACAATATTTTGCAAGTTCAGATAGTTTGCATGAATATATAGTTAGAGCTTTTATTGATGATTCAGATAGAGTTTTATCAATATCACCTACATATGATAATTTTAGAGCAGTGGCTGAGAGTAATGGGGCACATGTTCAGTTTTATGATTTAGATTTTAATTTCGATTTAAATTTTGATAAATTTCATGAAGACTTAAAACTTATTAAACCTAAAGTGGTTTATATTGTGAATCCAAATAATCCTACTGGTTCTATCTTTAGCTCAAATGATTTATATGATCTGATTAATAAAAATAAAAATATTCTTTTCATAATAGATGAAGCATATTTTGAGTTTTCTAATGTAACATTATCAAGTTTTGTTTCTGAATTAAATAATTTATTAATTTCTAGGACTTTCTCTAAAGCATTTGCTTTAGCTAGTTTTAGAATTGGTTATTTGATTTCTTGTTCAAATAATATTGAAATAATAAATCGGATACGAAATCCTAAAAACATTTCTTTATTTGCTCAAGAAGCTGCAATTGCTGCGTTAGATGATATCGGCTACACTAATAATTATGTTAAATCAGTTGACATTGCAAAGACAAATTTCATAAATTTTTTGAAAACATTGGATTGGATGAATCCAATTGAGGGCAAAGGTAATTTTGTTTTTATTGAATTAGAAAATATACAAATTAAAATAGATTTAATTAATTACCTAAAAACTAATAAAATATTTATAAGAGATTATGGCCATATTGAAAAAACTAAAAATTATATAAGAATAACTATTGGAAATTCTGAGCAGATGGAAATAGTAAAAAGTAAAATTTTAAATTTTAGTAAAAACATATAATGAAACAAATCATACAAGATCTTAAAAAAGGAGATACTATTTTAGAAGAAGTACCAGTGCCAAGAGTAAAATCTGGATGTGTGTTAATTCAAACTACTAGAACTTTAGTATCACTAGGAACTGAAAGAATGTTGGTTGATTTCGGTAAGGCAAACCTTATCCAGAAAGCAAAACAACAACCAGATAAGGTGAAAATGGTTTTGGATAAAATTAAGACTGATGGTTTACGTCCAACTATGGAAGCTGTTTTTAATAAACTTGGGCAGCCATTACCTCTTGGATATTGCAATGCAGGTAAGGTGGTAGCTATCGGTAAAGGAGTTAATGAGTTTTCTATTGGAGACAGGGTAGCGTCTAATGGTAATCATGCAGAATATGTATGTGTACCCAAAAATTTAGTCGCTAAAATTCCAGATAATGTAACAGATGAAGAGGCTGCCTTTACAGTTATAGGTGCCATTGGTCTTCAAGGGATTAGATTATTACAACCAACATTTGGAGAAACTATTGTAGTTGTTGGTCTTGGTTTAATAGGGCTCATTACTGCAGAATTACTATTGGCAAATGGATGTAATGTGATAGGTTTTGATTTTGATCCTGAAAAAATTAAAATCGCAAAAGAAAAAGGAATTATAGCTATTAATCCAGCAGAAGGAACTGATCAAGTGAAGTTTGTAGAATCTTACACTAATGGAGTTGGTGCAGATGGAGTAATAATTACGGCTTCTAATAAAAGTAATGAAATTATTTCTCAATCTGCAAATATGTGTAGAAAAAGAGGACGGATAATTCTTGTTGGGGTAATTGGTTTAGACATTAGTCGTGCAGATTTCTATGAAAAAGAAATTACGTTTCAAGTTTCTTGTTCTTATGGTGCAGGAAGAAATGATGAAGAATATGAACAAAAAGGACACGATTATCCAATTGGATATGTGAGATGGACAGAAAAACGAAATTTTGAAGCGGTTTTGAATGCAATTTCAAAGAAAACTATAGATGTTAGCTCTTTAATTACTGATAGAGTTCCTTTGGATGATTATCAAAAGATATATGGTGATATGTCTAATTCAAAATCTATTGCTTCAATTTTAGAATACTCATCTTTACAAGAACAAAAAAGTACCATCAAATTAGTTGAAAAGTCTTTTGAAGAAAAGAAAGGAGTAGTTGGAATCATAGGAGCTGGTAATTTCACAGGTGCTACAATTCTTCCAAATCTTAAGAAACTTAATGCTAATATAAAATATATTGCTAGTTCTGGAGGTTTATCCTCTACAATTATGGCAAAGAAATACAGTATAGCCAATTCAACATCCGATTATAATCAAATATTAAAAGATGATGATGTTGATTTGGTGCTGGTTACCACTCAACATCATATGCATGCTAAAATGGCCATTGAAACTATCAATGCAGGTAAAAGTGTATTTGTAGAAAAACCATTAGCTATGAACCAAAAGGAGCTTGATCAAATTATAGAAGCTTACAATATTAATAATGTTAATATAACAGTTGGTTTTAATAGGAGATTTGCCCCATTAGCAAAGAAAATGAAAAAAGCATTGGGAAGTTCTATTGCACCAATTAACATTGTTGCTACTATGAATGCTGGATTTATTCCAAAAGACGTCTGGATACATGACATGGAAATTGGAGGAGGAAGGATAATAGGTGAAGCTTGTCATTACATTGATCTTTGCACCTATCTTGCTGGATCAAAAGTAATCTCTGTATGTATGAATGCAATGGGTGAAAACCCAGAAGAAAATACTGATAATGCTAGTATTTTGTTAAAATATGAGAATGGTACAAATGCTGTTATTAATTATTTTGCAAATGGGAGTAAAAGCTACTCTAAAGAAAGGTTAGAAGTTTATTCCCAAGAAAGAACACTTATAATGGATAATTGGAGAACATTAAAAGGTTTTGGCTTTAAAGGTTTGTCTAATTTAAAATCAGCTCAAAATAAAGGGCATTTTAATCAATTTCAAGAATTATTGTCCCAACAGGAAAAAGGAGGAAATCCAATTATTCCTTTTAGCGAAATAGTTAATACAACAAGAGCTTCTTTTGCAGCTATTGAATCATTGAAAGAAGGCAAATGGATATCCATAAAATAAAACTACTTTTCAATACAATATTATACTTGAAGCCAGTTCAGGTTTACTATCGTTTATATTATTTTCTTAGAAATATACTTATTGGAAAAAAAGTTAAAAAAAAAAAGGTTGCCAATTTCAATCCTATTGTTTGGGAAAATGGATTTAATTATGAAAATAGTTATAAAGACAATTCGTTTGTGTTTTTAAACCTATCTCATTCTTTTTCTGAAAAAATTGATTGGAATTACTATCGGTTTGGAAAACTTTGGGCTTATAATTTAAATTATTTTGATTTTCTTAATCAAGAAAATATATCCAAAGAAACTGGCCTAATATTAATTCAAGATTTTATAGAAAATGATGATTTATTAAAAGAAGGGAAAGAACCCTATCCAATTTCTTTGAGAGGTATAAATTGGGTAAAGT
>Ga0307488_10001109_pt1 | contig 22567 bp, 20 predicted proteins | sample SB02metaG_FD_202248 | JGI IMG/M metagenome (GOLD analysis project Ga0307488, IMG submission 202248) | Sea-ice brine microbial communities from Beaufort Sea near Barrow, Alaska, United States - SB 0.2 | ecosystem: Environmental > Aquatic > Marine > Coastal | place: USA: Alaska | collected... | reverse complement strand
GCCAATATTACTAACCGAGTTAGTGAAATTACATATAAAGTGAAAGTCACCGCCGCTGGCAAATTCAATGTCCCCTCAAGCTTTGCTGAAGCTATGTATGATCGGTCATTAACCGGATACTCAGCAGCCTCAACAGTAGAAGTTACGGCGATAGAATGATGTTTGCTGTTTTGCGTACTTCAACCCAGCGCTTCTATCAGCGTTTAGCTTGGCGCTTTAAAGTGTTTGTGGTGATTTTCTTCGCTCTATTTACAAGTGCGCTAATATACTTTTTATTACCTAAGCCAGACCTCGTTAATTACCAAAGCTATTCAACCGCAATTTTTGATCGTAATGATCAACTACTGCGCATCGCATTAGCGCAGGACGACAGATATCGCTTATATACCTCTATTGACGATATTGCTGAGCACTTGCAGCGCGCAACAATACTTTATGAGGACCAGAACTACTATAATCATTCAGGCGTCGACTACCTCGCATTGTTACGCGCTTTTTGGCAAACCTATGTACTGCAAGAGCGACGTATTGGCGCGTCAACGATCGTTATGCAAGTGGCTAAATTACATTGGAATATCCGTTCGAATAAGTTTATCGGTAAAATGCATCAGATATTTAGAGCGCTGCAGCTGTCTCGACATTACTCAAAACACGAACTCCTTGAGGCTTATTTAAATTTAGCACCCTATGGTGGAAATATTGAAGGTATTGGGGCGGCTAGTTTGATCTATTTCGATAAGCCGGCGTCAGCATTGAGTCTTGCTGAAGCGCTTACATTAGCCGTTATACCGCAAAATCCGACTTCGCGTAATCCTTCCAAACCTGAAGGTATTGCCGCTGTTAGACTAGCCAAGCAGCGCTTAATTGAAAGTTGGTTGGCACAATATCCACAAGATCAGCAAATATTAAGCGTGGCTAACTTACCTTTGTTTGTGCGTAAAGCGAAAGACTTACCTTATAATGCGCCACATTTTGTACAATATGTGCTTGCTCAACAGCCCCCAAATTTTAACAGCAAGTCAACCAACTCTTCTGCGAGCGGTCAACAAATCAAAGGTACGATTGACCTTTATTTACAACAGAGACTTGAAGCAGTATTGCAAGGCTACATTACACAAAACCAAAGCCGTGGTTTTAACAATGCGAGTGCATTGCTATTAAACAGCAAAACGATGCACATAGAAGCCATGATTGGTTCGGCTGATTTTAATAATCTGAGCATACAAGGACAGGTTAACGGAACAACGGCGAAACGATCACCGGGCTCAACGTTAAAACCATTCGTTTATGCACTAGCCATCGACGCGGGGCTGATCCATCCAATGACAATGTTAAAAGACTTACCAAAAAAGTACGCAGGTTTTACGCCAGAAAACTTTGGTAAGGGATTTAAAGGTCCAATTTCTGCTCAAGATGCGTTGATTAAAAGCCGAAACGTGCCTGCTGTTGAATTACAGTCTCAGTTGATTGAGCAACACGCTTCAGTTAACAGTAAACAAAATAGTACGCAGGGGCTCACTCTTTATGATTTTCTGCAAAATACAGGCATTACGCAGTTGCGGGAACGTGATTTTTATGGTCTTGCTCTCGCATTAGGTGGTGCTGAACTCACTATGCTGGAATTAACTGAACTTTATGCAATACTGCCTAATGCAGGAAGGTATAAAAGCGCAGTAAGTGCTCACTGGGTAAGTGGTAAAAAGACATCTGATAATACCGAAACTAAGAAGCAACTATTAAGTGCAGAAGCGGCGTTTTTAGTGTCTGACATGTTAAGGAAAAACCCAAAGCCACATTCCTTGAGTACGTTTCATAGTTCACCTGAGCGCCGCAATGAGGAAAATGTGGCGTGGAAAACAGGTACCTCTTGGGCTTTCAGAGACGCATGGGCAGTAGGAATATCGGGTGACTATGTGTTAGCCGTTTGGATCGGTAACTTTGATGGGGAAGGCAATAACGCGTTTATTGGCAGAACCGCAGCTGGTCCTTTGTTTTTCAATTTATTGAATGTTATTAATCAAAATCAGGCAGCCCCAATTGACTCCAAGCCTTCGCCACTATTGAATCTTAAATGGGTAGATATCTGCAAAACAACAGGTGATTTATATGAGTCAGAGTGCCCTGATAAGGGTCAAACTTTATTTATTCCGGGTGTGTCACCAATAAAAAGTGCCAATATTTATCGTAAGGTTTGGGTAGATAATACAACGGGTCTGAGGCGCTGCGATAAAAATTCAATACTGGCAACGAAAAAGACATTCGCCTTTTGGCCTACAGAATTTCAATCGCTCTTCGCAGAAGCTGGAGTGCATATCGAAAAGCCACCACGATTTATGCCGAACTGTGCTTTGGATACTATAGCCGGCCAAGCGAGTCAGCCACAAATCAGCTCGCCACAATCGCTGGTTAACTATGTTGTTGAAACCAGTTTACAAAGCAAGGCACTAATACCACTAAAAGCCAGTGCTGACGCAGCAGCCAATTATTTGTATTGGTTTGCAGATGGGCAATTTATAGGCAGCACTGATTTATCGGACATGTTGGGTAGTAAACCCTTGATATGGTCCGCAAAGCCGGGTAATTACGACATCCAAGTGATTGATGACCTTGCCACAAGTGCAACTGTTTCAATAAAAGTACAGGCGGTAAAGTAAGTAATTTGCAATCAATTCATGTTTTTAACCGGGAAATGACGGGGTTGAGATTAATAATTTAAGCATTTTACTACCGCATTTACTGGTTTTACGGCCCCATTTCGATTAACCTAAATGCCTTAAGGTATAAGAAAAAAGACTCTTGATTTTTACCACTGACTAATTCACGTCAATCGGTACTAAACGTAATTTTAATTTAAAACAAAACAATAAGAAAACTATCATGACATTAACTAAATCAAAGCACTTTTCTGCTATCTTATTTTCACTCGCAATGGTTGTTCCTGTTGCAGCCCACGCAACGGTTGTAGAAGTGCGCACCGTGTTAGGTAACTTCGAAGTTAATCTATTTGATGAAGCCACACCTGAAACGGTTGAGAACTTTTTGAGTTACGTTAATTCAGGTTCTTATGCGAATAATGTTGTACACAGAACCGAGGCTAGCTTTGTAATGCAAGCAGGTGGTTTTACTTACAACAATGTTTTTCCTCCGACACCGATTCAAACGGGTGCAGCTGTTATCAACGAACCGGTATTTTCTAACGTTCGGGGCACCATTGCTATGGCAAAAGTGGGCGGGAATATAAATAGTGCAACGTCGCAGTGGTTTATAAATATAAACAACAATGCTGCTAATCTTGACGTACAAAATGGTGGTTTTACTGTATTTGGACAGGTTTTGGGAAATGGCATGGAGATTGTTGACGCAATTACAAGCACACCTAACTTTAATTTCGGGGGGGCTTTTACTAGCATTCCATTGCGAAACTATACATCCGCTGATCAGACTGCAGGTACGGCACCAACAGACAGTAATCTAGTTTTGATGACTGACATCGTAGTTGTCAATGCAGAAGTGATTACTAACTCAAGCTTAAATCCGGCGCGCAATACATTGTTAGACACGGGTACGAATAACGAGGGAAATGCTGACAATCCGAATAGCTCAGGCGGTTCGATAGGAACGCTTTTGATTTCGTTAATGGCAGTATTTGCATTAAGAAGGAGGCTGCTTAATGCATAAAACGACACTCTATTATCCATCCAGCTTGACTTAAACACAGTCCGTATCTATCGAGCTGGAAGGTATGTATCAGTATAACAATCGCAGGTGTATTAATGCGATATGGCCTAATCCTAGGTATATAAATTTATAGTTAAGTATAGCCGCCAATAGGGCTGAATATCGCAATTTTAAAAGGCTTCTGATAATCTCGCAACATAATTAGTTTGATGTAGTCGAAATCATATGAAGTCATTCTCAAGTGGTGATGTTGCAAAAATTTGTGATGTTAATCCACGAACAGTAATCCGCTGGATAGAAGCAAAAAAATTAAAGGCTTTTAAGTTGCCTGGTCGAGGCAACAACCGAGTAAAGCACAGCGACCTACTTGATTTTTTGGTGCACAACCAAATTCCGGTACCGTCTGAATTGATTGTCGAAAAAGAGAAATCGTGTTTTATAGTGTCTGTTGAAAAGCAACTGGTCAAGAACGCACAGCGCATAGCTAGAAATGCTGGTTTCGTGACCCAAGTATACCAACATGGCATTGAGTCGGGTGTTGAAATTGCTCAACACAAACCGTCTCTAATTATGATTGACAGTCAAACGTCACGCGTAGACATCCCCGCGCTGACCAAAGTAATTGAGTCGAAGTTAGAGTATAAGCCGCACATCATTATTTTTGATGAATTTACCGACCACAGGTTATCTACGGAGCACGATGCGAAAGTGTTTAAATTAGCAAAACCACTTGATAATTATGCACTTGCGATGGTGCTCGATTCTATAATCGAGACAGAACAAGAGACCTATGCATGAAAAAAAGGCTTTTAAGCCTGATTTTGTATTGCTGCTGTACGACATCGTTGTTAGCAAACAATGATCAATCACAATTAACCTTTGGGGTTGTTCCTCAGCAATCTGCTAAAACATTGGCTGCCAAATGGGGGCCAGTTTTTGATCGCTGGTCACAAGAATCTGGCATTAAAATAAAATTTATTACAGCGAAAAATATTCCGACGTTTGAGGAACGGCTGCTTCAAGGTACGTATGACATAGCATACATGAATCCATATCACTATGTCCTTTATCATCAAGCGTCAGGTTACTTGGCCATGGCAAAGGAAAAAGATAAGCTATTGCAGGGTATCATTGTCGTTAGTAAAAATAGTGACATTTATGACCTAGAGGATCTCCAAAAAGTTGAGATGGCATTTCCGGCACCGGCCTCGTTTGCAGCCACGATTATTCCTCTCGCACATTTAGCCAAAATGAATATACGCACCAAGGAGACATTCGTATATTCGCACGATTCTGTCTACTTAAATGTCGCCAAGGGATTCTTCAACGCCGGTGGAGGCGTTATGCGTACCCTAAAAACAACGCCCGCGGAAGTTCAAGATAAGCTACGCATAGTTTGGAAAAGTGAGGGGTTTACGCCGCATGCCATTGCATCGCATCCTAGGGTGTCTGCTGAGACGCGCGAGAAACTCCTGAGTGCGCTCGAACGTTTGCAAAAAGACGATACTTTTATGCAGTTGTTGGGTAACTTAAATCTTAACCCTTTTGTTAGAGCACAAGCTAACGATTGGGATAGCATCAGGAATTTAAATATTATAGGGGTAACGGGCCATATTGCCCCGTCAATGCAAGTCAATTAAGTAGAGTAGTTCATGCGTTTATCATTGAAGGCTAAAACGATATTAGGTACCGCTTTGATTCAAGGCGTGTTGCTTCTTCTGTTAGTTTTTACAGTGACTAAATTTATGGCTGACATTGCTAATGAAAATCTCGGTAAACGAGCTGAAACAGCGGCAAAACTTTTTGCAACAACATCAAAAAATAGCGTTTTATCTTACGACCTCGCTTCTCTCGACTCTATCGTTAGTGAAGTAATCGACAACCCAGATGTTGTTTATGCTCGTGTTGTTGATGAGTCTGGTAAAGTATTCGCGAAAAAAGGCGACGCAGTTGCTATTATTCGTCCTTTCCAAGCTGATAGCAATGTATCTGACGTTGATGATGGTGTTTTTGATGCGACTTCACCAATTATTGAGAGTGGTACCTTATATGGACGTGTTGAAATTGGCATAAGCGTTACTCAGGTGCAAAGTTCTATTGCGTCAATCACTCGTTTGACGGCAGGTATAGCATTGTTTGAAATGGTCTTAGTTGCGCTGTTTTCGTTATTTTTAGGAGGCTATCTAACCAAACAACTCAATGTGCTGCGCCAGAGTGCCAAAAATATCTCAAAAGCCCTCGACTCAGGTCAATTTGACGTCGCCAGAGTGCCTGAAGATTCACAAGCTGAGTTAGCAGAAGTAATTAGTGCCTTTAATTCTCTAATTGATAGTTTAGAAGGAGAACAAAGACGTACAACATCATTTCAGAATGCGTTACAGAACCTTAATCGGACATTGGAAGCCAAAGTAGAGAAACGAACCCACCAAATTGAACTGCAGAACTGCGAATTAAAGCAGATTAATAACGATCTAAAGTCCGCACAGCAACAGTTGATGCAGGCCGAAAAAATGGCGTCCGTTGGCCAATTAGCTGCGGGGCTAGCTCATGAAATTAATACTCCTATTGGCTTTATTAAAGGTAATGTTAGCTGTTTAAAAAATTACATCGATGTTTATGTTGAAGTGTGCACTCGCGCAAAGGCCTTATCGGGTTTGCATAGTGAGACTGCAGTTTTCAATGAACACCAAGCAGCAGTGATTAATGAATTGACGAGCTATCTGGAAAGCCAAGATATTGATTTTATCAACAACGACATAAAAGAACTCCTAGTGGATACCGAGGGCGGTTTAAAGCGTGTGATTGAGATAGTGCAAAATATGAGAATATTTTCACGAGCAGATAGCGATAGTATGCAACTGATTGACATTAACCAATGTATTTTGACGACCGCAAAAATGGTAAAGTCTAAAATAGAGCAAAATGCGCAGCTCATCTTAGAGTTAAAAGATGTACCACTAACACTATTAAATGTTGGAAAAATCAACCAAGTGTTAACAAACTTAGTAATGAATGCTGGCCAGGCTGTTGAGTTAAATGGAATTGTCGCTATTAGATCTGAAGTTGTGGGTAGTGATATTAAAATACATATAATCGATAATGGATGTGGAATGGATGAGGTAACCCTCAAAAATATTTTTAATCCATTTTTTACAACTAAGGCAGAAGGCGAAGGAACAGGACTCGGTCTATCAATTTCATTTGATATTATGCAAGAGCATGGTGGGTCTATTGACGTGCGCAGTCGAGAGGGTAAAGGTACTACATTTACCCTCATATTACCGATTACACAAACTGTTGAGAATAAAGCCGATTATGTCAGATATTAAAAGTGATTTACCAACTAGTCCGATTTTTAAGGTTCTCTTAATTGATGACGAAGTAAATATTTTAAGAACCATGAAGCGTATTTTTCATGGTAGACCGTTCAAATTAATATTGGCTGACAGTGCGCAAAAAGCGCTTGAATTTATGCAAACCACCACTGTCCATGTGGTTGTTTCTGATATGAAGATGCCGGGAATGAGTGGGGCTGAATTCTTAGCGAAAGTTGCCGTAGACTTCCCGCAAACATATCGAATCGTTTTGTCTGGATTCGCCGATTTAGAATCTACCCTTGACGTCATTAACAATGGGAAAATACATCGTTTCTTGCAGAAGCCGTGGGATAATCAAGAGCTTATTAATGCAGTAGAACATGGCATTATGCAATATAGCTTAGCATCTGAGAATACGCGATTATTGAAATTAACAGCACAGCAAAATAAGCAACTCAGCTTGATGAATAATACCTTAGAAGAAAAGGTCGAACAGCGCACCAAGCAGTTAAAAAGCGCGTTACTCATATCTGAAAGCAGTACTTCAGCGATCAAAAAAGTCGTTTACAATATGGTAAGTATGAATCCGAACGTAAGTGGTGCTTTTGCTAAATCGGTTAGTAAAATTGCTGTGGACATTGCACAAAAAATGAACTTAGATAAAACGGAGATTGAAGATATTGGTTTTGCCGGTCTAATTTGTGAAATAGGTATGGTCGGGCTATATTCAAAAGTGCTAACAACTCCGTTCAATAAGCTAACCGCTGCGCAACAAGATGCCTATTTTGCTCAATCATCAAAGGCCCGACTTATCTTAAGCCCAGCACAGCAATTGCACAATGTAACCGACATCATTGCTCATCAATTCGAATATTTAAGTGGTCGCGGATTTCCAAATGGTGTTGAGGGAGGTAATATTCCCGTAGGTGCTAAAATACTTTCTGTTGCAAGAGACTATATGCGTTATCGCAAAGGAAAAATGGATGGTATCGATTACAGTGTTGCTGATTCGATTGCGAAGCTATTAAGTTATTGTAGTCTAAAATATTACGATGCCAGCATTGTAAATGTGCTGAGGACCCAACAATTAGCAGCATCAGAGGATAAATATGACATTGGAGTGCGCTCCGACCAGCTGAAATCGGGCATGATATTGGACGAGTCACTGTATAACGAAAACGATATTCTTATATTGCCACAAGGGCACGTATTCGATGAAGGCTCAATTACGAGAATTAGAGCGTTAGAAGAGCGCTTTAATATGACACTGTCTATCTTGATTAAAAAGTAGGCTTATTCGTTTAAATCGTACTTTTGATAAAGCATAGAAAGACGGCTTACGAGGTAAGTAAGCCTTTATAGACGTTATTAGCCTTTTCAAAAGAGTTTTGTTGCTCTAGTAACCTAGCTAATAAACGCCCATCTTGTGGGTTACTAGCTAGTTCGAGTGCTTTCCTGACCGCTTTTTCAGCAAGTTCGTTATCGCCGCTGTTATAAGCTAAATGCGCTAACACTGAATACAACTGTGCGTTGTTCATATCGACCTTTATCCAACTTTCTATCAGGCGCATTGCTTGATGGGGTGAAGGATGTTTGAGCTGTTTAAACAAACTATGGAATGCAGGATTTCTGGTTTTCCTAGCAAGCTCAACTAAAATAGGTTCTGCGTCTTTGGATAGACCTTGATCAATAAGTAATTGCACATATACAATTTGATTAGCAATATCTTTTTTGGCTGCGCGAGGTAACGAAGCCCATTTTTCTTTAAGCGCATTTGCACCCTGTTTACTTGCTATTTCGGAAAACTCACCTTGCACAGCTTGTTGTGCCCATTGCACATAGTCATCACCCAATACTTTTTTATGGGCACTAAGTTTTTCTTTTACCAATGCCCATTTACCCAGTGCTGCAAGCGCCGACAACCATAACCTAACGACAACAGCTTGTTGTTGAGCTTTGGTATCAATACTTTCTAATATCAGTTCAGCTTGTTGAAATTGATGTTGTTGTATTAACCATGCTACTTGTTGTATTTTTGCTGAAGCTTCTGACTCAGGAAAAGTTTCAGCGATATTCAATAAGTTTTCAACGTTGTTGCCATTATTAATGCGTCTATCAATGTCCGCCGCCAACATATAGTTAGCACCGTCGAATTCGCCAGGAAAGGTTTTATTGATGTACTTTTGTGCACCTTCATAATCACCGATGGCACAGGCATTAATGGCGTTGTATAAGGCTTTGCTTTGTTTTCTTTTAGACAACATACCAAACCAATTGCGCGAGCCAGCAATCACTCTAAAAATGCGCTTAATTGCCCACCACAAAACAACCATAACAATGAAACTAATAAGTAGGCTTATAACTGCACTGACAACTGTCATTTGGACGCGCCACTCGCCCATTGCTATGAATATGCGACCCTTTTCACCTATGGCAGCATGTCCAAATAATAGACCGCCAAAAAACAGAATGAGTAGGAAAAAGTAAAGCAGTAGTTTTCTCATAACGCACCTGTATCGGTATTATTGTTGAAAACACTTTGCACCCGCTGTTCAATGATATCTTTCAGTGCATCAGCTGACTGCAATTGACGTGGGTAATCTTTAGCGACATCAGTATTTTGGAGTTGCTGTAGGGCATCTGCAAACTGTTTTACGTTGTTATCGTCTAGTTGAAAGTGTTCAACCACAAGCGCGGTAGCCTGTTGTAATGCATTCAAATATAAGCTTTTTTGTTGGTCCAACGCTGCGCTTTTTGCCTGCGACAATGCTAGTTTAAGTTGCTCCGTAATTAACCAACGCTGTTTGGTTGAAAGGTAGGGAAGAATGGGCTTATCGCTAGTCTCTATTTGAATAAAGTCGTCGACTAGTGAATTCCATGTTTTGCTAATGTTAGATTGCCAATCACTGATATTTTCGCTGAGTTCATTCTGCTCATTGTTATTCTCAATTTCAGGAATTTTAAGCGCATTTAAAGGTAAATTATTAACTTGAGGTATCATGCCAGATAGCGCCAACGCGACTGAGTTAATCGATACCGGATTTATTTGATGTAGTATTTGAATATCTTCCGCTATGAGTTTTCGAACCGGAAATAAAGACGGGTCACCAATATCTTCTAATCGCGAATCCGCAGCTTGCAACATAAGCATGGCAGTACTTACATCGTTTTCTAGCCACAATTTGCGTCCGGCTATGCGCACTAAATAGTCAGCTTCTGCCAACAACCAATCGGCTGGACGTCTACCCGACATGTCTGCAACTCTTGATTTTAAAGCCTCGTTTGCATCTACATTTTGCAGTATTTGCTGTAGCAAACTATCCATGTTTTTATTTAAAACCTGATTTTGCTCGGTTAAGCTTGCATTTATTTGAAGTAATTCAGCGTCATTTTTTACAAAATTTCCCTCTATTTTTGATATCGCAGAGTCTATGTTGGACAATTTAGCTTCGATTTTGACGCCTGTATCTGAATCGTTTGTCTGATTTTGCTGCCACTGATACCAAGTCCAGGCAGCGGCGGAGCAGATACCGAAAATTAACAAAAAGTTAAATACGCTAAATAGCCAGAGACCGCCCGTGCTTATTTTTTTAGGCGCGACTTCTGCGTCGAAAGCTGACTCAGACTCAATAATAACTGCATCCTCCACAGCGTTCTCTGTGCTGTCCGATGCGTGGTCAGAAGGGCTTGACTCTTTGTCACTCATGTTATGTTCCTTTAACTTGATTAGCGGCAGCAATGAGATGACTGTCGGTAGCACCATTACTGGTAAAAATGTTCTTTGCGCCTAGCGCGCTGAGATGTTGTTTTAATCTTTTACTGACCACTATCCATTGACATTTACTTAGCCAATCATGCTCAAAATAATTATAGGCTGCATCAATAATTTCTGTGCTTGTGGCAATAATACATTGAATATCCTCAGCCTTAAAGTGTGCTGTATAGTATGGTTCTTTTAGCAGAATACGTTCATATAAATCAAATGTTTTAACTTCAATACCATTTGCACTCAATGTGTCGATAATCAGATGCCTACCGCCCTTGCCTTTAAGTACAGCTACCTTTGGCTTGTTAATTTTTAAGTGCGAAATGCTGGCTAAAATTCCTTCTGAATTTGATGGCCGCGCTTGCACAACTTTTGAGTGGCGGCTAGATAGCTTTTTGGCGGTGGTAGCACCGACGGCGATAAAGATTAAATTTGATGTTTTGGAGTGCGTTGAGGCATTAATATAGAGGTCGGCTGCTACCGTACTTGTGACCACAACAAGATCTGGGTTAAATTCAAATAGCTCGGGTAATAACTCAGTAGCACTCGGAAACGCAACTGTTTCAATTAGGCCACAGCCGAGCGCACTTAATCCTGCCTCTTGGAAGCACGCTACTGAATCGGCTAATTTAGCTTTTGGACGCAGTATCAAATACATGTTGGTTATTGCCTCTGTGTTTATTTAATCAGTGCTTAAGGAATCCAGAATAGACCTCGCGCCTTTTGCAAGTAGTTGACTCGCCACCGTCTCACCAATTTTCTCAGCATCGGTTAACGGCCCCTGAGCTTGCGCTTTCAACATTGTTTTACCATCAGGCGTACCAACCAGTCCGCGCAATAATAATAAGTTACCGTCAAGCACTGCGTAACTGCCAATCGGGACTTGGCAACTCCCTTCTAGTCGAGCGTTCATTGCGCGCTCGGCTTTAACGCGTATTGCCGTGGCAGTGTGATTAAGTGGTGCTAACAATGCGATTAATTCAGCATCGTCATTGCGACACTCAATACCTACTGCGCCTTGGCCAACCGCAGGTAAGCTAAGATCAGCGTTGATTTCTTGTTGTATGCGGTGATGCATACCTAAGCGTATTAGTCCTGCACACGCTAATATAATAGCGTCATATTGACCATTATCCAACTTTGACAATCGAGTATTTACATTGCCACGCAAATCCTTAATGATTAGGTCGTCACGATATGCCCGTATCTGGCATTGCCTGCGTAAACTAGATGTACCAACAACAGCGCCCTTGGGAAGGGTTTGTAGCGACTCAAAGGTGTTTGAAACAAACGCATCAAACGGATTTTCACGTTCACAAATAGCGTGTAAACCAAACCCATCAGGGAAAGCAACGGGTAGGTCTTTCATTGAGTGCACTGCAATATCAGCTTCACCATTTTGCATGGCAATTTCAAGTTCTTTAATAAATAAACCTTTGCCACCAATTTTGGCAAGAGGTGTATCTAAAATGCGATCGCCTTGCGTCGACATGGGCAGCAACTCAACCGTTACTTGCGGATGATGTTCAAGCAATTTGGCTTGCACATACTTGGCTTGCCACATAGCTAAGTCACTTTTTCTAGTGGCAATTCGAATAACGCGTTGTGAAGATTTGGTTGTGCTCATATTACCTATCTGTTGTGTTTTCTATGCTAGTTTGGCTTGAATAAATGCGGAAATGTCAGCAACCTCAGGCATACATACGTTGTGTTGCATCATGTATTCTTTCCATTCAACACTATAGCCATTCTCTTTCATTGTTTGAAAGGCTGAATTACCTAAAAATAAAGGGACAACCTCATCTTGTTGGCCATGTGCAAAAAATACAGGAGTGTCTTGATTTTCAACAGATTTCTCAGCACCTAAGCTTTGTGGTGCACACATGTATGTGCTCAAAGCAACAATGCCCGCTATGGGCTGTGTAAATCTAGCACCTAGATGCAATGCAATCACGCCACCTTGTGAAAATCCAATAAGCATAATTTTTTTAGAATCAATGCCTGAATCTATTTCAGCACGAATGAGCTGCTCAATGCGCTGCGATGAATCAATAACACCGTCAAGATCTGCGCGTGAATCCATATCCATCGATTTAATGTCATACCATGCGCGCATTTCCATGCCATTATTGATGGTAACTGGACGAATAGGAGCATGTGGAAAAATAAATTTTACACCCAATTCGTCGGGCAACTTAAGTTCAGGGGCAATAGGTGCAAACCCGTTACCTGAATCACCTAAGCCATGGAGCCAAATTATGGTCGATTTATGTTCGCCTTGTGACTGAATTTCAACGGCAGATAATAATTCTTGAGTCATTAATTTATCCTTGTAGGCTGAGTTTTACGGGTTGGCCAGCTTGTTTACTTACGGCTTCATCAAAAAAAGCAAAAAACTCGACACCAGTGCGCTCATCTATCCATACACCATCGTTGTAATTAAAGTGATGACCATTAAACTTTGTTGCAACCCAAAGTTGATGCAATGGCGCCTGTTTGTTCAAAATAATTTTAGTGTGATCAAGCATCGTTAAGGTCAGGATCCCGCCTGCACCTTCATAGTCGATGTCCACTTCACATACATCTAAGGCCTCTTCAATTGAAATAAAGAGAGTGTCTATTAGTTCATGGTACTCTGTATCTTTTATCATCTGGATTTCCAATTTGCACACTTTACTTTTGCTTATGCTACCATTGTTAATTATAGCAACACTATCAAATAGCAAAAATTCATAAATATGTCCAAAACTACTCATGTTTACACGCCGGTGAAATCTGCTCAACAGTTAGGTAATCTTTTTATCGTTGCAGCACCATCTGGTGCGGGGAAGTCAACGCTGATCAAAGAGATTTTAAATAAATCGAGCCAGCAGCAACCTATGCAGTTATCAGTATCACACACCACCCGGGCGCCTAGAAAGGGTGAGCAACATGGCATTGAATATCACTTTGTTGATCATGCTACATTTAAAAGCATGATTGAAGCTGATGCTTTTTATGAACATGCTGAGGTATTTGGTAATTATTATGGTACCTCCAAAGCAGCAATTAGCGATAAGCTTCAGCAAGGTATTGACGTATTCTTAGATATCGATTGGCAGGGCGCTCGACAAGTTAAGCTGCAAAATCCGTCGGTAATAAGTATTTTTGTGCTACCGCCTTCGGTTGCAGCTCTGCAAGTTAGATTATCCGGCCGTGGACAGGATTCTGAAGAGGTTATTGCGAAACGGATGGCTGAGGCGCAGTCAGAAATGTCCCACTTTAACGAATTCGATTTTGTCATCGTCAATGATAATTTAGTAAGCGCACACAATGACTTTGAGTCGATCATCAATACGCAACGTCTTTGTTTAGAAAATCAGCTTATTAGGCATGCCTCACTTTTTTCGAGCTTGTTTACAATAAAGTAGTCCAATTGGTCTTTAGGTAAACGAATTTACTATGCTTTAGTAATGTTATGCAGTATACTTCGCGACCATTTTTTGAAATACCTATTGATTTATCGGAGCACTATATGGCACGTGTAACAGTTGAAGATGCTGTAAACCAAATTGGTAACAGATTTGATTTAGTATTAGTTGCAGCTCGTCGCGCGAGACAACTCGCTACAGAAGGCAAAGAGCCACTAGTAGATGTGGGTAACGATAAGCCAACGGTAGTTGCTCTTCGTGAGATTGAGTTGGGTTTGGTTACTGCTAAAACAGTTGAACAATCAGACTTGCACGACCAACGCGAGCAAGAAGCGGCTGAATTTGCTTCAGTAGCGAGCATTCTTTCAGAAAAATAAAAATTAAATGCTAAGTTAAAATGCCTCTTTGGCTCAGTAAACCTAGCGATCTAATTCAATTATTTAGCTGAAAATAAAAATATATTATAAAACGCCGATGAAAATCGGCGTTTTTGCGTTTGCAAAGCGCCAAAATAACCGTATTCTACAAGTATTGTCACTTACTTTTTTAATTATTATCTGTGTATCTATTTGAAGGTTTAAAAACTAAGGTAAGTAAATACTTACCATCAGATCAAGTCGAATATGTTCAAGCGGCTTATATACTTGCGCGCGATGCTCACGACGGTCAAACGCGCAGTAGTGGCGATCCCTACATAACTCACCCTGTGGCCGTTGCCGGTATTCTTGCCGACATGAACCTTGATTATGAGACTTTAATGGCGGCATTACTGCATGACGTCATTGAAGATACGCACTACAGCAAAGAAGATTTAACCCTCGCTTTTGGTGAGACAGTTGCCGAGCTGGTTGAAGGCGTGAGTAAGTTAGATAAGCTAAAATTTGGTAGCAAACAAGAAGCGCAGGCTGAAAACTTTCGCAAGATGCTAATGGCGATGGTACAAGATATTCGGGTTATTTTGATTAAGCTAGCTGACCGCACTCATAACATGCGAACGCTAGGTTCATTGCGCCCCGATAAACGCCGTCGTATTGCCTTAGAAACCCTCGAAATTTATTCTCCGTTGGCCCACCGCTTAGGTATTCATGATATAAAAAACGAGCTTGAAGACCTCGGTTTTCAGGCTATGTACCCCATGCGTCATCGGGCTTTGCGTTCTGCGGTAAACCAAGCGCGCGGCAATCGTAAAGCGATAATTGAAAAAACTCAAAATGAATTGGTTCAACGCCTCGAGTCTTATGGTATTCATGGCTCTGTGCTAGGTCGTGAAAAGCATCTTTATAGTATTTATCGTAAGATGAAAAACAAAGAGCTGTCGTTTACTGAAGTGATGGACATTTATGCTTTTCGAGTTGTCGTAGAAAGTGTGGATAATTGTTATCGTGTTCTCGGTGCTATGCATGGCTTGTATAAGCCGATCGAAAATCGATTTAAAGACTATATCGCGATCCCGCGCACTAACGGTTATCAGTCGTTACATACGTCATTAATTGGGCCTCATGGTATTCCTGTTGAGGTACAAATTCGTACTGCAGAAATGGACCACATGGCTGACAAAGGTGTCGCGGCTCATTGGCTTTATAAGAAAGCTGCGGATAAAGGCACGACTGCACAACTGCGGGCAACTCAATGGATTCAGTCGTTAATCGAACTGCAGCTGCGCTCTAGCACATCGGCTGAATTTATTGAAAGTGTGAAATCTGACTTATTCCCTGAAGAAATCTATGTATTTACTCCTAAAGGCACCATTATCGAACTGCCGATGGGCGCAACAGCGGTTGATTTCGCGTATGCAGTGCACTCTGATGTTGGCAATACTTGTGTTGGGGCAAGGGTGGAACGCCGAAACTACTCATTGAGTAAGCCTTTGGAGAACGGTCAAAGTATAGAGATTATTACGTCACCAAGAGCGAAACCTAACGCAAACTGGCTGAACTTCGTGGTGAGTGCGCGTGCTCGCAGCAATATTCGCCACTTCCTCAAACGCCAGCAATCTGAAGATGCTGTAAGTATGGGTAACCGTTTATTGCGGCACGCTTTAGGTACGATTAAATTAGATGAAATCTCTCGTGCCGAAATTGATCGCGTAGTCGAGGAAACTAAGTATGAAAGTTTTGATGATTTACTTACAAATATTGGAATGGGTAATGAATTAAGTGCAATCGTTGCTAGACGTTTGGTTGGTGAAAATGCTGAGCTTTCTGACAAAAAATCGCATGTTGCAATACGCGGTACTGAAGGTTTATTGGTACATTTTTCACGTTGTTGCCATCCGATCCCTGGTGATGAAGTGGTTGCTATTTTGTCGCCAGGTCGCGGCATTGTTATCCACCAAACGGGTTGCACTAATATTCGTAAGCTTAGTAGAGAAGAACCACAGCGCGTATTGCCAATGGAATGGGATGATGTACCCCATGGTGAGTTTAAGGCAGCACTGCGTTTAGAGTTATTCAATCATCAGGGTACGTTGGCCGCACTGACTAGGACTATTGTGAGTTGCGACTCTAGTATTATTAATTTACAAACAGAAGACCGTGAAAATAGTATTTATGTCATAGATATTGAACTCACGACCAAAAATCGCGTTCACCTTGCCAATATTATGCGCAGAATTCGCGCTATACCTGAACTTCAAAAAGTCTCGCGGCACAGTCAATACAAACCAAAGTAATCTATTTTAAAAAAAAGGAAAATCTATGCCCAAGGCTATCATTCAGACCGACGACGCACCTGCCGCTATAGGCACATACAGCCAAGCAGTCAAAGCAGGTAATACAGTGTATCTGTCAGGGCAAATCCCACTGGTGCCGAGCACGATGGAAATGGTCTCACACGACTTTGCTGAACAAGCTGTGCAAGTATTTGAAAATTTAAAAGCAGTATGTACTGCAGCTGGTGGTGATACATCACACTTGGTTAAGGTTAATATATTTTTAATCGACCTTGGTCACTTTGCAACCGTTAACCAAATTATGGCCAAATACTTTAAGCAGCCTTATCCAGCGCGCGCTGCTATTGGTGTATCTCAATTGCCCAAAGGCGCACAAATTGAGATTGATGGTGTAATGGTGCTACCTGAATAACGCTTGGAAACATCTGTATGAATCAAAGCATGTCGATGGACCGTTATACTCGTATTCGCCAATTACTAAAAATGAGACAACCTGATCTCACCGTATGTTTGGAAGAAGTGACCAAAGCGCATAATGTTTCTGCGGTTATTCGCACATGTGACGCAGTAGGTGTTCATCAGGTTCATGCCGTATGGAATGAACCTGAAAACCTTCGCAAGTGCACCGCAATGGGCAGTGACGTTTGGGTGAAAACGCAACTTCACAACACTATTCAACAAGCAATAGGTCATTTTAAAGAGCAGGGTATGCAGGTCTTAGTTACTCACTTAGATGATGATGCTTGTGATTTTCGTGAAGTTGACTACACCAAGCCCACGGTTGTTTTGTTAGGCCAAGAAAAGACAGGTGCCACTCCTGCGGCTATTGCGTTAGCCGACCAATCTATCATTGTGCCGATGGTCGGAATGGTGCAATCTCTCAATGTATCCGTGGCAGCGGCAATTGTGATGTATGAAGCCCAGGGCCAGCGCCAAGCTGCCGGTATGTATGGAACCCAAAGCTTAGATGAAGAAGAATGCCAGATAACTTTGTTCAAGGGCGGCTTTCCGGTTCTTTTTAAAGAATGTCAGCGCAGAAATCTTCCTTTTCCACATATTGATGAAGTCGGCCATATACAAGCTGATGAAGCTTGGTGGAAAGCCCTACAATTTTCAAAATAGCACTAAAAATGCCAAGCTAAATCAACCTCAAAATATCGCTTAATAAGTGACTTAGAAAAGATGCAGATTTTATGAAATCATTTATGCGTTAGCTTGGTCTGTTGTAATGAACAAATTAACTGACTATTCGATTGATCTATTACTGGTCTTAGTCGATGTTCTGTCTACGCAATTTAAAACAAACTCACCCTATTAAATTCACATGTAGAATTTAATAAAAAGGAACAAATATGAAAAAATGGTTATTGTTAGCGGTATTTGCTGTAACAGCAGCAGTATCAACATCGGCATTAGCGTTAGATAGAACCGTTATTGCAGACAAAGCTGAAAATGTAACACCCTTATTAAATGGTTTAATTGCACCTAATGTTACTGTGAAAACTGCTGATGGTTCTCCAGTGAGTCTACACGCCTTGCTTATGCAAAAACCAACTGTTCTTATCTTTTACCGCGGTGGATGGTGTCCTTACTGCAGTCGTCAATTGGCTGAGCTAAAGTCAATTGAACAAGACTTAGTAAACGAAGGTTATCAAATATTAGCAATATCGCCTGAGTCACCAGAGAAGCTACAATCCCAAAAACTGGAAACGGAGTTTGCGGTTACCTTGATTTCTGATGAAAGCTTAGCGGCTATTCGTGGCTTTGGCGTTGGTTTCTATGTTCCCACCGATACCCGTAAACTTTACAAAGATCGCATGAATGTCGAGCTTACCGCTGATGAGACGAAAACTGCTGTTTTACCAGCCCCAGCTATTTTTATCCTAGATGAGACAGGTACAGTGCAGTTTAACTACGTTAATCCTGACTTTAAAGTGCGCCCATCTGCGGCACTAGTGTTAAGCGCGGCAAAGCTTGTTAAACCAAAAGCGTAAATCTATAACGTAACTATCCCTAGCGCCAGAAGGCAAACCGTGAAATTTCCTCAACGTTTGCCTTTTTTTATGTATTTTCCGATTTAGCAGCGGACTAATAAATAGGTCATTTGGGCGAACTTAAAGCCGCCTAGCGTTTTTAAAGTTCTATATTGATGCCTAAATCAAATCACTCTTTAATATTATTGATCACACCGATTACTTCGCTTAACTGCAATACATTGTAAATTTTATAGCGCGTTTGGGTGTATACTATAAGCTTTAAGCATCAATCGATTATAAGGAAAGTGACATGTATCGTTTAAAATTATTAAGTGGCTTAGCATGTGTTTTTTTACTCAGTGCCTGCGCATCTTATGGATCAGGCACTATCGTTGAAAAGCGCGCAGCAATATTGGAAATGCAACAAGACGCGCTGGAAAAGCTATATCTGAAAAAGCCTGCAGCTAGAGACGAATTAAAAGCGTCGCCGGGTTACGCTGTATTCTCCAACGCTAACATTAATTTATTCTTAGTTTCAGCTGGAACTGGCTATGGTGTCGTAAATGACCAAGCCCAGAATACAAAAACCTATATGAATATGGCTGAAGGCGGTGTTGGATTCGGTATAGGCGCAAAAGATTATCGCATTGTTATGGTGTTTCACAATCAAGCTGCTATGCGTAATTTCGTAGAACAAGGCTGGACCTTCGGTGGTAATGCCGATGCAGCTGCTAAAGCAGGTACAAAAGGCAAGTCGATTGAGGGCGAAGCCTATTATGGTGATGTAACGGTATATACCATGACAGAAAGCGGTTTGGCTTTGCAGGCGACGGTTAAAGGCACCAAATTCTGGAAGGACGACCAGCTTAACTAAGTCAATATCTGGTGTCAGGTAGCGACAAACCTTTCCACTTTATTGTCAATCTACAGCAAAGTTATTAAAGTTGAATGACATAACACAGTGAGCTAAAGAAAAGACTAGCCTGTTACTACGCGGTTAGTCTTTTTTTTTCAAACCTGATTGCTAGAACAGGTGGCTTAATTGCAACGGTCTGGTAAAGTTTAGGTATAAGGTCAATATTACAACTAAAAGAATATTATGATATGAAGTCACTGGCTGATACGCCGGTAACCACGCTTAAAGGTGTAGGAGCAAAAGTTGCGGAAAAACTAAAAAAACTCGGTCTTGTTACTCTGCAAGACGTGATTTTTCACCTTCCTGCTAGGTATGAAGATCGCACACGAATTTACCCTATGGCCGACTTGCATGCTTATCTGCACGTGTCGATCCAAGGTGAGATTATGTCAGCCGATATCCAATACGGTAAACGGCGAATGCTGCTGGTTAAAGTGAGTGATGGTACAGGTTCAGTTACTCTGCGTTTTTTCCATTTTTCCGCTGCACAAACAAAGTCCTTAGCAATTGGTAACATTATTCGTGCTTTTGGTGAAGTTCGTACGGGTAAAGCAAATCTTGAAATGATGCATCCAGAATACAAAATCGTTGATGATCCTGAAAATACCAGCCTAGAAGAATCACTAACACCTGTTTATCCAACAACCGAAGGTGTTAGGCAACTCACGCTGCGCAGTTTAACCGAGCAAGCATTGAAGCAGTTGGATAAAGGCGCATTGTTAGAGTTATTGCCCAATGGCCTATATGAGCAACAAGTATCTTTAACCGATGCTTTGCATATAGTGCATCGGCCACTGCCAGATATCATTATTGAAGATTTGATTGAGGGGAGGCATCCTGCCCAAAAGCGTTTGGTGATTGAAGAGTTGTTGGCGCATCATTTAAGTATGTTGAAAGTACGTTCGCAATCTAATGCTGAACCGGGCATTGCGGTGCAAGTAGATGAGCCATTAAAACAAAAATTTTTAGCTCGCCTTCCTTTTGAACCAACAGGTGCGCAAGCTCGCGTAGTCGGTGAAATTGAGCAAGACATGCAGCATGCTCAACCTATGATGCGGTTAATCCAGGGCGACGTTGGCTCGGGCAAGACGCTGGTTGCAGCGCTCAGTTCATTATCTGCTATTAGTGCAGGCTATCAAGTTGCCTTGATGGCACCAACCGAACTTTTGGCGGAACAGCACACGCGTAATTTTACGGATTGGTTTACGCCTCTAGGTATCAACGTAGGCTGGCTTGCGGGCAAGTTAAAAGGTAAAGCCAGAAGCGAAACTCTTGAACAACTAGCGTTAGGTCAAATCCAAATGCTAATAGGTACTCATGCTATATTTCAAGAGCAAGTAGAATACAAGAATCTGGCAATGGTGATTGTTGATGAGCAGCATCGTTTTGGTGTCCATCAACGTTTGGCGTTGCGTAAAAAAGGTGAGAAGCTTGGCAAATATCCTCATCAATTAATCATGACCGCAACGCCGATTCCGCGTACGTTGGCCATGACAGCCTATGCTGATTTAGACACTTCCATTATTGATGAGTTGCCTCCGGGAAGAACCCCGGTAACAACCGTAGTGTTACCTGACACCAGACGCGGTGATGTAATTGAGCGTGTTCGCAAGGCTGCCGTTGAACAAAAGCGCCAAATATATTGGGTGTGCACACTTATTGATGAATCAGAAGTACTGCAGTGCCAAGCGGCCGAAGATGCTGCTGTTGCATTGAGAACCACATTAACAGAGCTAAAAGTTGGATTGGTTCACGGGCGCTTAAAGGCAGCAGAAAAACAACAAGTCATGGATAATTTCAAGCAAGGCAAGCTTGATTTGTTGGTGGCAACTACTGTCATTGAAGTCGGCGTTGATGTTCCCAATGCGAGTTTAATGATTATTGAAAACCCGGAACGTTTGGGTTTGGCGCAGTTGCATCAGTTGCGCGGCAGAGTAGGACGCGGCTCGGTTGAAAGTCACTGTGTACTAATGTATTCAGGTCCGCTATCCAAAACAGCCAGTAAACGTTTAGGCGTTTTACGTGAGTCGACAGACGGGTTTTATATTGCCGAAAAAGACTTGGAAATTCGTGGTCCAGGTGAAATATTAGGAACTAAACAAACGGGCATCGCCGACTTGAAAATAGCCGATTTAATTCGCGACGCAGCGCTTATTCCAGAAATAAAAAATATGGCTGAATTCGTATGGCGCGAATATCCAAGCAATTCACAAGCGCTTATTAATAGATGGCTAGCGTATAAAGAGGAGTATGGGAATGCGTGATCCAAATGCTTCTATGAACGACCAACATGGGGAAAATAATCGTACCAGAATAGTTATTCTTGTTGAGGATAGCGACCGCATGTCCCCTCAGGAGGATGCAAGGAAACTGTCCGTAGAAACAGGTTTCCCAATAGTTAAGCGTGGCGTTCAGCATGCCAACCAAAAATCAAATAATCCGTCATCAAAGAATAAGGCAGCAAACAAAAAGGCACACAAATCGTCCAAACACATTGTAAAAGGCGATAACGCTAGTTCGGATGTTAAAGAAGTTAGCGAGTGGCAGCTGGTTTATACCTCACAAGGCCTCATTTTGCGTTTGAGCAATGAGCCGAGTTGGGGTGATATAATCGTCGATTTTAACTCGCCCGCGCTTAATTATCGGAAGCTACATGGCGGTGGTCGCAATGAAGCGTTAGCCAAAGCGATTGGTATAAAAGGCAAAGATTCACTTTCAGTAATCGATTGCACCGCGGGAATGGGCAACGATAGTTTTATTATGGCGAGTGTGGGCGCTCATGTCACTATGTTAGAGCGCAGTCCAATTATAGGTGCGTTACTAGAGGATGCGC
>Ga0307488_10001108_pt1 | contig 22567 bp, 23 predicted proteins | sample SB02metaG_FD_202248 | JGI IMG/M metagenome (GOLD analysis project Ga0307488, IMG submission 202248) | Sea-ice brine microbial communities from Beaufort Sea near Barrow, Alaska, United States - SB 0.2 | ecosystem: Environmental > Aquatic > Marine > Coastal | place: USA: Alaska | collected... | reverse complement strand
CTGAAACACTACCTTTACCTATAGGATCTCTTCAAATTAACGGAAATCCAGGAGCAGAATACAAAATACTTTTAGGCGTGTTTGAAACAGCTCCTGTAGAATCTTTAATTGATATATTCTACGAAACTTCTACTAGTGGGCTGATATCTGAATATAATGACGCATCAGACACTATAGATGCTAGTGGTTATAATGATTTCACATGGTCACAAAATGAAAGCACTACAAACTCAACCGTAGTAAGTGGTGCCCTTGGATTTTATCCTGTAAGACCAGGTTTAACTCCTGATCCGATAATAGATAGTGTCTTAGAACTCTCTTCTGTTTCTGTTGCTGGCGAAACTATTGGCCCTGATGGAAATCCTTGGAAAGACAATTGGAGTTTAATTGCTCAAGCTGGAGGAGGAACAGGTGCAACACCTATAAGATGGGATTTAAGATGCTTAAACACTTTGTACCATCAGCTAGATGATATAAATAACTGGATTACTTTTAATATTTCAGTAACAGATAACTCTGCAGGTGGTTCAACTAATGTAATAGTACCTATTGTGCAGAGGTTGATAAACGTTGATCCTTCGTTTACTTCACTAGATTCAATTAGTTTTTCAGGTGATAGAAACTTAAATAATTCTATATACACAGCTACGGCTACAAACGGTGTTGCTGTGCCAAATATAACAAACACACCTCAAAGCAAAGATTTGAGTTACGAAATAGTTTCTCAAACTCCTGATTTAGGTCCAGGTTTAAATATAACATTAGAACCTCAAACGGCTTTAGGTACAGCTAAGTTGTTTCAAAGAAATGGAGATGCTAGCGGTTTATTTACCGTAGTATTAAAAGTAACAGATTCAGGTCAAGGTTTTGCATTAAAAACGTTAACAGTTGTTTTTGGCGAAGAGCAAATAAACTCTACTTTTGGAACGGCTAATAATAGAGACTTTTCATCAGGTCTTGAATCTTCAGGTTTATTCTGGGCTAATGATTACAGTGATGTTGTTGGTAATATGCCAGCTGCGGTTAATCTTTCTACTAGGGCTGTTTATCCTGCTTTAGATTTTAGCGGCACTCCAATAAACGTAGACGGCAGAAGACAAGAATTTGTGAATACAGGAATTAATACTGGTGATCCTGGAGGTTACGTAGATTACAGCCCGTCTGGCAATGGCAATGGTTACACTTGGTTAAATACTAATTATGTGCCTAAATCTTTTAAACCTAGTTTACCTAATAGCGGTAATGATCTTCAATCTGGTACTGCTTATGTTAAATTAGATTTTAGTTTTAAAACTTGGGGAACTCCTCAAGGTGAAGGTTACAGGCCAGGTCCTTTTAACAAGTATGGAGCTATTTGGCCTTGTTATATGCAGTTTAGAGCTGCTGGAACTACAAACTGGGTAACAGCTGTAGACGTAGAAGGAAAATCAATTGAATTTGGCAAAACACAACAAAATGTTCAACTTCAAGGTGGTGGTAATAATGATAATTTTAACTTAGGAGTTGTAACAAATAATACGGAATCTATTCCTAGACCTAGTCAAGGAAGTCCTGATTCTAACGCAGTTCAAGCTACTTCTGTTTTTCCACAACTCGGCCAAGCTGCAACTGGTTCAACCGCATCTTTTGTTTTTGCGTTTGGTAAAGATCAAGGTTACGGGGTTCAGTCTGATAAATTTGGAGATTATAGACTATTAATGAGGTATCCGCAAGATATTTTAAATACAAGTATTAGAGCAATACCACGTCCTGCTAACAATCAACCATGGGGTTATCCTGAAAATGTATTTACTTTTAGAGGAAGTGATAATATAAAACGTAACGTAAATGTTAAAATTTCTTTTGGAGATTTTTACTATAATAACGTGTCTAGTGGAAGTGCAAGTTATTCTTATTCTGTGTCTAATGGATATAGCAGCTCTAGTTTAGCATCTTTTATTAACCCAACAGCTGTGGTTTTTGCTAAAGAGTGGTCTTATAAGTATGTAACTCAATTTTACACAGATGCTACTCTTACAACTAAATGGACACCAAATCAAGTTGCTGGAACTTGGCATTCGTATTCAGGTAGAGGAACAAGTTCAGCCAGTGTAGGCGCTGAAAATTCTAGTAATCAAGGAGACGAAACCCCTGTTAGTGCTAATTATTTAACTAACAGTAATTCTTTAAACGAAAGAAGATGGATGGCGCAATTTGATGCTACTGGTAAAAAGGTAAATCGTACCGCTGTTCCTTCTACTGGATATAACGCTATTTAATTTAGGTGAAAATCTACTATAACAAGTAATAATATAATATGGCTGGAGTAATAGAAGTTAAATTTTTTAACAGTTTTATACTGAGAAAGACGCTTAGCGATAACGCGCCCACTAGCCCGCCTATGTGGAATGGCTCTAGAGGAGACGGAACTTACCCTCAGCAAGCGACAGCTATACCTAATGATGCTAACTGGGCTGTTGAAGAAGCTAGAATAACAGGTGGATACAATAACACTCAAACAGATTTAGGAGTAAAAGCTTATTTAACTGAAAGCGAGCCTAATGCTATTTTTAAGATTAATAGCATGATATATTCTGGAATATTCAACTCTAGAACAGGTATAAATGATACTAATGTATTTTCAGTAGGAACTGATATAACAAAAAGTGTAAATCCAGCACACGGATCTATACAGAGATTATATGCTGAAGATACTAATTTAATAATATTTCAAGAATCAAAAGTAAGTCGAGCTTTAATAGATAAAAATGCTATTTATTCGGCGGAGGGAGGTCAAATATCCACCGTAGGTAATGTTGTTATTGGACCTGTTACTGCTTTTGCTGGTGACTTTGGTATTAGTAGAAACCCTGAAAGTTTCGCTATTTATGGCAGAAGAAAATACTTTACTGATAAAAACAGGAACGTACTTTTAAGGCTCTCTAACGATGGCTTAACTGAGATATCTAATTATGGTATGTCTGACTTCTTTAGAGACGAATTAAGCACATTAAACGGTGATGCTGTGACCTCAACAGGTAAAGCTATAGGAGCTTGGGATATACATTCAAGACAATATGTTTTATCTTTGCAGAAATACGTTATACCTGGTTCTGCTAAAGTGTTTAAAACACTTTCTTTTGACGATAGTGTAAATGGATTTCCTAGTTTCTTTCAGTATGCTCCAGATCACGGTGATAGCATTAAAAACGAATACTACACTATTAAAGACGGTAGCATGTGGCTACATTACAGTCCTACTGCTTTAAGATCTAACTTCTACGGAACTCAATATAAATCTAGCATACAGTTTATATTTAATCCTAAGGTTAGTATGTCTAAGGTTTTTAAGACTATTAACTATGAAGGAGGAAATGGTTGGGAAGTAAATGCATTTCAATCAGATATAACTGGAATACATAGTATTGGTGCTCCAGAAGGTGCTTTAAATGACGAATGGGGATTAGGAACTAGAGATACAACAGCTTTAGTATATAGCTATAATCAAGGATCATACGACAACTATGGTAATTCATTTCCAACTCAATTAACTCCTCCAATAAACCATGCTGGTTTTGATCGTAAAGAAAATAAATATATGTCTAACTTAATAAACAATAGTCCAGCCGCAGCTGGTGAGATTATGTTTGGAGCTGACATGACAGGTATAAAAGGTTACTTTGCAACGGTAACAATGTCTACAGATAACGTAACTGACGTAGGCGGTATGAAAGAATTATTCGCGGCATCTTCAAATTATGTAGAGTCGTCTTATTAAATTAAATTAAATGGAATTAAACATACGTCGATTAAAAGACAGCGATTGGGAAACATTAGTTTCTTGGTGGAATGATTGGCCGGACTGGGTTAATCCACCAAAAGACTTTTTACCTGAAAACGGAACAGGAGGTTTAATGGTTGAAAAAAACAACAAACCTATTGTAGCTGGTTTTTTGTATTTTACTAACTCAACAGCTGTTTTACTAGAATGGGTAGTTTCAGATCCTGATTATAAAGAAAAAGATAAAAAAAAAGCTGTAGAACTTTTGATATTATCAGCAGAAAACGTATGCATACAATCAGGTAAGAAATACATGTTTTCTATAGGTAGAAACAATAGTTTAATAAAAACACATAAAAAAATGGGATGGAACGTAGATGACAAACCTTCTTATGAAATATCAAAAAAATTAATATAACATGGCAGCAATAACAGCAGCAGTAATAGGTGCAGCAGGAGCAATTGGAGGTAGCGCAATTGGTGCGTTTAGCGCTAATAAACAAGCTAAAAGAGCTAGAAGTAGAGAAAACGTTTTGTCAGCTGAATTAAATGCTTTAGAAAACTCAAGGCAAGATGTAATAAATCCTTACGAAGGTGTTACTGATTTATCTGCTATGGTTTCTGATCTTAGTTCCATGGCTAATAATCCTTTTAATTCATTAAGTGTTTCTACTGCTGCTTCTGAAATGCAAGCAGAACAAACAGACCTAGCGTTAGCTAATACTTTAGATACTTTGAGAGCTACAGGCGCAAGTGCTGGTGGTGCAACAGCATTAGCTAGAATGGCGTTAGAAAGTAAAAAAGGTATTTCAGCTAACATAGAACAGCAAGAAGTTAATAATCAAAAGCTTAGAGCTCAAGGAGAGCAAAACTTGCAAGCTATAAAACTTTCTGAAGCTAAAAGAGTTCAAGGAGCTTTAATGGGTGAAGCGGGTAGAATGCAGCAAACAGAAGTTTCTGGTAAAGAATTTGTTTACAGTGAAACAGAAAGAAGACAAACAGAGCAATTGAACAGAAAACAAGCTCAAATAACAGGTCAAGCTCAAGTAGCCGCTCAAGCTAGACAAAACCAAGCCTCTGCTATAGGAGCTGGTATTGGTGCTGTAGGCAACATAGCTAGTTCTTTTGCTTCTAACTATCAAAGCAGTAGCGATACAACGCCTCCACCGGTAGATTACTTTTCAAAATTTATACCTCAATCAACATAAGAAATGGGAGCATACGAAAATCCAATAACAGTAATAGACAGAGAATCTGGTCAAATTTGGGCTAACGCTATTGCAGGTGTTGGCCAACAAACGGCTAGATCTATAGAGAAACAAGCTGCTAAAGAGTCTGCTGAGCAAAAAGCTATGCAAAAGCAATTAGCTGAAGAAGCTGATTATGTTTTAAACAATCAAGCTGCGTTCTCTAGAGCAATGAGCCAAAGTGGCGTTAATAACCCTAAGCTTTTTGAAGCTGGAAAGCTATTGATAGATGACATGGCTAGAGCTAGTTCTAAAGTTAAAAGTGCTAAAACTCAAAAAGATAGACAAAACGCTATGAACGAGGCTTCAACGCTTCAGCGATATTACAGCAATTTAACTCAAGGTATTAAACTTGGTGGTGATGCTGATAAGACTTACCAACAAGATAGAATAAACACTGGTCAAAAAGGTTGGAAAAAACCTGGAGATCAAGGAGGTATGTCTGTTACTGGAAAAGAAACGTATGCTTATATACAGCAAATGAATACAAGAAATGCTTTAAACAAAGGCGCTGTAGAAGATTATGTACGCGCTGGAGATGGTAGATGGAATTTAAGGTATTCTGGAGGTACGTATGGGGATAAAGCTGTTGAAGTAGATATGCTTGGAAGTTTAGAATTTGATCCTGGAACTGTTCCTGATGCTAAAAATAGAATCATGGAGGCTTTTACAACAGAGTCTGGAACTAGAAAAGACGGCACTACTTTTGCTATATTAAATAAAGATAACAAATATACCGAAGAGTATTTAGATTTTGGCAATACTTTTGAAGAAAAAGGTGAATTAAGTTCAGATGGTTCATATTCGTCTTCTACTATAGCGCCAGCAAACACTTCTTTAATAGTTTCAGCATCAATTGGTAAAATAAATGCAGTGTCTGAATCGTATTTAAGCGACTACAACGAAGCTAATAAAGTTTGGATGGAAGTCTTAAACAACGAAGAGCCATTAAAAAGAGCTAGTGGCGGTAATGTATCTTCTGAAGATACAGTTAAGTTTAAAGAAGAAATGCTTAAATACGGTCAATCTATGTTACCTAGTTTTCAAATAATAGATCAAAAAGAAAACATAGATTACGGTAAAAGACTTTCTACTAGGATTTTACGAGCTAAAAAAACTAATGCAAATCGCGAAACCAAAGCAGATGTAAATCTTGAAAACGCTTATGATGTTGGTGCAAGCATATACGATGCAGCAGAAGGTTTAGGTTTTAAAATAAACCCAGCCGGTGTTTTAGTTGGAGGACAAAAAATAGATCTTGGAAATCCTGATTTTGATAAATCTCTAAGCAAGGTTGGATATAGAATAAAAGAAATAATTGAAGATGATAACGGAAAAAGAATAGGTATTGTTGCTCAACAAAATAACGGCACTAAAGTAGCTGAAATATTGGACGGAGAGGACATGGATGATTTTATATTTAAAATTGTAGGCGCTGAAACTAGTTCTAGACAAGAAGCTAAAGAAGTGTTAAGTGCAGTTAAAAGTATTTTTGTACCATTGCCAGAAGAAAATAAAAAAAGCAATAAATTCGACAAATTTTTAATTAACGACTAGTCAAGATGCCAATATATAAAGTAGGAGATAAAAAATACGATATACCACAAGAAGAACTAGAAAGTTTTCTTATTGAGTTTCCACAAGCTGAAGAGTTTATTGAGGGAAAGACAACTCCCACAGATCAGGACATGTCTGTGGATGTAACCGAAGTGTCCGAAGTTACGGAATCACCATCGGAAGATGGTTCTTTGGAATTAGAAGAAACTAAATATAAAACTCCTTTAACTTTAGAAGAAAAGAAATCTTTACAAAACAATCAGTTTTCTAAACAGATGTCTAAAGAAGATAACTTTACTAAAGAAAGACTTGAAGAGTTAGAGGAAGAATCTTTAAAAGAAGCTAATGTAGATAGTTTAGGAGAATACTTAGTTGCTTCTTTAGATAAAGGAGATAAATTTGTATGGGAATCTGTAATGTCAGCTCCTGGAGCTTTATTTTCGGCTGCTGCTTTAATAAGTGATCCTATAAACAGAGCTTTAGGTCTGCCAGAGACAGACGTTAAAAAGTTTGAAGAATCTATAGGAACTAGACCTATAATAGAAAGCTTAATAGAAGAACAAGAAAATTTAGGCTCTGAATTAGATTTGTACGAGAAAAGCAAAGGTATAAAAGGAGGTGCTTACGAAAACTTTAAACAAGGTAATGTTTCTGATGGTTTTGTAAAACTAGGTAGAGGCTTAGCTGAAAGCGCACCTGTTAGCATATCAATGATGATGGGCGGAGCCGCTGGAGCCTCGAGACTAGCAATGATGGCAGTTGCTACGCCAGTTTTAGCTGGGCCAGAAATTAAAACTCAAAGAGAAGAAAACCCACAACAAACAGAACTAGAAAGTGTATTAAAAGGTTTTGCAAACGCAGGTGCTGAAAGTTTCTTCGAAGGAATAGGTAGTAGTAGCGTTGGTAAAGTTTATAAAGATATAATATTTAAAGAAGGTAAAGAGCGTGGTTCAAAAGTCTTTAGAAACGGCTTAATAGAAATGTACGAAACAGCCATAAAAAGATTTGGTGTTCCAGCTACAATAGTAGGTGGTGGTATAGAAGAAGTTGCTACAACTATGACTCAAAACCTGATAAACGAAAAACCTGTATTTGATAATATTGGTGAATCATTTACTCAAGGTGTTGGAGGTGGTGGTCTTTATGGAGCTCCAGTAAATATAAGCAAAAGTGTAGAATTTGTTAAAGACGCTGTTACTGGGACTAAAATTAATTCTATTTTAAGTAAAAGCTCTGATTTTGAATTAAGAGATATTCAGCAAGCTTTTGAGCCTATTCAGCCAATAACAGAAGCTCAAGTTGAAATATCTAAAAATAAAAATTCATATAAAATATTAGATAATAAACTAAAAAGAAGTGTATTGTCTGGTGACGTTACTAACGAGCAGGCTGATGCTATTAGAATTAACTTTAAACAAACTCAAGGAACTGTAAACGCTTTAAGCACGCTTAAATTAAATACTAAAGACGAGGCTAATGCAGTACAGTTGCTTAAAGAAAAGAAACAACTTAAAGAACAAATAAAACAAGTTGGCGAAGCTAATTTAACTATAGAGCAGTCTGATAGAATAAAAGAAATAGACCAAGATCTAAAAGGTATTGGCTCTAAAGCTGTTACGCAAGAAGTTGACAAAATTAAAAAAGCTGCTGAAAGCATTAAAGATTTAGACGTTCAAGAATTTGCAAGCACAGAAGAAACAGAAGCTTTTTTAAATGAACAAGGTCAAGATTCTAAAGCCTCTGGGCAACAAGGTTTTGTAATTCAAAATCCAAAAACAGGTAAACAAACTATTGTAATTAATAGAGAAGTAGCTGACAGAGAAATTGCCGTAGCTGCTCCGTCTCATGAATTTTTACATGCGTTATTGTTTAGTACTGTTAAAAATAGTCCTGAAACACAAATAGCTTTAGGTAATTCTTTAAAAGAGTACATAGATAAAATAGACGTTAACAAAGTAGTTAAAGATAGTAATTTTGCTAAAAGATTAGAACAGTATAAATTAGATCCTGATGCTGTACAAGCTGAAGAGGTTTTAACTTTATTTTCTGATGCAATTAGAACAGAAGACATTAAGTTTAATGAGGATATATTTACTAAAATTGGTGACGTAGTTCGCAAAGCACTACAAGCTTTAGGAGTTAAAGTTAAATTTAACAATGGTAAAGATGTTTATAATTTTATAAAAGACTACAATAAAAGCTTAGAATCCACAGGATTAACTAAAGCTCAAATTAAAGTAGCTGAAGGAGTTAAAGGTAAGTTAGTTGCTGACAAAGTTCAAACAGATGATCAGATTATAAAAGAATCTAGATCTGAAGAAGCATCTGCAAGAGTTCAAGAACTATATGATGCACAAGGTGAAGCTGCTGCATTTGATATCATAGAGCAGTTTAAACCTATAACAAGTAAAATAGTAGAAAAAAGATCTCAAGCACCAGGCTTTGACCGTCAACTACTTACAGATGAAATAGAAACTGGTAAACGCGGTATATTAGATCTAGTTAGAGAATACGATGCAGAGTCAGGCGTTCCGTTGGCGGCTTATATAAATAAGTTTTTACCAGCTAGAGCTATAGAGGCATCAAGAAGAATACTAGGTGAAGAATTTACAGATGATGTAACAGAAGCTAAAGGTGTTGCTGCAGAAGAAGTTTCTGTTGATGTTACGCCTACAGATAAATCAACTACGTCTAAACTCAGAAGAGTTCTTGGAATAAAACAGGGTGATGCTATATACGATTTAGCTAAAGAAGTTTCTGGTGAAATACTAAGTGGTGATTTACCTGGTAAAAAAGTTAAGACAGCTATAAATAAAGAAGCTAGAAAAAGTAAACTACGTAAAGCCGTGTCTGATCTTATGGGTACAGAGAAAGCTATAGATGAACAGTTCTTGAATAAGAATATATTAGACATCGTAAAAGCTTTACCAGCATCTGACCTAGTTAAACTAGAAAGAGAAGCTAAAGTAAAAGTATTAGCAGAGCAAGGTCCTAGACTCAACGTTAAGGATGCTAGGGAAGCTGTTAATAAAGGTTTATTACCAAAAGATACTAACTTAAAGTCTGGTCCTAAAGTGTCTTCTAAACTACCTACAACGCTTGAGCAAGCTAAAGAGTTTTTTACTCAAAAAAGAAAAGCTGGTTTAGTTAATGTTGTAACTGAGATGCTAGTTAAAGATGCTGCTCCTGAAGTTACTAAAGATAAAATGGAACCAGCTAAAAGAGCTAAAGTATTATCTGAGATAGATAGAGCTCCAACGCTTAAGTTTAGTAAAATAAATGAGTTTATTGATTCTCAAGATTTTATAAAGACAGAGCTAGAATTAGCTGCTGAAAATAAGGTATGGAAATATATAGCTAAAGAATTAGGAGTAGACGTATTAAGCTCTAAAAATCCTGAAGATGTAATAAAATACAGAAATTGGGTAAAAGCTAATGCTAGTAAATTCCCAAAAAGCTTCTTTACAACTGGAACTTTTGCAAATGCTGGCGCTAGTGCCGCAAAACGTAATTTTTACTTTACAAGCGCAGAGGACTTAAATACTTTTTTAGAAGGCGTTGAGTTTGCTAAAGAAGATGCTGATATAGCTGAAGCTGTAAATAGACAAACTTACGTAACTGGTGGCGCTGATGGTAAAATTAGTGATAAATTTAAAAAAGCTTTTAATACTAAAGATTTTAAAGATAAGCAAGCTTCAAAACTTAGAGGTCTTAAAAAGATATATAAAATATTTGAAACTATTATAGATGAAAATTCCAGTGACGCTAGCTTTGTTATAGCTATGCTTTCTTCTACTAGTCAAGGCATGGGTCATTTTGTTAGAACGTCAGCTCCTATAAAATTTTATTCTAAATATTTAGAAGGAGGTATAGTAGAAGAACATACTATGCCAGCTAGTTTAGTTGCTAAGTATTTGTTTACATCTGCAATAAACAAAACAATAGACAAAGATTTTAAAGATATTGAAAGAAATTATTTTCAAGGAGCATTAGGTAAATTCGATGACAAAAAATTAAAAGGTAAAAAACCAAATGGTAAGCCTTACAATTATACGTCAATGACTCCAGAAGGTTGGAAGATAACAGACAACATATGGGCGCGTTATTTTAATATAAACGTAGCTGGAAATAACTTTGGTATAGATCCTAATAGTATAGTTTTAGCTGATGGAAAAACTGTTTTTGAAACTTACGGCGTTAGCAACACCGGAGCTTTAGTATCTGATCAATTTAACAACGATCAACAGAAAGCTTCTGTAGGTAATAATAAAAATCTACCTGCTGATTTAAGAGTTGAAGATTCTAAATCAATGCCATCTGTTTTGTCAGAAACTAAAGTTGTAGATGAAAACAACGTAAAAGAAGAGATTAAATTTAGTAAAGCGCTAAATCTTGACAAAGATTTTAATGATATAATAGAAAACAAAACCGGTATAGCGTCTGATAAGACTTACGCTAGAGTTAAAGCTGAGGTTGCTGGAGCTAATAAAGGTAAATTTAATTTCTTTATTCCACCATCTGCTGAAGACTTTGTAGGTTTATTATACTCTACTTTAGGTAAAGGATCTACTGGTGATGCTCAAATGGCTTGGTATAAAGCTCACTTGCTAAATCCGTTTGCAAGAGCGATGGAAAACTTAGCTAATGACAGAGCTAACATGATGCAAGACTTTAGAGGACTTAAAAAAGCTTTGAAGATTGTGCCTAAAAATCTACGCAAAAAAATAAAAGATAGTAACTTCACTAAGGAACAAGCTGTTAGAGCTTATATATGGGATAAACAAGGTATGGAGATACCTGGATTATCTCAAAAAGATCAACAAGCTTTGGTTGAGTTTATTGAGACTGATGAAAATTTAAAAAGTTTCGCTGGTGAACTAATCGCTATAAATAAAGGAGACGCTTACGCTGCTCCTGATGCTGGTTGGGTTGCTGGAACTATCGACACGGATTTTATGAAAGTTTTAAACACAACTAAAAGGTCTAAGTACTTAGAAGTGTGGCAACAAAATGTAGATCAAATATTTTCTGAAGCAAACCTTAATAAGCTTGAAGCTGCTTATGGTGCTAATTATAAAGAGGCTATGGTTGACATGCTTAAACGCATGGAAACGGGTAGAAACACCAGCTCGGGCTCTGATAGATTAGCTGGTAGATTTACAGACTGGTTAACTAACTCTGTTGGTGCTATTATGTTCTTTAACACTAGATCAGCTGTACTTCAAACTATATCTGCTGTAAACTTTATAAACTTTAGTGATAACAACGTGTTGAAAGCTGGTCAAGCATTTGCTAATCAACCTCAATATTGGTCTGATTTTAAAAAGCTATTCAATTCACCGTTTTTATTAGATAGACGTAGCGGCTTGAAACTCAATGTAAATGAAGCTGATATTGCTGACATGGCAAAAGGTCCTGGAAACAGCGCTAGAAACGTTATTGCTGGAATACTAAAAGCTGGTTTTTTACCTACACAATTAGCAGATAGTTTTGCAATTGCATCAGGTGGAGCATCGTTTTATAGAAATAGAATTAAAGCTTTACAGAAAGAAGGTTTAACAGAAGCTGAAGCTGAAGAAGTAGCTTTCAGAGACTTTAGAGAGATTGCGGAAGAGTCTCAACAATCAAGTAGACCTGATAAAATTAGTCAACAACAAGCTGGTCCATTAGGACGTGTAGTATTAGCCTTCGCTAACACACCAGCACAATATGCACGACTAATTAAAAAAGCTGCTAGTGACCTTAAGAATGGCCGAGGAGATGCTAAAACAAACATATCTAAGATCATATACTATGGAGTTGCTCAGAATATTTTATTCTCCGCTTTACAACAAGCTTTATTTGCTATAAGTTTTGGAGATGAAGACGAAGAAGAAGAAAAACGTAATGAAAAGTACTTCAACATAGCCAACGGTATGTCTGACAGTATACTTAGAGGTATTGGAGTTGGTGGAGCTATTGCTTCTGTTGTTAAAAACACAGCTATAAGATTAGCTAAAGAAGCTGACAAGAAATCTCCTAAATATCAAGATGTATTAGTTAAGGAAGTGTTACAAATATCTCCTCCTATATCATCTAAAGTTGGTAAACTAAGATCAGCAGGTAGATCAGTATCTTGGAATAAAAAAGAAATGATGACTAAGGGCTGGGCAATAGACAATCCAGCTTATTTAGCGAGTGCAAATGTTATATCAGCTATAACAAACGTACCAGCTGATAGAGCCATTAAAAAAATCACTAATATAGTTGATGCTAGTAATGAAGAAACAGAATATTACAAAAGAATAGCTTTAGCGCTTGGTTGGTCCTCATGGGAATTAGGAATAGACAAAAAAGATAAAAAGAAACCTGAAAGTTCTACAGGTAAATCTAGAACTAGAAAAAGAAGTAGAACACGTAAAAAAAGAAACTAAATGACAGAGAAAGCAAAAAATGATTTAAGACATTACTCCGGTGCTGCCGGTATTTTTATTCTAATTATATTTTTACTTTTATTTTTAAGTTTTAACGAAATTCCTCCAGTTAACAAAGACATTTTCGTGACAGTGACCGGAATGGTGGTTGGTAGCTTGTCGGTTGTAATATATACTATAATAGGCCGCAATCCAGACGAAGTAGCTCAATTGACCAAGAAAGTAGAATCACTTGAAACTGCTAACGATCATCTAGTTAAACAGAAAGATGAATTAGAAGGCATGGTTATTACGTTACAAGAAAACATGATAGACAAGATTAGTATTCTTGGAGCTAGCTTTATAGATAATTTAATAGAGAAAAAGAAATGAAATTAAAGTATTTCAATGACCAAGACGACTTTAAAGGCAATATGGATAAAATGGATTCTAAGCTACTAGGAATGCTAGATGCATTGAGAGCTGAGTATGGATTCCCTATTGTTTTAACATCATCTTACAGGTCTCCAGAGCATCCTATAGAAGCCGCTAAAGATAAACCTGGTGAGCATTCTTATGGAGCAGCAGTAGATATAAAATGTATTGGTGGAGAAGCGACTTTAAGACTAGTAAAAGCAGCTTTAAAGGTTGGTTTTTTAAGAATAGGAGTATCAAGAAAGAAAAACTTTGTGCATGTGGGTATAGGTTACCCTGGAGCGCCTAAAATGACAATGTGGACTTATTAAAATTAGAATTATGAAAACACCTTTATTAAGAAAATTAACTTCAAGCTGTAAAGCCGCTGCAAAAAGAAAATTTGATGTTTACCCATCAGCTTATGCTAATATGTGGGCTTCTAAGCAGCAGAAAAAAGGTAAGTGCTAATGGCTTACATACAAAAAAATTCGCCACTTAATTGTTGGGAAGGATATCAAAGAAAACCTGGTACTGTTAAAGGGGCTAAAGGAAGTTGTGAAAAAAAATCACCAATAAATAAAGGCACGAAAGGTGGTGGCACTAGTAAGGTTTGTTTACCAAAAGCAAAAATAGCTAGTATGAGTTCAAAAGAAAGACAGAAAGTTATAAATGCTAAGAAGTCTGCAGCGGCTAAAGGTAATTACAAAAGATCTAGTAAGTCTAACGTAAGCGGAACAGCTAGTAAGAATTTAAAAGATTGGGTAAAACAAGACTGGAGACAAGTTGGAGATCCTAGTAAAAAATGTGGAGAAAAATAAAAAATTATGGAAAGCAAGGAATTAAAAATTATATCTGCAGAGCTTAAGAAAGCTTCAGCTATGCACAAAAGACAAGCAGGCATTTTAGATAAAATGTTAAAAAAAGTTAAAACAAAAAAATAATATGAAATATTTAAAAAGTAAATGGAATTCATTGATGTATTTTCTAATGTTTAAGAAATACAACGAGACGTGTGACTGTAATGGCAATTGCACTTGTAAAGAATAGGAATAGATAAAATGGGCGCCATACCCAAAATTCCTGTAACCAAGAAGGGCTCTCATGACGAGAGCCCTTTTTTTGATTTTAATAATTAACCGTCACAAGATACACAAGAAGGATCCATAGCATTTGCAGCGATATCGCCGCGTAAGACGCTTTCGGTTCTAACATAGTAAAGTGTTTTTACGCCTTTCTTCCAAGCATCCATATGAACCTTATTAAGCCATTTTGGTGTTGCTTCAGAAGGAAAAGCTAAGTTAAGACTAACTGATTGATCTACATATTGCTGTCTAATTCCAGCTTGATTAACTAATTCTAATTGATTAATTTCTTTAAAAGTTCTAAAAACTTCTTTAGCTGGTATGTCATGATCACCAATAAGTATATCGTCCAACCTTTCAATTCCCTGTACAGATCCTCCATCTTCAAGTATTTTATCCCAAATTTGATCATTATTTAAATTAAACTGTTCTAATAAAGACTCCAGTGTAGGATTTTTACGTATAAACGTTCCTTTTGCTGACTGCTCGGTAAAAACATTAGCAGCCCAAGGCTCAATCCCCGGAGAAACATTACCACTGAGCTTACTATTACTAACAGTAGGAGCAACAGCGCGAAGATGAGTATTCCGCATGCCAGTGCCAACACACCATAAAGGCTCTCCATAAGTCTCAGCAAGATCCATCGAGGCTCTTTCGCTTTCAATTTTGATTTGCGAAAAGATCTTCCTAGTTTCAAATTGAGATAATAAACCTTCGAAAGGAATTCCTTTCTCTTGTAAGTACGTGTGCCATCCAAGAACTCCCAAGCCCAGTGCTCTCCCTTTTTGTGCAGATCGTACTGCGTTTTCGAATCCAGCGAGACCTTTGGCTCGTTGAATAAACTCCTCCATAACTCCATCAAGAAAGAACGTGGCGTCATATATAAGGTTAGTGTCTTTCCATTCTTCATATTTAGCTAAGTTTAAACTAGACAAGCAACACACAAAGCTATGACTTTCATCTGTATGCAAAGTAATCTCGCTACAAATATTAGTCATATGAACTTTTAAGCCGTTCTGCTTGTACGCTTGTGGGTTATTTTTATTTGTATTTCCTTTAAAGAGTATATAAGGCTCTCCAGTTGCTTTACGTTTTTGAAGTAATCTTCCCCATTTGCGTCTAGCTTCTTGATCTCCTTGCTCAAGTCTTCGCATAAACTTGTCACCGACCACAACGCACTGGTGTAAATTGAGTGACTGTCTATTGACGTCTCCTTTAGGCTCTCTGATCTCCAGCCATTCTTCAAAGTCGGGGTGATCAACATTAATGTTAATTGATGCAGCTCCGCGGCGGACAGATCCTTGATTAGTGGCGAGTATTGTTGAATCGTAGATTTTGCAAAACGGCACCACTCCATCACTTGTTCCATTACCTGTTATTTTAGCACCAGCGGGTCTGATTTGATTTATACCGATACCAACTCCACCGCCATGTTTAGCAAGTAGCATCATCTCTAAGTTCTTTTTACCTATGTCATTAATACTATCAGCAACATCAATGCCAAAACAACTAATAGGAAGTCCGCGATCTGTCCCAGTGTTTGATAAGACCGGACTAGCGAGGCATAACCATCCTTTCCAGATGTACTTGAAGAAGGTTTCTGCAAGCTCTGGTCTATCCAATCGTCTAGCCACCGTTGTGCAGACCCTGTTATAGGCATCTCTTGGGGTTTCTCCGTTAAGTAAATATCCCCCGGATATAGTCTTCTTGTAAACTTCTGTTTCTCCCCACTCTGGGTAATCTGTTCCTTTGATCCATTCATTGTTCCACATTTAGTCTATTATTTTTTCGTAAATTAAAGTTATTGTTGTGCTTCCAGTTAAAGATGCTTTCATTATAGTATCGTTGACCATAGTATATTTAACTAACAAATTCCAATTGTTTTCAGATATTGAAATAGTATTTATTTCATTATCACTTACGGACTGTATAGACTCTCCAACCAACGTATTGTCGGTAAAGCTAAAAGAATTTAAAGTTAATAAATCGTTGTTGCTGTTATGCGTTATTAGCGTATTAAAAGATGTGTCGCTTGACATCCAAAAACCTTCAAATTTTTCTAATTGAGCACTTACGCTTGTTACTATCAACAAAAGTAATATTGTTATTTTATTTCTCATCTAATTCTAGTTTTTTTTCTGGTTTAACTTCTACTGTTTTTTTAATCTCTTGCACTTTTTCTATTTCCGCTTTAAGTTCGTCAACAGCTTTCTTGTAACCTGGAATCTTTTTTAAAACCTCTAAAGTCCCTCTAGATAAATCTTTAGTTTCGTTTACATCGTAAATAACTTGCTGCATTACTCTAGTTAAAGCATCAATCTTATTTCTCATTTCTATTAGTATACTTTCTTTCATGAATTACTTATTAAATAAATTATATATCCTATTATTACGTTTATGTTAACGGCTACTAAATTCCATTGCTTTGCCACTATAACTTGTGGAGTGCATAATACGCCTCCAATTATATAGCTTATAGCTCCTAAGTTGCCGTAAGATAATATATAAGGTCCTATCATTATGAACGCTGTGCCCATATATCCTAGACGACCTGACAGCCTTTCGTTGACTGTCAGTCTTCTGTCTTTTACTAAACTTTTAAGACTATAGCTCTTCATTAATCCCACATATCTCCAAAATCTTCCCCTTCGCCCGCTTTAGAATAATCAGTAGGCCTAACAGCAAAGAAATCAGTATGAGTGACGCCACCGGTGAGGTGTTTGAACCAGTTAAGGTTTGACTCTGCGTCTGCGTCGTATGCAAAGTACTGCCCGAGGTCGAAGTAACCAAGTTCTGAAAGTTTTTCATTTAATCTTTTTCTAATAAATTGTTTTAAGTCATAAGCTTTAATGCCTTCTACATCACCCATTTCAAACATCTTGTCGATATAGTTTTCTTCAGCTGTAAGCATTGTAGCCGCTGCAACTATAATATCTTCTCTACAAGCATCTAAAAGAGTTTTGTCTTCTTCACACATTTGTCTGAATAATCTACATCCCATATTACTGTGAAGTGATTCGTCTCTTACTGACCATTTCATTTGTTGGCCAATGCCTTTAAGCAAATTACGGAGCTGAAAGCTATATAGCACAGCAAAAGCGGAATAGAGAGATACGCCTTCTGCAAATGCAGAAAAAATAGCGAGAGACCGGCCAATCCCACGAGAGTCAGAACCAGTGTAACTAACAAGGTTATCGAAGCGCTCCGACGTGGTGGGTTCGTGTAAGAATGCTTCATAATCTTCTAATCCTAATGTTTCATTTAAATAACTATAAGCAACCGCGTGTATAGTTTCTTGACTACCAAACATCATTGCCATTTGCTGTATCTCATGTTTTGGAAACCAACCAACTACGTTCTGTGTCCAGTAATCAGACACAGCACATTCTGTTTGAGCAAATCCTAGCAAGATATTACCTACTAAGTTCTTTTCTTCGTCAGTTAGTTTTTCGTTCCAGTCTTTAAGATCACCAGACATTGGTATTTCCGTGTGCAACCAAAATGCTTGAGCTTGCTTCAACCAGCCTTCAGTATAATACTCAGGATATTCAAAAGGTTTGTAAGCTACTCTTTCATCAAATAATCCCATTTATTTATCAATTTTTAAAGCAATGTCTACACAAAACGGTAGATACAATACGTGTTCATTAAACTCTTTTTCCTCGTAGGTTCTAACTCCTATTAGTAAGCCTGGGTAGAATCCCATTGTTATTTCCCAATTTCTATTCATAACAAACTATATTAAATTCATTTTGTTTCTCTACAAGATCTCTATAAAATACATAGCCTTTGTTCTCTATACTCCATTTAACCCATCTATCTATTTGACGCTCAGCATATTTCTGCCTAGCTAGTTTCTTTGCTTTTCTAGGATCAGCTCTACTGTTCTGTCGCATTCTTTTTGGTTTTGTGGTTTATATAATGTATAGCTAGGAAATTGATTAGTAACCAGTTGTTTAAATAGTTTCCATCTCATTGGAAAAGATTCATTAGCTCTACCCTTTGTTTCTATTATAAAGTCTTCGCCTATAAAATCTGGCGTGTACTTTATAGGTAGTATTCTTTTACTACCTCTGTTAACATAATCACCCTTACCATTAGCCTGACGCTCGTAACACTCGTTGTCAAAGTGAAAACCATTTAAAAGTACGAAGGTTTCTCCCTCGTACTTTGATTTGATTTTAGCTTTTCTAAGAGCCATATACATATAACGTTCAAGACCAGAAGCAAAGTTTATACCATCGTATGTTACTTTTTTAGATTGTACTGGACCTTTTTTACGTTTAAATGGTTTTTTCATAATGTTCTCCTGTGTTTCCGTTTTGAGCAATTATTTTCATACGTTCATCATCCTCTTCGAAAGCATGAGCAGAACAAGGTGACACTTTGTCATATTCTACATTTATACGCTCTAACATAGCTTCTTCAACTTCATCAGCTAAACATCGCTTAGCTGCTTCAATATAAAGTAACGCGTCCATAAGCTCTTCTTGTACGTCGATTAGAAATCTATTAAGATCTTTTTCTTGACCAACTATTTCTTGCATCATTGTAGCTCCGTACTTTTCTTGACCTACTAAACTGCGATTATCCATCTTATGGAGTACAGCTAATACTATTTCATCTTTAGTTTCTATCTTCATTATAAAGTCTCTTTAACGAAAGTTCCATTAACCATAGAGCCTTTTCTTTTATTAATAACATTGTAAGCTGATTCAATACAGTGCTCAATACTAACGCCTCTTAAATGAGCTAGGTTAGTTAAAACAACAACCATATCGCCTATAGCATCTATAACCTCTGGCTGATCATCTTTTAATATTGCTTGAGCTAATTCTCCAGCTTCTTCCTGAAGTTTAATATACTGTGTTTTAGCATCACCTTTGGAATATAAACCTCTATTCTCAGCCCACTCTCTTATTAGTTGAAACTGATTTATAACCTCTGCTGTTTCAACAGTGTTGTCAAAAGCATAAGAAAAAGCTTTGTTGTATATATAAGATCTTTGATCGTTATACATTGAAGCTTTAACGTTAGACATTATCCAGTTTATAGATTCAGTTGTTATCTCAAAAGAACCGTGAGATGTTTCCCATGATGTTCCTATGTTGTCCATTAAATTACCTTTAAGTTTGTTTACTGGACAAGGAAACGTAGACGTTTGCTCTGTAGCGTTTATTTTCATTTGATTAGATTTTTTAATTAATTGATTGTACTTTTGCCTATCAACTTTATAGCCATAAGACTTTTGAAGTTCTATCTCCTTGTCTGATATATAATCTATATCATCACTAGAATCAAGAACCTCGTATTCGTCTGCTTTATATCCTTGGATAAGCGTTACTCTGTTATTAAGATTACTCGTTACGCCTATCTTTTTACCTGGTATGTGGTACAAATAATACATAATTTTATTTTAATTTATTGTTATACAAATGCAGGTTGTGAGCGAAGTGATAATAGGTTCCTAGCTCTATAGATAATCTATCTGCAACTAGTTCCTGAAGCGATGCAAAACAATATTGATCGTTACAAAAACCAAACCAGAGATCATTACTACGCATAAGTACTGCCATGTGTAGTTTGCTATCAAGTATAGTGAACTGAACAGCATAAGTGCAAGGAGTATCTTTGCGGTAAGTTGATATTTCTTTTCCATCGTAAATAGATATTACTGCCTGACGCGTTTCAGGATTACTTTTTAACATCGCAACAACTTTGTCTAGTTGATGATTACGTTCCCATTGCCAACCATAGTTAGATCTTACTTTTCTTTCAGAGTCAGCCATTCTTTCCCATATAGGAGGAATACTACCGTTTATTTCACCTAGCTTATCTATGCTAGGATCTCCAGATAAATACCATTGCCACTCAGCCTCTGCATATTGCAAGTTAAAGTTTCTGTTTGGATTTAAAACATTAATGTTCTTTTGTTGTGGATGTTCTAAAGTAAATCCTACGTTAAACAAAGCTTTAGTATCTCCAAAAACAACACCATTGGAATTAATCTCATTGTAAAAATAAACAAAAGCTTCTCTCGCATTTTTAAATTTTGTTATCATTATTTTCTTTTGTTATAGTAATATAAACAATATCTATACATTACCTCCATTATACTATGCTTGTCGCATATTTCTGGGGATTTGTGAACTACCTTGTGATTGCCAGGAACACTTATTCCTATTGCCCAAGATCCTATTGTATCTTTAACAGCTACTGGACTTATTATTATTTTGTTTTTAACACAATATAAATAAGCTTGTTCTTCTTCAGCTGATTGCATATAATTGTCTGGTAGTCTTCGTTTAGCTTGTTCTTTAGCCTTATTAGATCCTACACTCATTTATTCCCAAGGCATTGCTTCGTTAGACATATCTACTGGTTCATGAGGTATGAAGCAACCTGATTTAGGTTCCCATTTAAAATGAGCTTCAGCACCATTCTCACCTAGATTTTGAAACTTAACTTTAAGAACTTTTGCTTTAACTGTTTTAGCTTCGTAATCTCTGTGAACTAATATACCATGATAACTAGCATCATACCACTCGCCACCACCTTTAATGTTGTACATGGTAGGTTCTTCAATTTTACCATTACCATCTTTATACATTTTAGTAGGGTGAGCAACTATAAATACTAATACATCAAATTTCTTAGCAAATATTTCTATCTTACTAAGATATTCCATAGTGTATCTGTTTACATCTTCAGTCTTACAGTCAACGTCTCTGACTTTATTAAATGGATCAATAACTAAACACTTAATGCCTTTACGTTTAACTAACTCAGCGCCTTTACGTAGCACTGATTCTAAAGTATAACGTTCCATATCTATATGATAGAAGTTTTCATTAACATGATCAGCAATCTGATTCCACTTGTCACTATGAATATCCGCAGCACTTGGCATACCTTGCCAAACTTTACGCATTATTTTATGTGCGTGCAAATAAGTCGGTGCATTTTCAGGTGAAGCAAATGCCGTTTTCCAACCATAGTTTTGGTTGTATCCGACAACCATTTGATCGACAAAATCCGATTTACCGCTACTAGGAATACCAGTGACAGTAATAAATTGACCAGTGTAAGTTGAAAAGATGTCGTCAAAATTCTGTAAACCAACTTGAAATCCTGGTTTAAAACCATTGCGAACAAAGTCCGTAATTTCACCTTCGATGTCTTTAAACGTCGTAACGTTTTCAAGCGGTACAGGTCTTGCTCCGGTAATACACTCTGCCAGTTTTTCTTTTCCATGTTTAGTTAAGTATTCGTTTGCGTCTTTACAATCATCAAATGAAGCTAAGAAACAAACCTCAGCACCTAGTCTACGTACTAACTCTTGCTGTAAAGCTTGACCAGCTTCATCAGCATCAACAGCTAATATGATTCTTTCTTTGTCTTCGAAGTAATCAATACAAGTATCTAGGTAGTCTAAATTGTTACTGTTTAATGTAGCTCCATTAGGTACTGATATTGAGTTTGGTATTCCGGCTTCGTGTAATGCTAATACATCCATTTCACCTTCTACTATAACGCAATATTCATAGCCAATTATACTGTTTATATTGTAGAACACTTTCTCAGCGCCCTTATACAATTTAAAGTTCTTTCTTCCATCGCGATACTTAACATTGATAAGTTGATCGCCAATAAAATAATTGAACTTTATAACATTCTCGGTTTTACCGGTTTGTGGCATATACTCTGGACCCTCGCCGATCTTTAGATCTTTGAGGGTTTTTTGAGTAATACCTCTTGTAGCAAACCACTCTTCAACCTTTGTGCTTACTTCTTGTTTGGTAAGTGGAACATCTGGTCTTATGTATATTTTTTCAGATGCGCCTTTACGCTCATAAGTATGCAGTTGAAAGCTGTTGTTACAATTATGGCAAGTACCGAGACCACGTTCCCAATCATAAGAAGCACATTGTGCTTTCTGATTCTTAGGTTGTCTATCAGAAGAACACAGAGGACAAGTCCCCTGCGGTTTACCTTCAGCTAGACCATATTGATTGAAATCATCAATCAAGAATCCATTGATCTCACTTGTTTGCATTTAATCTTCTATTAAAGTTATTTCACCATTCTTGTTTTTGCGTGCTGTTACATAAT
>Ga0307488_10001106_pt1 | contig 22575 bp, 15 predicted proteins | sample SB02metaG_FD_202248 | JGI IMG/M metagenome (GOLD analysis project Ga0307488, IMG submission 202248) | Sea-ice brine microbial communities from Beaufort Sea near Barrow, Alaska, United States - SB 0.2 | ecosystem: Environmental > Aquatic > Marine > Coastal | place: USA: Alaska | collected... | reverse complement strand
CCCCAGTTAAGTGAGCCCCAGTTACGCGAGTTTTAGATTAGAGGATTAGACAGCTGGAGTAACAGGGCTTTGAGTTAAACGGCCCTGAATAGAAGTACCTTAGACTCAATAGATAGAACCAATAAAAAGGCCGGACTTGTTACCAAGTCCGGCCTTTTTTGTACTTCTCTATTGGGTCCTGCTAGATCTAGTCTCAGTATCTGAGTTCACTAGATCATATACACAACACCCCATAGGCCCACTGCCGTCAGCACGATGGTGTATGGCAGAGCCATAATAACCATGCGCATATAGGAGAGGCGGATCAGCGGAGCAATAGCTGAGGTCAACAGGAAGAGGAACGCAGCCTGTCCATTGGGGGTTGCGACACTTGGCAGGTTGGTACCAGTGTTGATCGCAATAACCAGCTTGTCGAAGTGCTCGCGGCTAATATCGCCAGCGTCTAATACTGCCTTGACTTCGTTGATGTAAACCGTTGCCACAAACACATTGTCACTGATCATAGACAGTACACCGTTGGCGAGGAAGAACATGCCTGGCTGCACAGATTCATCCATTGCCAGTACCCAAGAGATAACCGGAGTGAACAGGTGCTGTTCGTGGATCACTGCAACAATGGCAAAGAACACAACCAGCAGCGCGGTGAAGGGCAGGGCCTCTTCAAAGGCGTGGCCAATACGGTGCTCTTCAGTAACGCCGTTAAACGCTGTTAGCAGCACAATCACCATCAAACCGATCAAGCCCACTGGAGCCCAGTGAAAGGCCAGGCCTAAGACCAAAATCAGCGAAACGACGACCTGAACAATCAGTGCAGCTTTGTCGTACTGAGTGCGGCGTGAGTTGTCGTGGTCGCTGGAGGCTTGAAGAATCACGCGGACTTCTTCAGGCATCTCTGCGCCGTAGCCAAGAATTTTGGTTTTCTCTAAGAGAATGCAGGTGGCTAAACCACAGACCAAAACGGGCATGGTCACTGGCGCCATCGTCAAGAAAAATTCAATAAATTCCCAGCCGGCTTTTTCTGCGATCAGCAGGTTTTGCGGCTCGCCTACTACAGTGGTTACTCCACCTAGAGCAGTACCCACGGCACCGTGCATAATCAGGCTGCGCAAGAAGGCACGGAATTGTTCGAGGTTTTCACGGTGGTTGCCATGCAGCTGCTCGTCTGTACTGTGATCATGCCCGTCATCGACAATCTTCTTGCCCGATGCGACCTTGTGAAACACAGAGTAGAAGCCAACTGAAATAGTAATCAGTACTGCTGTAACCGTCAGTGCGTCGAGAAACGCAGAGAGGAAGGCACCGGCAAAACAGAATAAAAATGACAGAGTGGTTTTTGATTTTACCTTGAGCAAAATGTTGGTGAAAACAAACAGCAGCATATCGCGCATAAAGTAGATGCCGGCGACCATAAACATCAGCAGCAGAATCACCTGAAAGTTTGACACAGTCTCTTGATAGACCGCTTCAGGTGAGGCCATGCCGAGCAGGATTGCCTCGATAGCGAGTAAGCCGCCTGGCTGCAATGGGTAGCATTTAAGCGCCATAGCAAGGGTTAAAATAAATTCAGCGATCAGCATCCAGCCAGTCACGAAGGGGCCAAAAGCCCAGAGTGCAATAGGGTTAATTATCAGAAAGGCAATAATCGCCTTCTCATACCAACCTGGGGAATTGCCTAGAAAGTTTTTTTGGAACGCCTGATACATCGTCGGCTGCATGGTAGATCCTTATTATTGTCTAGTCGAAAAAAAATTCGTGTTAAACTGCATTTTACGGCGCGAACAGTAGCGGTTGATCCCGCAATATGCAAGTTCCCCTGCTCCCTCTTCATAGAGGCTGTTTTAAAACAATTCCATAAGGCAATTACCGCGACATGCTTCCTCCCGCTCTCGAAGGATTTTTCCCCGCTAACGCTTTGACCGGTACTGACAAGCTTGTTGTCATCCCCGTAGTAGGGCGCGATATTTTAGTCGCTCGCGGCAGCTCTGATCTTGTCATTGATCGCGAGCAGGCTGATGTAATGAAGTTCTTCTGTCAGCAGCGTTTGGTGCTTGGGCAGTGGAACGGTGTTGATTGCGAAGTCTGGGATCTGTCCTCGGAGTGCCGCTCTATGGAGGGTTTCTCAGTGATGGAGCTGCGCTCGGTATTGTTGTCCAGCAGCGATGAGCAGTTTTCACTGGCGAGTCGCGCTGTGCAGATGCTCGAGTGGCAAAAGAATCACCGTTTTTGCGGTGGCTGCGGTGAGTCAACAGAGAGTGCTGCGGATGATCATGCCCTGCGCTGTATAAGCTGCGATATCAGTCTCTATCCACGAATTTCCCCCTGTATTATTGTGGTTGTTCGCGATGGCGAGCGCTGTTTGCTGGGACGTTCGGTGAACTGGCCGGAAGGGCGTTTTAGTGCCTTGGCAGGCTTTGTTGAGGCTGGCGAGAGTGCCGAGCAGGCACTGCACCGTGAAGTCTTTGAAGAGTCCGGTGTGCAGATTGAGAATATACGCTATGTGGGTAGTCAGGCCTGGCCCTTTCCCGGTCAGCTGATGCTCGGCTTTATTGCCGATGCAGTGACCACAGATATTAAAGTCGACGAGGTAGAGATCGCGGAGGCTTACTGGTGGCATCATAAAGAGTTGCCAGCCATATTGCCGCCAATAACCAGTATGTCGGGGCGCCTGATAGCGCGCTTTGTAGAAGAGGTTAACGGCGCCTAAGCCGTCTATAATCAATTTTTATCTGTCTATAAATGGAGTTTGTCTTGGATTTTCTTTTTGAATACGGTTTGTTTTTAGCCAAAGTGGTTACAGCGATAGTCGCCCTAGTCATTGTGGTCAGCATTATTGTGGGGCTGAGTCAAAAAAACCGCCAGAGCGGCAGTAAGGGTCACCTGGAAATTACCCCGTTAAATGAAATGTTTGACGATATGAGTGATGCAGTCAAATTCGCAGTGATGGATGAGTCCTTGCACAAGGCTGAAGATAAGCGCCTGCAGAAAGAGAAGCAGAAAAAGGCCAAGGAACTGCAAAAGGCCAATAAGATCGCGGCTAAAGATCCGGATGCTGAGATGCCTGAGCAAAAGCCGCGTGTTTTTGTGGTCAATTTTCATGGCAATATCAGTGCTTCAGCAGTGACCAACCTCCGTGAAGAGGTGACCGCGATACTCTCCCAGGCAACAGCCAACGATGAAGTGGTGGTGCGTCTTGAGAGCGGCGGCGGTATGGTCCACAGCTATGGACTGGCCTCTAGTCAGTTGGACCGTATTCGCAAACGCAAGATTCCCCTTACAGTCTGTGTTGACAAGGTGGCTGCCAGCGGTGGCTATATGATGGCCTGTGTCGCGGATAAAATTATTGCCGCACCTTTCGCTATTTTGGGTTCAATTGGGGTTGTGGCCCAGCTGCCCAACTTCCACAAGGTATTGAAAAAGCACGATGTAGAGTTTGAGCTGCTGACTGCCGGTGAGCACAAGCGTACCCTGACCATGTTTGGTGAAAATACAGATAGCGGCCGGGAGAAGTTCCTCGAAGAGTTGGAAGATACTCACAGTCTGTTCAAAGAGTTTGTTCATGAGCGCAGGCCGCAGCTGGATATAGATCTTATAGCTACAGGTGAGGTGTGGTTTGGCACCCGCGCATTGAGTGTAGCCTTAGTCGACGATTTACAAACCAGCGATGAGTATCTGGTTGCCCGTGCCCAAGAAGCTGATGTCTATGAGATAGCCTTTGTGGTGAAGAAGAAGCTCCACCAACGTCTGGGTCTGGCGGCGGAGGAGAGCGCAGATCGCGTGATGCTGCGCTGGTGGGAACGTCTGACCAATAATACTGAGCGTATGACTTAGGTTGGTGGTCAATAGCGAAAATTGAGCGCTTGATGATCAAGCGCTTTGGTTTTTCTTGGTACAATGCTCTCTAGTACAGGGCTCTCTAGAACAGAGCTCTCTAAAACAAAGCTCTCTAAAATAGGGCTCTCTAAAATAGGGCTCTCTAAAATGGGCCCTCTAAAATAGGGCTTCTGGGTCCAAGTTATAAGCATCAGGCGGCAGATTACGGGCTATATCAATTGAGCCCTCTTTGCCTGTAATTGAAATAACTTTCTTCTTCGCCAGTCGGCGTTTATTCACATCCAGTATCACGGTTAATTTTGGCTTTCTGCCCATTCCAGCCCTGTAATCACTCACCACAGCCACCTCGCCATTGGTTAGTTCAACCAGCGATCCTGGCGGATAAAGGCCTATTGCCTGAATAAAGGTATCCACCAACTCCTTTTGAAATAACCGCGCACGCCAGCCCGCAAGCTTGAGTATGGCCTCTGAATGAGGGATTGGCGTAGCGTAATAGCGCGGGCTGGACATGGCGTCGTAGCAGTCGACTATGCCTGCAATCCGTGCGTAGAGAGGAATATCTGTACCGCTCAGTTGCTTGGGATAGCCACAGCCGTTAAAGCGCTCATGGTGATACTGCACAGCGGCCATAACCTCCGTGGACAGATTACTGTCCGCCAGTATGGCTAGCCCCTGTTCAATATGGCTACGTGTTTCAGCTCGCTCTTGGTTATTTAGCTCGGTGCTTTTGCGGAGCAAAGAATCCGGCAGGTGCAGCTTGCCAATATCCATTAACAGACCCGATAGGGCCAGCTGAAAAAGTTCCTTGCGATCTAGACCGAGCTGACGTCCCATAACGCAGCAGAGAATCGCGCAGGAGATTGAGTGGCGATAGGCGTAACTACTTTTACTTTTTAGTCTGGCCAGCCAAACCGCTGCTGCAGGATTCCGAATAATGCTTTCTACCATCGCCTCAATAAAGGGTTCGAGGCGCTTAATATCCGGTTTTTGATAATTTTTAACGGTCTTGCCAATGCGATTAAACTCCTGCTGGATACTCAGGTAGGCGAGGGTGGCAACACGCAGTTCTGATGAGATATCCGTACTGATCTTATAGTCAGCGCCGTCGCGGTTCATAAGCTCATGGTTGAGTGGCAGGGTATTGATCTTCTGTTGGTCGGCAACAGCTGTAGTCTGAATAGGCTGGTTCATTGTGCTGGTAACATCCTGTTTGAGGTGAACGGATCCCGTGTCTTCCGGCAGTTGTTATGGAGCTTTATTGTTTGTCACTAGAGCCTTTGGTTAACACTAGAGCCTTTGGTTAAGAGAGTACTGTTATTGCGGACACTGAGACTAAGAGCCCTGCAATCAAAAGCCAAAAACATAGAAAAAGAATAGCAGAAAATTAACCCTGTAAAGGGTGCAAATCTCGAGATTCAGTGACTTCTGCTAGGGCCGTCACGGCTTCTCACTCTTTGCTACCCACTATTATCAAGGCCCGCCAAAACCGAGTAATTATCCAACCATTGGCTGTACTCATCGGCGGGCAGGGCTTTGCTTATATGGTAGCCCTGAGCATAGGTGCAGCCTAGTTCCGCGAGCAGCGCCAAGGACTCGGCATCTTCGATACCCTCGGCGATGGTTTCCATCTGGAAGCGCTTGCCCCAATCGAGTATTAGTTTGACTATATCCATATCGATCTGATTATTGCGCATATTTAAAATAAACGACTTGTCTATTTTCAGCTCGTCGGCGGGGATATATTTAAAATACTCTAGCGATGAATAGCCGGTGCCAAAGTCATCGATAGCGATCTTGACACCCAGCTCTTTAATCTTCTTTAACGCCTGAAAACCCTGATCGAGATCCTGCTGAATGGTTGACTCGGTGACTTCGATGCAAAGGTCTGAGGGATTGGCTCCCCATAGGTTGAGGCTCGATTCGATGGTCTCAAAGAGCTGTGGTGAGCGGAGGCAGGAGGCGGATAGGTTGATGGCAGTGGTGATATTCTGGCCGCGCCATGCGACGGATTCTCTGATCGCTGTTTGAATAGTCCAGGCAAATAGCTCATTCATGCGTCCGGACTGTTCGACAATCGCTACCAGCTCTTCTGGATTGACACCATGATCGCGCTGATTCCAGCGTATAAGGCCCTCGGCGCCGTGGGGGCGGCCGTCGGCAAGGCGAATCTGTGGCTGGTAGTAGAGCTCAAAGCTGTTCTCACTGAGGGCCTCGAGAACCTTGTTTTTAAGGCGGATCTGGTGCCGCGCCCTGTGGGTTGCAGAGGCTTCACTGACAACGAAGGGGTGGCCTAAATGTCGCGCCTGTCTGGCTGCGGCTTCGCTATTCTGCAGCAGTTTTTCTGCATCGATGGTGGGCTCCCGACTGTCGTCGGTGATAGCAAAGCCAATGTGCGCCTCAAGTTTGAGGCTCTGGCTTCCAATCTGGAATGGGCTGCTGATCTGATCGATGATTTTTTTCGCCACTAGGGGGATCAGCTGAATATTTAACAGGGGCGAAATAATCAGCGCGAACTTATCCCCGTCGATGCGTCGGCAACACAGCGGCTGTTTTGGCACTGAGCTGAGCCGCTGCTGAAGTTGGGCCAGTACCTGGTCTCCCGCTAGATAGCCAAAGCGCTGGTTGATCTGACTGAATTGTGTCAGGTCGATAAGCGCCAAGACCGTCAGTTGTTGGCTCTCACAATTGCTCGCCAGGCAGCGGCTCAGAGCTTCGAGCAGGGCAGGACGGTCAATTGAAGAGCCTAGCGAATCGGTCGGAGGAGAATTAATCATCAGATGTATAGGGTTTCAGGATCCAAGCCGTGGGCACCGGGCTCGAGTGTTTTGGCGATCTCTATAGCTTGACTGCCATCCTCTATGGGAGCCGCCAGGTCCATTTCGAGGAAGTCTGTGCGCTGCTGTTTGTTAGCATCCAAGATAACCAATATCTGTGGTCGCAGGCGCTTGCCCGGGGTTTCCTTGACCACGATGCCCACTTCGCCCGAGGTGAGCTCAACCAGAGTACCTGTGGGATAGACCCCAACTGCCTGAATAAATGCTTCGATTAATTCCGGCTGAAAGTCATAGCCGCGCCATTCATACATCTGCTTAATGGCCAGAGCATGAGTGATAGGTTTAGCATAGACCCGCTGGCTGGTAATGGCGTCGTAGCAGTCTGCTATGGCAGCGATGCGCGCATAGAGCGGTATCTGCGTACCTTTTATCGACTGAGGATAGCCGCTGCCATTAAAGCGTTCATGGTGGCTGGCTATCATGTCGAGCACCGCCTGTGGCATCACCCGGGACGACTCCTTGGCCATCTTTAAGCTTAGGTCCACATGCTTTTTCATCAGTGCAAACTCACGCTCGGAGAGCTGCTGTTTTTTGTTCAGGATCACTGGTGGAATTTTTAGTTTGCCTATATCCAATAGCATGCCGCCCATAGAGAGCAGTGCCAGTTCTTTTTTCGGCAGGCCAATCTGGCGTCCGATCACCGTGCACCAGATAGCCACGGCAATACAGTGACGATAGGTGTAGGAGTCCTGGGATTTGAGCCGAGCCAGCCAGATACTGGCACCTGGGTTGCGGGTAATACTGTCGACTAAAGGATTGATCACCTCGCTGAGCTGGGCGATGTTGACTGTTTTACCGCTGCCAATACGGCTGATCATGCTGTCGAATTCAGCGCGAATATTCTGGTAGGCACCCTGAGCGATACGGATCTCTTGGGTGACCGAGCTCAGCTCTCTGTAATTGACTGGTTGATGGGTGGCGAGTTCGGCTTTAAAGGGCCGCGCCGCTACCCCTGGAGGTCTTTTGTTCGAGGGCACCGGAGTAATGTCAATATTGAGGTTGGCAAGGCTTTTTGTGCTGTCGATATACACAAAGTCGCAATAAAAGCCGAGCTTTTTCACCTCGGCTTGGTTGCGAACCATAAATCCCTGGAGGCTAAAAGGCGTGTCTAACCAGGGTCGATCCAGACCGGAGACATACATTCCCGGCTGGAGATCCTGAATATAGACTTTTTTACTCTGTAGCTTTCCCAAACCTGTTGCTCCTTAACATCCTTGTTGTGCAGCGTTGACCTGTTTTGTGATCTATTTGGCCATCTATTAAAAGGCCGGTTAAAAGATCTTATATTGCCCCGTCCTAGAGCAATTATGGACGCTGTGTATGACTCCTGCTTTTTTATTATTCGTGCTGTTTATTAAGCGGCCTAATCCCGACGCAGTTTATCTTTCAAGGCGATAGGATTCGTTAGATTAAAGACTACTATGTAGCTCGAGATCAGAAAAGTAATGATCGCGGCGGCTTGAATCAAATGTGACGCGTTATTACTAATCAGGCTGGTGTTAAAGGCGACATAGGCGATAAGCAAAGAGAACTCGCTGTTCTGTCCCAGCCGCAGACCTATATCCCATGCCAGGCCATGGCTTTCGCTCTGATTGCGCAGCAGCCAATGGTACACCACAGGCTTGAGCGTCAGCATAATGATCGCCAGTATGATCGCCGGCAGAGCAATCTGGGGGATCAGTGACAGATCGAAGCCACCGCCGAGGGCGAAAAAGAACAGAATTAAAAAGAAATCCCGCAACGGTTTTAGGTTGAGAGCAATATAGGGTGCGATAGGGCTGGTGGCGATGGAAATGCCGGCAATAAATGCACCGATTTCCCGAGATAGACCACCGTATTCCGCCAGCTCGGCAACACCCAGGCACCAGCCGATGGCGAGCAGAAATACATACTCCCCAATACGATCAAAGCGAGCAAACAGTGGCTGCAATATATAACGCACCATTAGCACCGAACCGGCAATCAGCAACGGCAGGGAAATCAGACTGACCGCAAAGCGCATAGAACTGTCACCACCGGAAGCGGCTGATATCAGCATCAAAAGGACAAAGATGGCGAGAAAATCCTGCATTAGCAACATGCCCACCATCAGTTCACCGGAGTGACGGTGATGGAGCACCGTGGTGGGTAACAGCTTGATTCCAATAATGGTGCTAGAGAACATCATCGAGGTGCCAATAATCAGGTTTTCTGTAGCCGAAAAACCAAACAGATAGCCAATGCCATAACCGGCCAAGGCAAATATTAATGAGCTAATCAATGTGACATGGGTGACCTGGCGAAACACTCGCAGCAGGGCCTGAGGTTGCATATCTAGACCCAGCAAAAACAGTAGAAAGATAATGCCGATGCTGGCGATCTCAGCAATCAACTGCACATCTGTAACCCAGGCCAGGCCATGGGGCCCCATGGCAGCGCCGAGCAAAATATAGACAACTAGCAGGGGCTGGCGACCAAACAGGGCCAGGGAAGCGACTACGGCTGCACCGGTGAAGATAAGGAAAAAGATTTGTATTAGATGATGTTCCATGGCGCTATTCCAATACAACCAGCACCAGGGTGCAATGGCTCAGTGAGTTTATTTTAAAACAACGCGCCAGAACTCTTACAGGGCTCTTGTCAGATGGCTTAACTGCAGTTAGCCGCGCAGACGCTTAAACAGCGGCTGGGCCTGATCCGCGCCAGTTTGATAGCCATCAGAAAAATCATGCAGTGACGTCGCGGCCGCTTCGAGGTCTACTCCATCTGCCAGACAAAACTGACTAAATCCGCAGCGCTGCATTATAAACAGCTGATCCTGAATAACATTGCCTATGGCTCTAATCTCGCCACGATAATCATAGCGGTCGCGCAATAAACGGGCGCTGGAAAAGCCGCGGCCATCGACAAATTTGGGAAAGTTGAGCGCTACAACTGGTAGTTGCGCGAGATCATCCACAAGGGCTTCGACTTCTTCATCACTCTCAAGCCAGACACCTACCAGGCCAGCTTGCTGGTCTAGTTCAGCGCTATGCTCGAGCCAGTGTTTTAGTGGTACCAGAATATTACCCAGGGGAATTGTCTCCACAGGCATCTGCAGCACTGTCCAATTATTCTCGGCAACTGCTCCGTGACTAAGCATCTTTTGCATAAACTCGCTCCTTAAATTTATCTGTGCCAATACGCTGGTAGGTAGCGAGGAAAGCTTCGCCTTCGAGGCGGTTTTCAACATAGACGTCGAGGAGTTTTTCAATACCGTCGACCACGTCATCCCGAGATAGGGAGGGGCCCAGAACCTTAGCCAGAGCAGCGTTTTTGTTGGCGCTGCCACCGAGCTGAATCTGATACCACTCCTGGCCTTTTTTATCCACGCCGAGAATACCGATATGGCCAATATGGTGGTGACCACAGGCGTTCATACAGCCGGAAATGTTAAGTTCTAGATCACCTAGATCATAGACATAGTCAAGGTCTTCAAATCGCCGTTGAATGGCTTCGGCAACCGGAATCGATTTGGCGTTGGCCAGGGAGCAATAGTCGCCACCGGGACAGCAGATCATATCGTTGATGGTACCTATAGTGGGTGTGGCTAAACCGTCGGCCTTGGCTATCTGCCAGAACTCAAATAGCTGACTCTTGATCACGTCGGCAATAACTATATTTTGATTGTGGGTAGTGCGCAGTTCGCCATTGGAAAACTGATCGGCTAGGTTGGCAATACTCTCCAATTGGCGGTCGGTCACATCTCCTGGTGCTACGCCGGCGGGCTTCAGTGACAGAGTCACTGCAGAGTAGCCGGGCTGTTTCTGGTCGCGCACATTGCGTTCCAGCCAGCGAGAGAACGCGACACTATCGGCGGCCTGAACCTGAAGTGCTGCGTTGATAGCAACCTCATCAACGGCCTGATACTCAGGCAGTGGGAAGAAGGTTTTGACGCGCTCGACTTCAGTATCAGTAAGCTGTGCCACGCCATCCACATCACGGGCTAGAATTTGTGCCCATTCAGCTTCCACACGCTCGGCGAACACCTCAGGCGTCCAGGCCTTGACCAGAATCTTAATTCTCGCCTTGTACTTATTGTTGCGATTACCATAGCGATTGTAGACTCGCAGCACAGCATCCAAATAGGTCAGCAAGTGCTGCTTGGGCAAAAAGGGTCTGATTGATGAGGCTATCACCGGAGTGCGGCCTAGACCGCCACCGACAAAGACATGAAAGCCAGTTTCGCCAGCAGCATTTTTGACTAGCTGTATGCCAATATCGTGAAGCAAAAAGGCTGCACGGTCTTCTTCCGAACCGCAGACAGCAATCTTAAATTTACGTGGCAAGAAGGCAAATTCTGGATGAATAGTCGACCACTGGCGGATAATTTCACACCAGGGGCGCGGGTCTTCAATCTCGTCTGCGGCAACGCCAGCAAACTGATCGGTGGTGGTGTTGCGGATGCAGTTGCCACTGGTTTGAATGGCATGCATCTGCACGCTGGCCAGCTCGGCGAGAATATCCGGAACCTCAGCCAGTCGCGGCCAGTTTAATTGAATATTTTGGCGGGTAGTAAAGTGCACATAGCCCTTGTCAAACTGGCGCGCGATCTCAGCCATTTTGCGCACCTGGGTGCTCGACATAAGGCCATAGGGCACAGCGACCCGTAACATAGGGGCGAGACGCTGAATATAGAGTCCATTTTGCAGGCGCAGGGGCAGGAATTCTTCTTCGCTGATCTTGCCATCCAAATAGCGTTTAGTCTGGTCGCGATATTGTTCAACTCGTTCATCGACGAGTTTTTGATCATATTGATCGTAGATATACATAGGTGTTTTTTTTAACCTTATTAGCAAGCCCAAACAGTATTGGAGCGCGAACCGGATGGCGCGGGCCTGAGCAAAAATTATGCAAAATAGACGAGCCCGGCCTTTCAGGGGCGACATGATAGCTTCACAGAGGCTGGTTTTAAATTACTATTTGGACATATCAGAGTCAGTTTGCGGAATATCTCCTGGATCGGGATCTTATTGCTCGTGAATGACCTCTGGCAATATGTGAATAGAAAGCGCTGCTATGGGCTCTGTAAAGAGGCGACAGCTGATAAAGCACTTGCTAGAATGCGCGCTCAAATTCTATAGCCCTGTGCAACAGGGCTAAATCGACAGTTAAAAAGGCACTATTTATGAGCAGTGATAACAACCAATCAGTTCAGGATGTTAGTGATCAAGAGAGCAATGACAACAGCAAGGCCGATGCCATTGCCGCAGTTGCCGTACTGACTATTATTATTGTTACAGTCGTCTACTGGTTATCGAGCCTTTAATTAGGGCTGTGAGTTAAGAACTACGAATTAAGAGCTACGAATTAAGAGCTATGGGTCAAAAGCTATGAGCGCAAAACTTCAGCTAGTGGAAAACCTCAGCCAGCGTCAGGTGGTTGAGGACTATCTCAATCGGGTTCAGCCCGAGCCTGAGATTAGTGCCACCCGTGTCGTCGAATTACAGCAGCGCATAAAACAGCAGCTGATTGAAAAAGATGCGGTGCTGATTGCTCATTACTATACCGACCCATTGATCCAAGCACTGGCTGAGGAAACCGGCGGTGTGGTCTCCGATTCACTTGAGATGGCACGCTTTGGCAAAACCCACAGCGCTCAGACCCTAGTGGTCGCCGGGGTCAAGTTTATGGGCGAGACGGCGAAAATTTTGACCCCAGAAAAACGTGTCTTGATGCCTACCCTGGAGGCCACCTGTTCTCTGGATGTGGGCTGCCCAGCTGAGGAGTTTGCCGCATTCTGCGATCAGCACCCAGATCGTACAGTGGTGGTTTATGCCAATACCTCAGCTGCAGTCAAAGCCCGAGCGGACTGGGTGGTGACATCCAGTATTGCGCTAGAGATAGTGGATTACCTCGACAGTCTTGGGGAAAAGATTCTCTGGGCACCGGATAAGTATCTGGGTAGCTATGTACAAAAGCAGACCGGCGCCGATATGTTGCTCTGGGATGGCGCCTGTATTGTCCACGAAGAATTTAAAGCTCAGGGTATTGCCGATTTAAAAAAGGTTCACCCTGATGCCGCAGTTTTGGTTCATCCTGAGTCTCCGCAGTCGGTGATTGATATTGCTGATGCAGTGGGCTCAACCTCACAGCTTATTGCTGCAGCGGCTAGCTTGCCCCAGTCAAAAATGATTGTTGCCACAGATCAGGGCATCTTCTTTAAAATGCAGCAAGCAGTGCCCGACAAACAGTTGCTGGTAGCGCCTACTGGTGGCAGTGGCGCCACCTGTCGTAGTTGCGCCAGCTGTCCATGGATGGGTATGAATGATTTAGAAAATCTTCTAGCGGCCCTTGAACAGGGTAGCAATGAAGTGTTTGTCGAGGCTGAAGTCGCCGTTGAGGCCATGAAGTCACTGGACCGAATGCTTGAATTCCGCGAGCGACAGGGCGCTTAAACCTGGCGTATCAAACTCAGCACTCAGCACTCAACGCCGCGCCACGCCGCCAGCTTTGGTTGTCGTGAATTTATCTTACTCGACTCGATCAGAGTCTTTCAGCCCGATCCTCCATCGTCGCAAGGTCTCGCAGTCGCTGGCGGATAATCGCCGACTCTTTGAAATCCTCTTTAACCATTCGTGCGGCCAGACCTAACTGTTCTCGCGCCTTATCGAAGACCCCAATTAAAATAAAGTACTCAGCTCTGGCCTGATGCAGTCCGGAAATATTTCCCGCCAGTCCGCGCACTTCAGCCAGTCGGTACCAGACCATAGGATCTTGCCCGCGCATTCGCGACAGTGCTGTGAGTACTGTATCTGCGCCATCATATTTGCGTGCCTGCCACAGGGCTTCAGACTTGAGCAGCATAAGAGGATAGTTATTTTGATTCACTACCAACTGCCGATTGAGTCTGTTTAGAGCGGTTGAATATCTTTTCGCCGCTATATCGATTTCAATATCGGTGTACAAAAAGATCAAATTAGTCGGCTGGCTGCTGAGTAATTGCGCCATCTGCTGCCGTGCTTTTTCCAGCTGGTTGGCTTTCAAGTAGGCGAGGGCGAGGCCGTAATGTGCCGCGTTAGCCTTGAGGGTATTGGCCTCAATCTCAGCTTTAAAACGGTTAATACTAAGGGTGGTGGTCTGATCCATTGCCACTAGGGCTCTGGCACGCATCAGGTAAAACTCTGGGTTTTGCGCATACTGGCGCATGGATGTCCCCATTGAGCGATTGCGTGCATCGCCTATACGTTTTTCGGTAATTGGGTGAGTGAGCAAAAATTCTGGTGGCCGACTACCTGTATAGCGCGTGCCCTTGAGCAAGGTGGCGAACATGTCGGCGACAGCACCTGGATCGCGATTGGCACGCTCCATGGTGGAGAGCCCAACTCTGTCGGCCTCCTGCTCATTGGAGCGGCTGTAGCGCAGCTGGCTATCCATAGACAGTGCCTGGGAGGTGATCATTGCTGCAGATGCGGCGTCGCCACCAGCAGTTGCCGCAAGCACCACGGTGGCCAGGAGTCCCGCCATACTAATCATTGAGTTCTTTTTCTGTGCCTCAGTGCCGCGAGAGAAATGCCGCTGACTAAGGTGGGCCAGCTCGTGAGCCAGCACAGAGGCCATTTGATCTTCATTCTCGGCGAAGGCAAACACGCCTGTATGAAAGCCGACCACGCCCCCGGGTACGGCAAAGGCATTCATTGTAGGATTTTTGACGATCACCAGCTCTAGGCGGGGATCTTCCAGGTCACTGTAGGTGGCGAGATTGTAGAGCAGCTGCTCAAGGTAGATCTGCATCAGCGGATCATCATAGGCGCGCACGCGACTGCGGAAGATTTTTAACCAGATGCGGCCGAGCTCATATTCTTGGCTTTTGGAAATCATTCCCGAAGACGCATCACCTAGCACCGGCAGTTTAATTTCATTGGCCGTCAGCGAGCTGCTGAGAGGCCATAGCAGGCAGCAGAGTATCAGGCTTCTAATGAGCTTTGGCAGTGGCAAAATAATCGCGATGGTCCTTGTAGGCCTAATCCGGAATATAAGTGTTTATCAAGTATGGCTATAAACCCTGAGTACAAAGTAGCAGAGCATAAACCGTCTGCGCTGCTGGCATTACTGTAGCGGAAAATTATGCACAGTTCGACAGTTGAAATGTTGACAAGTTTCAGGTCAGATAGCTCTCCTACATGGCGGCACCAAAGTTCGCCCACTGAATGATATACAAGCCCAGTAAAATTTTGCCAGAGCAGTTTCGAGAGGAAATGGATGAAAAAGATACTTCACAAATGGATTGAGCGCTACTTTGGCACTGAAGAGGCTCTGCTGCTGACGATTATTCTAGTTGTCTCGCTGATTGTTTTCGCCACCCTGGGTGCTGTTCTAGGACCTGTATTTGCGGCTTTGATTCTGTCCTTTCTACTTCAGGGCGTGGTCAATACCTTAGTGCGTTATGGGGTGCCCCGAGCTATTGCCCTGGTGAGTACCTATTTGATGTTTGTGGCCGGTTTCATCTCGGTGATTGTTATCTTGATTCCGATTATCGGTCGTCAAACCTCTCTATTAATTGGCGAGCTGCCCAATATGATATCCGGGCTGCGGGATTTGGCCGTGGCACTGCCTGAGCGCTATGCCGAATATGTTAGTCCGGAACAGTTTCAATCGATCACTGAGCGATTTTCAGAAGAGGTGGGGCGCTTGTTAGAGCAGGCTCTGTCGTTTTCCATCAGCAGTTTTCCCGGCATTATCGGGGTCATGATCTATCTGGTCTTAGTGCCCCTGTTAGTCATGTTTATGCTCAAAGATAAGGATCAGCTGCTGCTGTTCCTGAGCAATTTACTGCCGGAAGAGCGTTCTGTGATGCGCACCATCTGGAATGAAATGGATATGCAGTTCACCAACTATGTCCGTGGCAAGGCTATCGAGATACTGATTATTGGTCTGGTCTCCTATGCGGTGTTCCTGTGGCTGGATGTCAACTATGCCGCCCTGTTAGCTCTGCTAGTTGGCCTCTCCGTGTTAGTGCCCTACATTGGCGCCACGGTAGCGACTATCCCGGTGCTCTTGGTAGGCTATATGCAATGGGGCTTTAGCAACGATTTCTTCTGGCTGTTCGGCGCCTATGGTGTGATTCAATTTGTCGACGGCAATATATTAGTGCCCCTATTATTTTCCGAAGTGGTTAACCTGCATCCGGTCTTTATTATTGTCTCGGTACTATTGTTTGGTGGTATCTGGGGTTTCTGGGGTGTGTTCTTTGCCATTCCACTAGCCACCTTGGTGAAGGCGGTATTCAATGCCTGGCCAAGGCGGGCGCAGCAAGAGCTCAGTTTGCAGCCGCCGCTAGACTTGGCTGTTGAGGATAATAGCGAGACTTCTCCCAGCACCTAGGTACTGGTCAGCTGTTGGCTTGGTAAAAGACGCCTCCCGAAGAAGCGTCTTAAACAAGCTCTATAAAACGAAAAGCAGAAACACACAAAAGGAACTGTCCATGGGCAACAGATTAAGCACTTTCTGGCTTCTATTATTGGTAGTGATTGGCGTCGGTTTACAGCAGGGCTGTTCAGGGCCAGACGAGGCGGCCCAGCCCCAAGGCATTGTTGTGAGCCCCAATGACAGCCGCGAATACCGTCATTTACGGCTGCCCAATGATATGCAAGTGCTGCTGATTTCAGACCCCAGCAGCGATAAGGCTGCGGCCTCTTTAGATGTCTATGTGGGCAGTTATCAAAACCCCCAGGACCGTGCCGGTCTGGTGCATTTTCTTGAACATATGCTTTTTCTGGGCACCGAGAAATACCCTGAGCCCGGTGAATATCAGAGCTTTATCAGCGAACACGGTGGCAGTCATAACGCCGGTACCGGTTTGGAAAATACCAACTACTTTTTCGACGTAGATGCGGCCCATTTGGAGCCGGCTCTGGATCGCTTTGCGCAGTTCTTTTCGGCGCCCAACTTTGATGCCAAGTATGTTGACCGTGAACGCAATGCCGTGGAGTCTGAGTATAGGCTCAAACTCAAAGACGACAGTCGTCGCGGTCAGGATGTGCTGCAGGAGCAGGTTAATCCGCAACACCCGTTGAGTAAATTTACTGTGGGCAATCTGGAGACATTGGCAGATTTTGATGACCGTCCGCTGCGCCCTGAATTACTGGCAATCTATAAAAAATACTACTCCGCCAATATTATGAAGCTGGTCGTGCTTGGCAATCAGAGTCTCGATGAGCTGCAAGGCATGGTCGAGCCGCGCTTTAAACCGGTGGCGAATAATCAGGTGGTGGTGGATGCACCAGCGGCGCCATTATTCGCTGCTGATCAATTGCCAATGCAGTTATCTATTGTGCCCCTGCAGAATTCCCGCTCTCTAAGTCTCAATTTTCCGCTGCCGAAGATGTTCCCCCACTGGCAGAAAAAGCCCGCTAATTATCTGGCGGCACTATTGGGGCATGAAGGCGAGGGCAGCTTGCTTGAAGCTCTGAAAGTCCGCGGTTGGGCCGAAGGGCTATCTGCTGGAACCGGTCTCGAAGATCGCGGCGGCGCGCTGTTTTATGTGGACATTTCTCTGACACCAGCTGGTCTTGAGCATCAGGTAGAGATTGTTGAAATGTTTTTTGCCACAGTGCAATTGATTGCTCATCAGGGCATCAATAAATGGCGCTACCTGGAAACCGCGCAACTCAGCGAGATCGCCTTTCAGTTCCAGGAAAAGCAGAATCCTATGGGCTATGTGTCCATGCTTTCATCAAAAATGCAGCGCTATCCCGTTGAGGAAGTGCTCCATGCTAACTATGTGATGAATGAATTTGATGCTGAGCTGCTCGGCAGCGTGGCGGCGCGCTTAACACCAGATAATATGCTGTTGTCCCTCACAGCGCCTGAAGTCGACACCGATAAAATCAGCCTTATGTATCAGGCGCCTTACTCGGTGGCGAAGATTGCTGAAGCTGATCTCGCCAAGTGGCGTTCACCGGGGCAGTTCCTGGATCTGGTGCTGCCTAAGGCTAATCCTTATATTCCAGATGATCTTAGCTTAATCGGCTCCAGCGAAGCCTTGGAAGCACCGCAGCTCATTCTCGACAGCAAGCAGGCCAGTGCCTGGCACTTTCCGGATACCCGTTTCGGGGTTCCCAAGGCCCATATTATCGCGTCACTGCAGACCCCCGGGGTCGATTTCCCTGAGGCATATGCGGCGCTGGAATTGTATCTCGCATATATCAATGACCAACTCAGTGCGGCGGTCTATCCAGCCCGCGAAGCCGGGTTGAGTTTTTCCCTGCAGCCCAGCGATCGCGGTATTGCCATTGTAGTAGGCGGTTATTCAGATAAACAGGCAGTCCTGCTCAAGGATATTCTCACTGCACTGGCCAACCCGGATTGGAACCCGGCGCGCTTTGAGCGTATTCAACAGGGCCTGTCACGAGATATGAGCAATTTTGCTCAGCAGTATCCGTTCCGCCAAGTGGTCGGAAGTTTCAATGCCTTAATTAAGGGTCAGTGGACACCACTGCAAAAGGTCGCCGGGGTAGAGCAGTTATCCATGCCTGAATTAAAGCTGTTTGCGGCCAATCTAGTGGACAATCTCGCTCTTGAAGTGCTGATTAGCGGTAATCATGACCAGGCCTCAGCTACGCGGTTGGTTTCCAGTTTATCCTCATGGACAGAGTTGCAGGAGACTCTAGTGACTCAGTCTGTGGCCAAGTTATCCCTCGGTGAGCAGCAGGCGCAGATCCCTGTGGATCACACCGATGCAGCGTTGATGCTTTACCTCCAGGGCCGTGATGATAGCCTAACTGAGCGTGCTCATATATTGCTGCTTGGCGAAATGCTGGCGTCACCTTTCTACACCAGCCTGCGCACAGAAAAACAGCTCGGCTACGTAGTAGCGGCCTTTGCCAGTAATCATCTACGGGTTCCGGGTTTAGCTATGATTGTGCAGTCACCCAGTGTTGATGTGGCGACGATTAAGAGTGAAATGACAGGGTTCTTGGCTGCCTATCGAGATCAGGTGGCGATTCTCACTGAAGCAGATCTGCAGCGCTATAAAGCCTCTGTATTGAGTGGCCTTGAAGAGACACCGAAGAATCTAGGCGAGCTAAATGGCCGTTTTATGGAGTCTCTGGGCCTCGGCTACAGCGGTTTCGATTTTCGCCAACAGTTGGCAGCCGAGATCGCAGCAGTGAGCATTAAAAGTCTCAGCAGTGCCTATCAAGTTGTTACCACTGACCAGTTGCGCAGTCTGGTGGTGGAGACAATTAACGGGGATCAAGAGGGCGTTATGGTGGATTTACGTAAGTTAGGAACAGTTTATGAATATGAATTTCAGTAAATTGGTCATATTCGGCCATCTTGTAATTTTACTAACTTTAAAAATTAACAATAAATACCATAATTAACAATAGCTTAAAAATAGTTGTCGGGAATTTTCGCGATTTTGAGTCATATCCTTGATCCTGATTCGCCATTGATTTCGTAATTTAACTACATTAAAATTGCGGGCATATTTTTACGCACAGTGATCACCTCTAGATTGGGTCCTGTATCTGTCGTAAAAAACCGTTTAATTGACAACTGGTTGGTGATGAATGACTAAGGATTTAGATCCGTTTGAAACTCAGGAATGGCTTGAAGCCTTCGATGCAGTGCACAAAATCCACGGTGACGAGCGAGCGAACTTTCTCCTCAGCCAACTTCAGTCCCACGCCAGTGACCAGGGTATAAAACTACCGCCATCGGTCACCACACCTTTCCGAAATACCATCTCTTCTCATCGTGAAAAGCGCATGCCCGGCGATCTGTTTATGGAACGCCGCATTCGCTCATTGATCCGCTGGAACGCTCTGGCCATGGTCATGCGCGCGAATAAGAAAAGCGAAGGCATCGGCGGCCACATTGCCAGCTTTGCCTCCGCTGCGACGCTCTATGATGTCGGCTTTAACTACTTCTTTCGGGGTCCCGAAGGGGATGATCTCGGCGATCTAGTGTTCTTCCAGGGCCACAGTGCTCCTGGCATGTACGCGCGTTCTTTCTTGGAAGGCCGTTTGAGCACAGATCAGATGGATAACTTCCGCCGCGAAGTCGATGGCGGTGGTCTGTCATCATATCCGCACCCCTGGTTGATGCCAGACTATTGGCAGTTCCCTACAGTATCCATGGGCCTTGGCCCGATTCAAGCAATTTATCAAGCACACGTCATGCGCTACCTTTCCGCTCGCGGCATGGTGCCACGTGGCGATCGCAAGGTCTGGGCATTCCTCGGTGACGGTGAGTGTGACGAGCCGGAAAGCTTGGGCGCCATCTCACTGGCCGGTCGCGAGCAGCTTGAGAACCTGACCTTTGTGGTTAACTGTAACCTGCAGCGCCTTGATGGTCCTGTGCGCGGTAACGGCAAAATAATGCAGGAACTGGAAGGTGTGTTCCGCGGCGCTGGTTGGAATGTGATTAAGGTGGTCTGGGGACGTCACTGGGATCGTCTAATCGAAAAAGACACTAGCGGTTTGCTGGTCAAGCGCATGGACGAAGTCTGTGACGGTGAGCTGCAGAACTACAAATTTAACGGCGGCGCCTATACCCGCGAGCATTTCTTCGGTAAGTACCCGGAGCTGCTTGAGTTGGTCGCTGATATGACCGATGACCAGATTATGTATCTGAATCGCGGTGGTCACGATCCCTATAAGGTTTATGCCGCCTACGCTGAAGCCTCTGCTCACAAAGGTCAGCCAACGGTTATTCTTGCCCACACGGTTAAAGGCTACGGTCTTGGCGGTGCAGGTGAAGCAGCTAACGATACTCACTCGGTAAAGAAACTGGATATAGATAGCTTGCGTGGTTTCCGCGATCGTTTCGGTATTCCAGTCTCTGATGACCAGCTGGAAAATGTACCTTACTACCGCCCACCAGAGGACAGCCCTGAGCTTGAGTATATGCGCAGACGCCGTGCTTCTCTCGGTGGTTCACTGCCAGCCCGTAAAGCTGACTTCACTGCTATGAAAGTCCCTGAGCTTTCGACCTTTAAAAAGCAGTTGGAAAGCAGTGGCGAGAGAGAAATCTCCACCACTATGGCGTTTGTCCGTGTGCTGTCGACGCTGATCAAAGATAAAACCATTGGTAGCTCGGTCGTGCCGATTGTGCCGGACGAAGCCCGTACCTTTGGTATGGAAGGCATGTTCCGTCAGCTGGGCATCTACACCTCGGAAGGGCAGAAGTATGTGCCCCATGATCACCAGCAGATCATGTATTACAAAGAAGACAAGAAGGGCGTGATTCTCGAAGAGGGCATTAACGAAGCCGGCGCCATGTCTGCCTGGATTGCTCTGGCCACCGCCTACAGCACCAGCAGCTGCCCGATGATCCCGTTCTATATCTTCTACTCAATGTTTGGTTTCCAGCGTATTGGTGATCTGGCTTGGGCCGCTGGCGACAGTCAGGCTCGCGGTTTCTTGATCGGTGCCACTGCCGGTCGTACCACATTGAATGGTGAAGGCTTGCAGCACCAGGATGGCCACAGTCATATACTGGCCAACACAGTGCCCAACTGTCGCAGCTACGATGCTACTTACAGCTACGAGCTAGCTGTGATTGTGCAAGACGGTGTTAAGCGCATGTTTGAGGACAAAGAAAACTGTTTCTATTACCTCACCACAATGAACGAAAACTACAAGCAGCCAGCAATGCCTGAAGGTGCTGAAGCGGGCATTATCAAAGGTATCTATAAGTTCTCCCAGGGCGGCAAAGCCAAGTTGCGTCTGCAGCTGATGGGTGCGGGTACGATTCTCAATGAAGTGCGTGAAGCGGCGAAGATTCTTAAAGAGACCTACTCGGTTGAGTCGGATATCTGGAGTCTAACCAGTGTTAACGAAATAACCCGCGAAGGTCAGCAGGTTGATCGCTGGAACCTGTTACACCCTGAGAGCAAGCCGAAGAGAGCCTATCTCACCGAGCAGCTCGACGGCGCCGAAGGCCCAGTTGTGATCGCAACCGACTACATGAAAAACTATGCTGAGCAGATGCGTAAGTATATAGATCAGCCACTGACTGTTCTGGGTACAGATGGATTTGGGCGCAGTGACAGCCGCGAGGCGTTGCGCAGCTTCTTTGAAGTGGACCGTTACTTTATTACGGTTGCCGCTCTGAAGGCTCTGGCAGATCAGGGTTCTATTAAGCACTCAGTAGTGAGCGACGCGATAAAAGCATTTGGTATAGATCCAGAGAAAGCTAATCCATTGTTTGTTTAAACTGCTTGTTTAAATAGCAACTAAGCTGCGGATGCAGGTATCAGGCGATTACGGAAAATACGAATAAAGGAATCAATGTGACAATACAGACAATAGTAGTTCCAGATCTTGGTGGCGCGGAGACCGTAGAGGTTATCGAGCTTGGCTTAAGCCCCGGCGATAGCATCGAGGTTGAGGATTCGCTGCTGGTTTTGGAATCTGACAAAGCCACAATGGATATCCCGAGTCCGGCTGCCGGTGCGCTGGTTAAGTATCTGGTTGCCGAGGGCGCCACGGTTAAAGTGGGCGATCCCATTGCTGAGATCGACGTGGCCGGTGAAGCTGCTGCAGAGACTTCTGAGGTTGAAGAAGTCGAAGAAGTTGAGCAAGTGGCCCACGAGCCAGCTCCGGAGGTTGCTTCTGAAGTGGTCTCAGAAGCTGTTCCAGAAGCAGGCCCCGTTGAGGCAGCTGCTAGTAGCTCTGCTGAGCAGTTAATACTGGTTCCAGATATTGGCAGTGACGACAAAGTTGAACTCATTGAAATCTCTATTGCTGTAGGTGACGAGGTCGCTGAAGGCGATACATTAGTGGTACTTGAGTCAGACAAAGCCACTATGGATGTGCCTTCAACTCATTCCGGTAAGGTCCTAAAAATCCTGGTTGCCGAGGGTGATAAACTCGGCACTGGCGACGCTGTTGCGCTGTTTGAAGTGACAGCTGATGCGACACCGGTTGAAGCGCCAGCGGCT
>Ga0307488_10001104_pt1 | contig 22591 bp, 14 predicted proteins | sample SB02metaG_FD_202248 | JGI IMG/M metagenome (GOLD analysis project Ga0307488, IMG submission 202248) | Sea-ice brine microbial communities from Beaufort Sea near Barrow, Alaska, United States - SB 0.2 | ecosystem: Environmental > Aquatic > Marine > Coastal | place: USA: Alaska | collected... | reverse complement strand
CGAAGTTCTTTCAGTAACGGCTCCAGCATCGCTTTTTCGTTGTCGCTAAACCCTTGGTAAACATCAAGCACTCGTTGTAATTTCCATTGGCTGAATGTTCGAATAATACGTTTTTCAGAGGTATGCCCTATTTGGTATGTGTGTTCACCAAGCATTCGCGGTAGTTTTTTTGTTTTTGGATTGGCCTTCATCCATTCTTGATTACGTGAGAGTGTTGCTATTTGCACAGGCCAAAATTCTCGAAACTGCCGTTTTAACAGTGCAAGTAAAGTCTCGGGGATCACATCATCGGCTAACCAACTTCCTAATTCGACGTTGTCTTGATTCATCCGTTCAACCCATTTTGCAACATTCGGTGCAATGCGTTTCATTATTTTGCCAGGCGCTGGATCACGATATAAGTGAGCATAAAGGGGGCCCATTAAACCAAAGTCACCGACACAAGGTCGCGACCCTAATAGGTAATCATACTTCGCAAAATGTGCATCGAGTGACGGCAAAACATCATTCTCATACCAGTCTTCAATGGCAGGAATACTGTGTGGCGTAATGCCCAACATCGGTACAAAACCTTTAAATTTGGCACCCAATTTTTTGCCCACAAATCGTCTAATAAAAGCAGGCATAGTCGGAAATGCAATTTTACCAAACTCCTCATATATGAAGGGGAAATTGTCATGGTTCCAACGATAATGCATTGCAGGGATGAGCAGCCATTCATCTCCCCACATTTCAAAAATAGCGGATATTAGGCGTTGCTTAGGGGTTTCAGGAACGATAGCTCTGTCAGGGAATGCGGCTTCTAGTGTATCCATGATGGCAGATGTGTCTTGAATGAATTCGCCTTCAGGGGTCTCAACAACGGGTATAAAGCGCACGCCAGTTTTGGGTTCAATAACATCTTGGTAAATACGGCGGGACGAAAATATCTCAATAAAAGGAATTTGTTTAAAGCGCAAATAAGCACGGACTTTGCCTGTGTACAAAGAGAGTTCTGCGCCATACAGTTTGTATTGGTGGGGCATAAATTATTCCTTTTCCGGGCGAATCGTTATTAACAATATTCGTTAGCTTAAATTATGTATTTACACAAAATGATAAGCGTTTACTCAGTAGCATGTTAACCGGATAAAGAATCTCTGCAACTCATAAGTATAGTCAGTGTCTTAAGTAGGCTAGTATATTCAATACCTGCACTCAACCAAGTTAGCACGGCTGAGTGCAGGGTGAAAAGTGAATATTGCCGTTGTTTTACGTGTTATTTTTTCTGCAGTTTTTTGTCCACTTTAGCCATTAATTTATTAATTTCAATGCGTCTAAATTCATCCGCTAAAGGTCTCTCTAAACGTGGAGTAGCTTGCAACGCTAGCGTTAAGTGCTCCTTTGCTTTCGTGTATTCTTTTTCATCAAATAAGAACTCGGCATAGAAGTAGTTTGAATCAATACCATTTGGGTTAATGACCATCGCTTTTTTCAGCATTTCTTTGGCAGTGTCGTCATCACCAAAAGCGATTGGCCAGCCGGGCACTTTGTGATAAAGCGTACCTAAACTGGTATAAGCCGAACCATTGAGCGCTGAATCGTCAATTTGCATCGATTCTTCCAATGATTTTTTTGCGGCCTTAGCTAAAGACAAAGCACCTAAGCCTCCCTTCGCCCCTGCATAGCTCGACTCAATGATACCTAACCATACTAAGCCATTGGCATCATCTGGGTTGGTTTTAACTAATTCTTGAGCTTGTTTAATGAGGTTATCGAAGCCGTCTTTTTGAGCATCATCAACAAGTTGATAGTTCACTTTTGCCCACTGTTGTTGTAGGTCAAGTAACTGCGTACTAAAGCTTTCTGTAGCAGCAGAAGAGAAAGCAATAGCAGCCAATGATGACACAGTAAATACCGCGATAACGCCGACTTTGGCAACTGATTTAATAAATATCATATGAATATCCTCTGTAAGGTAATGTCAACAGTCTTGATTAAGAAGACGGTTGTAAATAACGTTTAATAATTGAAAGTTTAGACTGAATTGCGTTGTCGACTAATATGGGGATCAATCCGTTTATTCGAACAAAAAGCTTTTCAGGCCAACCGATTACCTGCTGCCGTTTCTTACTGTTTAGAAATGTTATAAATGCTTTAGCGACCTCATCAACACTATCTATTGAGTTACCGAGCGCTTTATTCATGTCGACAACACTTACCGCATTTATATTCGTATTGGTTGCACGCGGTGCAAAATATCTAAAACTGATACCAGTATCACTATATTCACGAGCAAGAGCTTCAGTGAATCCACGCAAGCCAAACTTAGAAGCACAATAGGTACTAAAACCAGGATAGCCAATGTAACCAAAAGCGGAACCTACCTGAATAACATTCAACTGCTCATGGTGTGGGTGATCTTCTGCACTCGACTTAGACTTTGTAAGAAATTCCTGAGTAAATAGCATGGGTGTTATCAAGTTAGTCTGCATCAATTCGTTGATTAACTCTGGTGTCGTCTCCTCAAAGGCAGTAAAACTAGATATACCGGCAGCATTCACCAGCAAATCAATGCGATTATTTGCGAAAGCAAGGTCAAGAATGCGCTCGCGATCCTCTGTTTTATTTAAATCACCTAGCAAAACTTCACAATTTCCGGTCATGGCTAGTTTCAGCTGTTGAAGTTTGTCCTTATTGCGTCCTTGGATAAATACGTTATAACCACTGGCGCAAAGCATCTTGGCAATAGCACCACCAATGCCACCTGACGCGCCAGTGACTAAACAAGTCTTGCTACCCTTTATATGTTCCACCGTTATGCTGCCTTCATTTTACTAGCCGATACTTCTAGGGTTCTAAATATGTTGCCGTACAACACATAAAAACGTTTGGCGCTCTGAATAATGAGGTCTTGCTCTTGTGGACAATCGATTTTGTTCATTAGGGTTTCAAAAAACTTTACATGATCGATATCCAAAGAACCGTGAGATACCAGATAGCTGAATGCTTTTTTGGGTAAACCTAAGGCATCTTTAATATTGCTAGCCGCATTATCGGCCATCGCAATACTGGTCCCTTCCAATACGTGTACCATACCGAAAAATCCAAGTGGGTTAACCCTATTAACCATGTCGTAAGCGTATGCAACCATTAGTTCTGTTGCCATAGATGGCTGGCTAGCGCGCACTTCTTCTTTGTCGTAACCACAGTTTGCAATGTCGTTTAGTACCCATTCTTGATGTCCTAATTCCTCTTCAATATATTCAGCTACCGCTTCGCGTAACCATTCTTTACTTTCAGGTAAGCGGCCACCGACCGACATTAACAAAGGCACCGTATGCTTAACGTGGTGATATGCTTGGTTTAAAAATTCAACATAGTCGGCCGTTTCAATATCGCCCGAAAAACAGCGTTTAATTATTGGCGATGACAACAAATAATCGCGTTCAGTAGTCGTCTCGTTTAACAGTCTTTGATATAAGCTCATTGTATTTATTCCTTCTTTGACCGCTAAAAAATTGGCGTAAATAGCGGCAATTTCTGCGTGGTAATGTTGATTAATTTGTTCACGTCTAGGACGCATGTTCGCTGTATATAGTCCGTCTTCAAAACTCATGGCATGAGTCAGGACGATATTGGCCTTAATTTGTGCATAATCAGGTAAATTTATGTTAATTTTGTTAATCGCATTGTTAATAATAGCGTCACTAATTTGCCCTGATATAGGCACCAAAATAGCCATACAAAATGGTTTATTATCCCCAATTACAATGGACTGCAAAAATAAGCCAGTCGCCTGTAATTCAGATTCAATCCACTCTGGAGAAATATTTCGCCCAAAAGAATTAATGATGGTGTTTTTGATACGGCCTTTGATGAAAATTTTGTTGTTTTCAATACTTGCCATATCTCCAGTAAAGACTTGCGTACAGTACCAAGAGTTACGATCCTCCAAATAACCTAAAAAGGCATTACCACTTATGACTAACTCGTTATCAATTACTTCTGCCTTTACGTGGCCTAATACCGTTCCCGCACTCAACAAGTCATCGTTATTTGGAGTATTGATACATACAACAGAACTGCATTCTGATAACCCATAACCTTGATAAACAGGTAAACCAAGGCTTCGGGCATCTGCCAACAATGAAGCTGAAACTCGGTTACCACCAACCGCTATAAATTGAAGAGAAGAGGGTGGTTGCCAATTGTTTTTGGTCGCCATTACTAATACCTGAAGTAATTCGGGTACTAAAATTAAGCTGTTTGGTTTGATTTTACTGATACAGCTTAACAATGCATTTGGGTTAATTAGTCGACTGCCCTCAAATCCGCGCTCTGCGTCGCTAGCTATAACCACAGTGCCTGAAGATAATATTGGAGAATAAACGCCCGCGATGTTTTCAAGTAGAGTTGGCAAGGGTAGTAAGCATAAGTGCCTAGGATTCTGTAAACCAATACTGATGACCAATGCATTAGCCACAGCCATTTGATTTTCGGTGCTTAAACATACCCCCTTTGGTGTGCCTGTAGAGCCCGATGTATAGGTTATTTTGGCCGTAGAATTTGGTGCTTCTACTCTCTTCTCTTGAACTAACTTGTAAGTATTAAGTGCCACATGTTCACACTCACTGAGTTTTCCCAACTTGATACTGGCTTGGCTGAAAATAATATTTGGTTTAACCGACATGAGCAATTGATCATACTGGTTTTGAGTGAAAAACAATGGAATAGGAGTGAATATAAGCTGCGCCATCTGGCATGCTAAATCAACAACGATCCAATCAATGGAATTGTCAGCATGTAAAGCGACAGAGTAGGCATTTTGCTCTTTTAACCACAGCGATAGGTTTTTGACTCGGGCTGCTAACTCAGCATAAGTAATACCAGTATCTGAAGTTTCAATGGCAATTTTATTTTGAAGCCCTTGCGGGATATTTAAAAGTTGTTGTATCAATTCACTCATTTAAATTACCTTTTGAGTTTGCTGGTAGTAAGCGCTATTTTACGCTCGAGCTGGTCAAACATTTGCTTAAAGTGCGCTGACTTGCTCACTACGCTCATTACGAAAGCTAGAGAAACGAATACAACTTGAGGATTAGTTTCGTAATAAGAACCCCATTTCTCAGATGAGCCCTGCAATTTGTTTTTGTCAGCTTGGGCAATATAATGGCAATCAATACCCGCTTTGCTAATTAGTTTCACGACACGATCAGTTCCAGCGAATACCATATGCTCATAGCCGTTACAAAATAACGAAACTGCGGTGGTGAGAAAAAGTGGGATCGTAAACTTGTTTGAATTGCTATACAGATGTCCGATTTCAGCAATATATTCTCTCGCGACTATTGCATGCCTTTGCGTCACATAATATTCAATAGGTTGGGTGAGGTACTGTTCAATAAATAAGCTTTCGGTAGCTGATCTGACCCCTAAAGCTGCTTTGAATTTGCCATTATTAATAGCTAAAACATAAGGCATAGTAATATCAATGTCAGCACCATAAGCAGACGTAAAACCGTCTTTAATAAACTGTTCTGCGGCTAAACGACCCTCGTCACTTTTCTGAAAAACATCGAGTGAAAAAGCGTATTTTGAATTACCCGATTCAGCACTGCGGCTGATGTTATTTGTATGTTGGTCAATTATATTTATTACTTGCATCGTTAAGACCTTTTTAACCTTATGGAGCAAAGAATAAACGTGAAACCTTAAAATAATCTTAAGATTTAAAAAGAAATTAAAAAACTAGATAGGTTTCTCCCTAAACGTCAACAGACAATTTTTCGAATGATTTTAAATGAAATGATGAGAAATGCAGGGCGATTGCTATCGAATAGCCATTTAGGAGTCATAATGGCGTGACAATAGCCTCTACTCTAAGTAATGTTACCTCTTTTGAGTAGGAGGTTTATAAATGAGTGAATTTTTTATTTCTTTGAAAAAAAATTATACCTATTTACAAGTGCTCTATAAATCTCTACTTTTTTTACTAGCCTATCTACTCCTAACATCTTGCGCTGATAAATTCGAGCTTAAAACAGCACCTGTCGCCGACCAAGGAGTGCTGGACCTTTCGAACTGGGACTTTGAAAAAGAGGGTGTTGTTAAGCTTAACGGTGAATGGGAATTTCATTGGCAGCAATTGCTGGCGCCCAACGAGTTACTCTCCTCAAATACTGGCAAAGAACAGAAATTTATCCAATTACCGAGTTCTTGGAACGGCTATCAAGTTAATAATGAGGTACTCGGTGGTGATGGTTATGCCACTTATTACTTGCGGATCATTGTAAACGAACGTAATAAAAAACTGATGTTTAAAACTAGCTGGATGGGGACCTCATACAATCTATTCGTTAATGGCGATCTTATCGCTTCCAATGGCGTGGTTGCAAGAACACGTGAAGAAATAACACCTCAGTATTTCCCCCTAACTACAAGCTATTATGCTGAGACCGACTCACTTGAGATAGTCCTACAAGTTGCCAATTTTGACCATACAGAAGGGGGAGCTTGGTATCCGATAGAAATGGGGTTAGAGCAACAGATAACAAAAATAAGAGAAAGCAATCTCGCCATGAACCTATTTTTATGTGGTGGTATTTTCATCATGGGCATATATTATTTAGGTCTCTATTTATCGCGGAGGGAAGAGAAGTCATCGCTTGTGTTTTCAATTTTTTGTCTTTTGATGGCCGGTCGCTCACTGTTAACGGGGGAACTCTATCTATCATCAGTCTTCCCGAATATGGCTTGGAGTTTGGCGGTTCAACTGGATTATCTGACCTTTTATTTGGGTGTCTTAGTCCTTGCTATGTTCATTCAAATCTTATTTCCGCGGTTATATTCCAAATCGTTTTTAAATTTCTATATTATTTTATGTATCGGTTTTTCACTCACGATTGTCGTTTTTCCCGTTAATATTTTTACTCAGTACATTCCTATATTTAGACTTTTCACCGTCATTTTCGCTATCTATGTAAGTTTCATACTCATCATGGCGGTTATGAAAAAAATACCAGGTGCTAGACTATTATTAGCTGGTGGTGTTTTTCTATCTCTTTCGATTATAAGCGAAGTAGCTTATCAGCAAGGTCTACTTGGCTATTATTTTTTCTTTAGCTCGGATGCTGGATATATTGTATTTATTTTTTCTCAATCAATTCTTCTCACGATGAGATACACAAACGCGTTTAAAGAAACTGAAAGATTGTTAATGTCGGTTGAACGAGCTGAAAGTGCAACTCAGGCGAAGTCGCAGTTTTTGGCAAAAATGAGCCATGAAATACGCACACCTTTGAATGGCATACTTGGCGTTGTGCAGCTGTTAGGTAAAACAAGGCTTTCAAAAGTACAACAAACCTATCTGAAATTAGTGGACGATTCTAGCGTGTCGTTATTGAGTATTATTAACGACATACTCGATCTGTCTAAAGTCGAAGCGGGCAAAATGACATTGGAGGAAATATCATTTAATTTGGAAGCCTTAATTCAGGGGACGTTATCTCTTCATCATGAGCAGGCAAGCCAAAATTCGGTGAAACTAACCTTGGAGTATGATGAGACTTTAGGCAAGGTTTTTATCGGTGATCCTATACGTCTCAATCAGGTGCTGCTTAACTTAATAAACAATGCCATCAAGTTCACGGATCATGGTGCTGTTACTGTCCAAGTCACCGCTACGATATTGACGCCAACACATGCTGGCCTAGAAATAAGAGTCAATGACAGTGGTATTGGTATATCTTCCGATGTTTTAGACACGCTTTTCGACTCATTTAAACAAGCCGACGAATCGACAACGCGCAAATACGGTGGAACTGGTTTAGGCTTGGCCATCAGTAAACAAATTATCAGTCTGATGGGTGGAAGCATTAGTGCTGAAAGTAAGCCACATGAGGGATCGACATTTATCGTAGCATTGAATCTTAAATATGGTGAAAGCGATCCTAAAGAAGAGTCTGTGGTTCATTTCGATGAAGATGAAGATGAAGATGAAGATGACGGCGAGGAAATAACGACTGAAGCAAAATTATCAGGTCACATACTGGTGGTAGACGACAGCGATATTAATCGCATTATTGCCCAACACATGTTGGAAGGTTTTGGACTCACTGTAGCCACCGCTGCAAATGGACAAGAAGCAGTGGAGTATGCGGAGAAAAACACGTTTGACCTAATATTGATGGATTGCGAGATGCCAATAATGGACGGTTACGAAGCATCCAGAACAATTAGAAGTATACAATCACGCCAACGGCGAACACCGATTATTGCGCTTACTGCGGATGCCTTCGACGAAAACAGAAAAAAATGTAAGGAAGCAGGTATGGATGATTTTCTCAGTAAGCCGATTATGGAGAGTGTGCTGTTAGCGACTTTACAGCGATGGATAAAGCGCTGAAAACTCACGTTTGAGAGCATAAATACTAACTATTTGAATACGCTGTGATCAGCACCTATGGCTGACGCTTTTTGAAAGGCCGGACGAGACTGAAGCCGGCCCAGGTAGTTTATGACTTGTGGGCTGTAGTTATGATCTAGCCCCAAAGATTGTCCCAAATGCAATGCATACCCTACTGCTATATCTGCAATTGTAAAACGCTCATCACATAAAAATTTGCGAGACTCGATGTGTGCATCGAGGCGGCGTAAACGAGCAATGAACCAGGCGGCATAATCATCTACAGCTTGGGGAAGACGTCGCTCCCCTTGCTCTAATAGACTGTAGCGAAGCACAATAGTTTGTGGGAATGTCAGCGTGGCATCACTATGATACAACCAATTTAGGTAATCGCCGTACTGAGCATGATCTGGCTTAAGGCCAAAATCATGTTGGTTATACTTTTCAACCAAGTAGTGGCAGATACCACTTGATTCGGTCATGTTGGTTTTACCATCTTGAAAAAAAGGAACGGTTCCTAGCGGATTTATCGCTAGGAATTCCTTTTTGAAAACACGTGGTGGAAACGGCAGCACTACCAATTCATAAGGTAATTGCATTTCTTCCATTGCCCATAGAGGACGAAGAGAGCGAGCATTATGACAGTGCCAAAGTTTCATTCCCATAGCTAAAGTTCGTTTATGCTTAGTTTAGGACCTGCGTCGATCAGGCTGCGGCCATGGGCTGTATCAGTAAATTTATCAAAATTATCAACAAATAAACCAGCGAGATCTTCTGCTTTTTCGTACCAATGTTGTGCTTCGGCATATGTGCCCCGAGGGTCTAAGATATTCGCTTCGATACCTGCTAATTGTTTCGGAAGACTAAGATTAAATATGGGCAGAAGGTGCGATTCTTCAGCATCCATACTACCATCTAAAATAGCATCGATGATTGCGCGCGTCGCTTTTATAGAGATACGCTTGCCGCTACCGTTCCACCCAGTATTGACCAAGTATGCCTGAGCATTAGATGCTTGCATGCGCCTCTCCAATACATTCGCATACTGAGTTGGATGGAGGGTTAAAAAAGCGGCTCCAAAACAGCTCGAAAATGTCGGTGTAGGCTCGGTTATACCGCGTTCGGTGCCCGCTAATTTTGCGGTAAAACCCGATAGTAAATAATACTGCGCTTGTTCAGGCGTTAGTTTTGCTACCGCAGGTAAAACGCCAAAAGCATCGGCCGTTAAAAATATTACTTTTGTCGCATGACCTGCTTTGGAAATCGGCTTTACGATATTCGCAATATGATCAATGGGATACGAAACCCGGGTATTCTCTGTGATCGAGTTATCGTGATAGTCTATTACGCCTGCATCATTATGGGCAACGTTTTCAAGAAGTGCGTTGCGTTTAATCGCAGCATAAATATCGGGTTCGTTTTCTTCACTAAGACTAATGGTTTTCGCATAACAACCGCCTTCTAGGTTGAATACTCCATTGTCGTCCCAGCCATGTTCATCGTCGCCTATAAGCTGTCTTTTTGGATCAGTTGAAAGGGTCGTTTTACCAGTCCCAGATAAACCAAAGAAGATCGCCACGTCGCCTTTCTCGCCGACGTTAGCGCTGCAGTGCATTGACGCAATTCCTTGTAGCGGCAAGTAGTAATTCATTATGGCAAACATGCCTTTCTTCATTTCGCCGCCGTACCAAGTTCCACCAATTAGCTGGATGCGTTCAGTCAGATTAAATGCAACGAAGTTTTCAGAATTGAGTCCTTGATCTTGCCAGTTCGGATTAGAGACTTTGGCACCATTCATCACAATAAAATTAGGTTCAAAATCGTCTAGTTCTGCGGCGCTCGGGGTAATAAACATATTAGTAACAAAATGCGCCTGCCAAGCGACTTCGGTAATAAAGCGGACCGACATCCGAGTGTCTTTGTTAGCACCACAAAAAGCATCCACTACAAATAAACGTTTACCGCTGAGCTGGTTTGTTACCAATCCCTTTAGTTGCTCCCAAGTAACCTGATTAATAGCCTTATTGTCGTTTTTACCTTGATCTGACCACCACAATGTATCCTCGGTAACGCTGTCTTTTACAATGTATTTGTCTTTAGGAGAGCGTCCAGTAAATTTTCCTGTTTTTACGCATACGGCACCTGATTCGGTAACAAATCCTTTTTCAAAACCCATGAGTTCCGATTTTGTGGTCTCATTAAAAAGAGTGTCATAGTCGGGGTTGTGTAAAATTTCAGAATTGGTATTAATATTGTAATCTTTCAGTGCGTCGATCAGTTTCACCAGGTGAGCTCTTTTTTAACAAAATAGTTTGTTTAGTATCTTACTGGTTTTGAGCTCTATCCTCCACCCTTTAACCGTATACTCGGTATAAAAATCAAGAATGTGTTCCAAAAATGGAATAACGGCATATTATCTTTAATTTAAACGTGAAATTTAAGTTGGATTATTACAAGCTTTAGATCAGTTTCGATAGATCGACAATGGTGATATTGCTCCATAGAAAAAGTGAAGGGACCTGCTATTCAATCATCAAACAGGGCGAATTTCGACTTAATCCAATTTATTGCTATACTCATTATTAGAAATCTAATTATAGATTCCTCAACAGCTTAATCTTTCTAGGAGAAAGCGAATGAAACGTCAGTATTATATCAGTAGCGACCTAGCAGACCTTCAATTGGTCGAACAAGAGTTAAAGTCTGAAGGTCTGTCCACCCCCCAAATTCATGTATTAAGTGTTAATGACGCGGATGTTGAAAAACATCATTTACATGCAATTGAAGCGGTACTAAAACAAGATGTCGTCAGGTCGACAAGACTGGGCGCGGTTGCAGGTCTTGCTGCCGCGAGCCTCTTATTATTATTAGTTTATTTGTTCCAGTGGCATACTTCCTCAGTAGGTTGGCTACCGTTTGCATTTTTATCCATCGTCGTACTCGGTTTTTGTACTTGGATTGGTGGTTTTATTGGTATACAGGTACCTAATTACCAATTTAAACAATTCCAACATTTACTCAATCAAGGCCAGCATATTTTCTTTGTCGACATTACTGAGGATCAGCATGCGTTACTCGAAAAAGTTGTGCAATCGCACTCTAGTTTAATTCATGCAGGCACAGGCGAGGCTACACCTGAATGGGTCGTTAAAGGACAAGAGAAATTCAGCGAATTTATGAAAGTGATGCCGTAGTGCGAGCCTTTTGAAATACGCTCATTTACGCATGCTGGGGCATGCCTAAATGAGTGAAATCATAAAACCGTCCACATTTGTAAACGGCAATCCTCGCTGCCTATTCTGTAAAGTATTTCCAAATCAAAACTCAACATAGTTAAGAATTAGCTCCGATTTATTTTCATTCGGTTAAATAATTGCTGCTTCAAAATATACTGATGATAAAGCGCCATCAAAATATGTCCTCCTAGCAGCGCATAACCAAAAGTACCTATTGTCTCGTGAATTTCTTCCAGTGATTTTGCTAACTCGTGGTCCTCGCCAATTAATAACGGCACAGTCATGCCAAAAATATCCACTGCTTTTCCTTCGGCACTGATTATCAGCCAGCCGAGTATCGGCATGACTAACAAAAACAAATAGATCACAAAATGGCCAAATTTACTGGCCTTAGTTATCCATTTAGGGCTACTAGATAATGACGCCGGGACTTGGGTTGTAAGTCGAAATATAATCCTCGCGAAGGTGGTTAGCAAAATGCTTAAACCGATGACAAAATGCGTATATTTTGCGTTATCACGCATTTGTGTGCCGCGTTCAAAAAACTCTCGGCCCTCAATGGAGGCATATGATAGAACAATTAAAATAAAGGTTAACCAATGCACAATAATTAAGGCGTTATTATAACGAGAGGCGTTTTGGAGCATAATAAAGTCCCTTCTTTAAGAAAAAATTTGATATTTTTGTTCTAATAATAACGCGAGTATATTAGCGTTCAAAGTAAGATTTTTTCAATCAAACTAATGTGTACTCATAGTAAAACAACGCAAGCAATTTTGCTTATACAATAATCACAACAACGTTGTGATTGATCAATAAAACGTGCATTGTTTATTTTGGTTCGCGTGGCAGAGGACCATTGTTCTTTTCATTTTTTTGCTATTATTGTTGCTCACTTTAGGGATGTTCGTTCTATAGTGTGAGCGTTCTTAAGTCATCTATTTTTAAAGGATAAGACCATGCCTATACTCAAGACACCGTTGGAGCGCTTCGAAAATTTAAGCGGATACTCGTTTCAAGCAAATTATTGTGATGTAAGTGGTGATAAAAGCGAATTGCTAATGCATTACTTAGATGAAGGAAAAAAAGACTCCCCCGTGATTTTAATGTTACACGGCGAACCGACATGGAGTTATTTGTATCGCAACATGGTCGAGCATGCAGTTGAGAATGGGTTTAGAGTAATCGTTCCTGACTTGATCGGCTTTGGTAAGTCAGATAAGTTTGACAATAAAGCACCATATACCTTTGCAAATTTCAATAATTGGTTAACGATTTTTATAACAAAATTGGAACTTTATAATATCAATTTGATTTGCCAAGACTGGGGCGGCCTAATAGGACTGCGGGTATTAGCGGCCCAATCCCAACGATTTAAAAATCTAGTGGCAGCCAATACTTTTCTTCCAACCGGTGAGGAGCCAGTTAGCGAGGCCTTCAAAAAATGGCAACTTTTCTCTCAAACTGTAAAGGTATTTCCAGTCAGCCAAGTTGTTCAGCGTGGCTGTAAAAAAGAGTTATCAAAAGCCGAATGTAATGCCTATGATGCCCCGTTTCCAGATGAATCATACAAGTGGGGTGTAAGACAATTTCCATTATTAGTGCCTACCAGTAGTAATAATCCAGAATCGAGTAATAACAAACATGCCTGGGCTGTACTTCGTTCATTATCGATCCCTGTACTCACTGTTTTTGGCGACTCAGATCCGATAACAAAAGGTGCAGATAAGGTCATTCAACGAAATATGAAAGGTAGCGAAGGTCAAAGTCACGTTGTGTTGGAAAATGTTGCGCACTTCATACAGGAAGATGCATCACAACAACTTATTCAACACTCGGTCGCTTTTTTTCGCGCTAATAGTTAGTCATAGGTTGACGATATTTATTTCACTTTAGTGGAGCAGAGATTGCTTTGCTGCATGTTATTTTTCCGAGTCAAACGTTTTTAATCTGATTAGTGTTATTATCGTGTTTCTTGAAATCTCTTCTCATAATAAAGGGTATTAAAGTGGAAACAGCCGCAATTTTTGTTGATGTACAAAACATCTATTACACCACTAAACATACATTCTCACGTTCTTTTAATTATCGTCACTTTTGGCAATCAATAGCCAATGATTATGAGATCGTCGATGCGTTTGCTTATGCGATTGACCGTGGCGATGTGCAGCAACAAAAATTTCAAAGTGCACTGCGTCATATCGGTTTTGAAGTAAAGCTTAAACCCTTTATACAGCGGGCTGACGGCTCTGCAAAAGGTGATTGGGATGTTGGCATTACAATCGATGTCTTGGACTTGGCACCGCAGGTTGACACTATTATTTTGTTGTCGGGTGATGGTGACTTCGATCGTTTGCTCACAAAAACACGCCAAGAGCATCACTGTAAAACAATCGTATATGGGGTGCGCAAATTAACGGCTAATTCGTTAATAAGTGCGAGCTCTGAATTTGTTGAGGTAGACACTCAATGGTTATTATAAATTAAGTTACATGTAACTGGGTCTATTTAATAAATGAGGTGAGTGTTCATTATAAAACACCCATTTCAAGAGCAGTTCACCAGATATGATGATAGCGACAGGTTGATGGCTGATAAATACACATCGCTATTGTGGAAAATCAATGAGCTAAGCTGATAAATTAGTCTTTATAAAGACGTTTAATTTTACTTTCAAGACTCGTATTTTCAAGTTCCAATTCAACCGGGCGTTCAAGAATTATATCGCCATGAACATTCGAATCTGCACTGATGTAAAGTACGGGGTAGTTTTTGTTATAGTTGTTAGAGCTCTTGTGAAAATGAATATCGCCTTTCACTAGGCTTCCAGCTTTTAGTTTTATATTTCCATTGACGCTTACGATATCTTTTTCAACAACAACGCTATTTAACAGAATATTACCGTTTACAGTGGCTAATCCACCGCCTATTTGTCCTTGTTCTTGAATGACTATTTGACCGTTAACAGTGCTTACACCCTCCTTCGCAACGAAGCGCTCGCCAATTTTAATTTGACCATTAACAGCATCCACTGAATCGACACTAACGTTATTACCTATTGAGATACGCCCGTTTGTGTTGGAAACATGTTTTGCAGTTACATTGTCTTTTATAACGACACTTCCATTCACTGAGCCAACGTCTTCTACTGTTCTTCCTTCAGCGACTTTAACGCTTTTATTGGTCGACGTTACATCAGACGAATAACTATCCTTATCCCCATCTTTGTTTTTTGCATTAACGTGAATAATGCAGCCTCCGAGTGACAGGCTGATAAGGGTTATTCCTATGAATGAGTATATAGGGCGGCGAATTTGGTTAATCATGACTAACTCCGTAATTGATGTAGAACTGTGCGTTTGGTTTTATTCATCACAAAACCATTTATTTTCTGTTTCTTTGCATTCAACGTGCCAATGCGTAACTCATTGTTTCAAATGAATTAATTTATTTTCATTTGAATGAATAGTCTGTCGGAATGAGCTTTTTTGCTAAACATTAGTCAATCAAACCAATCTACTACAAGAAAGTAAAATTGCGATAAACCTATTTGACTTAGACGCTTTATCAACACTAGTATAGCTATGTATAAAATTTCGGTGTACCTATGAACATTATCCTGTTTGCGATACCTATCTTTTTTCTGTTAATTGCAGTTGAACTCATTGCGGAAAAAGTAAAGAAAACGGATTATTATCGTCTCAATGACGCAATTACTAGTCTTAGTATAGGTGGCTTGAGCCGTATCATGGGGGTAATGAAAAACCTTGCTCCTTTTACCATTTATATCTTACTTTACGAGCATTTTGCGTTATTCGAACTTGATAGAATCGCTTGGGTTTGGCTTGGTGTATTCGTTGCATATGATTTTTTATATTATTGGAACCACCGATTTGGTCACGAGATGAGTTTTTTTTGGGCTGCGCATGTCGTTCATCATTCTAGTGAGGAATACAATCTAACCACAGCGTTGAGACAATCATCCGGTAGTTTTTTTAATTTCATCTTTTTTCTACCCTTGGCATTTCTCGGTGTAGACCCTGTTTTATTTGTTACTGTTGCCTCTGCAAACTTGGTTTATCAATTTTGGGTTCATACTCGCCATGTTGGTAAGTTAGGATTCATTGAGTGGTTTATGGTGACGCCTTCAAATCATCGAGTTCACCACGCACAAAACCAGATATACCTTGACCGCAACTATGGCGGTGTATTCATTGTCTGGGACCGTTTATTTGGTTCATACCAAGGTGAACTGGATGATGAAAAGCCGATATATGGTGTACGTAAGGCATTAAAGAGCTGGAATCCTTTGTACGCAAATATTCAAGTTTATAAACAACTTATGCAAGACAGTGTTTACACCAATAAATGGTCTGATAAGTTCAAGGTTTGGTTCGGTCGAACAGGGTGGCGTCCAAACGACGTTAGCCATAAATTCCCATTAGCGCGCGTAGATCTGTATCAGTTTTCAGCATATCAAACCGAAATTTCGCTCATAACCAAAATCTATTCTGTGCTGCAATACATAATTATTTCATTACTTGCTCTTTTCTTACTGGTCAATGCAAGTGAGTTGGATGCGAGTTATCAGCTTTGTGTAGCCTTTTTTGTGATTGCTTCGAGTATTAATTTGGCCTGGATAATGGAGAATAAACTAATCGCAATTTGGCTTGAATCGCTAAAGTTGTTAGTTGCAGGCACATTGTTATTTAATGTAGATTTGGGTGCATATACGAGTGCTGCATTCGTAACGATTTTAGTCTCAGGAATACTCTTATTCCGATTATATTTTCAGCATAAAACACAGTTTTTAGATAACAGTGAATTGAACACACACAAAAATTGAACGAGGACCTTGTTTTTAGGTCTTAGAAAACTTGGCATTCTAGGATGAAGCTCATGCAATTTATGTTTAAAATACTGCGTTTTCCTTTTGTTGTTGTGGGCAAAGTCCTAGTAATGCTATTTGGAAAAATCGACTGGTCGATGCCCCGATGGTTGGTTTACTTAGATAATTTGCGACAGCAAAGTCCAACCAAATTGGTTTTCCTTATTGTATTCATTATTGGCGTATGTGCAGGTAATTACAAAGCTTACGATTATTACCAAAGTTTGCCTGAGCCTATATTAGTTGATGCTGTCATTACGATACCAGCGGTGTCAGATGGGCTCCACTCAATAGATGAGCACAGCGACGACGTTAATAGTGATATTCGTCAAAATATACTTCGTATAGAATTTGCTTACACATCCGATGGATATTCGCCTGAAGTACCTTCTGAAATGCAGTCCGAACTGCTAAGAAGTATGCCAATTTTACCACCCATTATAGTCACTAAATTCCCTTCGGTGGCTCCTATCAATTTAGTTGGTGCTGGAGTAGAGACTGGTATCAAGCTTAGTCCAAGTAAAGCTGGGCAATGGCGATGGGAAAACGACAGAACACTGATTTTTATGCCCGAAACTCCTTGGCCTCCAGGGCAGCAATATGAAGTTAGTTTCGCACCAGAAGTATTTGATACGGACGCCAAATTTACCGATGATCAATTCGGTTTCATTACGCAGCCACTGCAGGGCAAAATTGAGACGAGTGAATTTGAATTAAGTGTTGAAGATAAGCTTAAGCAAGTTTACGTCGAGATACTATTTAATTACCCAGTTGACAAACAAAGTGTTGAGCAAGCCTTATCAATGGCATATCAGGTTAAGGGTAATAAATTAGGTAAAGCACAATTATACAAGCTGAGTTTAAGCGATAACCTGCGTTATGTAACCGCAACACTTGATATTGATACATTGCCTGATCAGCCTCGTATTGTGGAGATTAAGTTTGACCAAGGTATTAAAAGTATTTACGGCGGTGAAGCAACATCGTCAGCTTATACAAGCAAAGTCATGGTTCCTGACCTATATAGCTATTTAAAAGTAGAGAAGTCAGATGTAGACATTCTGCGCAACCTAGATAATGAGCCTGAACAATTCGTGTTACTTGGTTTTACTGACGTAATTTCGCGAGAGGAATTACTCAATAAATTGACACTTTACCTTTTACCAAATCAATCAGACAGAAACGGTAAGAGCTATTGGCAAGGGCCACGAGAAGTAACTAGCCAAGTATTGGGGAGTGCTCAAAAGGTCGATTATGTATTAATGCCCAGCGCGTTTGATAATGCTAAAAATTATCAACTTAAAGTAGATGTGCAAGGAGGGCGTCAGCTATATTTGAAACTGGAGCCAGGGTTAACTTCGGTTAATGGTTTTATTAAGCGTACTTATTTTGATCGTATTTTAGTTGCGCCAGAATATCCTCAAGAAATTATTATTGCGGGTGAGGGCTCGGTATTAACCCACAGCAAAGACCAACGACTCGCGTTTTCAACTCGGGGCATCAGCGACGTGCAAGTGAGCATAGGCAAAGTAATTGACGATGAGCTTTATCATTTAGTCTCACAAACACAGGGTGATATTAGCAATCCTAGCTTTAACAATTGGAGCTTTGACGAAACAAACCTAGCTCAATTTAATACTCAACTTATCAGTATGAACGCAGATCGTGGCGACTTAACAACGGCAAACTATGCTTCCGTTGATTTGAACGCTTTGGTTGCGAACTCAAAAGGTGGGCTCGGTCTCTTTTTCGTTGAAATTAAAGCGTGGGATAAAAATCGGGAACGCGAAATTTACGGGGTCAGCGACAAACTACTTGTGCTGGTAACTGACCTTGGCGTTATTGTTAAAACTAGCCAAGATGAAAGCCAAGATATATTTGTACAATCAATCAAGTCAGGTGCCCCAGTTGCAGGTGCACGTGTTGAATTGATTGCTAAAAACGGGACCAAGCTATTTAGTAAAAAAACCGATAGTGCTGGGCATGTTGCCTTTCCCGCGGCTAGTGGTTATAAACGAGAACAGCAGCCAGTCGTTTATGTCGTAAAACAAAAAGGCGATGTGTCATTCATTCCTTTTAACCGCTACACACGACAAGTCAATTACTCACGTTTTGATGTGGGAGGCCAATACAGTTCCCTCTCTGACAACGAGCGCGTGAATGCTTATTTGTTTACTGATCGAGGCATTTATCGTCCAGGAGAAACGGTTAATATCGGTATGATTGTTAAGGGCAAAAACTTGCAAAATTTAGGTGGTGTTCCACTTGAACTAGTGGTCCGAGATGCTCAGTACAATGAAGTTTATGTGGAAAAAGTGAAGCTTGCAAAATTTGGATTCATGGATATCGCGTTTGCTACCGAAAAACGTTTTAAAACAGGGCGCTACAATGCAAGTTTGCATTTAGTGAGAGAGCGAGAAAACTCTGCTGGCGCAAGAGACCGTCAAGTAGGCTCGGTAAACTTTGATATTGAGGAGTTTCAAGCAGACACAATGACCATTGCCAGCCAAGTAAAAGGCTTGCCAAACAGGGGATGGACAACATCACCAAAACTGACTAATGAAATTACGTTAAGCAATCTTTTCGGAGTGCCTGCACAAGCGCGCAAAGTGACTTCTGAGCTGGTCTTGATGCCAGTTAAATTTGCATTCGAAGAATATAAAAACGTGACATTCTACGCGCCCCAACTGAAAGATGACAGTACTGACGGTCTATCTCGATTTGACGAAAGCTTAGAGGATCGACAAACCAACGCAGATGGACGAGCGGTTGTTCCTGTTGATTTGAGTCGATTCAGCAAAGGGACTTATAACGTAACATTGGAAAGCAAAGGATTTGAAGCCTCGGGTGGTCGCTCGGTTGGCACCTCGACACGCTTTTTATATTCACCATCGTCTTACCTTATTGGCTATAAAGCGAATGGCAAGCTGAGTTTTGTGAATTTGGACAGCTCAAGAAGTATAGAGTTAATTGCCATCAATAATGAATTGTTGCCAGTGGGGATGGATAAACTAATCAAGCGTATTAGCAAAGTACAGAGCATTTCAACGCTTGTGAAGCAGTACAATGGTCGCTATGAGTACGAAAGCATTCAAAAGAATAAGGTGGTTAAGGAAGTTGACTATGCATTGCCTGAGGGCTTTGAGGAGCTTGTGCTAGATACGGCCGAAGCAGGTACTTTTGTTATCGATATGTTGAGCGTGGATGGTGAAGTTCTTTTTAGTGTTGAATATACAGTGGTCGGGGCGACCAACGATAGTGGTCAGCTCGATAAAAACGCGGAGCTAAAAGTGACGCTTGATAAAGCTGATTATCAAGACGGTGACAGTATTGAGTTGAGTATTCAAGCACCCTATGCAGGCAGCGGATTAATAAGTATAGAGAGTAATAAACTACATACATTTAAGTGGTTTACGAGCGATACCAAGAGTAGTATCCAACGTATTACTATTCCACAAGGTATAGAGGGTAATGCTTATGTCAATATTGCGTTTGTTCGCGATATTGCTTCAAAAGAAATATTTACCAGCCCATTAAGTTATGCGGTAGTACCATTTTCTATTGATCGCTCAAAACGCGTGTTAAACCTAAGCCTTAACATTGACGATATTGTGCTGCCGGGTCAGCCAATGGCGATTAATCTCGATGTATCCGAAGATGCTAAAGTCGCTGTGTTCGCCGTCGATTTAGGCATTTTACAAGTTGCTAATTACCTTACTCCAGACCCGCTGGCGCACTTCTTAAAGAAACGTGCTTTAAGTGTGCGCACCATGCAAATATTAGATTTAATTTTGCCTGATTTTGCGCTAAGCCAAATGCTCTCCGCCGCCGGGGGGGATATGGAAGCCTTCATGATGAGTGATGAAGTGATGGTTTCCGGTAGTCGAATGCAACGCTCACAAAACCCATTTGAACGAAAAGTGCAAGACCCTGCCGTGTTTTGGTCGGGTGTGGTGACAGCAAACAAAGGTCTCAATACCTACACTTTCGATGTGCCAAATGATTTTGCGGGTGGCTTGAGAGTCATGGCGGTTGCTGTAGGTGAAAAAACCATGGGCCGCGCGCAACAAGATACAATTGTCAGGGGGCCTTTTGTATTAACACCGAACGTACTCAATCATGCTGCGCCTGGCGATGAGTTTGATATTACGCTGAGTGTTGCCAATGTTGTCAAGAGCTCTGAGGACAAGGCGGAGGTAAATATACAGGTAAGTACTAGCCAACATATTAGTATTGTTGGTAGTAATGAAGCGCAAATGCAGCTGAGTGAAAACCAAGAAGAGTCTGTCCGCTTTAGAGTTAAAGCTAACGATTTACTCGGTGGTGCTAAAATAAATTTTGATGTGAAAACAATTGATGCATCAGGTAAAGTTTGGCAGTCGACAAGAACTGCAACGTTAAGCGTTCGTCCAGCCATGCCATTTTCAGTGAATATGACAACGGGTGCAGCGGTTAACGGTAAAATATCCATTGATACACCGCTCAAATTGCTCGCTCCACAATCAAGCCAGTTGTTAAAAGCCTCGGCTAGTCCGCTAGTTATAGCTGACGGTTTGAGTGACTATTTAGACCAATACCCGCATGGTTGTACCGAGCAAATAGTCAGCCAGGTATTCCCATTAGTGGGCTTGTCTAACTTATCTAAATACGCGCCTAACAATGAGACGGTAGCGACGCATTTTATGGAAGTTATTAGTAAGCTGCGTCAACGCCAAAGCTATGCTGGTGGTTTTTCATATTGGCCGAGTTCACAAGATAACGATATTGACGTAACCTTATATGTGATGCACTTTTTAATTGAGGCAAAAGCACTGGGATATGCAGTACCTCAGGACATGCTTGATAGTGGCATTCGTTATTTGGGCGATGTAGCTGCTGCGTATATTCGATCGAGTACCCGCAATCGGTCAGCTGATTCGAGTATGCTGAGCTTAAGAAAACGTGCACAAGGAATTTATTTACTGACTCGCAGCGGCGTGGTGACATCTAATTTACTGATTGATTTACTTAGCACGCTGAATAAGCAACATAAAGCTGCTTGGCGTAAAGATATATTGAGTGCTTATGTTGCAGCTAGTTATGCGTTAATGCAGCAGGACCAAGAGGCAAGGCAACTCATTAACGAGTATGATTTAAATGATCAGGACTTGTTAGTGGAACAGGCCTTTGCCGGTTTAGCTCCGCGCTTAAACTTAGATGCCCAATATTTATTCCTTGTGGCTAAACATTTCCCAGAGCAACTTACAGCGATTTCTGGCCAAGCCATACTTAACATTACACAAGCTATCTACAAAGGCGAATACAATACAATTTCGGCGGCTTACAGTATGTTGGCTTTAGGCGCCTATCATGGTGCTTATAACAAAGCGGATGCTAATTCTGCCAATGATGAACTAGAAAAAATCGACAAACAAATTACTTTTATTGCATCAACCCTGCAAGAACAAACAGCTCTTAATGTTGATTATCAACCTTTTGCGACCGCTAGTTATCCTATTGGTACCGAGCGCATAGAAGCGAATATTGCACGTGAGGCGTTGGCTAAGGTTGGTGGGCTTTATTATGTGAATGTGCAGGCGGGTTACCCGTTGGCATTGCCTAGTGAAGCCAAAACTAATGGCATCGAGGTGCAACGAACATTCATTAATAAAAACGCTGAAATTGCGGAAAATATCAAACCAGGCGATGAAATAACAGTTAGGTTACGCGTACGCTCCACACAGTTTGAAAATATTGAAAATGTGGCTGTTGTTGATTTACTGCCGGGCGGTTTCGAGGTCATACGTGAATCGGTTAATCGCAGTTCGGGTGCGGGGTCGTCCAATTACATCGATATTCGAGAGGACCGTATTGTATTTTATGCCAATATTACTAACCGAGTTAGTGAAATTACATATAAAGTGAAAGTCACCGCCGCTGGCAAATTCAATGTCCCCTCAAGCTTTGCTGAAGCGATGTATGATCGGTCATTAACCGGATACTCAGCAGCCTCAACAGTAGAAGTTACGGCGATAGAATGATGTTTGCTGTTTTGCGTACTTCAACCCAGCGCTTCTATCAGCGTTTAGCTTGGCGCTTTAA
>Ga0307488_10001103_pt1 | contig 22597 bp, 28 predicted proteins | sample SB02metaG_FD_202248 | JGI IMG/M metagenome (GOLD analysis project Ga0307488, IMG submission 202248) | Sea-ice brine microbial communities from Beaufort Sea near Barrow, Alaska, United States - SB 0.2 | ecosystem: Environmental > Aquatic > Marine > Coastal | place: USA: Alaska | collected... | reverse complement strand
CCCACAGAAGGCTTCTCTCATCGCTGTTCTGAAACTCATTGCTTTGCCGTTATCAAGCAAAGCATCACCCAAGGCATTCGCTGTGAATTTTCCTATACCAGCTAAGGCACGACATAAAAGTCCATCTAAAAGCTCTAATATTTTTCTTACTATGGCTACAAGGGCTTCAATTATTATTGTAATCAAGGCAAGAACAATGGCGAGAATCAAATTAAATTTTAATGTAGCCCAAATATTGCTCAGTTTGAAGCTTGTTAATCTTGGTAAAGTTAAGCCGACTTGAGGATCACACACTTGGACTGTAAAAGATTTTAAGAACTCTGCGACAGGTGGATGCATCAAAGGCGGTGTCATACAGGCAAACTGGAATAAGACTCTCTTGAGTATTTGGGCACCGGGAAAATCTTTTACTTTGTCTAAAAGTATATCGTAATCCAAGGTATTTAAAATAGCAGTTGTATATGCTTTGATAAAAGTTCCAACAACATTATTTAATGCTGTCCCAACAGATGATTGCTGAAAGTCTCCTGTGAAATCAGGATGTTCAACATCAACTTTAGGCTTGCCTCCATATTCATTAATTAATAATTCTTTGGTCTCATCATTGAGAGAATTCCAATCTTGTAAATCTGTGCCTGTATCTTCTTCGATATCTCTCTCTCTTGCTTCTTCTGAGTACTCTGGAAAAGTAAGAGGTGTGTTTCCAATTGCCGTATTAACAGTATTTTCAGCGAATCCACCACCAGATTCCCATGGTTTAACAAGTGTTCCTAGCGATTTTTGAACCTCAGCGTAAACCTTGGCTTGTTCTTCCGGTGGTAATCCCTCAACAAATAGTCCAAATTTTTCAATTGATAGATTTTTCAATTGAGATTCAATAAATTTGGCTACAAATTGCTCGAAACTTACTCCACCTAAAAGACACTCTAAAACACTACCGAGTAAAGATTTGAAACCACAAATACCAAAGAACGAAAACATGTCTTCCATGTCAAATTTGCCGTTACCATTCCCAAGATTGTTAGAGGCACCTCTCTTGAATTCCAAAATTTCTTTGATAAAACTGTCTTCATAGCCAAATTGTTCTTTTGCTAATTCTGCTGCCTGTATTAATAGAGGATGGCCGCTGTCACCAGTGAAGAAAGATCCGGGTTCTCCATCAAGGAAGCCTGTTCCTTTAAGAGTTGATACCTTGGCACTAGCATTATCTTTCGCTTTCTTCTCAAGATAATCTAATACCTCGCCATAATCCTTTTCCATATAAAAGGCTATTTCGCGAGAATAATCTTCTAGGGTTATGTCCTCATAAGGCTTGTTTTCTAGTTTTTTGGTTATTAGGTCAGCGACTTGAAAATCATTTCTTTCTTGACCATCATCTCCCATATAAGGGGCCCCCTCTTCTTGTGGGGAATTTATTTCTAATAATAATCCTAAGACGCCTGTTCTAGTTTTTGCTGATTCTAATGTCTTATCCACTTCTTTTTGATAAAATCTGTTTTGCATGTCCGCGTCTAGCTTGGACGCTGATCCAAACATTTTTCCAAACGATTCATTTGTTGGGTTCAGTTCAAACCGCTCATCAGGCTTAAAGCATGCTCTCTGATTGAAGACATAAGCCAATAGTTTTGGTAATGAAATAAATTTTTCTAACAAGTAGTTTCTGATCTGACCGGAGCCTAGGGCATCAATACCAACATCTTCGAATAGGCACTCTAGTGCCATTCGCTCGTCTGACCCAGCAATGCCATCTTTATCTTTGGCTTTCTGTATAACAACTTCTGGGTATGCATATTTTGGTATTAACACATGCCATTCTGGTGTCTCATTCGCTGTAATTTCAGATTCCATTTCTCCTATTTTTGACATAAAGGCGGAAATAAATCTATGATTATTTAAATATTTTATTAGCTTTCGTGTTTTACCACCTTTAAGCTTTTTAAATCGACACTCTTTGGAATCGACCATAATCTTTTTGATTTGATATGGTTTGTTTGCATCTGGGTCTACTTTAAATTTTATATTTTGTGCCAGTTTCTTATTGAGGCCACCAAAAACAAAATTATCTAAACGAAAATTATTGGCTTTCAAGGCATCTTTCAATAATCTAAAGAATACAGCCTCTCCGGTATTGAAATCTAATGAACCGTCAGCGGGGAAAGTCCTAAGATGAGTTCTAACTCTATCAAAGTTGTATTCTTTTAAGGGCTGGTCTTTGTAATACATCGCTGTATTATCAATATATCTAGAAACAGCATATTGTTGCTGATAAAGATAAAAAGCACCTCTCAAAATTCTCAATTGTCTTCTTAATTTTTTTCCCTTGATTGTAAAATCTTCTCCGCCATCTGCTTCATCATCTTCGTCATTTGCGGTTGAGCTAGCAGGTACCCTATCTAAAGCAAATGCTGGAATCGATACAAGAAACTGTATAATGTTTCCACCATTTTCACTAGCAGGAAAATAATGATCTTCAATTATGGCATAGTTTTCAAGACCATATGGATTGAACGAGCCGACATCGATTGCAGCGTTCTGTAGGAGTTGGTCTCTTTCAGCCAACAATTCATCATATTTCTCTAAAGTTACTTGAAGTATCGGGGATAATTCTTCTCCTTCATCCAGATTAAGTCGATATTCAAAGTGACTACTAACTTCTAAAGGATCATAGCCGAAATCTTGTGCCGTTTCTTCTACTTGTATTCCTATAAACTCAACCGAGTCACCATCTTCTATATCATTTATAATTGATTCTTTTAAATATTTAAGGTCATGAATTATAACCTCTATTCTTTCTTTATCTTTTTCTCTAAGTTTGCCGGTAGTATTGGGGGCACATCCATAATTATTACATATATGTCTATAACTTATCTCTTTATCAAGGTCGATAAGCATATTGTAAATGGCTGTTCTTATAATTTTACTTTGAACAGCAGGGCTCTTATAATCCCTATCTTCTTGGACATGATTAGTGAATGTTATTGCAAAGCTTTTTAATCTTTTTTCGTTCTCCTCCAATCTTAGGTCATCTATTATTTTAGTTACATTAAATTTATATAAACAATTCTTTTTATCTAAATATGTTTCATCAGTTGTATACCAAGTTGGCTCAACATATGATGGGTCTTTAACACAAGTAGGACAAAACTTTGGTAAATCAAGGTCTTCTTTGGTGAGAATGTCGCATTTATAAGTCTGAAAGTCAGAAAACTCTTTTTTATCTGCCATGGTGGTTCCTATGTTGTGAAAACATGTCTGCTATTAATATAGTATGGACTATTTTTAGTCAAATACTCAGCTTGAAATTTGCCCTGATTATATGTTGAGCTAAAATTATCTTTTAAATTGTTAAAAGATTTAATATATGTAGGTATCATTTTAGCACCTAGAATGCTAGCATTGGTCGTTGGACCAAAGCCGCCACCATAATCATGAAAATGAAGCGCAGCGGCTCCTGCAAGTTCTCCAATTCCATTATGGTTCGCTAATACCAACGAAGAGAGAGAATTTAATTGTTCCATAATATCTTTGATACACTCAATTAAATTATCACCTTTGGGGATTGGTTGTAATGTCTCAACTCTTTCTTGGAGAAAATCTGGTATTAGTTTGTCTATCTTTTTGAAAAAAGGAAGTTTAGTAACTGTGTGTCCTTCGACATAATTGCCGGCAATTAAAGAAATTGTACCCGGACCATCTATCTTTCCTCCGGCAGAATTAAGTTCTCCCTCATTTGGCGCATTGTTTCCAAGACCTTTGCCTGTTACAATTTTAACATTATTGCGACCGATTATTCTAACACAATCTGCCTTAACACCAATAGCCGAGCGAGCTTTACTTCTTTTTGTTGGAGCGTATTTTGTATCACATAGTCCAAAGTATTCATCTATGTCTGCTTTTTGTGAGATATAAATTCTAGCTGCGTCAGTAAAGAAGTTAGGGTTTACCATCACATCTTTAGCAGGTGGTGAGCCAAACTTTTTACCAAAAGGCTTGTGAGAAGATCCACGACCAACTACAATATCTATAGAACTAGCACCTGTTGCTGTTGCACCCATATATCCACTATTAAGTGAGCCATCTCTATCTCTACCTAGGACAATCCAAGAATTTCCTTTATGTATAATGTCTTCGCATGCCGCTGGGTTGAGTTCCGGAATAGGCTCAATGATCTCATCGCCATTAAGACCAAGAGGACGAGCATTTTTTCTAATTGCTTCGTCTAATCTCTTTTCATCTTTGGTGAGTTTGTCTTTTTCTTGTACTGGGCGATTGCCTCTATTTACTTTTATCAGTCCCACTTGTTTCCTCCGCTATTAAGTCAAATAATTCATCTTTGTCTAAAGCCCCAAGTCCTTGATTTGATTCTTTTTTCGACATAATCCCAATGACTTTAACTAGCTGTTCGTTGGATCTTTGAAGAGTTTCGACATATTTGGCCATAATGATACCAACTTCGCGATGTCTTGCTTCATCAACAGCAACATATTTAATAGCATCATCAAGCAGCTCTTTGGTTATTTTTCTATCATCCTCAATGTTCTTGAGGGCTTTTTTTATTTCATTGTCAGTTTTTGACATTTTTATTCCTGTTCGCTTTCTGGTGGAAATGCAGAATTATCTGGTGGACGACTTATTGAAGAATTTATACCGGCAGCAGCAAGTCGTTGTTTATATCGTGCTTCTGTGCTTGATTTGGCCCATCCATAATTCCATCCAAATACTAATAAAGGGTCAAGTCCTTTTTTATCTTTTTCAACACGAAAATGCAAATGAGTTCCGGAACTATTACCTGTATTTCCCATAGTACCAATAACTTGCCCTTTGAAAACATCTTGTCCGGCGGTGACCAATATGGAGTTTAAATGAACATATTTGGTCCTCCAACCACCCGGATGATCAATCCACACTAATTTGCCGGCTGTGGACGATCTAGGATTAACAGTATAAACTTTTCCAGCATTAACAGCAAAAATAGGGCTCCCTAGGCCACCGGGATATTGTGGGAGATTTCCACCTGCTATGTCTATGCCGCCATGATCACTTGTGCCTTCTCCACCAGAAGTTTTAGGGGGCCTACGAGGCCCAAAAGCAGAAGTTATAACTGCTTCTGGTATGGTTGGTAGGGCGCCGTTCCATTGGGGAGGAATATTTAAATAGGTTGATTGATATTGAGCCATGAGTGTAGGATCTTGAACGCCACCAAACATGCCGCCGACCATCGAACCGGCCATCGCAAAACCTTGTGCTATCATAGACATAAAAGCACCTCCCAAAGAGGATGCTTTAAAAAATAATGTTCTCTGATTGAAGCCCAATTCGCGGCCATCAGAATAAAAACATGTAATTTCAGATCCAGCAGGGATTGAATTCAAATCCTCAATTGGAACATCGGAAATGGCCCATTCATGCATGCCAATAGCAAAATTTCTTTCGTCTTGGTTCGAAGTCTGAAATGGATCTGGGAGAATTGAGCCGTCTATGTTAGTTGGTCTCACTTTGACAGCCAGATGCTTTTGTTCAGATGGAATTCCATTCTTGATGACCTGTCTTATAATTACTCTCGCTGAGTTGGGGTATTGCATACTTCCATTAGCTTGACCTGTGGATATATCTGATAAACTTATTGCTTGAAACTCAGTTTCGTCTTTGCCAAGTAAATAATCATAATGAGCATCTACAATGTTAGAGAACAAATAATTAAACTTGTCATCAACATTAGAATTAAAGTTCCCAAATAAGGAACCATTAAGATAATTTTTCTTGTAACGAGCCATCGACACTCTCCTGAACTAATTAGGTATTAGTCAAATTTTACCATCATCCCAATCAAACTTGAAGTCCCTATATTTGACTCTCATTTTGTTAAGTTGAGTTACAATTTGTTTTGTATTTAATCCGGTGAGTTCTCGTAAATAGAGATACACAGCTTTTTTATTGAAAATTTCAATATCCTCCGATGAAGACAAGACGATCCTTATGGCCTCATAGACCTTTCGCTCGTTGTCTCTCATATCGTCAGTTCCCCACGAGTCAATCTCTTCCCAAAGTTTTTGCCAGAAATCATCCTTCTCTCTCTTTGTAAGATAATTGGCTTCAGGTTGAACTTCTTGGTCATAAACCTCTTTAGCAACAAGGTCATATTCTATCTCGCGTTGACAGCGTTTGGTTTGTTTTTTGACTTTGTGAATAAACCAATTCTTGGTTACAACACTGAAATATGAAAAAGCCTTCGAACCCTTCGCAGGATCAAATTTATCTAAAATGGTTATGAGCCAAGCCTTGCACTCTGATCTCAAATCATCGATGTTGGCCAATGAAGTAAAGTGATAAGAATAAACAATCTTGTCTACCATCTCATTAAATGTTGGCTGTATAAATTCTACATAAAGTTCTGATTTTCTTTCATTACAGGCAGAAGAGCAATATTCAACTATCGCTGCTTCGTGTACCTCCGTAAAATACATCCTTTTCTGTGTTGAGCGTTTCCGCCCTCGTCTCTTCATCATAAGATTCTTCGTCCTCTTGTATGGCCATGGGCTCTGTCATTAAGTAAATATCGCTATAGTCCTCCAGAACATCTAGCAATGAGTTTGTATGCTGTATCAAAAATTTGATTGTCTCATCTCCATGAAACATTTCCATGGAATAGATCTTTCTCAAATGGTTACGATATGTCTCCAAAAGATCCACTAAATCGGTAAGATTTTGGGATACAAACAATATCTTAACTAGTAGTCGCCTAATATACCAAGCACCACAAAAGTTGCCTATAAAGGATAAAATTAGAGCAATAATGACCCAATTAAGTAAAGTCATAGTTATTAGCCTCTCGTTTCATTTTTTTTAGAGTGTCTCGGTTCTCTTCGATAGCAGCAGCAACCCTATCTTTGGCTGTTGAGGTATCTTCTCGAACTTCGACTTTCTGTATTAGTTGTGGAATACGAGTGAGAGATCCGCCAACGGAGCACTCAAGACATTCGTTTTGTGTCTCGGACATTCCGTGGCGGATCTCAAATTCGCCTTCACATGCACTACAACTGTAGTAATAACGAGGCATTATTGTTGGCTCGTCTCGATTGTCTCGCCTTCTGATGATGGTGCTCGAACAACAGGTGGGTTCATAACCACGAGTTCTCCAGAGTCATCGATCTGGATTTCAAATCCTTGAAGAGTTGGAACGATATCCGATTGCTCTAAAAGTGATTTCTGAAGTGCCATCATTATTGCGCCGATGGCTTGCGTTGATAAAGTGTGATTCATTTTTTACTTCCTATTGGGTTTAATTCGTCACATGTATAGAACGTGACCATCTTTTTTTTCAAATCGTAGACTTTATGAAGGACAATTCCGTTTACCGTTATTAATCCTAAATACACACCCATTGACTGGGTTGTAATAAACGTTATTTGAACTAACTGCCCTTTTTGGTACATAGTTCATTTTCTAATTCTGCCAATCGGTTTCTTAGTTTTTTATTTTTTTTAACTGTGAATTTGAATTCAGTCATACTACCATCTAAAACTTTTTTTATAATAATCTACTAATTTTTTAATTTCTTCATCAAAAACTTTCTTGGGCGACCAACCTAATTCTCTCAATTTATCATCATTGAGGGCATACCTAACATCTTGGCCTTCTCTTTTATATCCCAAGTCAACATGGTTAAGGTAATTACGATCATCTTCAAAAAAACATTCGATTACTTTTTTGATTGTTTCTTTATTCTTTTGTTCAAAACCACCAGCAACATTATAAATTTCATTATAAGTTCCGGATTCAATAATCGATATCACTGCTTCTGCTGTGTCATCTGAATGTAACCAGTTTCTTACGGGTTCGCCCTCATCATGAAGTCGTATTTTCTTTCCTCTTTGGAGGAGCTTTACGGCAACAGGTATCAATTTTTCAGGATATTGCCCTTCTCCATAGTTGTTGGTGGGCCGAAGTATAAGATATTTCATATTATAAGTCCGAGCCCAAGCAAGAATAAACATATCTGCTGCTGCCTTCGAAGCAGAATAAGGATTGGATGGCTTGAGAATATCTGTCTCAATATGTTCCCCATCCACAATGTCTCCATAGACTTCGTCAGTACTAAAATGAAAGAAAATAGGCTGATTATCGACATTTCTTGGCTTTTTTCTGATAAGGTCCAAAAGGTTCTTGACTCCGACTACATTTGAATGAATAAAATCATTAGATTCAATAATACTGTTCCCAACATGAGATTCAGCCGCAATGTTGATAACATAGTCACAATCTGGTAAATAAGATATATTTGCAATGTCTTCTTCTAGAAAATCAAAGTTTTCGTATTCACAGAATTCATAGTAAGATTCCATGTTTGCAGCATATGTTACCTTATCGATTCCATATACTCTCCATCCTTTACGCAAACATTTGCGAGTAACATATGAACCTATAAGTCCCAAACAGCCTGTTATTACCACTAATTTCACTTTAAATCTCCAACAAAATCACTACATACACCAGCAATATCCATTTTAGAATAATATTCCGTCTCTTCTTTTGTGTGACAAACAATTACGCTATTCTTAGTGACATCCTTATTGGGAAAAGTCCAAATATATCCTCTACTAGTTATTGTAAAATCGTCGGATTGGTGCCAAAAACAATGTATTTTATGATCCAACATATATTGTAGTGCATCTAAATTTTTAGCATGGCACCATAATAGATCGTTTTTTAAAAATTCTAAGGTAACTTCGTATTGTGGTATATCGTGTCCCAAGTATAGCTTATTGTCTAAAAGCCACACATCTACTTCTATATTATAACATGTTTTGAGCAACTTGTCAAGAAAATAAGGATTATTTTCTTCTTTTTTTACAGAACCTTGTGTGTTACCTCTGTGTGATATCAGAAACACTAAAAGCCTCCATAGTATGAATAACCGGCGATGGCGCCCCACAAGTGGTTTTCGCTCATTTCAGAAATTAATTGTTTAGATCCTTTGTTCCAATTACCCTCAAGAGTTACCCATTTTATATTTTGTGGACTCAAGAATAAGCAGTTCTGCTTTAAGTATGGATATATATCCAGCCCGTGCCTACAACTTATAGACTCCATGTTATCATATAAATTATATAAACCGCTTTTGCTATAATCCCATTGTTTTTCAGTCCACATATCGAGTAACTTCTTTGTTGATCCAGCCATAAACAAATCACCAATCATTCTTTTAATAAAAGACGTTTGTTCAGATAAAATTAAATCATTATCCTTCAGTAAAGAAAGTAAATCATCGATTTCAAGTATTAAATCACAATATCTCAGTTTTATTGCTTTTTCTATTCCAAGATCATTCAAAATTTTAAAAGATTCGATACAGAATTTAGGATGACCTCTTCCTATCTCATCATTGTCTATTTCTTTCTCCCAATAAATTTTATCAACTATTTTTGTAATATTCGGTGGCGGCTCCATACCGTGGCCAGATAATATAATAAAAAAATCTGACCGATTTTTAAAAAAGTTAATAACATACTCTAGCATGTCAAACCTGAACATCTCGTGTTGTCTCACATGCAAATGTGATAAAACTAATCCTATTTTATTTTTCATAATTAAAATTCTCAAAATCTTGTTTATAAACTCTTCTAACTACTTCTTTCATTTCATCTGTATAAAATAAAGGTTCTTTTTTAATCGAGGCCTTAAGTTTTGGCAATTCTTTACCGACTTGCATATTAAACTTTGCCAACAGTTTGTTAACGTCTTGTGAGTAATTTTCATACCTACCTAAAAAATCTACACCCAATAGGCCGTTGACAAAAAGGTAATCAGTTTGTGGCTGTAAGTGGATATAATTTTTGTATTTTCTTTTTTCTAAATTCAACACAAAATCTTCAAATGATTTAGTTCTTTTTAGAGATTTAGCCCAACTGTGGTTTGCAGGTGGCCATTTAAAGTCGCAATAAACACTATGTATTCTTTCATATGGATTTCTAACAAAACCAAATTTGTAATATGATTGATAATGTTCATCTAATGAAAGTATATCTCTTAGAAACATATGATATATTTCTGGTTTTGGGTCTTTCGTGTGACCAAAAACTCTTCTCAATGTTGTAGAGCCGGTCTTGGCAACACATACACCAATAGCTTTTTTATCATGGTCAATAATCATCGCTATCCCTAACATCATGATGGTTTGTAAATAAATTAATATATTTTTTATTACCATGTTTCCATTGTGCTACAAATTCTTCAGACTTATTGATATCAACAATTGAAATATAATTTAAAAATTCATCTTTATAATCATTATAATCTAAGTAATCTATTTTAGCATTTTTTTGTTGCAATATCGCAAGGCATAAAATCAGTTCTGCTGTATTTTTGTCCTTTTGTATCATATATTTTTCTAAAGGTTCAGATTTATTATTATAATGGTTTATCAAATTTTCAACCGCTTTTAATAAATCAACTGTTTTACAAATAAATATATGATCCCCAATATGCCATGGCATCTCTCTACGCACAAATATATTACCACAAACAATTTTATTATCATCTTTTTCGAATTCATCAATGAATGGTTTTAAAATTTTATAATATTCATCGCTTCTAGTTTTAATGACATACTCAGTCTTAACTAATTTTAATCCATTATACATTGAATTTAAAGCATAATAAAAAGTTGATTCTTTATTACAGCCAGTAGTTTTAGTAATATCGGGTGTTTTTTCAAAACTATAACTTAAGCCTAAACTATCTAGATACAGTTTAGCCTCTTCACTAGAACTCCATGATTTAGAAAAGTAATCGCTCCAACAACTTATCACGACTTCACCATAATTATTATAATTTTCAAGATTATATAATGAAATCTTGTCCAATGGGCCTTGAATCAGGACAGTATATTTATCTTGATACATTTATATACCATGGTTCCTTTGAAGATAAGATATCACTAAAGTCTTCAATCAACTCTTCACTAGAGGGCCAACATTTTTTCAAATTTTTAAATCCACTTAAATGGTCTTTGTCATCAGTCGCCCAATGAGACCATCCTGCGGATGCATAATCCTTGTCTCTACCAGCACCAATTAGAATAACAGGTATTTTTTCATAATCAATATAAGTCCTTATAACCTCAAAAGGTCGATAAAGCACAAATGGTGTCATAGAGTAGCACACGGGTATTTTACCACCTAACGCAAGGCCGCATGCCATACCCAACATCAGTTGTTCGGCAGCACCCGGATTGTAAACCCTGTCTGGGAATTCCTCGCGTATTTTATCAAAATGGACATAGCCTAAATCACCTATCACAAATACTATGTCTTCATTTATACTCATTTGTTCATGAAGGAGTTTTACGAATGTTTTTCTAACGCTCATTGTTCAATATCTCCAATCCTTGCTTGTATTGTTCTTCGTTCAATTTTATATAGTGTGCATCTAAGCCCCACAAAAAAGGAAACGGAAATGTCTCTGCTTCGGTTTTACAAAAATGTATTCTTGGCATAAATGCTTTACATCTTCTTTCTAGGTAGTCAACATCCATCTCATCATAGCAAGCGTAGCCATTTGCATTAACATAGACTTCTATGTTATTTACTCCTTTTTCTTCAATATATCTCAGCGCTTCCCACACTGAGCCTTCGGTAGACTCGCCATCACTTATCATTACATGGACTACAATGTCTGGATTCGCTAACGCTCGACCGACGGCAATCATAATACCCATACCTAGGCTACCAGTTGAGCAGTAAATATGATTACCTTCGTCAACATTTGGGTGGCCACCATGTTTATTCACTAAACTGTCGGCGTCAATATGATTATAATATTTGTCCAATACCGTATATAGTGCATAGGCTGCATGGCCATTTGATAAAATGAAGATGTCATCTTCCGCTTTGTTAGCAAAAATGTTGTCTATTATGTCGACGCAGGAAAAACAACTGCCGACATGTTCTTCATTGTGCTCATACAGTAGCCTAAGTAACCTTTTATGTAATTTTATATCTTTCATTGTTTTATCCAATAGTTTTCTTCATGCGAGTCATGTGGCGGCCGCCATCAAACGAAGATCTTTTCCAAATCTTAACCATCTTGTCAAAATCACTTTCAGAAACATATTTTTCTGGGACTGCAAAGAAGTTAGCACAATTGTGCCTAATTGCATATTCAGCAGTATATTCATCAAAAACGAGTGCAGATCTAACTCCGGCTAAGTGGTTTGCTAAAATGTTGACCCCTTGGCCAGTGCGACAGAAGCCTAAACCAAAATCACAATCTTTTGCTTGTATAGAATCTATGGCAGCTATAACATACTCATTATAGTCGCAATCTTTTTCAAAATAGGTTCCAAAGTCAACATATGGAATATCATTCGCTTCCAATACTCTTTTAGCTAGTTCTTTCATCTTGAATCCAGAGTGATCACAACAAAGAGCTACTGGTTTGACGCCGAATCTTGGCATAACATAATCAATAAAAAACTCTAGTTCAGGAGGTGTTCCCAAGACATGCATTTTCTCTACTTGGTTGATGCCAACAGACATGTTATCTCGTATCATTAGATTATACATTGGGCAAATATAGAACTCACCTTTGGTTCTTATATTTTTAGAGATCATTTCTTCTGCATAGTCCACAAACATTTTTCCTGTTTTATAGTAATAAACACCAACAGCAGCATTTTGACTGATGACTTCTTTCTCGGCTGTACGAATGGCAATGCCGTTTTCATCAAGCTCTACATAACTGTGTGCTGGGCTGTTCGCTTTGAAAGTCAATAAAAAACCATCAAGTTCATCTGGAATCGAAGAAGGGACAAATTGGTTTTCAAAATAAACATCTGGTGTATAAATAATTAAGGGCAATTCGTTGTTAATGAGATCTTTAGCCAAAAGGCAGGTAGAAACAGATCCATCTGTAACTCTATCAATAACGACAATTTGAATATCTTCTCCGAATTTGTCTCTGAGAATATGATCAATAGAAAAATTATTGATATGCTCCAGTCTTACTGCGAAAATGATATTACACTCTGTAGTATCTACAGAACTCATTGCCATATCAATAATGTGCTTATCTTTTGCCATTATAAGTGGCTTAGGCATTGTATAGCCTTGATCTAGAAATCTTTGCGCTCTACCGGCAATTGGTAATAGAAGATTGTATTTTTTACTCATTTTAACTCCTGTAAATATAGTTTGGTTCTTTTCATTGCGTTACTAGCGGCTGTTATAATATCATTGTTTATATGTTCAGAAATAAATATAGAAGCATATAAGTCACCTGCGCCATTAACGTTTAAATTCTTAATTGGTTGCAGTTTTTCATTGTATATAGTTTTGTTTTTTACTACAATCGAAATACCGTTCTTGTCGTGCAATATTATCGGAGTGTCTATGTTTATATCAGCATAAAGCAGTTTTCTTTCATGTGAATCAAATATAACACTTGCGCTCTCCATTAAGGATAAAAATTTCGATCTGTCTGTTGTAGTACAAAAGTCTATACTATACTTGATATCGATATTTTTAAAATTTTTATAGTTCTCAATATCATCCAAATAACAAATATGCATCCAATCACAATTTTTATTAATTGTGTTAATTGTGTTCTCGCTAACATCAGACGGATTTACATCATATACAACCGAACTTCTTTCAGATCTTTCTCTTTCAGAGATGATGAACGCTTTTTTTAGCCCATCTTCAAAAACATTAAAGGTGATGTTTTTAATGTTATTGTTCAACATGTTGTAAATGCCACCAGTTTTCTTGTAATGTGCTAATCCACAATTAGTTTCACCCAAATTTATGGTTTCAACTTCCAATATGGTATCATTATATCTCTTACCATATAGTGCAACGTTGTACATTAAAAAACTTCCTTTTTGTCTAGGTTTTCAATATCTTCCATTGTACAATCCGATATTAAGTTTCTCTCCAACAATAGATCAACCATTTCTGCAATCACATTACAACCACCGTTGTTTTTGAGAATATTCTTATCACCACAAATCGCTTTCACTTGGCTGTTAGCATCTGCGGGGCAATATGCATGACCAACAATAGACATTATTCTAGAGTCAAACAAGTCATCACCGATATACAACATGTTATCAGATTTTGTGTTGTAAGTTTTTTCAAAATCTGATACAAATTCTGATTTTTCTTTCCCTCTAGCGTAATAAAAATCAATGTTCCTATTGTTTGCCATAGGCTCATTTATAGTATTATCTCCCGATAATATGCATACTTTTATTCCAGCACCTTTCATTCTTTTAATTGCTGTGAAATCTTTATCGCAATAAGTTTTAGCAAACGGCATGCCCTTTAAATCGTAGTATTTGCGGCCGTCAGTCATAACTCCGTCTACATCTAAAATAACTAAATCAATCATATTTACCTCTAATTTGTGAATCAATTTTTAAATCGTTTAAAATTTTAGAAAGTTCGCTTCTATACTCTTTGAAGTTCCACTTACCTTTTACGATCGCTGTTGCGACATAGGGATAAACATTAGAATCATAATGTGATTCGCCTCTTTTGGCTTCTCCATCATAGTGAAAGAGTCCTTTAATATTGTTTTTTTTACAAACATTTTGAACCTTTACTTCAAACTCTCTAATATTGTTTATTTTTGTTTGCTGAAAGACCCTGATCATTCTATCGGTTTTCGCAATAGTTGGTTGTACTGTGAAATAATATCGGGAATGACTTGGAATTGGATACAAAGTCGCATGGCCCTTGAAATTAAACATAGGGTTGTCGACAGACCTTATTAATCTTATAAAATCTACATTATCATTCATAACTAGTTGTTCATATTTATTCAATAATTCTAGGTCCGGCTTATCATAGAGAAACATGTCTTCATGATGATAAAAGAATAACTGAGTATCTATCGCTGATAAACAGTGTGCCATCCTTTCAGAATATGACATTTTGTTATCATAGATTACAGAATCCCATTCAGCAGGAATGTCTACAGGAACACTATCGGTGAAAAGAATTTTTTTATATTTTGGTAAAAACTTTTCTGCTTGTGAGAAAAAAGGCTTCCAAACATCACTATAGGATGAATGACTATACATTATAAGGCTAATATTTTCACTCATTATGTTTTCTCCGTAATATCTACAAACTTGCATTTTCCATATAAACCAGTATCAATGAAATACCACTTATAAAGTTTATGATTATCTATACAAGCCCATAGAGGCCATTTCTTTAGCATGGTAGTTTTTTTGTCCGAAAAAAATTCATTACTAAATTGATGGTTGGAATTGCTATCAGGCCAGCCGGTAGTCACTTTTGAGACGTATTCACTATCAGGTTGATAATAAATTGGTATTTTCTCATACAAGTTTCCAACTATATCAATGTTTTTTGAATTTGAATAATACCAATGATCAGCGAATCCGTGATTTAATTGGTCCCAATATGCACTATATAGAAAATTCATATCTAAATTAGGATCAAAATTAATATTGGTAGCATAATATTTTTGTCTATGCTCTTTTCCTCTTTGCCCTATATCAAATCTAGCAATAACAACGCAATCATATTTAAAATTATTTTCTTCTTCAAATAGTTTTTTGAGTTTTACCGACTGTTGTCTCGAGTAAGCAAAGCTGAGTCCTTTGAAACAATTATTCATTGAATACATGCCGGGTGCGCTATTAGATTTTCCGAAAAAATACTCTTGATCAATAATCGCTAATTCGTTTTCAAAAGTTTTCTGTTGTTCAAAAGTTATTTTTTTACAATCGTACAGTTTTTCTATATGATTTCTATTCTTTATATCCCAACTATGTATAAAAATATCACAATCTATTTTATTTAAGACTTTTTCTTTTAGATACTCGAAGCCTCTAAAGGAATCATAAATTCCTCCTTTATTTTCAAAGTACCCATGTAAACAGACCGCTACTTTCATTCTACGATCTCTATATCTCTAAATAAAGGGAATTCTCGAAGGTCTCTATAGAATGGTTGCTCTGGTAAGTCCGGCATGTTGTCAGGATAATTCTGCATCAACATTAGGCCTCTCGCAGCTTGTTCTGGTGACATATAAGCATTCCAGCCATTAAGTTCAATACTATCCTCGTGATACATAACTTCGCCGCGACCTTCGTATCTCATCTTTCGAAACCACTTTACTGCTTCTAGGTTATCGGTTAAAATCATACCGCCCTTGCCTATTTTCAAATGTTTCTTAATATGAAAAGAAAGACACATCATCGAGCCGGGAATATACATGTCCGATGTCAATCTTTTGGCGGCGTCCCATATGGGATATGGCTCTAGTTGGTATACACCTTGCCACCTATAGTCTCTAAATTTAACAGTTCCGCCGGCGTGCATAATAGATTGAGGAACCGAAAGATAAGTTCTTGCTGGTATGACCACTTCTTCTACGTCATGATACTGGCAGCACATAAGCAACGCATCTGTACAATTATCTGTTGATACTGCATAAGGGGCGCCGCAATAATCCGCGACTGTTTCTTCAAACATTTTAACAATTTTGTAAGGATTATGTCTCATTCTTTCTCCAAGATATAATATTTCTTCTTAAAGCCACACTTTTCGAACAATTTTAGAGAAGCTTCATTTTCAATTTTAACTTTGGCTTCTGAGTCTGGGTAATGGTCCATAATTGTGTTAATTATGAAGGACCCTACGCCTTTCCCCTGAAAATCGGGGTGCGTTGCAACTCTAATGTCTTTATTGATTATACCTACATAGCCGGCAGGTACGTCGTTGACTAAGCAAATAAAAAAGCAATCTCCCCACGCTTCCATATAAGTTTCATGAAATTCTTGTTGTATGAGATCTTGTTGAATAAAGCCTTGCCTAACGCCGTCCATGTTTCTGAGATTTCTAATAAATTCCCAATATTTGTCATTATTTCTTATTAAGACCATATATCCACCTGATTTCCAAATGGGCTACGAGAGTTCATCCAGTAAGCTGTTAAATAGCCTCTGGTGTATTTCCAACCTTCGAGATCTAACAGGGGGTTTAAACAAGAGCCAATATCTAAAAATGTATTATTTTGATTGTCCTTGAAGCCTTCATGAATTATATAATTTGAAAGTGATGCAGCAGAGCATAAAACTATTGCATTATGTACATTATTTTGATTAATGTAGTCTTTAACCTCTTCTACCATTCCGTAGTCGTTTATCATACAATTTGATCCGATTATGAACGACTTTTCAACAGCAAATGGAAGCTTGGATACATTCGCATTCTCATTTACAACATAGAGTATTTTTCGGTCTTTAAATAAAGGAACTAGCTCCTCAACAAAGCGAGAGTAGTTAGCATTTATTAATAAATTAGCAAATGTTAGATTATTATGATCTCCTCCATGAAAGCCAATCATCCAATCAAAGTTTTCTTTACCTACATGTCCATCAGTAGAAGTGCATATCCCTTTAAAGTAGTTATCTTGATTGTGCATATAAGAAACAACAAGCTTCTCTCTATAAAAGGAATGCTTTTCAGGATAGAATTCTTTATGTTCTTCTTTAGTATATCTGTTAGGTCCTGTAATCTTCCCTGTAATATAATGGTTGTCTGCTAATACCACAGTTTTGTTTTGCATTATAAATAATTCTCCATCAGAGAATCTCGTAAAAGCAAAATTCTCATTTGCTTTTATCTTCCGTTTAATTTCATTAAAATCTTTGTGAAAATCTTTAAACATTATAGTGTTATACCTTTAACAGTCTTCCATCCTTTAGAAATACCTGTTTGTACACAGATGTCTCTTTCACTAAAAAATTGCTGATGTGAAATTGAACTGTTAGTGGAAGTTGCTTTTGAATCTATCCCTAGTTCATTACCCAAGACTGATCCATGCAAGGATTTATCTTCAGGCGGATGTGGTGGGCAATAAGTAGGAATACCACCATGAATTTTAGCCATAAAAGCAAATTGAATGTCTTCGCCGTTATCCCAAGTCGTTGGCTTGTCTTGCCACAAGAATCTTAGCCACTCTCTTTTAAAAAACCAAGAATGTCCCACTAAATCAACTTCAGTTACTTCTTTGTTTTGGATTGGCCAACCGCAGCGATCATGTTGGACATATTTATTGCCCTTCAAAATAATTCCTGCTGATCCCAAGATGCCTTCATGAGTTTGCATTGTATTTAAACAATTTTCATGCCACTTAGATCCGGGTATTGTATCATCGTCATAAATTGCAATGTACTCAGTATCAGCCAATAATGCAGCAGCAAATCTACCATAAAATTTCCAATTGAAATCATTTTTAAATGTTCTATCAACATCTAATCCGGATAAATCAAAGTTTTCATTATCTTCATGATGATTTACCCACAGCCATATTTGAACAGGCTTTATAGATTGTTCTCGAATAGCCTTTATTTGCATTTCAAGATTATAAGGTCGTCGGTAGCAATTTAAAATAACAGTTATATCACCATCTTTTTGTTCTACTACTTTCTTTTCCAGTAAATGCTCTTCAATCTTGGAGATTACCTTGTCTCTTTGTTGATCAACAAAATCAATTAAAGCTTCACCTTTATGATCTTTAAACCATGGCTCATAAGTACAGCCATTAAAATTATTTGTTAATAATTTACAACCAAGCATTCTAGCTTCAACAATAACTCTACAAAAGCTCTCTAATGTTTTGGGAAAAAATACAAATTTATTATATTGAGCTAAGGATTCAATAAATTGATTGTAAGGAAGTTTGGGCACTACATTAAAATCGATGTTCTTATTTTTACAATAGCTTATGGCTTCTAGGAGCCCTTTTATAGGATTTCTATCACCAGATATAAAAGCTTCATCTTTTTGTGTTGTAATGGATGCTCGGATATGATCGAGTTGTACCTTAGACCATAATGAGCAGCCTAAATTAATCACATTTTTGATTTGTAGATTCTCGGACAATACTTCTGCATGCTTACTTGATTGGCAAAATATATATTTAGCATTTTGATAAAAATCTTTATTTATAATTTCTTGAGGGGGTGCTTTAAAATCAGTAAATAATGCAGGGTTTCTACTTCTTAAATATTTATGATCATGTTCAATAATACAATATTCATTTTGTTCAAATTGAAGAAACTTTTTGGTTCTCTCGGGCAATGTCACAAAATTTGAAACAAAGAAAACAAAACCTGAGTTGTTATAGAGATTTATATGTTTATCAATAATTTCATTGCTTTTAAAAGTAATAACATTGTGACCCTTTAATCTCAATTCAGAAAGTAAAAGGTCATCATATATTTCGGCTCCGCCATTGACTTCATTTACAAAAAAATCAGATATAAATACTATATCAGCCATTAATCGAACTCCAATACTATTTCTTCTTGGGCGGTAGGTTCAATTATAGAACTATCAAAACCAAGAACTCCATCAACAAATTTTTTCTCTGTAACTTCTCGCGAGAATTCTACATTGATAATCTCTCTTAATCTCTCCGCAGTTTCCTTGGCTTTATGCCAAGTCTTGTAGGTCTTGCGAAGAGTCATCTTGTATGATCCCTGATCTGCGTATGCCCACATTGACTCTTTCTGGATGACTCCATCCCATACTGCTTGTGGCTGAACAGGACCTAGAGTATAATCAACATTCTGGAACATCTCTTCACCATCGTGAGTTAAGAAGTCTGTTTGTCCCGACCAACCAATTGTGACAACAGGTAGTCCCTCTCGTGCTGCTTCGTAAAGCGGAAGACCAAATCCTTCACCATGAGCGATATTAACAATCGCCTTGATCTTTGGATGTGTATATAATCCAGTCATCTGACCTGCTGTTAAATCACCGTGAAGGATATGAACTTTACATTTGCGGTCTGGGTAAGCGGAAAGAAGATTCTTAACTGCTTTGTGAAATGCTTCAAAGTCCATTACAGAATTACACTTAATATTAGATTTGAGAACAAGACCAACTTCTTGATCAATAAATTCCTCAACCCACCATTTAAGAGCATCTGTAAAATTCTTCCGTGGAGATATTTGAGATACCATTAGAAAATTAAAATCATATGGAAGGTCAAGACCCTCAATTGGTTCGGCTTCTGCTCTTGGAGTATTCTCCCAGACAACCTCAACCGGCTTTTCCATTCTATACGGAAAAACTTCCCCAGTTTGATTGTTTTTTGCCTCATAAACAGTATTGGTGTATGTTTGCTTGGCATGATTAGAGACAACCAAAACTTTGTCCATATCGTTACCTTTTTGGAGCCAAACGGGTGCAACTTTTGATGTCTCAATACCTGCTGTATATCCAATATTTACAGGACAAAGCTTTTGGAATTCATTTGGAATTGTAATCTGCAAAGAAATATCTGGTTGTAGCATCTTTTGTTGTGCTAATACCGCAGTCTGGTTTATTCTTTCATCCATCCATTGACGGAACTCACTATTCTCCCATACCCAACCGGTCTTTCCCCACGGGATTGGTTGGATATAAATATCAAATAGATCCTCGCGGCTTCGAAGAGCACGAAGAGCGAAACGGCTTTGTTCGCCGTATCCTGATTGAGAGAGGACTGGTCCTCTTACAAAGATTTTCTTTTTCACGCAACCTCCAAGAAGCGAATACCATTATAATTTGTGCGGGTTTCCCAAGATCCTTCTTCTTCGTGTATCTCGGTCATAATATCAACCCACTGCTTATTGAAGGTCTCAAAGTTATAATTTTCCATAACATGCTCTCGACCGTTCATCCCAAGTTGTTGTCTTTCCTCTGAGGTCATGACGAACATCTTCTCAAGGGCAGATACAACCTGCCCCTCACTTAAACGATCCTCATAAATATAAGGGACATCTTGCGACCCGATCACCGCCTTTGACTCTGGGAACAAAGGTATCCCGAATAGGTCACTGCCCGACCTAATCTGTTCTTGTAAGCCACCAGTCATATTCGCTATGATAGGTGTGCCGCACGACAATGATTCTAAGGTCGCAAGACCGAATCCTTCCGCATCTGATATGTTGATCGTGCAGTCAACCATATTATACAATGTGGCAAGGTCACCCTGATTTACCTTTTGGACTGATAATAATACTTGTCTATCTGTATCTAATCCTAAGTGATCTATAATGTGTTCCAAATCTTGTCCATGAGGATCTTTTGGATCAGTATGCATAATAAGCTGTGCTTTATCATGCCCCACTTTGTCTAAGAATTTCTTAAACCAAAACAGAAGAGTTCCGGATTGCTTTCGTCGAGCGTTTCTGTTATTCCAGAAGAAAACAACTCGATCTTTATCATCACCAAGGTGACGCTCTCTAACTTCTTTGATTTGTTCCTGTGTCATCGGTTTGAAAATATTTGAATCAACAGCATGAGGAACATAGTCTAGATTGACTTCCGGAGCAACCTCAGCAACTATGTCTCTTGTTACTTTAGAGATAGCACAAATTCTGTCATTTGAGGCATAGTATCTACGGTTAAAATGAGGAGCAGGAAAATTATCCCATACATGATAATAAACCATTGGAACCAATGGTCGTATCTCATTCTCCATATCCCATAGCCAACCATAAAAACGAGGGTCAGTCATAAAATAAAGAATGTCAGGCTTCTCCGTCCTCAAAACAGAACGGATCATTTCCTGTGTGCCGTAGCCATCAACAGGAATGATCCGCCATTCGTCGCCATAAGGCTCAACTTTAAGTGGGTCATAATTTTGGTGCTTCATGGCACCGCCAAAGGATATAACCTCAAATTTTCCGCTCTTCAAAAGAGCCTCAATAACATACTTGGTTTGAGTTCCGACACCCGAGGGAGAAAGTGGATGATCAGATAAAGTCAAAACCTTAATTTTCTTAGACATATCAATCCTTAAATAAAAATATACTATATTATAACATGTCTAAGGGCTCTTGTCAAGTAATTTGTTAAAGTTTTTTTATTTTTCTGGATTGTATAAAGTGTAAGTTGCTTTTAATTCTTCACCAGCTTTTATATTTCTAGTTGTTTTTACTAAAATTAAATCACCGATATGTATTGGTTCTATATTTGGATCGTTTGTTGTATGATTAAAAAAACCACCTAACGGAGTTCTAATATACCCGTTTTCAAACCGCTTGTCTTCCACATGTGAAATGCCTAAAATATAATCTTTATCTAAGTCTTTATTAGTAAAGAGGCCCAATCCATGTATTTTAGACTTTTTTAATTCCAAAAAGTCGGGTAAAGGTTTATAAAAGATATCGGACATAACTTTTTTTATTTTTCTTCTATTATTTCTTCAATAGTAATTAAGGTATCCAAGTACTCTTTGTGCTTAACTACACATGCCTGAGCAAGATCGGTAAATTTGAAAGCATCAATATCTGCTGTTGCTTTTATGGTACAAGATGCTCCCGGCATATAAACAGCTAACCCCTGATTCAATTCATTATTGATTCGTACTGCTTCTAATCCTTTGTGAATATAGATGGTACTATAGATCTCTGAGATCCCTACTAGTAAAATTGCAGTTACAATAATTATTTCTGTTGATTTGCTTTTTATTTTATTTATTAAACTCATGAGCAGTTCTCCGTTTTATTAAAGTCGCAATAACGACATGACATTCTATTTTTAATTTTGATCCCTCGGTGGAT
>Ga0307488_10001102_pt1 | contig 22612 bp, 19 predicted proteins | sample SB02metaG_FD_202248 | JGI IMG/M metagenome (GOLD analysis project Ga0307488, IMG submission 202248) | Sea-ice brine microbial communities from Beaufort Sea near Barrow, Alaska, United States - SB 0.2 | ecosystem: Environmental > Aquatic > Marine > Coastal | place: USA: Alaska | collected... | reverse complement strand
CAGTAAAATACTCAAGTATTATTTAGTTTGCATAGTCTACCCAAAACAGATGGTTTACTATAGTTTTTTTTAAGGAAAGTTAGTTTTAACTTATATTTTTTAAATTTTTCGTTAGTGTTTATTGAATTATTTAAAAATAGACTCAATGTATATAGTTTAACTAATTCAATAAGCATTAAATTTAGAGGTTACCATGGATACAATTGAACGAATTAAAGAGCAAATCAGTGAAAATTCAATATTATTATATATGAAAGGTTCACCAAAACTACCAAATTGTGGTTTCTCATCTCAGGCATCACAAGCTTTGATGTCCTGTGGTGAAAAATTTGCTTATGTTGATATTTTATTGAATCCAGATATCCGTTCTGAATTACCTAAATATGCTGATTGGCCAACATTCCCTCAACTATGGGTCGGTGGTGAATTAGTTGGTGGTTGTGATATTATTTTAGAAATGTTTCAACAAGGTGAATTGCAAACATTAGTTAAAGATGCTGTCGAAAATTCTGCAGAATAATTGAATTTTTATTATCTGCGACAATGAAATTGGTGTAGGTATATTAACGAATTTTATGAAAATTTTTTAAACAATAATTAAATGGAGTATAGAATGAGCGTATTAGTTGGTCGTCAAGCACCAGATTTTACTGCAGCAGCAGTCCTAGGTAGCGGCGAAATTGTTGATAGCTTTACATTAAGCGAAGCAATTAAAGGTAAAAAAGCCGTAGTGTTTTTCTACCCATTAGATTTTACTTTTGTCTGTCCGTCTGAGCTTTTAGCTTTTGATCACCGTATGGACGAGTTTAAAAACCGTGGTGTTGAAGTCATTGGTGTTTCTATCGATTCTCAATTCTCACATAATGCATGGCGTAACACTCCTATAAATGAGGGTGGTATTGGTCCAGTCCAATATACTTTAGTCGCTGATGTTAAACATACTATTTGTCAAGCATACGGTGTTGAGCATCCTGAAGCCGGTGTTGCATTTCGTGGTTCATTTTTAATTGATGAAGAAGGTAATGTTCGTCACCAAGTGGTTAATGATTTACCACTTGGTCGTGATGTTGATGAAATGTTACGTATGGTTGATGCTTTACAATTCCACCAAGATCACGGTGAAGTTTGTCCTGCAGGCTGGAATAAAGGTGATAAAGGTATGACAGAGTCTCCTGAAGGCGTAGCTGCATACTTAGCGGATAATGCTGATAAATTATAAATTAGTCTTATAATTAAAAAACCTTACTTTTACGTAGGGTTTTTTTATGTCACGAATTTAGCGATTTAAAAGCTCGGACGTAGCAAAATCTACAAATTAATGATCGAAAATATTTAGTTATCCTGGTGATTAGACAGATCCAAGACTAAATATAACGCAGAAGCATTTATTAACGTTAAAATCGTTATTGGCTATTTTTACCAGTATTTTCAATAATTAGCGGCCAACCGCCCATTTTTTGCCACTTATTAACAATAAAGCAGAATAACTCCGCCGTTTTTTCCGTATCGTATAAAGCAGAATGTGCTTCACTGTTATTGAATTCAATATTGGCGGCAATACAGGCTTTAGCTAAGACAGTTTGTCCTAAAGCAAGGCCTGACAATGTCGTCGTATCAAAACTAACAAAACTATGAAAAGGACTTCGTTTTATTGCACAGCGTCCAGTCGCTGCGTTAAGGAAACCCAAGTCAAAAGACGCATTGTGGGCCACGATTATCGCACGTTGGCAACCTGCCGCTTTCATTTTTTTTCTGACGAGTTTAAATAAACCGGTTAATGCTTCTTTTTCACTTACCGCACCACGGAGAGGGTTCGTCGGATCAATACCCGTAAACTCTAAAGCAGCCGGCTCTAGATTAGCCCCTTCAAAGGGGTCTATGTTAAATTGAATGGTTTCATCAATTGCAATCAACCCTGTGATTTCATCGATAGCTAAAACGGATGCGGCTAATTCAAGAAGGGCATCCGTTTGAGCATTAAATCCGGCAGTCTCAACGTCGATAACAACGGGAAAATAACCTCTAAACCTTTGTGCGAGTAATGACTTTTGATCACTTTTATTTAGCTGAGTTGTTGAAGAATCTGTTTTATCTACGTTTTCTGCCATATTACTCTACTATCAATCATTCATTTACATTATAAGGATTATCTCAGAAAAGGGATTTTATACCAATAATAAAAGCACCTTTAATGTGTTAATTTTTCTTTTAAAGCAACTAAAGTTAATATTAAATCAGTCGATATTATAAAAGTCACTTATAAAATATAATAATTTAAGTTATCTATGAAGCAAATTTTCACCATCGTAATTCTCTTGTTATGTGTCACGCAAACACTCGCGGGTATTCGTCAGTACAGTGCAAATATTAAGAACTCCCAATGGCAGTTGTCAAGCGATTCACGTCTTAAATGTATACTAACACATCAAATACCTAATTATGGGCAAGCTCTTTTTTACAGTAAGGCTAGCCGTAAGTTAAATATGGCCTTTGAACTTGATATGTTACTTCTACCAGACAATTACTCTTTAGCTGAAGTGCGTTCTATTGCACCAAAGTGGCGTCCGGGTGTTAGTGGTCGAATACTGACAAATATGAAATTGCATAAACAATTTTCCCCAGGTTTACCAAAAAAAGTTGCCTGGACTATGTTGAGTGAATTAGAGCAGGGTATGAACCCTACTTTTTATTACAATGATTGGTACAGTGATCAAGATAAAATATCCGTAGGTTTATCGACGGTGAAATTTAAGAAAGCTTATCGAAAATTTGTTAGTTGTGTAGGCAACCTCCTAAACTACAACCTCGATGATATCGCTTATACAGTGTTAAACTTTGAGTTTGGTAGTGACAAATTGACTAAATCATCAGAGATACGTATGGCGATGATTTCAGAATACTTAGCGTTAGATCCTGAATTAAAATTAGTACTTATAGATTCTTATACTGATAGTTATGGTGGCCGTTGGACAAACCAACAGGTTTCAGAAGAAAGAGCGAAAAAAATTCGTGAGTATTTTACTAATAAGGGTGTAGACCCTATCCGAATTGAAGCGAAAGGGTATGGTGAAAAAAGGCATATTGCGTCTAACAACACTCAATTAGGCAGACAAAAAAACCGTAGAGTTGTTATTCAAATGGAAAAACCATAAACTCACTTAGATAAATAATTGAATAAATAGTTGTGTATAAGCATGGATTGGCAGTAACCTACAGGATTGATTTTTTAGGATGTTTATTTATGAAAACCATTAATCAATTAGCAATGCTTATTGTTTTGTTATTGTCTATCTCAGTCCAATCTTTATCGGCTAAACCATCGACAGACTCGGTCGATGTTTACACTTATGCAAATTATCATCAAGTTAGGGTTAAACACCTTTATTTAGACCTTAATGTTGATTTCTCTGCTAAGTCCTTAAATGGTTTTGCCGAGTTATCTCTAAATTGGCTTAGTGATTCGTTACAACCTATTATTCTAGATACCCGAGACCTCAACATCCATCGTGTTATTGCCCAAAAAGCTACTGGTGATTGGCAGAAAGTTCAATTTTCTTTGGCAAAGCGAGATGACGTTTTAGGTGCTAAATTGACCATTAATTCGCCATTTAAGGCCGACAAAGTGAGGGTGTATTATAACTCCACTGATAAGGCGTCTGGCCTACAGTGGTTAAGTCCTGAGCAAACCGCAGGTAAGAAACAGCCTTTCATGTTTAGTCAGAACCAGGCCATTCACGCTCGCTCATGGATCCCAATACAAGATACCCCAAGTGTGAGATTAACTTATGACGCTAGAATTACAACAGATAAAAAATTATTGGCGGTAATGAGTGCAAATAATAGCCCTGATACAAAACGTGATGGTGATTATTATTTCTCAATGCCACAAGCTATACCGGCTTATCTTATTGCTATTGGTGTTGGCGATTTAGAATTTAAGGCTATGAGTCATCAGACGGGTATCTATGCTGAAACTGATATTTTAGAGGCAGCTGTAGCTGAATTTGATGATACTCAAGCAATGATTGATGCTTCTGAAAAATTATATGGAGCATATCGCTGGGGCCGTTATGATCTATTGATTTTACCTCCTAGCTTCCCGTTTGGTGGTATGGAAAATCCACGTTTGTCCTTCATCACCCCAACCGTCATTGCCGGTGATAAAAGCCTAGTCAACTTAATCGCCCATGAACTTGCTCACTCTTGGTCTGGAAATTTAGTGACAAACGCAAGTTGGAGGGATTTATGGTTAAATGAAGGTTTCACTAGCTACGTTGAAAATCGTATTATGGAGGAGGTCTTTGGCCGAGATAGAGCTATTATGGAGCAAGCGTTAGATTCTCAAAACCTAAATACTGAAATAGTGGAATTAGCTGCGGGTGATACCCAACTTTATATAGACTTAAAAGGAAGAGATCCCGATGATGCATTCTCTTCGGTGCCATACACTAAAGGGCAATTTTTTCTACTTTATCTAGAAACAAAATTTGGCCGTGAGAAATTTGATAAATTTGTTTTAGATTATTTTAACCAACATGCTTTTGAAAGTTTAACGACAAGTGACTTCGTTATTTACTTAAATAAAGAGCTTATTAACAAATATTCCGGTGTTGTCAGTATCGAAGAAGTAAACGAGTGGATCTATCAACCAGGGTTACCAAGTTTTACCCCTAAACCAAGATCGAATGCCTTTACTTTGGTAAATGAACATATTAATAACTGGTTAACGAAGGGGGTATCATTAAATGATTTACCCACTGCTGAGTGGACCTTGCATGAATGGTTGCACTTTATTAATAACTTACCACAAGATATATCATTAGATAAAATGACTGATTTAGATAAGGGTTACAAGTTAACCGTTAGTCAAAATGCAGAAATAGCTCATGCATGGTACCTATTATCATTAAGAGTTGGGTATGATGCTATTTTACCAGAGCTCGATAAATATTTAAGTAGTATTGGTCGACGAAAACTTATCGTCCCACTTTACAAGCAATTAAATGAAACTGCTAAAGGTAAGGCTTGGGCTCTTGACGTTTATAAAAAAGCTCGTCCGGGCTACCATAGCCTTGCACAGGGAACAATTGAGGCTATTCTCTATCAAAAATAAGTATAAACTTTAATAAATAATAAACACCGCAATGTTAATCACAATGCGGTGTTTTTATGTCAGTGAATGCATTATCGATGAAGAGAAGGTATTTGAATGGTTAATTTATAGTGTCATTATTCTGATGAATCATCAAAAACAAACCATTTTTATTTTTGTTATTAATACCGTTAACAAAAAAATGTCACTCGCATCAAGGATGATATCTTGGGCAGTTGCTTCTATGGAATCTTCATTGTTTGAGGATTGAAATTATCAACAATGACGTCAACTTGGTGTTTGTTGTTTTGTTTGGAAATGATTACCCTTATAGCTAGATCATCAGGATAAAACGAAAGAGTTAATCGACCTCGTTTACGTTCTTGGTGTGATATTTCACCATAAGACATTTTATAAAAATTAATGATGTCTTTTTCATTCATCGAGGTGAAATAGTTGATTACCGCTGGTGTTTTATCGTTGAAACTAGCAAAAATAATCGCATCATCGATTACTGGGATATCAAATATGTCTTCCGCACAGAGAGCTGAGGTAAGTAGTGCTGAAAAGGTAAGTGATAAGTATTTAGCTGTTGATCTTACTTCCATTACAGACTTACTCCATATTATTTGTGTACCATGTAAAATCTTGACTAAACAGGGTAAATAGCTTTGATTGATCCGCTAGGGCTTTATTTTAGGTGCAATAACGTGATCTCTATATTTTTCAACCCACAAGGCAGTTGCACCACAAATAGCAACAGGCATAACAATTAAATTAATAATGGGTATCATAGAAAAAATTGCCACGGTTACACCAAAACTATAGCTTACTTTTTGATTACGTTTTAAAACTTGTTTCATTTCGACAAATGAAACTTTGTGATTATCAAAAGGGTAGTCTTTATATTGTATCGCCATCATCCAAGCAACAAATAAAAACCAAAATATTTGCCCAATAATAGGCAACATAATAAGTAATATAAAAAAACCAACTGCTCTGGGTAAATAATAAGCAAGTTTTTGCCATTCCCTAGATAATGTCCGAGGAATATCTTTTATTATATCCGTCATACCAATATCGTCAGCCGATATGGCCTGTGTATTGTTACTTGAGGTATTTCTTGACCGATCACTTAATAATAAAAACTCCATCTTTTCACTTAATAAACCATTAAAGGGGGCGGCTAACCAGTTTGCTACCGTTGTAAAAATAAAGGAAAAAATGATGAATACACTTAATATGGCTAATGGCCATAACAGGTAACTAATCCAAGATAACCAATTTGGAATAGTACTTTCTATCCAGACCATTAAATGGTCTATTTGATTGAGTAAATAATAAAAAGCGATTGAAAATAAAAGTATATTTATTGCTAGGGGGATAAAAACAAAACGACGAACGCCTTTTCTCCGAATAAGTTCGAAACCCTTGAAAAAGAAATCTGCACCACTCAAACTATTTATCTGTCTCGATTCATTCATTTAAAACCTAATTTTAAAATATGTTGGCTTAAAGATTAATGTCGATTATAAGTATTATTGTTAATTAATTACAGCACTGAACTGTTACAAAGCACAATAAACTCTGATAAAGTTCTAATAATACTATTATTATTAGGTGTTTATGCGTTTGAATAGATGGATTTTGCTGGTTTTGACTTGTTTATCGATGATATTAACTGTCCACTAAACAACAACTGAACCCTATTTTCGGTCCAAACGCTTGTCTAAAATTAACTCCTATTAATACGGTTTGATGGGGACTTGGTTTAATAGCTGCCAAGTTTACGCGGTGAGACTCTAATTGATGTTGTTTTATTGAAATTAACATGACATTTCAAACTTTAAATATCGAAGACGAGAAACTGACACTCATATTTCACATATTTATGAAATTTAGTTGCAATTAGTCAAGGTAAAAGTCAAATAGAGCGTAAAATCACCTTAAACAGTAAAATGATGATTTAACTTAATCAAGAAGTACACTAGAATTAGCTATTGCTATGATTAACAAAATAAGTTTGTAAAAGTTTCACTAACGGTCAATTGCGTTAATAATGGCCTGTAAATTTGTTGTCGACTGAGTGATTATTTACTTGATAACGGTTTCAGTATCATTGGAAGATCACCATAGGAAAATCAGTATAATTCATTTATTATCTGGTGGTGAAAAAGCGCTGATAACATTATCATTAGTCTTTGCTATTTTTAGATTTAATCTAACACCATTTTTCTGTTAGGTGAAGTTGATGAAACATTAGATGATTCAAATATTAAACGTTTTTTAACTGAGTCAAAGAAATGTCTTAAACGGTTCAATTTATTTATTAGTCATAATAAAATAGTGATGGAAATGGCTTAACACCTAACAGATGTTATTATGTTAGAAATCCAAAGTTTCTCGGATGGTTGAAGTCAATATTGATGAAGCTATTACGATGGCAGAAAACACATAAGAATAAAATAGGCTTTATGATGGAAGATAATTTTAGACATTCATTGATTATAATAAGTGCGGTTGTTATTGGCGCTATTTTTGTTCATGGTTTGTGGACGATTAGAAAAAACAAAAACCCTTATAAATTAAAGGCAAGTAAGGTGAAAATTGAGCCTCTTGAACGTAATTTTGATCGTGGTGGTTTTGATCAAGATGGTGTTAGCAAAGTTAAGGTTAAAGCCGAAAAAGATGATTTAAAATGTAATGAGATGTCTGTTAACCAATCAGATGATATTCAAACGGCACAAATTAAAACCGTAGATGAAATAAATAAACTTGATGCAGAGTTGGCAAGCGACGCGGTCAATTTTTTATCAGAAATACCGCCTAATGATAATCAAGATTTGTCAGCAAAAAACAATGAAAAATTAAGTGATGATGCTGAAATAATAGATCAAAACGTTATTCTCGAAGAAGTTATTTCAGAAAAACCTATTTATGCACAACCTGTCTCTCGCCCTAAACTGAAAAGTAAAAGTGAACTCAAACGGGAACAAATTGAATTGAATTTTGGCGCTGATGCTAAAGCTGAATCAATAGAATTGCCAAATTTGTCGGCAACTGGAGAAAAAACTAATGTTGAGTCATCAACAGTTCAGCCTGAAGTCATAGCTTTATCTGTGGTAATGCCAAACAATCAAATTATGCAGGGTGCTGCCTTATTACCTATGTTGTTAACCTTAGGGTTGAAATACGGTGAAATGAATATATTCCATCGTCATCAAGATAATGCAGGTAACGGTCCTGTTACTTTTAGTTTAGCTAATATGATGAACCCTGGGTCGTTTGATCTCGATACTATGGAAACATACGCTACCCAAGGGGTAACATTATTTATGATGCTGCCAAACGCTGGTAACCCCTTTGATGTTTATCAACAAATGCTGTCAGCGGCTAAACAAATAAGTGAAGAGTTTAACGCCCAAATTCTTGATGATAAACGTAATGTTATGACTAAACAAACTGAGCAGCATTATGAGAGTAGAATTCGAAGCTTTGAAATTAAAAATCGTGCTGCGGCTGTTTAAATTTTATTCATTTTAGTGCGTTATGCCTAACTGTTTGCTTGACGCTGAGAATAATTCTACGGAACGACTAAACAAAGTTCAGTGAAAATTTTAAAATAATCCCTTGATTGACTCCATTCCATTTTGCTAAAAAGTCAAATTATAGTTCATAATGATTCTATAAAATCAATGAATATTTTTCAATTACCTACAAATTAATAAGATAAGCTACTTTTATGTCAGACGCGATTACTGCAAACCGAATTCAAGAACTTCATCATCTTCTACAATTTTATAATCATCAATATTATGTGCTTGATGAACCCAGTGTTCCTGATGTGGAGTATGATGGTTTGATGAGAGAGTTAATCGCATTAGAAACTGCTTTTCCTCAACTTAAAACGATAGACTCACCTAGTCAAAAAGTTGGTGGCGAGGCGTTAAAAGCTTTTTCGCAAGTGACTCATGCAATTCCTATGTTATCCCTTGATAACGTTTTTACAACACAGGAGTGGCAAGCATTTGTTAAACGTGTTGATGATAGACTAAAATCAGATGATATAAGATGTATCAGGTTTTGTGCAGAACCAAAGCTTGATGGTTTAGCCGTGAGTTTACGTTATGTAAAAGGGTTATTGGTTCAGGCCGCAACACGAGGAGATGGTGCTGTAGGTGAAAATATCACCGAAAATGTTAGAACAATAAAATCTATTCCATTAAAGTTAATCGGTGAAGATATTCCTAATATTTTAGAGGTTAGGGGAGAGGTCTTTATGCCAAAAGCTAGTTTTGACGCCTTAAACGAACTGGCAATTAAAAAAGGCGATAAAACCTTTGCTAACCCTCGTAACGCGGCTGCAGGTAGTTTACGCCAACTTGACTCAAAAATTACCGCAAACCGAAATTTAGCCTTTTATGCTTATGGTATCGGTTTTGTTGGTGATAATGAAAATACCTTAAACGAGAATTGGTTATCACACTCTCATTTTAACCGTTTAGTACAGCTCAAGTCTTTGGGGATTCCAATGTGCCCTGAGGTTAGATTACTTGATAACTCAACATTAGTTGATGATTTTTATCAAAGTATTTTATCTCAGCGCGATGCGCTTAGCTATGAAATTGATGGTACAGTTTTCAAAGTTGACAATATTGTATTACAGAAAAAACTTGGTTTTGTTGCTAGAGCACCGCGTTGGGCAACCGCTTATAAATTTCCAGCTCAAGAAGAGACCACTAAGTTAATCGATGTTGAATTTCAAGTAGGCAGAACAGGTGCCATTACTCCTGTTGCTAGGTTGGAACCTAAATTTGTTGGTGGGGTAACGGTCAGTAATGCTACTTTGCATAATCAAGATGAAATAGACAGGTTAGGCATTAAAATTAATGACTATGTCACCATAAGAAGGGCTGGGGATGTTATTCCTCAGATTGTTAATGTACAAGTAGCTAAGCGTGTTAGTGAGCAGTCTTCGTTACCTGATGGACAAAAACTGCGTAATATAGTTTTCCCTACCCAATGTCCTGTCTGCCAGTCAGCGGCTATTAAGGCAGAAGGCGAAGCTGTATTACGTTGTACTGGTGGCTTATTTTGTGGCGCACAACGAAAAGAAGCCATAAAACATTTTTCCTCAAGAAAAGCATTAGATATAGACGGTTTAGGTGATAAGTTAGTTGAGCAATTAGTTGATGAGCAATTAATTAAAACGCCTGCAGATTTATTTAAATTAACCGAACTCAATGTTAGTACTATAGATCGTATGGGGAAAAAGTCTGCACGAAACCTAATTAAAGGATTAGAAAGTGCTCAAGTTACTACCTTACCCAAGTTTATTTATTCGCTTGGAATACGAGAAGTCGGCGAAACAACGGCAGCGAATTTAGCTAACTATTTTTTGACTTTTCCAGCGGTCAAAAATGCAGATGAAGGGCAGTTGCAAAAAGTACCTGATGTTGGTGCGGTTGTTGCTAAAAATATTGTTAATTTCTTTCAGCAAACTCATAATATTGAAGTGGTTACTGAGTTAGAAACTATTGTGTCTTGGCCTGATATTGAAGTAAAAAGCGATGATGAACAACCATTAAAAGATCAAGTGTTTGTCCTTACTGGTACATTAAGTCAAATGGGACGTAGTGAAGCTAAGTCGGCATTACAGGCGCTAGGGGCTAAAGTTTCAGGTAGTATTTCGGTAAAAACGCATTATTTAGTCGCAGGTGAAAAATCAGGGACTAAATTAGCTAAAGCTCAAGACTTAGGTGTGAAAATTCTGACTGAAGATGAAATGATAGCGTTATTAGCCACTCATCATTAATTAAGCGAAAAAATAGCATAAATAAAACCGAGTGTTGGTAAGGGAAGTAAGAGGGCAAATAATAAGGTCTCACTCCATTCAATAACTCGATAAAAAAGATACCAAGACTTTTTATTGGTTTTAGTTGACGGTAATACTTGAAAAAAGAATATAAAAGATGAGAAAACCAATATCTGCAGAGCTGTAAATAAAATAGCGAGGGCCAACCAGATCAAAAAAGTAGGTGTATCGTCACTAACTTGTAATTCCAGAAGCAGATATAAAATTAATGCTGCCGCACTCAAACTGAGTAGTCGCCATTTGAAGTTTGATAAATTTGAGGCTAAATAGTGAAAGGTCTCTGGAGTAAACCAGTATTTCATCGTTGATCCTTAGGTGATATTTGATTGTTGATTTATATAGTAACGTTTTAATACTAAAATAGTATAACGTTTAAATACCAGTAAATGTTAACTTTTGATGCAGACTAGAGTCGATGGAACTATTAAGGATAAAAGTTCCACTAACAAATAACTCAAACAATTTCTTTGTTAACCCTTTTTATTTTATCTTGTTTGCTTAATAAATAAGACTCAGTGAGCGTCTTATTTTCAAACGTCAAAGTGATAGATGAATAATATAATCACTATCACGAGATCAAAAGTGTCTAAATTATGACTTATTTTATATAACGTTAATTAACACCAATAAAGTTTTTTTTTGACCAAGCTAAAATAAATAGTGACTCAAACTTACTGCAGTTTGTTAGTCTTAGCTAATATGCCGAAAGGCTATTAAGAGAGTTTTCTCTCAATCTAGTCAGGTGCAGTTTTTGAGTTACCAACCGTTAATCGACTTCTTATATAAAGGGAATATTATGAAATTAAAGTGCCTCTTCGTAATTTGCTCCACAGCTTTTACATTAAGCGCCTGTTCAACGTCTTCTACTGGTCGGAATCAAGTCTTGCTATATTCATCAAATGATTTAGAGATCATGGGATTGAAGTCTTTTGAAGTCATCAAACAAAAAGAGAAAATTAGCACTAACAAAGAAATGAATAAATTTGTGCAATGTGTCTCATCCGCTATTACTATCAATGTACCTAAATCATCCCATGACGGACCTTGGGAAGTGGTATTATTTGAGTCTGATCAAGTTAATGCATTTGCCTTACCGGGTGGTAAAATTGGGGTTTATACTGGCATTTTAGCAGTGACTGAAAATCAACATCAATTGGCTGCTATTATAGGTCATGAAGTTGGTCATGTTGTTGAAAATCATTCGAATGAACGGATTTCATCTCAGCAGTTATCTCAAACAACTATGACAATAGCGGGAGCTGCACTAGAGAGCCAGGGGGTCAAAAATCAAAGCCTATATATGTCAGGCTTAGGCTTAGGTCTTCAGTATGGCGTTTTAATGCCTTATGGTCGGGCTCATGAAAATGAGGCTGACGTTGTTGGCCAAGAGTTAATGGCAAGGTCTGGCTTCAAACCTAAAGCAAGTATTAAGTTATGGAAAAATATGGCGGCACTAAGTAAAAAAAACGCCTTACCAGAATTTATGTCGACACATCCCTCACATAAAAAAAGAATAGATGAGTTAACAACACATTTAGCCGTATCATCTAAGCTATATAAATCAACGAATAACCCTATGTGCTATAAGCCAAAAAGTTAAATTTATACATTGATTGTAAAATAAAAGCAAAATGTCATTGTCTATGACTACTGTATAAAGCTGATCTATGCTACCATTTTTCGCGAAATTTTATTCTGTAATTATTTAAGAAGTGATCGAATGTCTGAAAATAAATTTGAAACAATTGAACAACGTGTAAGTTATGGTGTAGGTCGTCAGTTAGGTGACCAATTACGTAACAATCCTTTTAAAGAATTTGATACTGCTGCAGTACAAGCCGGTGTTGCTGATGCTTTATCTGCGATTCCTAGCCAAGTTTCGGAAGAGTTATTAAACGAAGCTTTCTCTGTTGTCTCTAAAAAAATGCAAGAGTTAGAGCAAGCACAAGCAAAAGAAATGTCAGCTGAAGGTGAAGCTTATTTAGCTGAAAATGCTAAACGTGACGAAGTAACCGTTACAGAGTCGGGTTTACAATATGAAGTAATTGCTACCGGTGAAGGCGAAAAGCCAACAGCAGCTAGCACGGTTCGTACACATTACCACGGTAGCTTTATCTCTGGTGATGTTTTTGATAGTTCAGTTGATCGCGGTCAACCTGCAGAGTTCCCAATAAATGCAGTAATTCCAGGATGGACAGAAGCCTTACAACTAATGACTGAAGGTTCTAAGTGGCGTTTATACGTTCCATATGACTTAGCTTATGGCGAACAAGGTTCACAAGGAGCTATTCCTCCTTACTCAACATTAATATTTGATGTTGAGTTAATTTCTATCATTAGTTAATGAGATAGATTTTTAAAGCCGGGTCTTCCCGGCTTTTTTATGTATAGTGACTGAATGTTGTTGGAAATGTAGAGCTAATAATAAACGTTTATCAACAGACTAGTCTTAGTGGCCAAGAGATTTAACAATTTTAATAGCAGACTAAATGTTAACAACAAACGTGCAAGCATTATTTCATGATTTTCAAGAGGGTATTAACCATCTTGATTTAATAAAGGTGGTTGATTGTTATCATTTGCCTTGTACGCTCAATACGCCTGATAAAATGAGTTTGATTAACACTAAAACTGAACTGGAGAGTGAAGTCAAAAGCCTCTTTACACAATTAACTGACGAATGTTTTGCTCAATTTGAACTGAGCAATACTAGCTATATGAAGTTAACAGATGATGTGATATTTGCCAGTATTGACTGGGCCTTTATTGACGATAATCATCAAGTTTTCTCCGAGTTTTCAGCTTTTTATCATTTAGCTATAAAAGATAAAAAATTGAAAATTATCAATGCAACATCTCATCAAATCAATAATGGACAAAGGTTATTAATACCGTTTGTTTTAACATGTGAGAATCAACAATAATTAACGGTCAATGAATATTAATAAATAGTAGGATGATTAATGAAAGTCAAAGTCGCAATTTTAGGGTGTAGTGGCCGCATGGGTCGAAACTTAATTCAAGCTTCAGTAGAGCATGAAAGTATTGAACTTGTCGGTGGTAGTGTCAGATCAAGTTCATCTTTTGTTGATTTTGATTTGGGTGAACTTGCCGGTATTGGGGCGATAGGCCAAAAAACATCAACAGATATTAATGCCTTATTAGCTGCTGATGTATTAATTGATTTCACCTCTATCGAGGCTACTTTGGATAACTTAGCATGGTGTCAGAACAATAATAAAGCCTTAATCATTGGTACCACTGGTTTTAGTGATAAACAAGTAGAAATTATTATGGAAGCGGGCACAAATATCCCTGTCATATTAGCGCCAAATACCAGTGTTGGTGTTAACTTAATGTTTAAACTGCTTGAAGTTACCGCAAAAGCAATAGGTGATCACACGGACATAGAAATCTTTGAAGCGCATCATCGTTTTAAAAAGGATGCACCTTCAGGCACTGCTGTAAAAATGGGTCAGGTAATTGCTAAAACGCTAGGGCGAGACTTAAATAAATGTGCGGTTTATGGTCGTGAAGGTATTACTGAAGAGCGAGACAGTAATACTATAGGTTTTGCAACGGTTAGGGCTGGAGATATTGTTGGTGAACATACTGCATTTTTTGCCGACCTTGGTGAAAGAATTGAAATCACTCATAAAGCTAGCTCTAGAATGACTTTTGCTTTAGGTGCGATGCGTGCTGCATTTTGGCTCAGAGATGCTGATGCAGGATTTTATGATATGCAAGATGTACTCGGCCTTAAAGACTGATTTAGTTGTCAGTTCGTATACTTGATTAAATGAATAAGTGTTACTTTTGGCTGTTTAAACGTAATAACGATGAAATAGCCTTATTTTTACATATTTTACTAGACGAAAGTTCGTTGTAGGCGTAGTATAAGTGGATTTTGTCAAAAATTTAAATAATTCGTTGTTTTTGACCTGTCACTAAAAATTTTGTTAATTATTTATTGATAAGTCAATTTTGGTGGCTGGACCCTGAATCAGTTCACATATTTTATGCTTAAGGGTAATTTTACTGAAGTATTATCCTTAAGTTACTTTCTTCTTTTTCGGAGGTTAAATTGGCTAAATCTGCTATTTTAGTGCTTGAAGACGGCACTGTATTTAAAGGCACCGCAATTGGCGCACAAGGGGTCTCTGTTGGTGAGGTAGTATTTAATACATCAATGACAGGTTATCAAGAAATTCTTACTGACCCTTCATACGCAGAACAAATTATTACCCTTACTTACCCTCATATTGGCAACACTGGTACTAACAGTGAAGATCAAGAGTCTGATTCTATTTGGGCAAAGGGTTTAGTCATACGTGACTTACCATTACTTGCTAGTAACTTTAGAAATGAAGAAAATTTAACTGCATATTTAATTCGCCACAATATTCTTGGTATTAGTAATATTGATACTCGAAAGTTGACCCGTATCCTGCGTCAAAAAGGCGCTCAAAACGGGTGCATACTTACATTGGACGATGCTAACGATACCGACAGTATTGATAGTGCATTAGCTAAAGCCATCGCTTTTCCTGGTTTAAAAGGGTTAGATTTGGCTAAGGTTGTTTCAACAAAAGAACAATATACTTGGGTTGATGGTTCATGGGAATTGGGCCGAGGCTTTAGTAAACCGCTTGAAAATCTATTGTCTGATAACAAAAAAGACGTATTTCACGTTGTTGCATACGATTTTGGTGCCAAACGTAATATATTACGTATGTTGGCAGACCGAGGTTGTCAGCTTACCGTGGTACCGGCACAAACCTCTGCTGCCGATGTTTTAGCGATGAATCCTGATGGCATATTTTTATCAAATGGTCCGGGTGATCCAGAGCCCTGTGATTATGCTATCGATGCGATTAAAGCTTTTTTAGAAACAGAAATCCCTATATTTGGTATTTGCTTAGGTCATCAGCTATTAGCCTTAGCCAGTGGTGCTAAAACGATGAAAATGAAGTTTGGTCATCATGGTGCAAATCATCCAGTAAAAGATTTTAATCGTGATGTTGTCATGATCACCTCTCAAAATCATGGTTTTGCGGTTGATGAAGACTCTATGCCAAGTAACTTGAAAATAACGCATAAATCATTGTTTGACGATTCATTACAAGGTATTCACCGAACAGATAAACCAGCATTTAGTTTCCAAGGGCACCCAGAAGCAAGCCCGGGTCCAGCAGATGCTGCACCTTTGTTTGATCACTTTATTGACTTAATCAAAAGCTACCAAGTAAACCAAGCTTAAGCCCGCAGACAAGACAGAGAGAAGAAAATGGCAAAACGTACCGACTTAAAAAGTATCTTGATCTTAGGCGCAGGCCCAATTGTTATTGGTCAAGCATGTGAGTTTGATTATTCTGGTGCTCAAGCATGTAAAGCACTGCGTGAAGAAGGCTATCGAGTTATTTTAGTTAATTCTAACCCTGCAACGATAATGACCGACCCTGATATGGCTGATGCTACTTACATCGAGCCAATTCATTGGGAAGTTGTACGTAAAATCATTGAAAAAGAACGTCCTTGCGCTGTACTCCCTACTATGGGTGGTCAAACCGCATTAAACTGTGCGTTAGAGTTAGAAGCAAAAGGTGTACTAAAGGAATTTAATGTTGAAATGATTGGTGCCACTGCTGATGCTATTGATAAAGCAGAAGACAGAAGTCGTTTTGATAAAGCAATGAAAGCCATTGGCTTAGACACTCCGCGAGCTAAAATTGTTCATACGATGGAAGAAGCACTAGCAGCAAGTAAGCATTTAGGCTTTCCTTGTATTATTCGTCCTTCATTTACTATGGGTGGTACCGGTGGTGGTATTGCTTACAATGTTGAAGAATTTACCGAGATTTGTACACGTGGTTTAGATCTTTCACCGACAAGTGAACTATTAATTGATGAGTCACTTATTGGTTGGAAAGAGTATGAAATGGAAGTGGTTCGCGACAAAAATGATAACTGTATCATTGTTTGTGCGATAGAAAATTTCGATCCTATGGGTATTCATACCGGTGATTCAATTACTGTTGCTCCAGCGCAAACGTTAACGGATAAAGAATACCAAATCATGCGTAATGCCTCGCTTGCCGTACTGCGTGAGATTGGTGTTGAAACAGGGGGGTCAAACGTACAGTTTGGTATATGTCCAGATACTGGCCGCATGGTGATTATCGAAATGAACCCACGTGTTTCTCGTTCATCGGCACTTGCCTCTAAAGCAACGGGTTTCCCAATTGCTAAAATTGCCGCCAAATTAGCAATTGGTTATACCCTTGATGAATTAACAAACGATATTACCGGTGGAAAGACACCAGCATCATTTGAACCAACAATCGATTATGTTGTCACTAAAATTCCTCGCTTTAACTTTGAAAAATTTGCTGGATGTGAAGACCGACTAACGACACAAATGAAGTCTGTCGGTGAAGTAATGGCGATTGGCCGAAACCAACAAGAGTCAATGCAAAAGGCATTGCGTGGCTTAGAAGTTGGTGTGAATGGTTTTGACTCTATGGTTGATGTAACGCAACCAGGTGCTAAAACTAAAATCATGCATGAACTTCAAGAAGCAGGTAGTGATCGTATTTGGTACGTAGCTGACGCTTTCCGATTAGGTTTGACGGTAGATGATATTTATAGACTCACTAAAATTGATCGCTGGTTCTTAATACAAATTGAAGACATTGTATTAGAAGAAGCTACAGTTCGTAGTGGTGGTTTAAAAGTCCTTACGCCTGAGTATTTACGGCAACTTAAACGTAAAGGTTTTGCTGATGCACGTCTTGCCGATGTTATTGGTGTATCTGAAGCTGAAATTCGTAAAAAACGCCATAATGCTGGTATATACCCAGTGTATAAGCGTGTTGATACTTGTGCGGCAGAGTTCAGTTCTGATACTGCCTATATGTACTCAACCTATGATGAAGAATGTGAAGCAAACCCTACCGATAAAGAGTCAATTATGATTCTAGGTGGTGGCCCAAACCGTATTGGTCAAGGTATAGAATTTGATTACTGCTGTGTTCACGCCGCATTAGCGCTTCGTGAAGATGGCTATGAAACCATTATGGTAAACTGTAACCCTGAAACTGTTTCTACTGATTATGATACGTCAGACCGACTATATTTTGAGTCAATTACCTTCGAAGACGTATTGGAAATTGTCCGTATTGAGAAACCTAAAGGTGTTATTGTGCAATATGGTGGTCAAACCCCACTCAAATTAGCACGGGCTTTAGAAGCCGCAGGTGTACCTATTATTGGTACATCACCTGATGCCATAGACAGAGCTGAAGATAGAGAGCGCTTCCAACAAGCGGTCGACCGTTTAGGCTTATTACAACCCCAAAATGCCACGGTCACTTCTATTGATGAAGCAATGGCTAAAGCTGAAACCATTGGTTTCCCATTAGTTGTGCGTCCTTCGTATGTTCTTGGTGGTCGAGCGATGGAAATTGTTTATGACTTAGAAGACTTACGCCGTTACATGACAGACGCAGTAAGTGTTTCTAATGACTCGCCTATACTACTTGATCACTTTCTAGATGATGCTATTGAAGTTGATATTGATGTAATTTGTGATGGCACTGATGTTATTGTTGGCGGTATTATGCAGCATATTGAGCAGGCAGGTGTTCACTCAGGTGACAGTGCATGTTCATTACCTGCGTATAGCCTGAGCCAAGAAATCCAAGATGTGATGCGTAAGCAAGTCACTGACTTAGCATTTGAGTTAGGTGTTATCGGTTTAATGAATACACAAATGGCGGTTAAAGATAACGAAGTTTATTTAATTGAAGTTAACCCCCGTGCAGCCAGAACGGTCCCCTTTGTTTCAAAAGCGACTTCGGTTCCATTAGCTAAAATTGGTGCCCGTGTCATGGCGGGTAAATCACTTGCCGAGCAAGGCATTACCCACGAAGTTATTCCACCATATTTTTCTGTCAAAGAAGTGGTCATTCCTTTTAACAAATTCCATGGTAGTGATCCTCTTGTTGGTCCGGAAATGCGCTCAACAGGCGAAGTAATGGGCGTTGGTGATACATTTGAAGAGGCCTATGCTAAAGCTAGCTTAGGGGCAGGTGTTTCAGTACCTAAATCAGGTCGAGCGTTAATTTCTGTCCGCAACAGTGATAAAGTTCGCGTTGTTGAACTGGCCAAAATAATGGTTGATCTCGGTTATGAACTTGATGCAACCCATGGTACAGCCGTTGTTTTAGGCGAAGCCAATGTACCTGTACGTCTAGTAAATAAAGTACATGAAGGTCGACCACATATTCTTGATAGAATTAAGAACAGTGAGTATAGTTATATCATCAATACGACTGAAGGTCGTAAGGCAATTGAAGACTCAAAAGTATTGCGTGGCGGAGCATTGCGTTATAAAGTTGTTTACACTACAACATTAAATGCGGCATTTGCTGCTTGTATGGCTCATGCTGCAGATGATAGAAATACAGTCACGTCTATTCAAGAGCTGCATCAACGTTGTAACTAATTTTAGTTAGCAGGAAATAGATAAGCGTTATTTAAAGGTGGTACTTACTCATAAAGTAAGCCACCTTTGTTATTAAATATAATGATGGAAATAACCGTTTAAATTACGGAAATGGAATAAAAGGCTAGATAATAAAATGAGTTTATATCCAATGACGTTACATGGTGCAGAAGCATTACGTAATGAATTACACCAGTTAAAAACAGTTAAACGTCCTGAAATAGTTGCTTCTATTGCAGTGGCACGTGAACATGGCGACTTAAAAGAAAATGCTGAATATCATGCAGCCCGCGAACAACAAGGCTTTTGTGAAGGTCGTATTCAAGATATTGAGGGTAAATTGGGTAATGCCCAAATCATTGATATTTCTAGAATTACTAACACAGGAAAAGTTATCTTTGGTGTAACAGTAACCTTGCTAAATCTTGATACTGATGAAGAAGTAACGTATAAAATTGTTGGTGATGACGAAGCGAATATCAAGCAGCATCGAATTTCAGTTAATTCGCCTATTGCTCGAGGTCTAATAGGAAAAATGGTTGATTCAGAAATTGAAATTACCACTCCTGGTGGCATAGTGGAATATGAAATTATTGCTGTTGAATATTAAGCATTTCATTTACTGAAATATAATAAACGCTTCACTGAATCCCAATACCCTTATAAGTTTTGGGATTTTTTATTTCTATTGGATAATTTTATCAACAATAATCATTTGAAGAGTATTTAGCTATAAATAATGTGAAGTTTTTATTTGATAGGTGTCAAGCTTTACCTTGATTGGAAATAACAACGGTAAAGCTTAAATCATTGAAACGTTAGAATTGCGCTTGATGAGAAATCTTAACAGTCTGGATTTAATCCAAGTGGCTGTATAAGATCTTTCAAAGTAACTATAAAAATAACCAGATAAAGTCATTACATATTGCTATAAGCCGTATGTAGCCAGTTCATCCGCTCGATGTACCAAGACTTTAAGTGATAAACCTCTTCTTCATAAGTATCAAACACAACAGGATTGGGCCAGACATACATACCGATAGTATGCCACTTATCATCATTCTCTTGTTGTGCCCACTGCAGATTTTTAGCGTGGTTATCAATTTTATCTAAGATAAATTGTTGATTCTGCTTAAAGTAAGCGAAGCGGGTTTTAATTTTAGCAACAAACGCGGGGTCTTGAAATAAACGGCTATACCAAGGGTGGTCTTTGACCCAAAAACCTTCAGCATATTGACTGTCGGCGTAATCCACATTACCAAATGATAAATCAAAGTCCCACAATGGACCCATGTTGATTTTCTCGCCGGGGATTAAATTTAAATAAATACTCGAGAAAAATTTAGAATCAACATTTTTGGTGATTTCACTAATTAAATACCAATCAATAAAACTATCAACATTGATATATTTTTGATATCCATTGACCGAATCTTTAAATTGAGCGCCCATGAGCACATTTTCAAATGCATTTATGTAGTCTTTAATATAATTGTATTCGCTGCTGTCTTGCACGACATCAGGGGATTTAATGTTAAGTAAAAAATTGTCTGTACGAAAAGAAATATCATCTGGGTCTAATCGTTCCGGTTGATCAATTTCTAACAAATAACCGGTGTCACCTATGGCGACTCTTTGGTCACCTTCTTCTACTTTTTCAGTAATGTTGTATGTGCCGTTGTAGCTATTATTTAAATAGACTTCAGCAAAGGTGCTCTTAGGTGTCCAGTCTAATAAGCTAATGTAGCCCATTTCAAAGGCAATAGTGTTTCGTAACAATGTCTTGTCTGAATATTCAGCGATGAACAGCCATTTCTTTTTCGACGGCATGCCTAAAAACTCACTCTTATCACTAAGTTTCATTTGATAAGGTTTTTTTGGATGTCCCCAGGTTGAATTACCACGCCCTCTGATCTTCATTGAGGTATCTGGCATGTCAGTAAACTCTCGGCCACCATCAATTGATACAGTGCCGTTAACATAATCATCCTTCGAGGTGATTTCGGCCCAATTCTCTATAGCAATAGAGATAACCGGCAATCCGGTAAATTGGATCAAGTCAACTTGATATTGAGCGACTTGACCGTCAGTCGTAGCTACTTGGTATGTTACTAGCTGACTAAAATCGTTACTTGTGACATTACTCGTTTGTGCCACACCGTTGATGGTAACTTCGGCACCGCCGTGACTAAAGGTTGCTACTAAATTATTGACAGGTACATTGGTGGTTATACGCGCTGAAACAACACTTGAATTAATCGATGAAGTAACATCATCATTCAAATTAGGGTTGTATGACTGTAAAAAGGAAAACTGGGTCAACTCCGTATTACCAACGGGCTCTAATATTGGTTCTACTGTTGGCTCTAGTTTTTCTTCAGAACTACCACAAGCGGCTAACAAAAAAATTAGTGCCGTAAATACGCTAAGGTACTTAAAGTTCATATGTCATTTCCTCTTCTAAATTATTTATTATTGGTGAAACTCTCTACTACTTATTCAGTTTTAACAAAGTATAGACAGAGTGCAAAGTAGTCTTGGCTCGATTACTGGAAGCCCTTTCATTACAATATCAAATAAAGATGAAATACACTAACTATCTAGTTATTTTTAGTTATAACCAGCTGTACTAAAGTTTTGTTTCGATTTTTTGGGCTATGAAAGATAGTTTTATTAACAAATAAGACAGTTTAATGTAGTTGCATTTCATCTAATTGTTCACTTAAAGTATGGTCGTTAACGATGCTATTAATATGTCATAGAGGTAATTAGACAGTTGTCAGTAGTGAAGGTGTTGTCGGCTTTGTAGCGTTGCTCTGATATGAGTTAAGAAATGATCATATAAAATTGTATTTATTGTATTAAACTTTAGTTAAATCTTGAGTAGTTTAATTAATTTAAATGGTGATCATTATTTTGGAAACGATAAAAGCGAGTATTAATTAATATTAAATAAGGCCAACTTACTCAAGGTTGAATAAGTTAACGTTATTTTAAAGCATAGATTAAAGCTTAGGTATGCGTATCTTTTTTTCTTCAGATTGACGGTAGATCACTAAAGTTTTACCAATTACTTGAATGTTAGTTGCCTTAGTTTCACGACAAATCGCTTCAACAATTAAAGCCTTTGTGTCACGAT
>Ga0307488_10001101_pt1 | contig 22621 bp, 22 predicted proteins | sample SB02metaG_FD_202248 | JGI IMG/M metagenome (GOLD analysis project Ga0307488, IMG submission 202248) | Sea-ice brine microbial communities from Beaufort Sea near Barrow, Alaska, United States - SB 0.2 | ecosystem: Environmental > Aquatic > Marine > Coastal | place: USA: Alaska | collected... | reverse complement strand
TGCGAGTGACTCTGTTGTTTCCAACTTGTCTCCCTTGAAGCGAGGGCGCATTATAGACAGAACAACTTTGCATGCAACCCCTTATTTACAATTATCGTTTAAGTGCTCATAAAGCAATCGACATGCATATTTAAGTAGCTATTTGAAGTAATAAGGGTCTAATTTTTTTTGATATGATGTACCACAAAACTTAAATTAGGAAAAAACATGTCCATCCGAACTTATAAAAGTAAATCGCCTAAGTTAGCAGAACATTGTTATGTAGATGCTTCATCTGTGATTGTAGGAGACGTTGATTGTGCGGAGCATGTCAGTATATGGCCACTTGTAGCTGCAAGAGGTGACGTTAACTATATAAGAATCGGCGCTAGAACTAATATACAAGATGGAAGCGTATTACATGTATCTCGAACAAGTGAAGCTAATCCAAAAGGTTTCCCTCTCGTTATAGGTGCGGATGTAACAGTGGGACATAAGTGTATGTTACATGGATGTACTTTAGGAGACAGGATACTAGTTGGTATGGGTGCGATTATAATGGATGGTGTAATTGTAGAAGATGACGTGTTTATTGGAGCAGGAACATTAGTGCCACCTAATAAAACACTCAAAAGTGGTTTCCTATATAAAGGTAATCCAGCACAGCAGGCTAGGCCATTAAAAGAAAGCGAAGTGAACTTTTTAAAACAATCGGCATTAAACTACATAAAGCTTAAAGATGAATACCTGAAAGAATTGAGTTAACCTCAGTATTTAGAAATTTCTTCAGCGGTGAGCCATATTTCACCGTCTGAATTTAATTTACCTTGTTCAAGTTTAAGTTCAATGATTTCTTCTATTTCAAATTGATTAGTATTATAGAGTGAAGTTAGCCCTTCTTCAGTAGATCCACAGATATAACAGACTAGCATTTGACCCGTCTCTATTATATCTACTTTAAGTGCCTCTTTTGCACCTATATAGGTACAACCATCTAAAACTTGAATAGCTTGATTCATAAACGACTTCTTAGCTCATCGATAACGGGCAATACATTAGGTCGAAAATCGGTCCACAAATAGAAACTTTCTGCAGCCTGCCCGACTAACATGCCTAATCCATCAAAAGTATTTAATATCCCTAACTTTTGTGCGTGTTGAAGAAATACAGTTGGTTTATCTGCATAACTCATATCATATATACAAGGGCAGCTACTGATCACTGAATCTGGAATAGGCGGTAACTCCCCAGTCAGACTTGCAGACGTAGAATTAATAATAAGGTCAAAAGGTAGTTGAACCTCATTTAACCGATTTAGGCCTGTTCCGACAAAGTTATCTTGAGGTATTAATGACGCTAGCTGTATCGCCTTTTCCTCTGTCCGATTAGCAACCATGAGCAATGAAGGTTCCAAGGCCAATATGGATTGCAATACTCCCCTTGCAGCGCCACCAGCACCTAATAATAAGATACGAGCATCTTTAATTGGCACGTTTAAGCGGTGAAAATCTTGCACTAACCCATTGCCGTCGGTTGTATCACCATGAAAAGTGCCATCTTCTTTTCTAATCACCGTATTAACAGCTCCAGCAATTTTCGCAGCAGGGGACAAATAACTTACCCACTTAGCCACTTGCTCTTTAAAAGGTGATGTAACGTTACAACCTTTTGCATCTGCATTAATAAAAAAACTGGTCAGAGCCGAGATAAAGTTTTCTTGTGTTGCAAAAGTGCGATCATATTCGATAATTAAGTTGGCTTGTTCAGCAAACATATAATGAATAGCAGGAGACTTACTCTGGGCTATTGGGTTACCGAATACCGTATATTTATTCACGATAACCATTCTCTTGGGTGAAGGTAATTAGCGTATAAATCTGCTTCTTTACTATCAATCTCGGGCTCATAACAATATTCCCAACGAACCAGTGGTGGCATAGACATCAATATTGACTCGGTTCGCCCACCCGTTTGTAATCCAAATAATGTTCCTCGGTCGTATACTAGGTTAAATTCTACGTAGCGACCTCGCCTATAAAGTTGAAAGTCTCGCTCTTTTTTACCAAAAGTTATGTCTTTACGCTTTTCCACAATAGGTACATAAGCATCTAAAAATCCATTACCTACTGCCTGCATAAATTTGAAACTTTTTTCAAACCCATGTTTATTCAAATCATCAAAAAATAGACCACCTACTCCACGTGTCTCATCTCGATGTTTTAGATAAAAGTAATCATCACACCACTTTTTGTATTCTGGATATACGTTGTCACCAAAGGGCTGGCAAAGTTTATTAGCCACTGTATGCCAATGCACAACATCTTCATGAAATGGGTAAAAAGGTGTGAGGTCAAATCCTCCGCCAAACCACCACACTGGGTCTTCGCCGGGTTTTTCGGCAATAAAAAAACGTACATTGGCATGAGTTGTGGGTACAAAAGGATTATGAGGATGGATAACTAAAGACACACCCACGGCTTGAAAGCTTCTGCCCTCAAGCTCAGGCCGAGCAGCGGTGGCAGATGCAGGTAATTTTCCTCCAAAGACATGGGAGAAGTTAACACCGCCTTGTTCAATAAGTTTACCGCCTGTTAACACTCGAGTGCGACCGCCCCCACCAAGTTCTCGCTGCCAATTGTCTTCGACAAAACTTCCTTTGCCATCTACCAACTCTAAAGTTTGACAAATATTGTCTTGTAGCTTGAGTAAGTACTGCTTTACTTTTTCTATATCTGGTAATATATCGTCTGTCATCTAACTAGTGTCTCTTATGGTTTGACCAGAAATCCCATGACGGATTTGGCTGGGTTTATTTGCCCTACCTAACGCACCGTCTACTAGTAATAAGGTCTTATCGAATTGTTGATATAATTGTTCAGTGTTTACCGCAGGTTTTGCCCCAGATACATTAGCACTGGTGGATATCAAAGGCTTGCCAAATAACTCGCATAATTGACTTACAACAAGATGTTGGCATACCCGTACTGCAATTAAATCACTATCACCGGTAATCCATTTTGGTGTTTGTTTAGCCGCGGGTAATAACCATGTCACTGGGCCCGGCCAGCTAGAAAATATTTCAGTGCGTTTATGCATCGGAATTTTTGCATCATCAACATAAGGCAATAACTGAGAGTAAGTTTTAGCGACTAGGATCAAGCCTTTATCAACAGGTCGTTGTTTCAGAGTCAGTAGCCTATGCACAGCAGCTTCATTATCTGGATCACATCCAAGTCCAAATACAGCTTCAGTTGGGTAAGCAATCAACGCGCCTTCCTGCAAAGTTTGAATGATAAACTCTGCGTCTTCGATTATTGATAGAAGTTTCATGTAATCCTAAATAAGTCTATTTTAACTCAAGTATATAATTTAGAGCTCAACACAAAAGGGACCTTTTTCGTGCGTTATTGAGGTTTAGGGATTTTACATTGACATTTTTTTTGTGGGCATAATAGTTCAGCTTCAGTACCACTTTTTTTCTCTTGCATAATCGGCCAATGGCATTCTGGACATGAGTAATCAACAGGCGGAAAGTTCAATAGATATTTACATTTAGGATAATTATCACATGCATAAAATGACTTACCAAACTTATTTGCACGCTTTGTAATATGTCCTTTTTTACACGAAGGGCAGCTTAATTGAGTAACCTCACTTTTAGAGTTTGACTCAATATACTCACAATCAGGAAAGTCACTGCAACCAATAAACAACCCAAACCGCCCCTTTTTAATCACTAACTGAGATTGGCATAACGGGCATACAGATCCTTCAATCTTTTTGATTTCAGCATTCTCATATTCGTGTAATGGCTTTGAAAAGTCACAGTCTGGATAATGGCTGCAACCAATAAAGGCACCAGACTTACCTCTTCTGATATTTAATTTGGCATTGCACTTGGGACAAGGCCCGAAAACTTGCTCAGACGCGTTAGCTGAAAAAAGAGAGTGATCAATCTTAGACATTTATTAAATCACTCTTGATGTTTATAGATAAGAAACAACTAGTGAAGTGGACCTTCCGGCTCTTCAAACAATAAATCTTCCATCTGGGCGTAAGCATTTTCTTTTCCTGGTACATTAAATAGCACCATCAACACAACCCATTTCATGTCCTCTAAACAAAATTCTTTGGAATCAATCTCCATCACTCTATCAATCACCATTTCTCGGGTAAATGAGTCTAATACATTGATTTGTTCGAGGAACATTAGAAAACCTCGACACTCTACATCCAAGCGCATTTCTTCGTCTTGTGTGTAAACACGAGTAACAAAGGAATTAGGACCTTTAGCTAAATAGGGTTTTATGTCTGTTTCTTGCAATGCAGCGAGTTTTTCTAACCAAGATAGCGCTTTATATATTTCATCGTGATGAAAACCAGCTCTTACTAGTTCATCCGTCAGCTCGTCTTGATCGACTCGTATTTCAGTTTCGTTATGAATAAAGTTTTCAAATAAGTACATGAGGATATCGAACATCTATTTTTCCCCCAATTTAATATAACCGCCGGGAACAGCGGTCACTAGGCCGCGCAATTCATATTCTAATAATTGTGACATTACATCCGCTACTTCTATGCCGCTACGCTGAGCCACTATATCTAGTGGCGTTACTTCGAAATCTACACTATCTAACAAATTGTCTGAAGCCAAGCTTTGTGACATGTTTTTTTCCAATTTTTCTGCTTTTATACCTGAAGTAGATAAAATAAGATTTTGAAACTCTTCATTAATATCGTTTACACATGTCACCAGCTTTGCACCCTGCTGTATCAAATAATGACATCCTGCAGACATGGGGTTGTGAATATTTCCCGGTAGCGCAAATACTTCTCTATTTTGCTCTAAAGCACATCTTGCAGTAATTAACGAACCGCTCTTAATTGCCGCTTCAACTATCAAAGTCCCAACAGACATCCCACTAATAATACGATTTCGTCTTGGAAAGTATTCTGGTCGTCCAGGCGTGTCAGGTGCAAACTCAGAAATAATCACGCCATCATTTTGCAAAATCTGCTGAGCTAATATGTTATGACGTCGAGGATACATTTTATCAATAGCCGTACCTAAAACAGCTATCGTTGTAAAACCTCCTAAAACGGCACCTTGATGGGACAACCCGTCAATGCCTAAGGCTAAACCACTGGTAATTGTCCAACCGCATTCGCTTAAACGCCTACCAAAAAGTGTGGCGTTTTCCTTTCCCTGTGGACTCGGTGCTCTACTCCCGACTATCGCAATTTGATAGTTATTTAAATGCTTGGGATCACCATAACCGAATAGCAGAGGTGGTGGGCTAGAAATCTGTTTAAGTAACGTTGGATAACTAGGATGTTCGAAATGCAATAAAAAACGGTTGTTCGCAGTAATGAGCCAATGCAAGCTAGCGTCTACAATACGCATATTAGGATATAAAATTGCTGCAACTTGTTGGGGATTAAAACCTAGCGCCTCTAACTGCTCTTTTGATGAATTAAATAACTCTGATAACCCCACAGCAAACTTTTGCTTTAACTTTTTCAAGCTGCCGACTGAAAAATTGGGAACTTGAGTCAACTTCAACCAATTTTCCAGCTCGCCCCTTCCACCACCTTCTAAATCAACATCCTGTTGCATATTTTTCTCTAGGTAGTTAGCCCACAGCTAGTTCTAAGGCTTTGCTACTATCATTCCTCTTTTTATAACTTTAGCTGATTTAGTAATAAGTGCATAACTTGCTGCATCAAAAGCTTTAAATACGATAACCTCGCCAACCTTTATAGCGGGCTGAGTAATTTCATCTCCTTTATTAAAAGCACTACGGATCATGTCAGTCTCGCCTTCATATTTGGGTTGCTTACCGTCAATAATTCTTGGCCCTTGACTGTATATGCCCATGATAGTCCCAGCAGAAACTTGATCAGCGCCAAGATCCAGTACCACCACATTATATTTACCCAACAAGTTATGTTGCTCTAGGTCATCAATAATATAGCCTGTTTGGTTTATTGCGGCAGTGAGCAATATTTCTGGCTGTTCAGTTGCAACGGCAGGAATGATTTTATCGCCTCGCTTAACTTCTAATTTGGCTTCTAGTATTTTAATTAGCTTTTGGTTACCTAAGTCAGCATCCATCAACTTAGCTTTAGCTAAATGACGTATCTGTAAGCCAATAAGATTTCCGTCCATGTCGTAAAGCTCATTTTGCTTCCTAACAATGTTTAAGTTCTCTTTACTGCGCCGAGAGGCTTTTCCAAGTACTAAGTAGTCAGTAGCAAAGCGCACGGATCCTTCTTGGTCGCCCAATACATATGGATAACGATCATAAACTTGTTGCGACATAATCATCTCGTTTTCTATATAAGGCTTAATAACTGACCACGGCAATGCGGGTATAGCTTCTGGCGTTTTAAACGATTTAGCACCTTCAGGGGAAAGCTTTATTTCAGGTTTTACTGAATCTCTGGCTACCTCTAGAACAGTTTCGCCCTTTTCATTTTTAACTAAACGTAACTCATCACCGGGATAAATAAGATGGGGATTGGTTATATGAACGTTGGTGCGCCAAAGCTGTGGCCATTGCCAAGGCATATCCAAATACATATTGGATATATCCCACAACGTATCGCCTTTTTTTACTACATAAACTTCAGGAGCGGTTTCTTTTACTAAAATGCTGTCTGCTAAAACATATACTGGCATGAGCACCAACAGCATCAGCAACCTAATTAATTTCTTGCTCGTCATTCTTATATACACCTTGATGCAGTGACTATTATGTTTTGGATCGATTTACGTTAGAATAGCTTAGGTAGAACCGTATTAAATAGTCAATTCTATTTGATCGTATACTATATAATACACACTCCAATAGTAATTCTCTCACTGTAGCGTAAAGTTACTATTGGTTACATTAGTTCCTGAGTACGAAACTCATTATAGTTGAATAATACAATGGCAATATTAGATGTATTGCGCTTTCCTGATGAGAGATTGCGCATGGTAGCAAAAAAAATAGAAAAAGTTGATAAATCCATAACCGTAATAATCGCTGATATGTTCGACACAATGCGTGATGAAAACGGTATCGGTTTAGCTGCAACTCAAGTCGACGTTCATAAGCAATTGGTGGTGATGGATGTATCGGAAAACCAAGATGCACCTATGGTTTTTATCAATCCTGAAATCACCTATAAAGAAGGTAAAACCATCAGCGAAGAGGGTTGTTTATCTGTACCGAATAATTATGCGCAAGTAGAAAGAGCAGAAAAAATCACTGTTTCTGCTCTTGATAAAACAGGCGCACCTTTCACCTTAGAAGCAGATGGCTTATTAGCTATCTGTATTCAGCATGAGTTGGATCATCTAAAGGGCAAATTATTTGTGGATTATTTATCCCCGCTGAAACGTCAGAGGATTAAAACCAAGTTAGAAAAAGAAGCCCGACTTGCGATAAAAGGCTAAAACACAATTGAATAACCCGTTAAAAATAGTATTTGCTGGAACACCAGAGTTTGCAGCATTACATTTACAAGCACTGATAGACTCTGAACATGATGTTATTGCGGTATACAGTCAACCAGACCGCCCAGCTGGTAGGGGTAAAAAGCTACAAGCCAGTTCAGTAAAAAAATTGGCTCTTGAATATTCAATCCCTGTATTTCAACCTCAATCGTTGAAAACAAAAGAGGCACAACTTGATTTAGCTGAATTACAAGCAGATATCATGATAGTAGTCGCATATGGATTGATTTTGCCAAGCTCTATACTGGAAACCCCAAAAATGGGTTGTCTCAACGTGCACGGTTCATTATTACCAAAATGGCGAGGAGCAGCGCCAATTCAACGTTCAATATGGGCAGGTGACAGCGACACTGGTGTGACAATTATGCAAATGGATGAGGGTCTGGATACAGGCGCTATGCTGTTTAAGCAGTCTCTAGCCATTACCAAGCAGGATACCAGCGCCAGCTTGTATCAAAAACTAGCTGAAATTGGCCCTAAGGCATTAATTGAAACATTGAACGCAATAACTGAATTAACACCTCAAACCCAAGATAATGAGCTGGCCAGTTACGCAAAGAAATTATCAAAAGAAGAAGCCAAAATTGATTGGGATTTACCTGCAGAACAACTTGAAAGAAATATTCGTGCATTTAATCCATGGCCAGTCGCTTTTTTCTCCATTAACGACTCCAATATAAAAGTATATTCGTCTGATGTTGTTAAAAACGAAAATCCTGATATCCCTGCAGGCCAAGTTGTCCATGCAGATAAAAAAGGCATTTTAGTGACAACGGGTAATCAGTGTTTATTGTTGACAACGTTACAACTTCCCGGCAAAAAACCAATGCCAGCCGCTGATGTGTTAAATGGCAGAGCAGATTGGTTTGCAGTAGGTGTTTCCCTAATATGAATTATTTTTTATGAATACGCAGTCAAAAGGCTCCCATTACAATCATTTTAATTTACGTGCTGATGCAGCTAAAGTATTACACCAGATATTAGAAGAAGGACAATCCGCGAGGGAGTGTTTACCTGTTGCTCAATTACCACATAAAGAACAAGACAAAGCGTGGCTGCAAGAGATGGTCTACGGTGTTTTGCGAAATTTACCTATTTTACAATTTTGGCTTAGGCAACTGCTCGATAAGCCGTTAAAGAACCGCTTCAAGATTGTAGAGCAATTGATTATGTTGGGGTTTTATCAGTTAGCTTTTAGCCGAGTCAGTCAACATGCGGCGGTGTCTGAAACAGTCGCTGCATGTCAGCCGCTCAATACTCACGCAATGAAAGGTTTAGTGAATGCCATCTTGCGAACATTTATTAGAGAAGAAATGTCTCAGCAAGCAGCGCCAAATAAACAAATAGCGTCAGGGTTGCCTAAATGGTTGTACAAAAAGCTCGAAGCTGAATATCAAAATGGCTTTGCTGATTTAGCGGCGAACATGCAAGTAAAGGCGCCAATTTGGCTTAGAGTTAACACTCGAAAATTGTCCCATGCACATTTTTCTGATGAACTTGAAAAAGCAGGTATAGAATATACAGTTTCATCCGAACATCCAGAAGCCGTTGTATTATCAAAGGGTTATGACGTTACTAGCTTACCCGGTTTTGATTTAGGATGGTTTGCTGTACAAGATGGAGCTGCGCAACTTGCAGCCCATTATCTTAATCCAGAACAAGCAGAAACTATCTTAGATTGTTGCGCGGCTCCGGGTGGTAAAACGTGTCATATAATTGAATTCCAGCCCAATATAGCAAAAACAGTGGCCTTAGAAATAGATGCAAAACGCGCTATTAGAATAGAAGAGAACTTGGTCAGGTTAGGTCACAACGCTGAGATTATAGTAGGTGACGCAAGCGCGCCTGAAAAATGGTGGGATGGGCAACTATTTGATCGGGTGTTACTTGATGCTCCCTGTTCTGCTACTGGTATTATTCGCCGCCATCCTGACATTAAATGGTTACGAAAAGCCAAAGATATAGATGTATTGGTGAGCCTACAGAAACAAATATTAGATTCTATATGGCCGCTCATTAAACCCGGCGGAATGATGCTTTATGTTACTTGCTCTGTTTTGCCCGAAGAAAACTATTTACAAATACGTGACTTTTTATCTCGAAATACTAATGCATTGTTAGATGATACTTTTTACAACGATTCTGTGGAAAAACCAGGCAAACAGATTTTGCCGGGAGATCAACAAATGGATGGTTTCTATTATGCCAGACTGCTAAAATCACATTAATAATAATAAGGCTTAAATACCACGAATGAAGATAATTATCCTTGGTGCTGGCCAAGTTGGTGCCACTTTGGCTGAAAATTTGGTTGGTGAAAAAAATGAAATCACTGTCATAGATTCAAACCCAGATACTTTAAGACACCTACAAGACAGGCTAGATTTACAGGTTGTGGCCGGCATGGGCTCACATCCAGATGTACTCAAAAAAGCAGGGGCAGAGGATGCCGACATGCTAATTGCGGTAACCAACAGCGATGAAAGCAACATGATGGCTTGTCAGGTTGCTTATAGCTTGTTCAAAACGCCTACTAAAATTGCTCGTGTTCGTTCAGAACAGTACATTATCTATCAAGAACAACTGTTTAAGCATCAAGACGTTCCAGTCGATCACCTTATTGCTCCAGAACAACTAGTGACAAAGGCCATAAAACGCCTGATAGATTATCCAGGTGCATTACAAGTAGTTGAATTTGCCGATGGCAAAGCTAGCCTCGTAGCGGTTAAAGCTTATTACGGTGGTTTATTGGTAGGTCATGCACTTTCTACTCTAAAAGAACATATCCCTAATGTTGAAACTAGAGTGGCTGCTATATACCGCAGAGGTAAACCAATTCGTCCGCTTGGCACAACTATTATTGAAGCTGATGACGAAGTATTTTTTATAGCGGCTACAAAACACATTCGTGCGGTCATGAGCGAGCTACAAAAACTAGAATCAAGTTACAAACGGATCATGATTGCAGGTGGAGGGTTAATAGGAGCAGGCCTAGCCAAGATGTTAGAGCACAATCACAATGTAAAATTAATTGAGTTCAACCCTGAGAGAGCTAAATATCTCTCTGCGCATTTAGATAAAACCATCGTGTTTGCGGGTGATGCCTCAGATCATGAGTTATTGACTGAAGAAAATGTTGAGCAGGTTGACGCTTTTATCGCTGTGACCAACGATGACGAAGCCAACATTATGTCAGCAATGTTAGCCAAAAGGCTTGGAGCTCAAAAAGCTATGGTTCTTATCCAACGCGGTGCCTATGTAGATTTGGTGCAAGGTGGAGAAATTGATATAGCTTTTTCTCCACAACAAGCCACCATCTCTGCACTCTTAACCCATATTAGACGAGGGGACATTGTAAACGTTTACTCTTTAAGAAGAGGTGCAGCAGAGGCCATTGAAGCTATCGCCCATGGAGATAGAAACACTTCAAAGGTAGTTGGACGTGAAATCCGCGAAATAAAACTTCCTCCAGGCACCACCATAGGCGCCATAGTCCGTAGCGAAGAAGTCATCATTGCCCACGGAGACACAAAAATTGAAGCTAACGATCACGTTATTCTTTTCTTAGTTGATAAGAAATTTGTTAGTCACGTAGAGAAACTATTTCAGCCCAGTGCATTCTTTTTTGGCTAAAAATCCATATTTACCTGCTCTTGATCTATATAACGCAGCACCGACTCATATAAAATTTTAACAATCTGAACAAAATAGTAGCTTTCCAATGCTATTATTTTGTAAGCTAATTTACATTGATGTATAGCAGATATTTAAGATTAAAATTTTAGGGACGAAATTTATTGAAAGATATATTTTCAATAGCCGCTCTGAACACCATTCTAAATACACATCAAATAGGTTTCTTTTGTACTCTATTGGCATATTCTGCACGCTTGTCATATCTTCATTTTCTTTTGCTCATCAAGAGAATTCAGAACAAGAAACGATGGCTCTCATGCAAGCTCAACTCAATCAAGAAGTCATGTCTAAACCCTTTTTAGCAGAAAAGCCAAAAGAGGTAGATGCTTATATTAAAGACATGATGGCCAAAAAGGTTACCCCTCCCGAGTACTCAGGGACTTATTGGCGACCTGGATACACTTGTCGAGACTTACTACGCCATAACTGGACACAATATCGTAACTGCCGTTATTACCACCGTTATCACGGTCGGTATTATTACTGATACTAGGTATTTTATCGTTATCGCGAGAAAGACAGAAACCAACTCATAAAAATGGAAAACATCATGACTCAAAGGATAAACCAACTCAAAATTACTGTGATAGCTGTCACCGCACTTATTTTATCTGGCTGTGCCGCGCTTCATACGTCAATTGCAAAAAAGGACTTAGATGTTCAAACTAAACTGAGCACTTCTATTTTCGTAGATCCTGTGCCCCCAGAAAAATAAAAATTTATTTAGAAGTGCGGTCTGCTGTTCAAGAGTTCGATCGTAATGCTTTTAGAACAGCACTTATTGAACAAATCACTAGTAGTGGAAATGGTTATTCTCTAGTCGATAGCCCTTCGGATGCACAATATAGTATGAGTGTATTTGTTCGTAATTTAGAAAAAGCATCGCCATCAGCCGCGAGTAATTATTTAAAGAGTGGATTTGAAGGCGTATCTGCTGGCGCTGCCCTTAGTTATGCAACGGGTGGTGGATACCGAAATGCGGCGGCAGGAGGAATTATTGGAGGCTTAGTATCAACGACAGCTAATGCATTGGTTAAAGATGTAACTTATTTATTAGTGGCTGACATCCAAATAAAAGAAAAAGCAGCTAAAGGGGTCATTGTGCGAAAAGACTCAAAAATTAACGCTAAAATTTCAGATGACGGTGCTTCCACACAGACTATGTCAGAAGTCAGTAACAAAAAAGAATATCGTACTCGAGTTGTCACTACTGCAAATAAAGCCAATTTAGAACTCGAAGAAGCTCAACCCCTTATGTTTAGTAAAACAGCCTACGCTATGGCGTCGTTTTTCTAAACCACTATATAGGGCATAAAAAGGCATCTCAACCCTACTATTTGTGCCCTATATTCAACATGAAAGTAAATATTTAGCTTCGCCAAAAGGTAGGTGAGAACAGTACTAACAATGAAAATACTTCTAATCTACCAAACAGCATTGCTATTATTAACAACCATTTTCCGCTATCAGACACATCAGCATAAGTAGCAGCCACTTCGCCTAAACCCGGGCCTAAGTTATTAAGAGTTGCAGCTGTTGCACTAAAAGCTGTCACGTCGTCCATGCCTGTAGCGATAAGACCCACCATAATAATGACAAAGATCATGGCATAAGCTGAAAAGAATCCCCACACAGCTTCAACGACTCTGTCTGGCAGCGCCCTTTCACCTAACTTCACCGAATAAACCGCTTTAGGGTGAATTAAACGGTCGACCTCCCTTTTTCCTTGTAAATATAACAAGAACACTCTAATAACCTTTAATCCACCTCCGGTTGAGCCTGCACACCCACCAATAAAGCTTGAGAATATTAACATGATAGGCAAAAACACCGGCCAATTAGAGAAGTCTGTTGTGGTGAAGCCTGCTGTTGTACTGATAGATACAGATTGAATTAAGGCTTGGTCGAAAGCAACCCCAGCATCTGAGTACCAACTAAATTGCATTAGCACAATAAAACAAATCAACACTAAGCTAATTTGTATGACGAAAAATACTTTTAGTTCTGGATCACGAAAGTATCCCTTTAAGGAACGCCCACTAGCAGCGGCGTAATGCAGAGCAAAGTTTAGTGCCGCAATCCATAGGAATATGACGCAAACTATATTCACACCCACACTATTAAAATGACCTAAACTTGCATCATAGTTACTAAATCCCCCTATAGCGATGGTCGAAAATGCATGGCAAATTGCATCAAACCAATTCATACCCACCACCCAAAACGCTAAGGTACAAACTATAGTAAGAGATAAGTATATGTACCAAAGATGTTTGGCTGTATCTGCTATTCTTGGTGTCATCTTAGAATCCTTTACAGGTCCAGGCGTTTCTGCTCTATATAATTGCATTCCCCCAACTCCTAATATAGGTAAGATTGCCACCGCAAGAACAATGATACCCATGCCACCAAGCCATTGAAGTTGCTGGCGGTAAAATTGAATGGCTTTAGGCAAATAGTCGATGCCCTCAATAACAGTTGCACCGGTAGTTGTTAGGCCGGAAAAAGATTCAAAAAATGCATCTGTAGTAGACATCTGCGGCTGTTCTAACAACAAAAATGGTAATGCACCAAAACTAGCCAAAACAGTCCAGAACAACACCACAATTAAAAACCCTTCTTTGGCCCTTAAATCATTTTTATAACTTCTATGGGGATACCAAATAGCTAACCCCGTGATTAAACATAAAAGAAATGCCAATAAAAATGGTAGGCCGCTGCCATCTTCGTAGATAACGGACACGATTGCCGGAGGAATCATAGTCACGCTGAATAAAGCAACAAGAAGCCCCAAAATCCGAATAATAGTACGATATTGCATTCTTTAGTTTTGAACCAAAATAGAACCGCCACTTAACACGACTGGCAAGCTTAGGGGAAAAAAGTTTAACGTTGAGTAAATCATTGAATTAACTATTTTTCTTGTAATTATTGTTTGCTACAAACCAAAAGTCTAATTCAAAAAAAGCTAACTTTTAATTATGTCTACGTATTTAAATAACAAGATAACAGAAAGATCGTGCCCTTCGAAAGTATTTCGACAAAATCTGACAACAATTCCTATTTGCTAAAAACAAAGGCGTACAAATTTTGTTTGCAAGTGCTAACTTACATAAATATGAATGAATTTCTCGCTTATTTCTAGATGAAACTAGCCTACAGAATAGACAAATCAAGGCTTATATTTTTTTGTCCCTATTTAGCCTTAAATGTAACTTAAAATAATTTAAAAATGTTCTTTTCTAGTGCCCAACTTGCGTGTATCTTCTATTCTGATTTTATAGTTATGTTATTCAAGTATAAAATGTTATCCACAAAACACTTGTCATAAAATTTTTCTTTTTTAAATTTTAAACTATTCATAAGCACATGTTTATTATAAGTTTTTTATTGTTGCTAAGTATTTGCATCTATTTGAAAATGAATTGTCTATCACATTATCTACATAGTTATCCACAGATTTCGCTCTGGGTCGATGATAAATGCTACCACTTATGACACTCTCTCAAATTTACAAACTTATAAAATAAATATATGGGCACATCTAATGGCATCTGCGACAAAATCTCTCTCTGACCCACTAGTATTAGTTGATGGGTCATCTTATTTATTCAGAGCTTACCACGTACCTTATCTGCAAGCGTTATCGACCTCTTACGGGCAGCCTACAGGTGCAATTACTGGTGTGTTAAACATGATAAAGAGCCTTCAAAAAGATTATCCAAACGGTAATATAGTGGTTGTGTTTGATGCCAAAGGAAAAACCTTTCGCAATGAAATGTATGCAGAATACAAAGCCAATCGTCCACCAATGCCAGACGACCTGAGAACACAAATTGCACCATTGCATGACATTATTGGGGCAATGGGACTACCCTTATTGGTTATTGATGGGGTCGAAGCAGACGATGTGATTGGTACACTTGCTAATCAAGCCTCTAACCTCGGGATGGAAACAATTATTTCTACCGGTGATAAAGATATGGCACAGCTTGTTACGGCCCATGTTCGATTAATCAATACCATGACTAATGTCGAAATGGACGAAGCGGGTGTTCAAGAAAAGTTTGCTGTTAGACCTGACCAAATTATTGATTATCTAGCCTTAATGGGTGACAAAGTAGACAATATTCCAGGTGTTGATAAATGCGGACCTAAAACAGCGGCTAAGTGGTTAGCTGAACATGGGACACTTGAACAAGTCATGGCCAATGCAAGCAGTGTAAAAGGGAAAGTTGGCGAACATTTACGTAATGCATTGAGTCATCTGCCCTTGTCTTACGAATTAGCCACAATAAAACTAGATGTAGATTTACCCGACAACGTACAAGATATCAAACCCACTGAGGTTGATTTTGAAAAATTAATAGCTTTGAGTACACAGTTCGAGTTGAAGCGTTTGCTAACAGAAACCCAACAAATGTTAAAACAAACATCAACTACCCAAAATGAAGTACCAGAAAAACACAACGAACTAAAAGCTAATACTAATAATTATCAGACTATATTAACTCAAACCGATTTTGACACTTGGTTAGAAAAACTTAAATCTGCAGAATTATTTGCATTCGATACCGAAACAACCAGCTTAAATTATATGGATGCTGAATTGGTGGGAGTATCGTTTTCTGTAGCAGAGGGCGAAGCCGCTTACTTGCCTGTTGCTCATGATTATTTGGATGCCCCTGAACAACTGAACCGAGCGCATGTACTAGCCACACTTAAACCTCTATTAGAAAATCCTGATATAAAAAAAGTAGGACAACATCTTAAGTACGACAAAAATGTACTTGCTAATTACGACATTAATTTACAAGGCATTGCGTTCGATACAATGCTTGAATCTTATGTGTTGAATAGTGTAACTACCCGTCACGATATGGATAGTTTGGCAGAAACATATCTCGGTCAAACCACTATCCACTTTGAAGATATTGCTGGGAAAGGAGCAAAACAAGTAACGTTTAATCAAATTCCACTCGATAAGGCAGCTCCCTACGCTGCCGAAGATGCAGATATAACCCTACGATTGCACAAGGTAATTTGGCGAAAACTTAGTGAAGAAAAAGACTTAGTAAATGTATTTAATGAAATAGAACTGCCCTTATCTCCTGTTTTAGCAAAAATGGAACAATTTGGCGTACTCATAGATAGCCAAAAACTTGCACAACAAAGTCAAGATTTAGCGGTGCGCATCTTAGAGTTAGAAAAAGAAGTACATATACTCGCTGGCGAGGAGTTTAATTTAGGCTCACCAAAGCAGTTGCAGGAAATCCTCTACAAAAAAATGGACCTCCCCGTTCTGAAAAAAACTCCTAAAGGAGCGCCATCGACTGCTGAAGAAGTTTTACAGGAGTTGGCCATCAATTACCCACTGCCTAAATTGTTGATGGAATATCGGGGATTAAGCAAGTTAAAAAATACTTATACCGATAAATTACCCAAAATGATAAATGCTCGAACAGGCAGAGTTCACACGTCTTATCATCAAGCTATTACGGCAACAGGTAGACTGTCATCTACAGAGCCTAATCTTCAAAATATCCCGATTCGAACTGAAGAAGGACGACGAGTTAGACAAGCCTTCATAGCCAGAGCAGGATATAAAATTGTTGCTGCTGATTATTCACAAATTGAATTGCGGATCATGGCGCATTTATCATGTGACAAGGGGTTGTTGAATGCCTTTGCGACCGGACAAGACATTCACACAGCAACGGCTTCAGAAGTGTTTGTGACTCCTCTTAAAGAAGTCAGTATTGAACAACGTAGAAATGCAAAAGCCATAAACTTTGGTTTAATCTACGGTATGTCTGCATTTGGCTTATCAAAACAACTGAATATTTCTCGTTTCGATGCACAAAAATATATGGATCTGTATTTTGAACGTTATCCATCAGTATTGGCCTACATGGAAAACACGCGACAAATAGCCAAGGAAAAAGGTTATGTTTCGACTGTTTTTGGTAGGCGTTTATACTTACCCGAAATTAATGCCAGTAATGGTTTGCGCAGAAAAGGCGCAGAGCGCGCGGCGATAAATGCACCAATGCAAGGAACTGCAGCAGACATAATCAAGAAGGCGATGTTGGCAGTTGATGATTGGATTGATACTTTGCCTAAAGATGATGTGCGTATGATTATGCAAGTACATGACGAACTGGTGTTTGAAATCAAAGAACATAAATTAACCGAATATAAAAACAAAATTATATCGTTAATGGAGCACGCTGTGCAGCTTGATGTGCCACTCACTGTTGAGGCAGGTGTTGGAATAAATTGGGATGAAGCCCACTAAACTTATCTAGCGTTCATTTGAACTCTTAGATAATAGAACAAGATTAGATTAGGAGATTTTTAAAATGCTTCTGTAATAATTTTCCGGGTAAGATATATCTAACATTTGAATGAACATAGGCTACAAGCAGTTTTTTAATCTTAAAAATATCAAGTTATTTTGAACTTTCTGTTTTAGCTAAGCTCTTATTTGTAGTTTATATGTGTCCCTATGTGTTTTACCCCATTATTTAATGGGGTTTTTTTTACCTGAAATACGTGAAATATAAGGAAACATTCTCGAAATCGAGCAGTCTATATTAAAGGTTTTCTTGTGTGTTGTTATGATTTAGCCCTATACAACTCGTATAGGGCTTTTTTATAGTTAAGTAGCCTTCCTCTCATAGCCATACCAGCCATCTAGCTTTTCTTGCAAATTTTCTAATCCAATGCCACTTAGGGACGAAAAAACATCAACAGTAACATCTCCACAAAATGCTAATGCTGCCTCTCGGGCCATCATCAGCTGATTTTTACGTTTACCTGATTTAAATTTATCTGCTTTAGTAAGCAGCGCAAGTACAGGTAAATCTGCTGCAACCGCCCAATTTATTAAGTCTTGATCTAAATCTTTAAAAGGGTGACGAATATCCATCAGGACAACTAGTCCTTTAATACTTTCTCTTTTTTGTAAATATTCACCCAATGATCTTTGCCATTTATTTTTTATGGCTATTGGCACTTTTGCATATCCATAACCAGGCAAGTCTATTAACCTGCGATTTTCATCTAGCTCGAACACATTTATTAATTGTGTTCGACCCGGCGTTTTGCTGGTTCGTGCCAGCCCTTTTTGTCTAGTTAATTTGTTTAACGCGCTAGATTTTCCGGCATTTGAACGACCAGCAAAGGCAATTTCAATTCCTTCATCGGGTCCTAGGTGCGTAATATCAGGGGCACTGATACTAAACGTTGCTTGGCTATAATGACTCACACTTACTCCTGAAAAACGCTACAAAACTGTTATTTAAAATTATCTTATTCATTATATCAGGGAAAAGGAGAATCACTGCGTTCTTTAAAATCAGATATAATCACAACTTATTAAATGAATTTATTTTACTGTCCGCTTAAATGTGTAAAATACCCAATCAACGATTTAAAAATAGGCAGCTAATCACATGCTTAAAGAGATAAAGATGAAAAATATAAGTTTGCTAGTCTGTTTGTTTATGGGCTTTAGTGTAAGTGCGGCTGATCAAGGGAATGCTGAAAACGGTAAGGCTAAATCTATTACGTGTGGCGCATGTCATGGCGCAGATGGTAATAGTGCAATACCTATGAACCCTAAACTTGCTGGGCAACATGCAAAATATTTAGCAAAACAATTAACAGAATTTAAATTAGCCAGTCAAACAGGCGGTAAAGAAGGTAGAAATAACGCGATAATGAATGGCATGTCTGCTGCTTTATCAGAACAAGACATTCTTGACTTAGCGGCATATTTTTCAATTCAAGATGCTACACCTGGTGAATCCTCACAAGATTCCGTTGAGCAAGGTAACAAACTATATGTTGGCGGTGACCTAAAACGAGGTATTACTGCTTGTATTGCTTGTCATGGGCCAAAAGGAAATGGAACTAGCCTATCTGGTTTCCCTGACATAAGTGGCCAACATTCTGTTTATATAGCCACTCAGCTTAAAGCCTTTCGGTCCGGTGAAAGAGCCAATTCTTTAAACGGAATGATGGCTGATATTGCTAAAAGATTGACTGATGAAGATATTAAGGTGATATCAAACTATGTATCTGGTTTACATTAGTAACTTTTTTCGCAATTAATAATCTAAGAGTCATTAGTTGTGTCTTGATATTTCAGAATAAGTTCACTTATCTTGCAACTCAATTGTAAATAAGTTGTAAATTTTTCTTAATCCTGTATTCTCCTGATCTAATAACAACAAGGAATTGCAAGCACGTTGCTTGTCATGGAAGTATCAATTCAGATTATTTGTTTTGCATTTAATGCCTCGATGGGGAAACAAGGATGAAAAATAAAGTATCAGGACGATCGATAACAATAAAATAATCTTCGTAAATATTAATAATAAGTGAAGATAAAACGGATATAGGTTGTTCAGGATGAACAGATATTGGGAGAAGTGTCTGCTGACACTCTGATCTACGAAAGAGCGATAGTCTACTATCGCTTTTTTTCTGTCAAAAATTCACTGTAATCACACCTGTCCTCGCAAAACTAATGTAGAATCACGCCATTATTGTGCCCTACACAGGTGATCTATGGCTAGGCAAAAAAAATCTCGTAAAGTTGGCAAAATTGGTATCTCTAAAACACCTTCAAATGTTCGTAAACCCACTGAAAAAAGAGCCAGAAAACATCTTGGAAAGCCTGCAGGCAGTCGTAACAACGAAGCCCTAACAGTTAATCAAGACCACAAGAAGGTCAATAAAGATCCAAGACATGGCAGTAAAAAACCTGTTAGCTTATTTGCAGAAACAAAAGAGCAAAAATCAGCAAACAAAAAAGTTAAATACTTTTCTCCAACTCAGGAGCTTACAGCTATTGAGCAAGATCCTCGTTTAGCTACACTTTTGGATAATATTGATCTAGGTAAAAAAATTGCCAGAGAAGACCAGCATTTTGTAGATTTAACATTAGCAAGACATAAAGTATTATGCGAAATGCTTGGACTTACAGACGATACTGAAAAACCTGATGAACAATCTGAACAACAAACAGATCTTTATGCACAGTTTGAGGCTATCAATATAAACGACTTTAAAGAGTAACCATCAGTTTAAAAATTATGAATATAGCTTTTATTGTTATCGCGTCATCTATTGTAGGCATTCTTGTGTTCTATGCTTGTTCTTTAATATTTAAATTAAGAACCCAGCGGAAAGTGCGTAATCAAAAAACGCAACAAAGAGTAGATAACATTTCTGAAAGTATTCAAACCATTGCTAAAGCTTTGGAGCAGCAACAATGTAATTTGTCAGAGGGTTGCATAAGGCTGTTTCATCTTCTAGAAGCTTTACCCGTAAAAGATAAACCTGATTTTTCTCAGCAGTTCACGGGGCTTTACTCACTCTACGAACAAGTGAAAGACTTTCCAACTCATGACGTTAGAAAATCACAAAGTAAAAGTGAAACTAAACAACAAGACTTACAAAGAGAAGAATTAGAATCCCAGTTGGAATATCAAATACTGAAAGATGTATCAGTGTTAAAAACCTTTTCGGTTTAATACACTTCTTAAATGAAACGGGCCCTATCATTTAGCAACTAAAGTGCTACTTTCATAACCATAAACAGGCAATTTTATGGTCGTTAAGCATACCGACAGCTTGTATAAAAGCATAACAAATTGTTGTGCCTGAAAATGAAAACCCTGCGCCTTTAAGTCTGGCGCCAGATTGAGTGGTTGAGGGAGGTACCTGCTCCTTTGCTGCTCAATTATTGACTACTTGAGTACCATCCTCAGAACGCAAAATAAATTCTGACAAATCCCCTGCTCTTTCATTCGCCCTGCTACTCCAACTGCAAATAAGCTTTAGCCTTATGATCGAATTAATTTTTAGTCGATATCTGACAGTTTCCGCATCTTGTTTAAAGCGCACTATATATTGCGTTCATTTTAATGATTAAATTAAGCTTAATATCGAAAAATGCGCGATGATAGTAATCCTGCTTTTTTAAGATTGTCAGCCAACTCAAGTCAGTTTGTTGTCCATCTAGACACAACTTGGCAAATAATTGTTGCTTGTCATAAACCGCTCAACCCCAGACTTTGTCTTGGTACTGCTGGTAAAGAGGGTCTTTTGATACCCAGGCACAGCGTGTTTTTTGCAATTGCACTCCTTTAATATGGCAATCCATATTAATTAGCTTATTTAACCTACATTCATCAGAACACAGAAGGTATACTATCCGGCATTTTTTGAATTAATTTGTGGTGGCAATAAATGAATAAGTTTGATAGTAAGACCTTTCAAGGGTTAATTTTAGCACTACAAGACTACTGGGCAAGACAAGGCTGCGTGATCATTCAGCCCCTCGATATGGAAGTAGGTGCTGGTACATTTCATCCTATGACGTTCCTCAGATCTATTGGCCCAGAGCCGATAAGCAGTGCTTATGTACAGCCTTGTCGACGTCCTACCGATGGCCGATATGGTGAGAATCCTAATCGTCTGCAACAATACTATCAGTTTCAGGTCATGCTTAAGCCCTCACCTGATAACATTCAAGAGTTATATTTGGGTTCGTTAAAAGAGCTGGGATTTGATCCACTAGTTCATGATATTCGGTTTGTTGAAGATAACTGGGAATCCCCCACTTTAGGTGCTTGGGGTTTGGGCTGGGAGGTATGGCTAAATGGTATGGAAGTCACACAATTCACCTATTTTCAACAAGTAGGTGGTATCGAGTGCTCACCGGTTACTGGCGAAATTACCTACGGCTTAGAACGTCTAGCCATGTACATTCAAGGGGTGGATAGTATATATGACCTAGTGTGGACCAGTGGACCAATGGGAACTGTCACATATGGCGATGTATTTCATCAAAATGAAGTTGAGCAATCAGCTTATAACTTCGAACATGCCGATGTAACCGCCTTGTTTGCCACTTTTGACCAATGCGAAAAAGATTGTGAAAAATTGATTGCAGCTAATTTACCTTTACCTGCATATGAGCAGGTTATGAAGGCTTCTCACGCGTTCAATCTTTTAGATGCTAGGCACGCTATTTCTGTAACAGAGCGCCAGCGTTATATTTTAAGAGTAAGAACCCTTTCAAAGGCCTGTGCAAAAGTGTATTACGAAGCGCGGGAAGCTCTTGGCTTTCCAATGTGTAATAAGGAGAAGTAGCCATGCGAACCGACAATCTATTAATTGAAATTGGCACAGAAGAATTACCTCCAAAGTCATTGGCCAAATTGGCCTTAGCTTTTAGAGACAACATACAGACAGGATTTTCTGATAATGAACTAATATTTAGTCACGTTAATTGGTATGCCTCACCAAGACGTATTGCTGTTCTAGTTGAGGGATTATCTGAATTTCAAGCGGATAAACACGTTGAAAAACGTGGTCCTGCGATTGCAACAGCATTTGACCAAAATGGTGAGCCTACCAAAGCAG
>Ga0307488_10001100_pt1 | contig 22637 bp, 19 predicted proteins | sample SB02metaG_FD_202248 | JGI IMG/M metagenome (GOLD analysis project Ga0307488, IMG submission 202248) | Sea-ice brine microbial communities from Beaufort Sea near Barrow, Alaska, United States - SB 0.2 | ecosystem: Environmental > Aquatic > Marine > Coastal | place: USA: Alaska | collected... | reverse complement strand
GCCCAACGCGTTGCAAAAAATAATCGGCCAAAACTGGAATGTCTCCCATTCGCTCGCGAAGTGGCGGGAGATCGATCGAAGCAACATTCAACCGATAAAACAAATCTTCGCGGAACTCGCCGTCCGCGATCATTTTTTCCAAATTCCGATGGGTCGCCGCAATGATCCGCACATCGACCGGAATTTCATCGCGCCCCCCAACCCGCTCAATCTGGCGCTCTTGCAAAACGCGGAGCAATTTGGCCTGCAACGACAGATCCAGATCGCCAATTTCATCGAGAAAAAGCGTCGCGTTATGGGCTTGCTCGAATTTTCCTACCCGAGTGGTGACAGCTCCCGTGAAAGCCCCTTTTTCATGACCAAACAGTTCGGACTCAAGCAAATTTTCCGGAATGGCCGCGCAGTTCACCGTCACAAAGGGTTTGTGGGCTCGGTGCCCATGTTGATACAACGCCCGGGCAATCAATTCTTTGCCCGTTCCAGTTTCACCTCGGACGAGGACCGTAACCGGCGTAGCCGAAAGTCGCCCCAACGATTTGTAGACCTCCAACATCGCGCGGCTTTTTCCGATCAAGGCATCGCGATCGCTTGTCGAATCTGCTCCCGAAGCCCCGATTTCAACCGTGTTGGTCATCCGACGGGAAGCTGCGATCGCTTCGCTAATCACTTTCTGAATTTCATTGGGCTCAACCGGTTTTGCCAAAAAATCGTAGGCCCCGGCTTTGATCGCTTCGATCGCCGTATTGCTGCCCGGGTTCTTTGTCACGATCACAACCGGCATCCGCGAGTTCATTCGCTGAAGTTCAGCGGTTAGTGCCAATCCACCGAGACCTTCCAGCCGGTATTCACAAATAACCGCATCAAATGACTGTTGCTGCGCCAAATCGAGCGCCTCATCCCCCGATTTTGAAGAAACCAAATAGTAATTCTCGTTGGCAAAGAAGCGCCCCAAGTCGCCGATATGATCGACATCAGAATCAACAATTAGAATTCGTGAAGAAGGGCGAGGCATGTCTATGTGGTAAAAAACTTACCACTCACTGATAAGTTTCCAACCAATTTTTTCTAAGCCGAAATTCAAACAAAAACTCTTACTCGCTATTTATAAACGACTTGATGAAATAATTAAAGTTGGCATCTGAATTGCTATTTAGGATCCTGTACCGAAACAAACTTACCCACAACATTTATGAAAAAGATCGAAGCAATCATCAAGCCATTCAAACTCGAAGAAGTTAAAGAAGCTCTCACCGCAGCAGGCATCCACGGAATGACCGTTAGCGAAGTGAAGGGTTTTGGCCGCCAAAAGGGACACACCGAGATTTATCGCGGATCTGAGTACACCGTGGACTTCCTTCCTAAAGTGAAGCTCGAGACTGTTGTTGAAGAGGAAGATGCGGAGTCCGTTGTCGACACCATCGTGAAAGCAGCAGCGACCGGCAAAATCGGTGACGGCAAAGTTTTCGTATCGACTATCGAAGAAGCGGTTCGTATCCGGACTGGCGAAAAAGGCGCAGACGCGATCGCGACTTCTGAAGCGTAATTTTCCGAAAATTATTTTCGAAAGCAAGAAAGCTCAATCCGGAAACGGGCTGAGCTTTTTTGTACCTACCGAGGTTGATAAAAAAGGTCACGCAGAGGCGCGGAGCACGCAGAGCCGAGGTTGTTTGATTTTTTATGGGTAGATAAAGGCTTAGTCTTTGATGCCATTGGCAATTCTTGAAACGCCTTCGATCAAAGTTTCTTTTCCAAATTTGATTAGCAAACCGACCGGCTTTCCCGCCAGCACAGCGTCGGTTTTGGTCTGCTTCCAATGAACCTGACTCGCAATTTCTGTCGATTTCAACTCCACGAGAACGACGTCATTTACGATCAGATCAGCTCGAAACGCATCACCGATTTCCTTATTTTTCCAACGCACTGAGATCGAAACCTCAGATTCAACGCGATATCCCATTTCAATCAGTTCAAAAACTAGCACCCGCTGATAAACGGATTCAAGCAATCCGGGTCCTAGTTTCTGGTGAATGAAAATTACCCTGCCAATAATAGCCTCGGTGATTTCATTTATCGCTTTAGAATCCATAGCCCGCAAAAATAAATAATTTGCTGAGCGTTCACAACCATGAAAAATCTAATTGTTCATGCCTCTGCGTGCTCAGCGCCTCTGCGTGACCTCCCGATCACCCCCTGTTCATCCTCCTTCCAAAACCCCTTGCCACAGCCCCCGCTTCCCTTATTTTTCGCCTCAATTTTTTCTTAAAAATGAGCGTCCTAACCTCCAGCGAAATCCGACAGTCCTTCCTCGATTTCTTCGAAGAAAAACTGCACACCATCGTGCCGTCTTCGTCGGTCATGCCCACCTCGCCGAACCTGATGTTCACCAATGCGGGCATGAACCAGTTCGTCCCGTATTTCCTGGGAACCGAGGCCGCTCCCTACGATCCACCGCGCGCTGCTGACACGCAGAAATGCATTCGTGCCGGCGGAAAGCACAACGATCTCGACGATGTCGGCTACGACACGTATCACCACACGCTCTTCGAAATGTTGGGCAACTGGTCGTTTGGAAACTACTTCAAAACAGAAGCGATCGAATGGGCTTGGGAGCTTCTCACAGAACGCTGGAAGCTTCCGCCAGAGCGTCTCTACGCAACGGTTTATAAGCCAGGCGAAGGGGATCCTGCGAATTTCGATCAGGTCGCGTATGACATTTGGAAAGCCATCTTCGAGAAAGCCGGGCTCGATCCCGATGTCCATATTATAAACGGCAACAAAGCCGACAATTTCTGGATGATGGGCGACACAGGTCCGTGCGGACCTTGCTCCGAAGTCCACGTCGATCTCACGCCGCTGGGAGATACCAAAGGTTCGCTCGTGAACATGGATGACTCGCGTTGCATCGAAATTTGGAACCTGGTTTTCATTCAGTTTAATGCGGATGGCGATGGCGGATTTCGCCCACTTCCCGCGACACACGTCGATACCGGTATGGGATTCGAGCGCGTTGTCTCGATCATTCAATGCACCGATGGACTGAAGGATTTCTCAACGCTCGCATCTAATTACGACACCGATGTGTTCTCGCCAATTTTCGAAAAATTGAGCGAGATGTGCGGTCAGAAATACACGTCGACGGTTCCCGAAGGCGGCAAGCGGCAAGGCCTCAGCGAGCAGGAGCAAATCGACATCGCCTTCCGCGTGATCGGTGATCACCTCCGGACAACCAGCATCTCGATTGCCGATGGGATCGAGCCCGGAAACGGCAAACGGAACTATGTAATTCGCAACATTCTGCGACGCGCGGTTCGGTTTGGGCGAATCCTCGGATTCAGTGCGGATAATCCGTTTCTCGAAAAACTGGCACCAACCTTGATCGCTCAACTGGGCGACGTTTTCCCTGAGCTGAAAAAGCGTGAGGAGCGGATTTTGTCTGTCCTCGCCGCTGAAGAAACGCTCTTTAACAAAACGCTCGACCGCGGCCTCGTGCTGTTTGATCGCGCTGTTGAAAAGCTTGGCGACGAGAAAAAATTTCCACCGGCAACGGTTGTTAAACTTTGGGAAACTTACGGATTCCCAACGGATCTGACAGAGCTTCTGCTCGATGAGCGAGGTTTAAAAACCGATTCGGAAGAGCTCGAAAAACTCGTCGCGGAACACAAGGCAACGGGTGCAAAAGGCCAATCATCGCAGAAAATTTCTGCGGTCACGATCGAAACCGACGTCGTCTCCGAATTCGTCGGATTTGATAATGACGAAACTGAAACTGAGATCGCTGAATGGATCGAAGAAGGCGGAAACGTTTTTGCGATCATCAAAAGATCACCGCTGTACGTCGAAAAAGGCGGCCAGCTTGGCGACACCGGCGAACTGCAACTGGGAGACGAAATTATCCCAATTGTGGGAACAACAACCGTTGGCGAAGCGCTCGTGATTCAAGTCGAAGAGAAGCCCGAATCCGATGCGATGACCGCAACGATTCGTATCTCCGAAGATCGCCGTCGAGGTATCGAAAGCCATCACACCGCGACTCACCTTTTTCACTGGGCGTTGCACAATGTTGTCAGCAAAGACGCCACCCAGCAAGGCTCGCTTGTTACGCCAGATCGTCTCCGCTTCGATTTTAATTCCGATGCCTTGACTGCAGAGCAAATTGCGGAAACCGAAAAACAGGTCAACGAGTGCATTCTCAAGAACGATCCTGTGAGCTGGATCGAAGTTCCTCATGCTGACGTGAAGGAGAATCCCGGCGTCATGCAATTTTTCGGTGACAAATACGGTGATCTCGTTCGCGTGGTTCAAATCGGCGGCGAGCGTGAAAAACTCGACGGCTATTCGATGGAGCTTTGCGGCGGAACCCATGTTCGCAACACTGGCGAAATCGGCTTTTTCAAGATTCGCTCTGAAGGTGCGATCGCTGCCGGCATTCGACGAATCGAAGCGGTTTGCGGCGATGCTGCGGTCGATTTTCTTCGTGAAACCGAAGACGAAACGGCTACCGAAATTGAGACTCTCACCGACAAATTGACCACTGCCAATACGGCGCTGGTTGCTGCCGGAGCAGATCCCATTTCAGGGCCAAATCCGATTGCCGACAACATCGATACTCACCTCAATGACGGCAATCATCGGGCTGCCAGTGATTTTGTGGATTCCTTGAAGCAATTCCGCGATGAGCTGAAAACGGCTGCAGTTGATGCCGAGAAATCGCTCAAAAAAGCGGCTGCAGGAGCTGCCGCGAAACAGGCTTCCGAATGGCTCGAAACGATTTTGGCTGATTCGCCAACTCGAATCGCTGAGCAAATTCCCGGCGACAACGCTAATTTGCTTCAGGAAGCCATGAACGGTTTGAAAAATCGTGGATTCGAAGGCGTCGCAGCACTTGTGCTCGTTGCTGACGGAACCATTCATGTTGGATCGCTCGTTCACAAAAGTCTCATAGAAGATTTCAAAGCGGGCGATCTCGTCCGCGAAATCACTGCTGTTGCCGGCGGAAAAGGCGGCGGAAAACCTGAAATGGCTCGTGGCGCAGCCCGTGATTTGGACAAGCTCGACGACGTTTTGGCGAAAGCGAAAGAGCTGGTTGGCTGAGGTGCTGTGCGGGTGGTCACGCAGAGGCGCGGAGCACGCAGAGGCGGAGTTGATCGATTTTTTTGGTCACAGATTGACCCGTATGCTGCCAATTGCTTGCATGAGCGGAGCACAAAGGTTGTCGATTGTCGGAATTGAAATTTCGGAGACGAGGAAACGTCGTCCGAATTGGATGCAGATCGCGATTGGAGCGAGCGTTGCCGTTTTGGCGCATGCTGCGTTTTTCTTTTTTCTCGCTGGGTTTCAAAAATATGAGCCGAGATTTATCGGCCACAGCATCACAACGTCACCTGCTCTGGATGACGAAATGAGTTGGGTCGAGTCCGAGTTTGGCATGGTGACGAAGCATATTTCTTTTCCTTCGGTTCCTGTCGTTATTGAAAGTTGGCCGATCCAACCTTCCGCAGCCAATCTCGCCAGCCTGAAATTCATCGATCCTGAAGACAAAGAGGACGAACTCTTCCTGATGGGTTGGTTCGGCCTGAGCATGGAATTCTAAAATCCGAAAAAACACGAAGCCAACAACTCTGTGTTCTCTGTGTCTCTGTGCGACCTCCTGATCAACCCCAGCCGCCAGCAACTTTCTCCATTTTACGATCAAACAGGGTTGATTCATCGATCAGATCCTGTTGATTCGTGAAATCACTTTTCGAATCACAAAGACATCGGACGAAATCGTTGCCGATGCGGGGTCCAATCTCGCATTTGCACTCGCGGTTTTGCCGAAGCAAAAGCGGCGGGACATGCGGATTTTTTACGCGTTCTGTCGGGTGGTCGATGATCTTGCGGACGATCCAGGCTATTCCGATGAAGATCGGAAAGCGGGCTTCAATTCATGGCGGGAACTCGTCGCGGGAACGGGCGAACCACTGGCTGGCGTCGAAACCGAATTTTTAGAAATGGTTGTGAAACGCGATTTGTCGCGCCCGATGTTGCTGGAAGTGATCAATGGATGCGAATCGGATCTGGAACCGCAGACGTTCACTTCCTTTGAAGATCTGCGGCAGTATTGCTTTCTCGTGGCAAGTGCAGTAGGGCTCGTGAGTATCGAGCTTTTTGGCTACACCGCCCCAGAAACGCGCACGTATGCTGAAAACCTGGGATACGCCCTCCAACTGACGAATATTTTGCGAGATGTCGCGGAAGATGCAGGCGAAGGCCGAATCTACCTGCCAGCTGAGGATTTAGAGCGTTTTGGAGTAACTGCGGAAGGAATCCTCGCTTTCAAACCTGAGTCGGGATTTCTCGATTTGATGAAATTCGAAGCGGCCCGGGCGGATGATTATTACGATAAAGCAGTCGCCGCGCTGCCCGATGTGGATCGACCCGCAATGCGATCAGCTGAATTGATGCGGGCGATTTACGGACGGATTTTGACCCGAATGCGGGCGGACAACTTTAACGTGTTTGAGAAACGATACCGGCTTTCCAAAGTGCGAATGCTGTGGGAATTTCTGAGGCACAAATTTTCTTAAAAGCGGAACGCACAATTTTCTTCACATCATGGCGAAACAAAAAAATCAAAAGGCAGCTCCCGAAAAAAAGGAAAACCCAAATGCGAACGAGCCAATCACGCGAAAGCACGCGAAACGTGCGAAATTGCTGATGAAAGATGTGAACCGCTTCCTGCGTTACAACGACGATTTGATCGCGGAACCACAGCGCGAAAAAATTACCGAGTTGGAATCGGATTTTCAAAACGCCTATACAGGGAAAATTACCACGCAAAAGGAGCTTTCAGAAACGGCAGAAGCGCTCACCACAACCTGCGAAAAATCGGTCAAGGGCTACAAATCATCCGCGATTCGCGAGAATGTGGAGTCCTTTTTTGTCGTGATCGTCATCGTGATGGCCTTCCGGACCTATTTTGCGCAGCCATTTAAAATCCCAACCGGCTCGATGCAGCCAACGCTGAACGGCGTGATTGCCTATCCTGAACAGGCTCCGGATTGGGAGAAGCCCGGACTCTTCACTCAGATTAAAGACAAGCTTTGGTATGGCCGGAGTTATGTGAAGAGAGTGGCGAAAGAAGATACGCGCGTCGCGATCAATCCTGACCCACAGATGGGCGGCCAAATGCATTTGAAGCAGTCCCAATTTTTACTCTTTTTCACTCAGGCCAAAGTGATCGGCGTAGACGGCAAGACGCTTTTCACCATTCCCGGAACTTCCGCGCGGGCGCTGAATTTGATGACGGGAAATGGTACCTATGATGCAGCGACACGCAGTTACCTTTACCCGAAAGGTTCGGTGATTGCTCAGGGTTACATCGACACAGGCGATCAGGTTTTCGTGGACCGGTTTTCGTATCACTGGATCAAACCGAAGCGGGGAGATGTGTTTGTTTTCAACACGCGGGATATTTCCTACATTCAAAATGGAATTGATCCGAAAGAAGGATCTCAGCACTACATCAAACGGCTGGTAGGCACTCCCGGGGACGAACTGAAGTGGGATGCTCCAAACCTTTTTATCGATGGCGAAAAAGCCAAGGAGCTCGGAATGGCCCGGGTGATGTCTCTGGAAGGAGAATATACGACTGGTTATACGGATAGCGGTTCCGTCGAACTCGGCCCCAAAGAATACTGGGCTATGGGTGATAACAGTGCGAATAGCTCGGATTCTCGAAGGTGGGGAACTGTCCCTGAACGCAACATCGTTGGTCGTGGCCTGTTCGTTTTTCTGCCGTTCGGCCATCATTTCGGACCCATTCGCTGAGCGATTTCGTAACCTTGGTTGAATGGAAACGGTTCGTTACAAACACGCTCGATTGTCGGCACGATTTCCCGTCGCTTTTAGCTATTCGAAAAGCCATTACTGGATGGCGCAGGATGAAAATGATCCGAATTTGTGGCGCGTGGGGTTTACAAAATTCGCCACTCGAATGCTTGGTGAGTTGGTCGAAGCACGTTGGGAAACCGATAACGGAGCTGCTGTCGAGTCCGGCCAGCAGATTGGCTACGTCGAGGGTTTCAAAGCGGCGAGCGATCTCTTTTGCGTGATGGACGGCGAATTCGAGGGTGGAAATCCCTTGCTCGAAGTCGATGCATGTCTCGTGCGAACCTCACCATTCCAAGACGGCTGGCTCTACGCGGTCCGCGGGAAACCCGAGGCCGAAAGCCTCGATGTTCACGGCTACATCGAGTATCTAAATGAGTTGATCGAGAAGATGCAAACTCAGCCGGAGTATTCGGATTCCTAATTTTTAAAAATCGGTTTTCGATCAGATAGGGTTGCCTCATCGAACAGACCCTATTCGATCGTTATTTCAAAATTTCTAACATGCCCACCTCCAAATACATCATGATCGGCGGCTTCCTCGGAGCCGGAAAAACGACGGTGATTCAACGATTTGCCCACTATCTGGCGGACAAAAAGCACACCGTTGGTCTGATCACAAATGATCAGGGTGCTGGTTTGGTGGATTCTGCGATTGGGCGATCGAACCGGTTTCCCGTCGAAGAAATTTCGGGCGGCTGCTTCTGCTGCCGGTTCAATTCGTTGATCGATGCGGCGCGGAATTTAACAAAAGAGACGCGGCCAGATGCTTTTCTAGCTGAACCGGTCGGCAGCTGCACTGATTTGGTAGCGACAGTGAGTTTGCCGCTTCAGAAAATTTATGGCGATGATTTTACTGTTTCGCCGCTGAGTGTGTTGATCGACCCGCTTCGGGCACGTCAGGTGTTGGGGCTTTCAGATGATGGAAAGAAGTTTTCTAAAAACGTGACTTACATTTACCGAAAGCAACTTGAGGAGGCTGAGTTCATCGTGATCAACAAGTTGGATTTGCTGGATGAGGACTCGCTCACAACGCTGCGATCCGCATTGGATAAAGAATTTCCCGAGGCTCAGATTTTTGAAATTTCAGCTCGTGACGGCACTGGCTGCGAGGCCTGGTTTGAGGCCGCTACCAGTTCCGAAATGAATGTGGGGCGCTTTTTGGACATCGATTACGATCGCTACGGCGAGGGCGAAGCATTGCTTGGCTGGCTGAATATGACAGTGGAAATTGAAGATACGGACACTGAATTTGACGGGAACGAACTTCTGAAATCACTCGCCGGAACGCTCCGCACAAAAATGACGGAAGCGGATGCGGAAGTCGCGCATTTAAAAATGACGCTGACTCCACTGGCTGATCCTATGGAAATCGGAGCGATCAATTTGGTTCGCGGAAATTCAGAACCTGAGCTCTCCCATCATTTAATCGATCCGCTGGACGATGGTGAGTTGCTTCTGAATATCCGCGCAGAAACCGCGCCCGAAACATTGGAGGGAGCGGCTATGGCAGCGATTGAGGCAGAATTGAAAACGGCTAGAGGATTGACTTACAAGATCTCGCACACGGAGCACTTTCGTCCAGGAATGCCAACTCCGACTCACCGAATGACGGCGGACAGTTGATTCACTCGTCCATTTCGAGGAGATCCGAAATCTTGCTGTTGTAGGCCACTAAAATTGCTTCGGTTTTCGGCTTTTCCCGTTCTTCAGCAGGGAGTGCTGCGACACGGGAGACTGCTTCCTGCAACATGGAAATCGATCGGATCCGGTCCGAATCCACCTTGGGATCCCAGCAAAGAGCCGCGTTGGAAAAGGCATTCGCAATCTGAAACACAAGTTCGGAATCATTCGAACGAGTGCGCAGGAGCCGTTCAAGCAATTTAATTTCTTCGAGGAAAAAGGGCAAGGCCGCGTCCGGCTGTTTCTGTAATAACTGAATTTTTCCAAGTGCAGCGACCGCACGAACTGATGCAATATCGGCATTCCGGCGAAACATAGGCGCGCCATTCCGGACGGTTTCTGCAACATTCAGCTGACGTTGAAACAAATCACCTGCTTCATCGTAATTTTTTAAGGCGCTCTGCGTTTCGCCATAGGATTCGATGAGTGGCAGCAGGTCTTTACTCATTCCCAAGACACTGGTTGCCGGAGCAGTGGAGAGCGCCAAATCATACCACTCCAGCATTTTTTCAAATTCGATCGCTGCGGTTTTGAAATTTTCCTGAGCGGCATAAACGCGGCCCAATCCGCGAACACATTCGGCCAGTTCCCCGAGCGTAACAATTCCCAGAGGAAGTTCAAAATTCACTGCTTCAGATCGCAAATCGAAGGCGTTCTGATAGCTGACTAATGCTTCATCAAGATTTCCACGCCGTTCTTCCAGTTGGCCAATCACAAGGAGATCAGTCGAGGCGAGCCGTTTCAAATTATCATCTTCTTTATTGGTCTCATAGAGCTTTAGCCGAATTCCGTAGGCATTGGTAAATTTATCAATCGCTTCATCAATGTTCCCCATTTCCCGTGCCTGACGGCCGCGCTCCGACGCCGTATTTGCCGATATGCGGAGCAATTTTTCCGAATTCCGGCCTTCGGGAAGGTTTTCGAGGTAGGCCTCGGAGTGACTGGCGATGTGATCATAGAGTTCCTCGAGACTCGAACTGGAAAGTTCTTCGTGGTTCAGAGTATTCGAGATAAAAACGGCTAACTCCTCGGCCTGCTCCGTTTTCAATTTCGAAGCAACGGAGGCCTCTTTGGCTCGTTTTGCCTGGAAAAATGCAAATCCGGAAGCCCATACCGCAATGACCAAAAGCGTGCCGAAAAGGGCATTCAATCGGCGGGCACGCTTCACCAGCACATTGCTATCGATCGTGCGCATGGTGTTCCAAACCTCCCGCATATCTGCAGGCCGTACATTGGGGTCCAGCGACAAACAACGCTCGATCAATTCGCGACGCTCTGCTGAAAATGGGGCATCCGCCGGCCAACGAATGTCTTCAACTGCTTCGGTCATCGTTGCGAGGCGATTACCATCGATTCGATCGCGACCTTCAGCGTCAGCAAGGGTCCCTTCGATACTGGATTCCAACAAAGTTGCCTCGGGATCAAAACTCTTTCGTTCAGCATCCGCGAGTTCCTGAAGTCGAGGAAGCCTCCCTGTAACCAGCTTAAAAGCCATCACGCCGAAGCTGTAAACATCCCAACGGAATCCTTTCCCGTTCGCAGAGTCCCGCGGGTCGCGCAACTGTTCCGGCGGGGCATAGAGCGGTGTCCCAACGGGTTCGAAGCCTTCCATGGCAAGGCCTCGACTTTGTCCGAAATCACAAATTTTTGTCCGGTAAGGAGTTTCGTCCGTCAGCAGAATGTTGCTCGGCTTCACATCGCAGTGGACAATCTGGTGACGATGCAGATACGCCATCGCATCAGCGATTTCTTTAAGCAAACGCCACGCCTCGCGATAATCGACGTGACCACAAAGCCGATCAAGCGTTCGGGTTTCCCACGATCCATCGGGATTCTGGTCCGCATGCAAGCCCATCGCGTAATACGGCGGCTCACTCAATAAATCGAAATCGTGCAGCGTCACAATGCCGTGGTGCTCCGCAACGCTGGACAGCTTTTCCAACTCACGTGACATCGTTGAGAGATCGACCGCACCCGGGCGGAAAATCTTCAGCGCTCGATCCGAAATTCCACGATAAGTCGCCCGAAAGACACGACCATATGTCCCCTCCCCGAGTGGCGGGAGATAAATGTTGTAGTCTTTTACGTCAAAGTCGTCAGCCATATGGCGTTTAAAAAAATTGGTCGCGGGGAACTCAGGCTCCTTACTTGCTCAAGCTTTTAATTTCCCCTTCCCAGCCTTCCTCAGGAGGATTTTTCCGGAATTTCAACGTTTTTCGGATCAGCCATTGAGCTGGTTCATCATCGTTAGGAAGGGAACTGAGCAAGTCGAGGCAGTCATTCCACTGACGTTTGACAAACAATTCCAATGCACGCTCATACTTCATCACATCTTCTTTTAAGACGCCTGATCCTCCCAATTCCTTCGGCTGAACCAGTTCAAAAATAGGGTAACTCTCGTTAAATCCAGCCGGTTCAATATAGCAGAGCTTCCGCAAAAGCCGCCCTTCTTCTTCGATGCGATTATCCTCCTCCATTCGATCACGAGTTTCGGCGGAAATCAAAATCGGAACTTTAAACTCTTTCGCAATTCGTTCGAGACGTGCCCCAAGGTTCGCAACACTCCCAAATACACTGATGTGCCACTGCTGGCTGGGACCGGTTTTCCCAACAGCAAGGCGCCCCGTACTGATTCCAAGACGCACAGACGACATCAATCGCCCGTGCTCGTCCTCATACTCCACTCGATCCGCCAGATCACGGATGATCTTCTCGGCAGCTTCCACGGCAAACCGGGCATGGGCTCGCTTCGTTTTAATCCACTTAGGCCAGCCCCACAGCGCCAGCGCCCCATCTCCCGCAAAATCGGTGATCACCCCTTCCTGCTCAAAAATCAGTCCCGTGATCATTCCCACGATTTCCTGGTTTTCATCCAGGCGATGCAGAATCTCTTCATCGGTTTTGGCTTTTTCCAAAAGGCGCGAACTTCCCCTACGGTCCACAAACATGACCGTACAATCCACCATCGCCGGCTCAAACTGGCCATCATCCTCACGCCCCATCATATTACGAAGCGCCGGCGAAAAATACGTCGACATGCGGTCCTGAACGCGCTGTTCCTGTCGAGCATGCAAGAGGCTGGCAGTCAGAGAGGCAATCAACCGCAAAAACGGGACAAACGATGCAGCAGAAGTCTCAGTAGCTTGACGAACAACGACATACTGATAAACGGGCCGCCCAACTTCATCGCGATGAACTTCAGCTTTTTCATCCATCGCAGCCACTGGAATGATAGCGACCCAATCGATCTCCGACCCGAGACTTCCGACCCGAAAAACATGCTGGTCTTCCTTCGAATTCCACACTCTTACATCGTCTTTCGTAGGTGACGAAATACTCATCTGCCCCAGCAACGTCCGGCTTGGCCGAAAATCCGCTCGCGCGGTGGGATCCCGATTCAGCATTTCATAATCGACTTCGTCCCCGTTTTTTGAAACCGCAACATAACATGCCGAAACGCCCTTCTGCCCAGGCAAAGCGTTTTCCAAGAACAACGCCGCGCGGGAAAACAAATCATCCTCGTCCGACCAACCGCTCAAAACCTGCTCAGGTAGTTCGCGCTGCAGCAGTTTCAGCTGAAATCGTAGGCTGTATTCATCAAGTTGGGCCACGTCATCGTAATCAATCACCGTAGTGCTCGTCGGCAAAAAGCCCGCGACTTCCTGATCTGAAAGCTCATCCAATTCTCCTCGCGCATTCTCCAAATCATCCATCGATTTCAGCCAGAAAAACGATGTCGCCCCCTGAATTCCGATGCAAAACGACTCTCCGGGCCGAACCCGATAAGGCTCGGTTAAAACCTCCCGATCTCTCGAAACACGCTTCGAATAGAGGGAATTGGGCTGAGAACGCCCAGGCAACGCAGGTAAACGCTCGACCATCAAATCGTCACCGTCTTTTATCGCCGAGAAATGATTTCGGCTCACCAAGCGGTCCTTCCAGGTAAGCGTCAGCAAATCGACCGATTCCCCTTCCAAAGCCACCGGACGCCGTCCAATACGAACCCGTCGCCCCTCTGAAACATCGAGGAACGCCAGATCTTCCCGGTCATCTTGATTCAGAGCCACCAATATCATCTTTTCGTGCCATAGAATCCTTGAATCCAGCTAAATGGCAAGTTCCGGAAATAATACAAATGCGCCGAAAGATTCAATCTAACGGGAACGTTTCCACTCCCCAAATCTCTGTTCCCTGAGAGCGCCCTTTAATCGAATGCGTGCCTAAGTTCTTACAAAAATGGCGTCCTTCCGGCCAATCACGCAGGAAATCGGCTGAAGCAACCACTGAATGCCCAACATCCCGGGTCAGCGATTCCAAACGGAACGTTAAATTCACGGGATCACCCAACAAGGTAAACTCTCCCTGACTCATTCCGCCGTATGCCACTTTTCCCAAATGAAGCGCTAATCCTGATGCAAAATCGGCATCCACTTCTTTAAATAAATCACGGCGGCTCTCAAAAGTAGAAGCGCACGCATCCATCATGTCCCGGGCAGCTCTAAGTGCCGCCATTCGCTGATCCGGCCCCACTTCCGTCCAATAGGAGAGCACACAGTCACCGATGAATTTATCCACCGTCGCCCCATGCTTAGCCATGATCGTTTCGCAACTGGCATACCAACCGCCGATAATTTGCGCTAAATCATCTGTCGGAATTTTTTCTGATAAACCGGTGAACCCTTTGACGTCACTCACCAGCATGATAACTGGTGTTGAACGAATCAGGGCAATCGTCGAAGCCCCGAAACCACCTTCATCACCGAGATCAGAATCGCTTCCCTCCTGCTCAAATCGGACTTGGAAATCAGCGAAAGCGAGCACATCGCCCGTCACAAGTTTTCGCGAAGCCGTTACGCGGGAGCCATTCAGATAACTGCCGTTGAAACTTCCCAAATCAAAAAACCAAAAGCCGTCCTCCTGCTTCCGAATCATAGCATGACGGCGCGAAACCCTCGGATCCCCGATCACAAGATTGCACTCTGGACTCCTACCCAGCATGGAAACGGGAAGCAATTCCGTCGTTTCATTCGTGATAACATTAACCAATTTTGCGTTCAATTACCCAAATTCTGGACCATTGCGCCCGCGACTGCAAGCGATTCGTAAGTTGTTTTGCACGAACACGATTTCCCACTTGATTCCAGCCTCTTTTAAATCACATTTCAACTAATATGAATAGTTTAACCATGGGTTTCCTTTTGACCACTGCAATGGGCTGGGCCCTCTGCGAAGGCTGTGTTGCGGCCGGAAACGGCAACTGGCTGCCGCTCATCGGCTTTCTTGCAGCGTTCATCTTCATTTTCGGCGCAATTGGCTGCCTTGAGCTGTCCGCCGGCGCCACCAACCTGATTGGTTCAGCTTTCACGCTCATTCTCGGTTTTGCTCTTCTTGGTTTCGCTTTTTCAACCAGCTACCTTGGAACGGGAGTCACCACCCTGAAAGCCCTCGGAGCTCTCAGCATCGTTGCAGCAGGAATCATCAGCTTCCTTCCTTCGAAAAAGGGCGAGCAGCACAGCTAATTGCTGCCTAGACCTTCAAAACTAACCGACCCTTTCTGCGATAAGATAGCGTCTATTCATCGATCCAACCCTGTTGGATCGATTTTTTTGTGACTCAATCACAGAGCATCAATCGAGATTTCGCTCCACGACAACCCTTGAGCTTCGCCGACTTCACGACAAGTCAATTCACCATCGCGACAATTGATTCCGCTCGCCATTTCAGGAAGTCTTTCGCAAGCTCCACGAATGCCTTCCGTCGCAAGCGATTGCAAATAAGGAAGCGTAACGCTGGCTAACGCCTGAGTTGAAGTTCTCGCATAAGCACCCGGCATATTGGCAACACAATAATGAGTGCCGCCTTCTTCCACATAAGTTGGATTGTCATGGGTCTTCGCCCGAGTCGTTTCAAAGCAACCTCCCTGATCTACTGCGATATCGACAACCACCGTCCCCTTATTCATGGATCGCAACATCTCGCGATTCACCAACTTGGGAGCTTTTGCGCCCGGAACCAGCACTGCACCAATCAAAAGATCCGTTCGCGGGAGATGCTCATACAGCGCGACCTCGCTGGAATATAGCGTCCTGGCATGCGGCATCGCTGTGTCCAGCCAATTCATCCGCTCTCTACTGACTTCCAAAATGGTGGTTTCAGCACCGATACCAGTCGCCATTTTTGCAGCGTTCACCCCAGCAGTTCCGCCCCCGATGATCATCACACGGCCCGGCAACACACCCGGGACACCCCCAAGCAACGTTCCGCGACCGCCTTCATGTTTTGTCAGGGCACGATATTGAATCTGCAATTCTTCACCGTCCTCATCGACCGGTGGAAACTGGCTTGCTTAAAGATCGCCCGCATCAATCATCACATCCCAATCAAATCCATTTGACCCTTCCGATTGTCGAATCGCATCACCAAGGCTTTCGCGGCCACGCGCGATGCCAGCCGGCACATGGCTGCAACTCGTCGCCCAAACGCTGAACGTTCGCGGTTTTTCTTCTGCCCTTTCCTGAAGAGGAACCCAAAGACACAATGCACCTAGTATTCCGATCGGAAAAACTTTGATGGCACTCTTCATCAAATCAGTTCAGAAATCGGCTTGCCGCCTTCTTGAACCGCGAAATGGGGCCGTCCCGTGAAATCATTGAACATCGTGTCCTGCGGCACGCCAAAGTGATGGTAAATCGTAGCGGCAAGATCGCTCGGGTGAACGGCGCGTTCTTTCACATCGCCTGCATCTTTCTCCGTCGCTCCGATGACCTGACCATGATTGAAGCCACCTCCCGCCATCATCATCGACATAACGACCGGCCAGTGATTTCGGCCGTCTTTGCTTTTCTGCGTTCCAATTTCGGGAGTGCGTCCAAATTCTCCCATCGCAATCACGAGCGTGTCGTCGAGCAACCCGCGCTCTTCTAAATCGGAAACGAGCACGGTGAAAAGTTGATCAAAAACCGGCATCAATGGCTTGAGGCCTTTGGTGATTCCTCCGTAAACGCCGCCGGGGATTCCATGCGTGTCCCACGTTCCCGAAGAAGTGTGTTTGCTTAAATCGATCGTTACAAAACTCGAACCTGCCTCAACCAATCGCCTCGCCAACAACGCCTGCTGACACCAATCATGATCGCCGTAGCGCTCGATCGTTTTGGGATTTTCTTTTGATAAATCAAAGGCGGCTTGCGCTTTTCCTCCCGCTACCAGATCAAATGCCTTGTCGCTGAAATGGTCGAGACCTTCCATGGAACCGGAGTGATCAATATCCGACCGGAGCGTGTCCATTTGCTGATGCAAACTTTGCCTGCCACGCAAACGATCCATCGTCAAACCTTTCGGCAGTTTGAAGCTCACGCCGCGTTTTCCACTCGTGAAGGGATCAAATTCTTTTCCCAAATATCCACCCCACGCAATGTGGGTCAGATCCTGAACATTAAGTGCGACATACGGCGGCATTTGGGGATCGTTTGCACCGTAGTGTTTCGAAACGATTGAGCCCATCGCCGGCCACATTTTACCATTCGATTTGGTTCGCGGAGCCGCCCCGAGGTTTCCCGTTTGCATCACCTGATTTGGTTGATGACTGCTGCCTTTGCAGACCATCGAGCGGATCAAGGTTAACTTATCCATCATCGCGGCCTGTTTCGGATAATGCTCCGAAAGCCGGACGCCGGCGAGTTTTGTGGGGATTGTTGAAAAAGGCCCGCGAATTTCCGAAGGTGCTTCCGGTTTGGGATCCCACGTATCAATGTGGCTTGGACCGCCGGTCATCCACAGTAAAATGACGGATTTGTTGGATCCCGCTTTCGGGTTCTCCGAGCGCGCTTTCAAAAGCTGAGGCAATGAAAGTCCCGCAATTCCTGCAAGACCGGTTTTCAGCATTCCGCGACGACTGCTCACGGTCAACCCCTCGCGCTCGCGCGGATTCAAAAATGTGAAGGCATGCTGAAAGTGACCCGCCATTCACAAATTTTGCCCCCAAGCCTCACTCGGTCAACGATTTGCCGCGCCGCATTCACGGGGTGTTTCACGAAGCAACCTGGCTTGCGTTTCTTTTTAAATGACCCGTCCCATTATTGATTCTTATGTGAAAGATGCACGTATCGAGTTGCAAGGTGATCTTCGTGATAAAGTGGAAGAGCTACCGGAAGAAATAGAATTCAACCCGGTTTTCGCCGGGGGGGGGGAAGTCGCCCCGCAAAAGCCGAAAGCTATTCGCCCGCCACTGCCGGCAGGCCATCCACAAACCCCGCGTACGTCCGTCGCAGCTCCGCAATCAGATCCCTACGGTAGCGGGCCACTGTTGAACGATTTTCCGGCTTCAAGGCAAGATTGACTAATTCCTCTGGATCCGCCTCAAGGTCATACAATTCCTCGATCTCTCCCTCGACCAGCGTGCGGATGTACTTGAACTTCCCTTCTCGCAAAGACACATACCATGGCACCTGGGCAGTCTTGTAAAGCTTCTCTCCCTCCGGCGGAATTACATCGGTGTCAGCCCCGTAGCTCTGCCCAGTCATTGCTGTTAGCACTGCGTGATCCCAATCCGCCGCGGGATTTGTCAAGAGCGGCCCAAGGTCGTGCCCGTGCATCTTCCAGGGCAATTCGATTCCTGCTGCTGCGAAAAATGTCGGAGCAATGTCTGTCCCGCCAACCGGCGCGGTGCACACTTTGCCCTCCGTAACTGTTCCGGGCTGACTCACGATCATTGGCACGCGAATATTGGCATCGTATGGCGCAACCTTGGTTTGAAATCCGTGTTGGCCCCATGCAAAGCCTTGATCCGCCGTAAACACCACCAACGTGTTCTCGTATTGCCCTGACTTCTTCAAGGCTTCAATCAATCTTCCAACCCCCTCGTCAATCGCGCGCACACCCTCGTGGTATTGCCACACCGATTCCTCCAGTGACTTTCCCTTGGTCATCTCTCCTGTCGCTCGCTTCTTCGACTTCGAGCGTGGAATCCCATCTTCATCTTTGACCCACCTGGACCGCGTCTTTGCGTATTCCGGCTTACCTTCCCTTGGCGGGTAGATATCCGCCGGCACCGGAACCTTCATTCCCCGGTAGTCTCCCCGATGCCGGGCTGCCGGAGTAAAAGGGCTGTGCACGGCTCCATAGCAAAGCCACAAATACCATGGCTTCTCTTCCTCCCGGCCTTTTTCCCCCTTGATATAGTCGACCGCCCAATTCGTGTAATTGTCCGTCGTGTAACCCTTCACCAACGAGGCCTCACCTCCGTTGATCTCAATCATCTGATCTTTGTAGTAACTTCCGGCGTTACTGGCGTGTCGCGGCCGGTTCCATACAATTTGGTAATCCCAGTCCCGCCCATACCCGGTGTCTGTTCCTGTATGCCACTTACCAATATGCGCAGTCTGGTAACCTTCCTTGCGAAATACGCTCGGCCAAAACCGGCACTGTTTCGGATCGTATTCACTTCCCGGATATTTTCCCTCCATCCGCATCGACTTCACTCCATACTGATGCAAGCCTGTCAACATCGTTGCCCTCGAAGGCATGCACCAGGTTCCGATGTAAGCGCTCGCAAATCGAACCCCCGTCTCGGCAAGTCGATCAATATGCGGCGTCTTTACCCAGGGATAGGACTCCGGGTAACACCCCACCGTCCGGTGGGAGTGATCGTCTGTATAAATAAACAAAATATTCGGCCGTTCATCAGCGCCGACCCATCCTGAAAATTGGAGCGACAGGAGCAAAAATGGAAAACACAAAATCTTCATAGCAGTCTCACTCATAATCTGCCCTCGCATTCAATCCAATCGCTTTCTTCGATCACGATCTGGCCAGCCCGCCGCTTCTGTTATTCGCAGTGAATCCAGTAACGGCGCAACCAGGGGAAACCCTATGCAACAGGCATCCAAAAAGAGAACAGAGTTAGAATCCGGGCGATCAGAATAACTCCGCTGAAGACGCGAAGGCGGTTGTTTTCGGCTTCGTCGGATTTAATTCGCGGGTAGAATCTTTGCATGAAATTTCGACTCACTCTTTCGTTTCTGTTTTGCAGCGCAGCATTGTTGAACGCTCAGGAAAAGTCTGCTGAGCTTCCAGAACCCGTCTCGATTGATGCTTCGAAATTCGATTCTCTTCAGGCGGCGTTTGATGCGTTGCCTGAATCCGGCGGCATCGTGAAGCTTCCACCGGGGACATTCGAAATTTCCAAGCCGCTCGTGATCTCCTCTGCGGAAACTCGGATCGAAGGGGCGGGGGCATCGACGCATATCAAAAACATTAATGAAACGGGCGAACCAGCTTTAATCATCGCGCCAAAGACGATTGGGGAGGATCCCAAGGCGCGACTCTGGAGGATTCAGCTGGGAAATTTTCGAATTTCGGGGAATGAAAAAAGCGGAAATGGAATTCAAGCGTCAGGGATTCAGGAGATTTTTATTCACGGAATGTCGGTCGATCATCATGGCGAACACGGCATCTCGCTCGTGAATTGCTACGAGGATCCGCGGGTGAGTGATTCGATTTTTACCTATAACAAAAAGGCGGGGCTGTTCATTGACGCGGGCCACGACATCGTGGTGAACGGGAATCATTTTGAAGAAAATCAGGACGGAGTCATTTGCATCGACGCATTCAATTTGTGCATGAACGGGAACAATCTCGACGATCATCTCGGCAACGGCGTGGTGATCGAAAACACGTATGGATCGGTCGTTTCGGGAAACATGATCGAGGAATGCAACGGCACGGCGATCATTCTCGATCGCGATTGTTATGGGATCACCCTGAGCGCGAATGTGATCGCTCACGACATGGAAGGCGGGATCGATTTGCGCGACGCACACGGGTGCACGGTCTCGGCGAATACGTTCACGCTCGTTCACAAACACAGCGTCCGCGTCGGGCCGGAGAGCGGACGAATTACGATTTCGGCGAATAATTTCTCAAATTCCTACATGGGAAATGGCGAACTGAAACGGCCTGCTGAACACGAAAAACCGATCTCCCGCGACATGGGAACGGGCGTTGTTTTGGAAGGCGCAAAAGTCGTCACGATCACCGGTAATAATTTTTCAGGACTTGCGGCCGAGGCAGTGAAGGCGGACGCGAAATCGGAGAGAATTCTGGTGACAGGAAATATAGTGACCGATTGGGGACGTGTTGAAAAGGGGGCGAAAGCGTTCGATCTGCCAGAGGGGAAAAGCGTGAGTGTGAGCGGAAATATTACGGATTGAATGCCGGAGGGGCCCACATCAACCCCGACCGCGGCTCTAATCACAGCAGCCGCTACACCTCCGAGTGATAATAAATCTTCACGTATTTCATGTCGCGTTCTTCATCGACACCTTTCTCCAAAAAAGTTCCTGAGGCTTTTTGAAAGCCGGTTGAAAAACGCATGTCCACGCCGACGTCGAGTTTGAGACGGCTGTTCAGCTTCCGCTCCACTTTTTTGGCTTCTTTTTTAGCGACGGTAAATTGTGGGTCGAGCGTTATTCCAACTTCGGTTTCTTCGTAGTCTTTCTTGAAATTCGTAAATTCTTCCGCCAATGCCGGAGTTTCAATCACGGTTTCTTTCATCTCTTCGATGTCGAATTCGTCCGTTTCGGTCATGTAAGAAACGGCGCGTTTGGCCACGTCAATCCGCTCCTGCTTCATCCCGTCGTCGGGCACGCCGGTGTTGGCGAAAGCCACGCACATTTCCGAATAACGCTTTGTCATGAACTCATCGGTTCGGGTCGGCGATGCATTCACAAATTCACGATTCCAAAACTGAGTCCCGCCCCCTTTGTCGAACAGATAAACGGCAAAACCATCAGCTCCTCCGTGATTTAGAATCAAGCAACCTTTGTCGATTTTATCAGGGTAGATTCCCTGCTGAGTAGTGAGTTGGAGGTCACCGTCTATCATAGCAACCTGCAAGAAAGGCACTTTGCTTTCCGACTTGATGATGCAAATGGCCTCAGTTGGCGACCCGTTCACGAGAATCTCCTCAAGGTGCGCCACGCACAAATCGCCCGGCTTGATGCTTGGGTGGTTCGAATTTTTATAAAGATGACGGGCGATTTCTCCCCCTTTGTCCAACAACTGATCTTTCGACTCAAAAATCCCACTGACAAATTCGTGCAGCTTATTTTCATCGATATCATTCAATTCATGAAGTTCCAATCGCTGGAATGGTTTCAGAAAACAGTGGGTCAGCAACTCCGCATCATCATCCTTGAAATGACAGAGCGTTTTCGAAGTCTGGAGCGGTTCATCGCGAAGCGGATTCCCAATTTTGGCCAAAGCCATGCCCGTGAGGCGTGCTTCGTTAAAAATGACAGAAATTGACATGCGTTTCCTTAATCGAAAATCGAGGGGAATTTCAAATTTTTTCCACAATCTCACTCAGTAAATCGCGACTGCCGATTTCGCCGAGCATTTCCAATTCCCCTCGTAATGTCTCAAAGGCCGGCTTCCCAACTTCAGCTGAACACGTTCTCCCACAATGAGTTTTGCTGACAAACCCATCGTAATCCGGAAGGTTGTGAGGGTCATTCTCTTCGTCGTGAAGAGTCAACATCGTTTTTCCATCCGCCCCCGCCGCAAATGCCAGTGGATGAATCCAACATGTCAGCGGCTTGTAGTACCACGGTCGCTTCCCCTCTTTCATACTCAACGCTTGCAGAGCGCAGCGAGCATCCGGCAACAGAAAAATGCAGTTTGTTTCTGCAAAATGAGCAGGGTAATCAGAAACCCACGTTTTCATCGGCGCCGGACGTGTGGCAGTTTTTGGCCCCGACGCGAGCCCTTTCCAATTGCCGTAGACAATTCGTTTTTCGGGCAAATCGGTCAGGCCAACGCTTTCTAAATCCACTGAATCCAGATTGCGGATCACCGCCGCCTCTTCGCTCGAAACGTAAACGCCGTCATGACAACAAGTCCCGCGACATTTCGCTAAATCACAGGACTGCAGCGGTCGAGTCAGTGCGGAAATATCGAGCTCAGCTTCTTGCACCATCTCGCGCAACTCGTCGGTCTCCGTTGGGAAAGCGTTGATTTCTCGATAAGAATTCATGGACGGGCGCGTTCGATTTTCTTCAACAAAAACGACACGTAGAGGAAAAACGTGA
>Ga0307488_10001099_pt1 | contig 22648 bp, 11 predicted proteins | sample SB02metaG_FD_202248 | JGI IMG/M metagenome (GOLD analysis project Ga0307488, IMG submission 202248) | Sea-ice brine microbial communities from Beaufort Sea near Barrow, Alaska, United States - SB 0.2 | ecosystem: Environmental > Aquatic > Marine > Coastal | place: USA: Alaska | collected... | reverse complement strand
ATATATAGATAATGTGAAGAGAGTAGTAAGCTACTATCTCACACAATGTCCTGTAGCTCACCAGCAGAGCAATATGCTTATAACATATGTGAACGGGACCAACACCCGTCAGGACAAATTTTTTTTTATGATAATTTATAATTTAAAAATTGATTAATTATAATTAATAATATAAAATATGGTAAATAAATACTTACAAAATGTATCAGACGATGAATTTAAAAAAATAGTTAAAGAAAGTATAAATTATAAAGAACTTCAACAAAAATTAAATATACCTTATAGAATAAAAAATGATATATTAAAAATTAAAATTAAAGATTTGGAAATTTGTATTAAACATTTTAATTCATCAGAATTATCCGAACAAACTTTAACATTTTGTAAATTTCCGGATAATAAATTTATAGAAATAGTAGAAGACAGTTATACATATACAGAAATTAAACAAAAACTAAATATAAATTTTACAGATAATACTATTATACAACAACGAATTCACAAATTAAATATTAATATTAATCATTTTAATCCTGCAATTAATGCTTTAAAACAACATGCAATTTGGAATATTCCAGAAAATATATTTACAGAAATTATTAAGGAAAGTTATGATTATAAGGAAATAATTATTAAATTAAAACTTTCAAATAATGTTGATAGAAATATTATAAAAAGACGAATTAAAGAATTGAAAATTAATATTGATCATTTTGATTTTAGAAAAAGTACAAAAATAACACATACAATTCCATTGGAACAAATATTAGTAAAAAGTGATAAATATAGAAATGGAAATATGATTAAACAAAAATTATATGACGCTAACATTAAACAAGAAATCTGTGAAGCATGTGGTATAGGAAATCAATATAATAATAAAAAATTATCATTACAACTCGAACACATTGACGGAAATAATACAAATAATGAAATTTCCAATCTCTTACTGCTTTGTTATTCATGCCATTCCCAAACAGCTACTTTTTGTAGAAATAAAAAATCATTAAAAAATAAAGCAACAAATAACACTGAAATAATTGAGAAACAATTTGAAAATTTGGGAATAAATAATAAATGTGCGGATTGTACAAGTAATATAAATGATGATATACGTAGATGTAATGATTGCTATAATAAAAATATATTATCTAAAAAATTTTGTATAAATAAAGGAAACATTTGGAAATATCCAGAAAATGATTTTAAAAATTTAGTTACACATAATTATTCATTAAATAGTATTCAAACTATTATAAATAAAATGAATGGTGGGAATAATAATACAATTCAAAACAGAATTGATTATTTAAATATTAATATTTCACATTTTAATTTAAAAAATGCTAAACAAAAATGGTGTGCTGAAAATATTGAATTAACTAATAAAATAAGTTTAAAAGATATTTTAGTAGAAAATAGTACTTATAAGAATGGTACAGGTTTAAAACAAAAATTATATAAGGTTGGATTAAAAGAAGAAAAATGTGACGAATGTGGAATTGGTAATATTTGGAATGATAAAAAATTAGTATTACAAATTGATCATATAAATGGAGTTCATACGGATTGTAGAATTAACAATTTGTCTATAAAATGTCCGAATTGCCATTCAATGACAGATAATTTCTGTTCGAAAAATGCTAAAAATAGAAAGCCTCCAACTAAATTTAATTGTCCACATTGTAATAAAGAAATTGGAAATTCAAAGCAATGTATGGAATGTTATAAAAACACTAAAAAAATTAATGTAAATCGTCCTAGTTTAGAACAATTAGAAGAAGACGTACAAACAATGCCATATACAACAATTGGTAAAAAATATAATGTAAGCGATAACACAATTCGTACATGGATAAAAAATTATAAAAAAGATATTAACTATTATAATCCTATAAAACAGAACAGTACCATTATTATAAACTAATATAATGAAATATATTACACTTTCTGTAAATATAGAAATACAATATAATAAATATTAAATATTAATTATTAATTACTACTAAAGAGTGAAAGTTTCTGCGTGGTTTAATATTAAAATATTCCATAATTTTTTTAATATAACTCATAAAATCTGCATTATTATATAAGCAATCTAAATTAAATTTATTATTATAATAATATAACATTAAATTTAAGTTATCTTTTTTTGTATTTGTGAATTCAGGTAATTTTTGAAAATTTAAATTCTTAAATTTATTACATAGCAGTTGAATTGAATTTTCATTATTATTCATATTTAATAATATATGTAGAATAGATTTATTATCAATAATAATATTAAATGACTGATCCTCTGGTATATTATTGATTGTAAATATATTTTTTGGTATATAAAAGAATTTTCGAGTGATTATAATTTCATATTTATATATTAAATTAATAATTGTAAATTCAGTATTGTTTTTAAGAAACTGATGGAAAAATGTATTTGTAATATATAATGCTATCATACTATTATTTGTATCCGAGTGTATAATATTATTTAAAATATGTTGTATAATATCCACAGGTAATTGTTGTAATAAATTACCTTTAATATTGTAAATTTTATTATTAATATCCATGATTGTTAATTGAATAGTATTTACCTTCATATCAAGTGTTTCTATTTTCATTAATATATTACTGATATTATTTATATTCTGTGTATGTAATATATTTATTTTTTCATATTTTTCTTGATATATTTTAAATTGTTTAATATTAACTTCAGTACAATTATTTTCATTATTTTCATTAATTTTATTTTGAAGATATGTGATTGTCGATGTTAGTATATTAATATTTTTTTTATGATTACTGTTAATATTTTTAAATTCAATTAATTTTTGTTTTAAATCATATATTTCATTTGTTAAATCTGTTAGTGCGATTTTAGAGTCAAATACTGTGCCATAATAACTATTTAACAAACTTTCTTCATAATAATTATGACACATCTAATTAAAAAATAAGGATTAATTTTAATCAATTTTATTAATTATCACCAATAATATATAAATTATCAAATAACATATTATTTTCAATATTTTTATCAAATTGAGTTTGTATATTTAATAAGATATGTAATAAATCTGTATTATGTTTTATATAATTTAAATCAATATTATTTTTGTTATAATTAAATAAAACTTCACAATGTTTATAATTTGAATAATTTGATTCTCTATCATATAATTTAATAATATTTAAATTTTTGTATTTTTTACATAATTTTTTAGTGATTTTATATGCAATATCTTTATTCCAAATTACATTAAATAATGTATTTTTAATAGTTGTATTAAATCCACTATAATAATATTGATATAATATATTAAATATTTCTTCAAATTTAATATTATTTTGAATAAATATATATTTTGGAATATAATATATATTATATTTATACTTGTCTACTATAGAACATATAAATTTAAAATTCATGATATAATATTCGAATTTCATATTAATAATATTTTTAAAATATAAATTAGTGCAATATATATTTAAAATAAAATATTTTTTTCGTTTACTGTATGTCCCATTTGATATTTTACATTTATTTAAAATTTTTAATAATAAATCATCTGGTAAGTTCATGATATTTTTCCCAGCAATTAATTGATTTTTTCTCATTTAATAATAATAATAATAATAATAATAATAATAATAATAATAATAATAATAATAATAATAATAATAATAATAATCAATTTTATTATATTTATGTTGTTATATTTATGTTGTTATATTTATGTTGTTATATTTATGTTGTTATATTTATGTTGTTATATTTATGTTGTTATATTTGTATATAATTGATTTATTCTAATTGTATTTTCTGTATATATTTGTATATGTGTAGTTGATAGTGTATTAATATAATTACATGACTTATATAATTTATTACATTTTTATATTTATTAAATAAATGAAAAATTAATTTACAGTTAGATGACCATATCAACTTTCATAGCTTGTGAATTTTTATAAGGGTTATATCCAATTAGTTTAATATCGTCGAATTCGAATTTAGTAATATCATTTTTTTTATATAATACTTTTAATTTTGGAAATGGTTTAGGTGTTCTATCGATTTGTTGTTTTGCTCCATATAAATGATTTTCATAAATATGTGCGTCTCCAATATTAATCGTTAATTTACCGGGTTTTAAATTCACTCCATTAACATTACATAATAAATGTACTAATAATGCCGAATATACTGTGTTCCATGAATTTGCTAAATATACATCACTACTTCTTAAAGTGGCTTGTAAATTTAATTTATTATTTGTGACATTAAATTGATATAACATTAAACATGGTGGTAATGAACAATTATTTAAACTATTTGGATTCCATAAGTTGATGATCATTCTTCTAGAATTTTTATTATTTTTAAGTAAATCAATTAAATATATTAATTGGTCACTATTTTTTTTTAAATTTACATGTTGAGAATTACAATCAATATATTTTTCCCCAAAATATCTCATATTAAATCCATAAGTAGCACCCATATCATTTTCTTTTAAATGTTTTAAATTATTATTATCAAGAAATTCACGTGTAGTATTTTGAGTCCAAATATGTACATTTTTATCAATTAAAATTTGATTATCAGTTTGACCACGCAAGATGAACATTAATTCTTCGAAAATTCCTCGTAGAAATATTTTTTTAGTAGTACAAATTGGAAAAGTATCTTCTAAATTATAATATAATTTAGGTGGTGAAAATATACTGAAAATATTTGTGTCAGTTCTATTTTCTTTATATTCCCCATGTTCGATAATATTTTGCATTAAATTTAATAATTGGATTTCTTCATTATTTTTATATATATTTTCTAGAATATATTTTTGATATACAGGTATATATTTTTCATATACTAAAACTCGAAAATCGATATTATTATTATTTTTGAACTCTGACACTGTTTTTAATGTGAACACTGTTTCATTAATTTTTGGAAAATATGTATCACATATAAAATTATTATAAATATCAGTAATATATAATTTATTACAATTATAATGTTCAATTGCTTCTTCATAAATTTTTTGTCCGCCAATTACATATATATTATCCGATGTTTTATTTGCAATAGTTAGTGCATTTCTGAAAGTATCTGTATAATTAATATTTTCATGTTGATGTGTATTATATTTATTTTCATCATATAATGTTTTTGATACAATAATATTATGTCGATTTGGTAAGGGATGTTTTGGTAATGATTTCCAAGTATTTTTACCCATAATAATTGAATTTAATTTTGTAGAACCATTATTTTTTGTTGTTATATATTTGAAATGTTTAAAATCGTCAGGAATATTCCATGGAATTCCTCCATTTTTCCCAATACCATGTTTTAAATATGTTTTAGCTACAATTATATTAAAATATTTAGACATTTAATAAAATATATCTTTATAATTTTATATTTACAAAATATTAAATCAATTTTCATTTAATAAAATAACTATTATATAACTATTATATAATTAAAATATATGTGATATAAATATTTTATTGGATAGTTGTAATTTATCTATAATTTATCTATAATTTATCTATAATTTAATGAATTTTTACTGTTTAATATTATTTTTTATTTATTTTAATTTTATTATCTTCCACTATGTATAAATTATATTAAATCTGAAAAAAAATATATAATCACTTATAACACATATACGTTCGTAATCTGATTATCATATTCAATTTGTTCACATAGTGTGCTAATAAAACAAAATATATTATCATTCCTCAACATTTCCAGATCAATGTGCGTGATCTTCTCATTTGGTAGCTTACGAATATTCTGATATATAATTTTACATTTATCACACTTGCACAAATTATTATATTTATTTATACTATATATGAATCTTGGAATATTATTATAACTGACAGAATTCATTATTACAGAACACCGTGATGTATTCGCAACAGATACTAGAAAATTCAGCATATCTGTATTATTATTCACACAATTCGAACGTAGTCTATAGATAGCATTCGCTATAGGATGCCAGTAATGTCCGGTCATGTCATTAATATTCCATATGGAATTAGGCATACCAGACTTCTGCAGGACAAGTGCGGACTTTACTGCTGTGGGTGAACCTGCCTTTGCCAACTGGTTTACCACAGAACCATTACATATTTTATCCTGCAATTGTAAGACATGCCAGATTCCATGTGGTAGATAGATCCTTGGCAACCTCAGTAATATTCTGTGTCCAGTCATAAACAAAATACTCATACACATTATATTTTCCTGAGTGACTTTGCGCATTTGTTTGGTGCATGTTGCGAAAAGTATGAAAACTGTATCTTGAAGTTGATTCATGATTAAATGTAACACATCACCAGGAATTCTTTGTAATTCTGTATTACATGACGACTTGTTCAACTGAGACCGTAGAGTATTACATGTGGTTTCAGTATAATTAATTTCAAGATTTATTTCGTCTATCTGCTCCGCGGTAAAAATCGTGCTAGAGAATAATACTGATTGTTTTTTTTTTAGTCTAATACACTCTTCACGTCGATTTTGTATGAATTCACGTTTCCATGTAAAGAATGCATAGTTTTGCGGATTATACATACTTTCATAGTCTATATTATAAGCTGAGCTAATATTATATACATTAAGCTGGTCAATTCGTTGACAATTACATTTGGATTTTTCTATGATGTGTTCTATGTGTCTATTACGCTTATGTAATGTATGAACATCTTTTAACAATTGTGAATGTATTTTCAAGAACTTTGCGGAATTGTATTTCTTCATAATATTATATTTCTGAAGAACCTTCAATCCTGTGCGCATCTTTTTCACTGCGAACATTCGACCAATCTTACCAGATACACGACAGATGTGTGAGACATTCAGATATAGTTGCTGTACAACATACTTCATCTGAAACATGCATACGAATATAAGATAAATCTTATTGCACAAATTAATTGCATATCCACGTTTTTGGATGACTGGATGTGTTTGACCCAAGGTAGGGAAGTTGTGGTTGGTATTTCGAGGCATAGTATTGTTGGACTTGTTTGAATTGTTTGAATTCGTGGAATTCTTGGGAGATTTGTTGCGTCTGACCATTTTCCGTGATGTAAAAAAAAAAATAATATAATTATCAATTTTTGTTAAACGTGTGTATTATTAATTATTATTACCTGATTTCTGTGTGTTATATTTCCAGAGACGAAGTTATTGTTCATATATATGAAGTGATCGTATAAATTGGTGAGCATCGACATAATATATTTTTCTTGTAATATTAAATTTACATTAACCTGTGTTTTATCGTTATAAATATGTTGGTCAATATTTTCTATAATATATGTATTAATATTGTTCGATCCAGCAATATCTGGATGTATTATATAATTACTAAAATCAATAATATTTTCAAAAATGTGTGTGGGATTATATCTAAAATTACAATTATAATTTACGCCATTATTAATAATTAATTTAATCATATTTATGAATTTAAAATTAATTGCATTTTGAATAGGTTGCCAATTATCTATTGTTGTTTTGACATTTATATTTAACTTATTAAATTGTTTATATAAATTTTCCATAATTTTAATTTGATTTAATCTAACAAACAAATGTAATAATGTGCGTCCTTCTTTAGTAATTGGTGTATATAATATTTGTTCAAATTCTAAATTATTATAAATGAAGAAATTAGTTGGAAATTTGAATGTTTTACAATAATTTTTATAACATAAATTTATAATAATATACGGATACTCATATTTAATTAAATTCCAAATATGTTTAGTACTTTGTATCATTTTAATAAAATGTTCATTATGTAAATTATCAATAATTAATAATATTAAATTATTATCAATTTGGTATAAATTTTTACAAGTAATTTTAGATATAAATTTTTTATTTACAGTGATTGAACCTTTCGTACCAGCTAAAATTCGTGTATGTTGTTTAATAAGTACTTTAATTTCTAGTTGTTTATCATGATTATTTTTATAATATTTATATTCTTCGTGAAATAGATTTAAACATTCTTGAATACTTTGTAATTTAACATTTCGTATAGCTAATCGTGTTTGATATTTCTGAATTTTTGCGTGTTCTTCATTATTATAATCCATATTATAATATATAGTTTATATATAATATATATATATATATTATGTATCAATTTTAAAAATTGATTTATATTAAACTATATAAACTATATAGAGAATGAATATTGCAGATATCTCAAATGATGTATTACTAAATATGTTAGTAAAGAATGAATTATCTAAATATAATTTAGATAATTTATGTAAAACTAATAAGAAGTTATATAAGATTATGAAATATTTACAAAAGAATTGGTTTAATATTATTCGTGACAGACAATATATTAACTATTCTATATTTAATTGTCCCCTAAATACTATAGATATTAATAAAGATATTATTATAAAATTATTACAAACTGAAGATAATCAATATATTATTTTACATTATATTATGTTTAGATATAATCTAACAAATATATGTAATAGAAAAAAGATGAAAAATTCATGTAAATATAATACACAAATTTATAACTTCTATAATGAAATTCGTGAATTAAATATAATAACAAATAAACCTGCGAAAAAGATATTAATTGATATGTTAGATTTAGACTCAGTTTGTAATAAAATTTTTAAATTACTCTAATTTATAGAAAACAAAATGTATAATTAAATATCTTGAACGAATATTTATATATTATTATTATTAATATTTAATACATATTTTATTTTTTGTCTCTAGATATAAAACTTTATTTATATATAAAAAGTTTATAAAAATTATATAATTGTTATAAACAACTTTCTTTGAAAAATAATTTTCAATTTAATGAGTTAAGAAAAAATATGTATAATTAAATAAATAATATAATATAATTTAAATAATATAATATATATATGAATAATTCATCAATAATATATTATCCAGATTTAGATGATATAAATTTTAATAAAAAAATCGTAGAAAAGGAGGAATTTAATCAATATATAGCTGATAGTTATGTAAATAATACAATAGAAAATTTATGTTTATATAATAATTTTATAACACGACCAATACAACGTATGTTGCAATTATATTTATCACCGAATACACCATATAATGGTTTATTATTATATCATACAACTGGAAGTGGTAAAACATGTACAAGTATTTTAATCGCAGAGCAATTTATAGATTATGTACAATCGAATAATTCATATATATATTTAATAGCTGCCCCGATATTATTAGAGAATTTTAATAATACAATCTTTAATTCTAAAAAAGAGTTAAATAAATTAAATAATAATAATTCTTCACAATGTACAAGTTATATATATTCAAAAATTTATGAACAATATTTAGCGGAAACGAAAGGTGATATAAATAAAACAAATAATTTATTAAAAGAATATCGTCAATTACGGTATAAATCATATGGTTATACGGCATTAATAAATAGTATAACAAAGGCAAATGGTGATTATATAGATAAAGATATAATAAATTCTCGTTTTTCCAATAGTGTCTTTGTGATCGATGAAGCACATATATATAAAAAAGATACTCCTACATATAATGGGTTGGAATATATATTAACACATTCGAAAAATACAAAATTATTATTACTAACAGCAACACCGATGTTTGATAGTTCAACCCAAATTATTGATTTATTAAATTTATTACGATTAAATGATAAGAAACCAAAGATAGATTACAATGAGATATTTGAATCTACCCAAACAGATAATAGAAAATTAGTAAATCCAGAATTATTTATACAATTGACTACAGGGTATGTATCATATTTAAATGGTATAAATCCGATAACATTTCCATTGAAATTATATCCTGAAGATTCAATATATATAAAATTAAATGATGCACATGATAATATAATAGTATCGGAGAATCATGAGGGATATAATATTTTTCCATGTGAAATGAATAAATTTCAATATGATTATTCAAAACACAAAGTACTAAATGATTTAATATATGGTATACAATCCAATTTAATAGTATTTCCTAGTGAAAAAATCGGAGATGAAGGTTTTAATATTTGTTTTAAATATAATAAGGATACTGATAAATATAAATATAGTTGTTTTGAAGATTTTCTACAACCAAATAAGATAAAGAAATATAGTATGAAATTGTATAAATTATCAGAGGCATTAAAAAATAGCACTGGAAAAATATATATATCTTCTCAATTTATAAAATCTGGAGTACATGTTATTGCGATGCTTTTAGAGGAACTAGGATATAATCGTATGAAATATGTTGGTGGAAAATTTATAATATCAAATTTATTAAAAACAAATCCACCAAATAGTCCATCATATATAATGGTAACTGGAGATACTCCTCAAATCAGTAAATATATCGATAAATTTAATCATATTGATAATATTACAGGTGATAATATACAAATTATAATAGGTAGTGAAGTTGTTCAACAAGGTGTTTCTTTATTTGGAATAAGAGAAATTCATATATTAGAACCTTGGTGGAATTATAGTCGTATAGAACAAATAATTGGAAGAGGTATACGAGATTGTTCTCATATAAATTTACCTCCAAAAAAAAGGAATATAATAATATATAATTATATCTCCACATATAAGAACGAATTTACAAATGATTTAAATCAATTAACAAAAACACTTGATAAAAATATAAATATTAAACAAGTTTCAAGATTATTAAAACAAAATGCGATAGATTGCTTCATTAGTAAAAATATAAACGTAAGTAAGGATTATCCTGATATCGAGATAACAACTTCCAAAAATATTACAAAGAAAATTTCCCAAAATGATGTAAATTATTCTTTAGAATGTGATTATGATATATGTGATTATAATTGTATCGGTGTAGATAAAATTGAAAATGTCGATAATTCTACATATAATATATTTAATGATACCGTTTCAAATATAAATATTTCAAAAATTTATATTAAAAAAAGCTTCGAATTAAAGTTATTTTATACATTAGAACAACTCAATTATATAATTATTGCTCAAGACAAATATATAAATGATAAAAGTATATTTATCGCTTTATTAGAAATAATAAATAATAAAGAAGTAATTCATGATAAATTTAACCGGCCTGGATATATAATACAAAAAAGTCAATATTATATTTTTCAACCAAATGAAATATTAGATGAATTTATACCAATATATTTACGAAAATATCCATTAAAAAATAGATTATATAGTATAAAAAATTTAATAAAATATACTGCACCAACTACTAATAATCTAACAATATCTTCAGAATTTTCGTACAATTATTATGATAAATTAGTAATAAATAAGTTATTACACAATTCACAATTATATAATAAATTATTAAATAATATTGATAAAAATGTTATAAATAAATTATCAATATTTGATTTACTATATATATATATTGATAAATTAGAAGATAATAATAATTATATCATTGATATTTTATTAACTTCTCATAATCCATCTCATGATAACATTAGATATTCACTTAATTTAATAAACAATTTCTCTAATGAAAATCTTACAAATAAATATACTATATATAAAAATTTTTATTATTTAGAATTAGTATCAATTGAATATAAAATAATTATTTTACAATACTTAATAATTAAATCATTATTAAAAAAAACATTCACATCTTTAGATAACTTTTTAATAAATTATTATATTGATATATTAATTAAACATAATAATGTATTTGTCGGATTTATTATATATAAACATAATCCAAATTATATTAATGAATATATAAATGGGAATGACCCATATACAGAGATACCATACATTTATATATATTATAAAAATATTTGGTATTCTAATCTATCTTTAAATGATATTAGTTATATTAATATTAATATTAATGGTATCATTAAAAATATAACTAAAAAATATAATGAGAATATTATACAAATCCGGAAAAATATAATCAATAATAATCATATTCTTGGACTTATCGGAAAATCTCAAAATAAAGATATATATGTATTTAAAATTATTAAATTTGTTGAACAAAATATTATCAAAAAAAAAGAAAAATTAACTAATATTACAATTTCAATCATGAAAGATTTACAATATAATCAGATTGTAACTACACTAAAATTTATTATAAATAGTGTCAAAAAAATTATTGAACAAGAAAATATTATATATAATATTGTAGAAGTAGAAACAGAATTCGAAATTTTATTATCTAATGAAAATACAAAAAAAAAACATATTATGTCATTGATAATTTATTTATTACTAGATCTGCAAATCAATAAAATCGCAAACAGAACGTGGCTAATTTCTGCTCATCAAGCAGCAATTTTAAAACGTAATTCATTATTAAATATTAGTAGAACTGATAAACAAAATACATCTCTATCAATACATAAAGGATTATCTATTCAAGAACAAAAAAATTAATTTTTATCAGTTATATAATATTTTATACTATGCTGTTCTTCATTGGTTATTATCATTTTATCATCCTGTAATAAATTACTTAATATATAACTCTTTATATTTAATTTATCATCTGTATTTTTATATATTTTTAAATGTAATTCAAAAATTATCCCATCGGAATTATTCACACGTATCTTCATCACATTACTTAAATATAATATCAACAGTGAATCAATACTATTGAAAAATATATTATATAATTCTAATCCATCTCGATTAATTATTAATAAATATGTTTCAAATAATAGTAAATATACTTTGTTATTACAATCTGAGATATTTAATAATTTTACTTTATATACTTCAGTTGTATCATATTGTAATATCATGGATCTACATGTACCCATATATTAGAGTATTTATTTTTTTATTTCATTTAAATATTCTAATAATTCATTATGAGCATTATATGTCTTCTTCTCTACATCAGTATTCATCAATCGCAGTATTATATAATAATTATTCCTCATTTATTTAGTCAATTGTTCCAAATTTTTACGTATATCAGTCAACCTTCTACATATTTTACATATCTTATATACTTTATAATTTGTTATATAAGATATTGGATATAAACAACTTATACATCTATTACCTTTCTTTATCGGGCGCAGATTTTTTATTAATCTATCTAATTTATAAGCAAAATTTTTACTATATATTACTCGGGTATTCAACACTTTATATAAATCATAAAATGTACCATAATATACATTATTATATTGTATCTTCTCATTAAAAATTTTTACACATATACTCTCTCTCAGATATTTACTTAAAAATATATCATATAAATGTTCAAACAATTTCATTATAAAATCATCTGTATTCACAGAATATATATCTAATAATTCTTCTATAAATATATCTATTTTTATCGGCTCGACATTTGTTAAATCTTCATAGTTTCCTAATTCATCTAGCTTATGTCGTTTAAATGATAACATATATATAACTATATGGTATTATATATGTAGTTATCAATTTTAGTTGTATTCTAATTATTATATAAAATTATAGTTATATATAATTTTATATATAGTATGCCACCATTAAAATATGAAGATATCACAAATATCATCTCCAATTTCACACAGTTACAGTCTATCAAATCATTCTACGAATCTGGAACATATTATGGTTCAACTTCAATTGAAATGCAACCTCATTTTAATCAAATTATCACAGTTGAAGTATCTGTAAATTTATACAAAAATTATCATCAAAAATTATCTGCTTTTCCAAATATTTCTCATATCAATGGCGCGTCAGAAGATATTCTATATGATGTGTTAAATATTAATCATAATGAATTTATATTCTTTTTAGATGGACATTATTCTTCGGGAGATACTGGTTCATCAAATATTGAAGTACCTCTATTAGAAGAATTAAATTGTATCAATAAATTATATAAAAAAAATGGACTAATCATAATTGATGATTTTAACTTATTTGAAACAACATCTGCAGAAGATTGGTCTAATATAACTATCAATAATGTTATCAAATGTTTCACAAATAATCAAATAAATTCATATTTTATATTAAATAATCGTATGATTATTGTTATTGATAATCAGTAAAGAGCAAAATTTTCTATTTAATTTAATTATATATTATCATATTTATTCAGACTTTTTTTTCAAATTAATAATAAATTAGTTGGTATCATTTTACTTAAATTCGCATATTCCTCATATAAATTATCTTTATATTTATAATTATTATTATGTAATTTCTCAAGTGATAAACTACATTCATCTTTCTCGGTCTTCAATTGTAAGGTCTCATGTAATAAAGATTTATATTTTTTTACATATTTTTTATTAATATCTCCCATCTTATGTTCATACATATATAATTTATCAAATATGCTTAATAATTCTCGCAATATATTATCCATCAACTCTGTAGCATCCACAGTTTTACCTCTTAAGTGTAATTTATATAATTTATTTAATAATTTTATAATTGTAGTATTCTTATATAATTCTATATTCGGGGATTCTACCAATTCTTGAGTATCATTAGATGATAGTTCGATAAGTTTATCGTCATCATATTCGTTACCAATATATTCGGCATAATCTAAATATGTTCCATCTTCATCTTCTGTATATAATTCTCCATCTGTTACAGTATAATTTGCATATGGATCTATATATTCTATATCTAATTTATCTCCACCACCAATTTTAGGTGAGTTATTATATAATCTTTCCAATAATTTATTATTTGTAGATATTTCTTCCTCTAAATATTCAAATCTATGTTTATTGAACAATTCTTTTAATCGTAAATCAACTATTATTTTAATCTTTTTTTCTATCTCTGCCTTATTTTGTTGAATCTTTCCATCACGTATTGTATCGTTCCCTCCTATCATATTAGTTCGATTAATTGTATTCCAGTCCATTACAATTTCTCCATCCGTCCATAAATATCCTAATATTTTCAATAAATATTTAATATTAAAGCTAAAATGCTTCAATTGTAATTTCTCTGAATTATAACTATAATTATATAATACATAATATAATATATTTACTATCATTTTAATAATGTGTTTAGTATTTGCTGAAGTGAACAAAACATCTATATTACTCATTTCGTTATAACTCATTTCTTCAACTTTTACATGTACGAGTTGTAATATTCGTTTTAGTTCATTCACATCATCATCATCATCATCATTTATTTCAGTTGTAAAATGTTCATTAAATTTACTTGAATTATCTTGTATTTCAGTTATTTTATCATCTAATTGTAATATATTATAAAAGAATTTATCAAACGGTGATAAATATATATGTGAATTTGTAGCAATATATAAATGATATAAATCATTAAATACTGTAGTTATTTTTTCTTTTAAAAATTCAATAGTTTTATCAAATGCGTTTCCATCATTGTTAGCCATTATAGATGCTAATTCAGTTATGTGTTGTTTGGAAGTTTTTTCATTTATGTTGTCAATATATTCTATAATTTTTAATCTTAAATTTTCTATGTGCGTTAAAAATGTATAATCAAATGTTTTATATGACGTAATGTTACTTGAATTAGCTGTGTTTTTTGACATTGATGTACCACCAATAACCAAATTTTTAAATCTTTTTACTGCATAGTCAATCATCAATTGAACAACGTTGGGTATGAGTGTTGTTGATCGCAGCAGTGCTATTGGTGCTATTGCTCGCTGCAGTGCAATTGCTGGTCGCGGCAGTGCTGTTGCTGCCGTTGGTGCTGTTGGTGCTGCTGCTGCTGCTGCTGTTTCTTCTGCTGCTGTTTCTTCTGGTACTGTTTCTTCTGGTGTTGTTGGTGCGGCTTCTTTTTCTTCTGGTACTGTTTCTTCTGGTCCTTCTAGGGTGTCCTCGAAAGTTTCAAGGTTCCTCCCTACTATCGATTGTGCATCGAGGTATATTTGTTTTAATATCTGTACGTCAGTTGGTATTATGATACCTTCATCGGGTATCGTGTCTGATGGTGATGGTAACTTTTTTGTTTTTTCCTGTTCAATCAGTGCACGTTGTAATAATTCATATATTTTGTAAAATATAGAAAGTAATTCGTCGGAATTGTCTACTCCAAAATTCGGAATGATGGATTCTAGGTCTACCAAGTGTTGCCGTGCGGCATTTACTTCGTTTGATACTATGGTTGTGGAATTTTTTGCTACTGTGTCATCGGAAATTACTTCTGGTATACCAACTTGAACGGAATATGCTGGTGGGTCAGATCGTGTGTAATTTAGGTTTTGTTGTGTATTTATTGTAATAGGAGATGAATTCTCCATATTAGTGGAAAAGAACAAATCTATCTCATTAAATACTTGATGTGTGTGATCTGTGTAAACAGAATCGTGTGTAGTGTTATATATGTTGTTTAGTAACTCTTTTATTCTTCTGTTAGGTGTACTTGTATACCATAATTCTATAAGTTTGTTCAAATCGGATAATATATTATTCAATAAATTACGTAGTTCATCGTCAGATTGTGTTTGTTTTTTTAGATATGGTGGTGCTGGTGCTACTGCTGCTTTTGCTGCTTCTGCTTCTGCTTTTGCTGCTTCTGCTTCTTCTGCTGCTTCTTCTGCTTTTGCTGCGGCTGCTTCTTTTGCTTTTGCTGCGGTGGTTTTTTTAGATTGTTTAATTAGTCGTATTTTGGCTTTGGCGTGACGTGTGTGTTTGTTGTTTTTTGTTTTAATGTCTGCGTTTATTATTTTTGGTATGGTTGGTTCTGCTGGTGATGGTGCTGATGTTGCTGGTGATGGTGCTGATGTTGCTGGTTCTTCTGCTGGTTCTTCTGCTGGTGCTGGTGCTGCTGCTGTTTCTTCTGGTGCTGGTGCTGATGTTGCTGGTTCTTCTGCTGGTTCTTCTGCTGGTGCTGCTGGTGCTGGTGCTGCTGCTGTTTCTTCTGGTGCTGGTGCTGATGTTGCTGGTTCTTCTGCTGGTTCTTCTGCTGGTGCTGATGTTGCTGGTTCTTCTGCTGGTTCTTCTGCTGGTGCTGCTGGTGCTGGTGCTGCTGCTGTTTCTTCTGGTGCTGGTGCTGATGTTGCTGGTTCTTCTGCTGGTTCTTCTGCTGGTGCTGCTGGTGCTGGTGCTGCTGGTGCTTCTTCTTCTGCTGGTTCTTCTGCTGGTGCTGCTTCTGTGTCTGGTGCTGGTGCTGGTGCTGGTGCTGGTGCTGGTGCTTCTGTTGTTCTACCAAATATTGGTCGTACTGTTGTTGATGCTACTGTTTCTGCTACTGTTTCTGCTGCTTCTTCTGGTGCTGCTTCTGTGTCTGGTGCTGGTGCTGGTGCTGGTGCTGGTGCTTGTACACCAACTGTTATTTGTGATACATCTTCTTCTTCTTCTTCTTCTTCTTTATTTTCGTCGCTATAAAACTCTTCGTCGCTAGAATACTCTTCAATTTCTTTTGGTTTAGCCACATTTGGTCTGAAAATAAATACATCTTTTATAACTTTCACAATCTGTCGTAGCTTCTCCTGTATGTATATGGTTATATTTGTTAAGTGCTGTGTATCTATATCTAACTTTGATATTAGTTCTGTTAATTTTTTGTTTACCGTATTAATTTCAGCAATCATGGATTTTATTTTATGTTTAATTTTATTATAATTGGTTGAAAAATTATCGTAGGTCTGTTGTATATTTATTATATCTATTATATCACTATCTATTTGTCTTATACGTTGTGTAACAGAGTTAATAATGTCATGATTTTTTTTCGTAAACCGACTCTTATGTTTTTTAACAGACTGATAAATATCTGCGATCAGTGTCCGATACTGTGTGTAATCGGCTGATTTATCGGTGTTGATTAAATATGTTTTGAATACCAGTGGGTGTTTGAGTGTTGATAGTTGTACTGTTTCTGTTGTGCGTTGTACTGTTTCTGTTGTTGCCGTTGTACTTCCACCAGTATAATTGTTATTAATTTCATGAATTTCATTAACTAATGTTTGTATATTTGTATTGTTCATTATATTATCAATCTTTAAATTGTGTGTATGAGATTTATTCATAGTATATAAAAAATGATTAACTAATCTAATATAATTATTATTAGATACATGATATGATTGTTTAAACTCTCTGTCAAAATTTACTTTATTTGATTTTATTGAAATATCTGGAGATTTGTCAGACATGAATGGAGTAAGAACTAATTTAATTTGATTATTATAATTTTGTTTAATTACTTTAATATAATCTTTTGTTCTCCGTTTGAAATTATATTTTTGTAAATAATCCAAATTGAATGATGATATAATAGAATATGTTTCTCCTTTTGCAGTATTTAAATCACCTTGCAATTTAGTTAATTTATATTTCAAAATTTTAATATATTTATGTATTTTTTGTTGATTACCATTATTAGATAATTCATTTAAATCCAATAAAATTTTTTCAACATTGTCTAAATTGTTCGCCAATCCGAAATTTATAATCTCATCTTCTAAACCAATTATATTAGTGGGCAAATTTTCACGATTTACCACACGAATATAATCATATTGTTCTGTATTAGAACTAGATATTCCATATAATTTTACATTAATTTTATCTTGTAATGAACTTAACTTATCTTTTATATTAGATTCTGTGTCATATAATTTTTCTTTATCGAGTTTTAATTTGTCTATAGTTCCGCTATAATCTGTAGTATCTTGTAACTGTGCTAATTTATTTTGTTCATTAATTAACTCCTGTGTTATATCTTGTGTGTCCGCTGTACTCAATTTAGTTTCCTTGCTTTCCTGTATCTGTTTTGCTATTACATCTAGTTCAATATCTTGTTTAGTGTTGTCATTTTCAAGTACCTCACGAATTATTTGTTGTTTAATTATTAACCTACTGTTAGATTGTATATCATCATTATTAGAGGATGTCATCGCCGAATATACAACTGGATCTATATATATTCGTATATCTATATTCGCTACTATGTTATTTACTATATTCGTAACCTGTTCTATAGTCGATACGTTTTTTTGTGAATATAAATGAATATGAGATAAGAACCGAATAAACTTATTAGATATTTCACGAATATCTGCTTGTTGTGTATCTAAAAGTTCAGTGTTCGACCGAATTGAACTTTCGATTATATATTTTATACTTCTGGCAAATGTCATAGATATTTGTACATTGGGAGCATTACTGGTAAATTTGTTTTCATTGCCATCCGTACGAATATACTGAATATACTTTGCAATATATAAATTTGCAACTATTTTTGCTGATGTAATTGCATCTTTACCATTTTGTGCATTCTTCGCAGCAGCAGCAATTATGAATAGCGCACAATCAGATAATTTTTGGATACTTTGGTTACGTATATTTGACACAAATTGATTAAACTGTGTGAGTTCCATAATATTATTGGATACACGTGTTGAGGTATCTCCCTGAATATTCTCATATTTATCTAATATTGTATAAATTACATCAGATATATTATTAAATGATTCCTGCAGTTTCGTTTGAATATAGTCGGTATTTGCAGAATATTGTATTGCAATGGAATTCGCAAATAATAAATTATGCTCTAAATTAGGCGGTGCTGGTAGGTTTATATGATTTTGAAGATCACGAATAGATTGAAATAGTATAGTGCTGTTGTTTTTTTCGTACGATATTGTACGTATATGTGTATCTGCGTAGATTATATGATTTACTAAATTATTTGTAAATGTTTTTAAAGTGTCTATATTTTCATGATCCCGATTAATAGATTGTCTTATAATATCTATTCCAATTAGTATATCAATAATATTATTATTTATATCATTATAAAGATCTCCTAAATCAAACTTATTTGTATATAGCATATTTTGTAGTGCTCGAAATGTATGTTCAACATACATTATATTATTAATATGTTTCTGAACTGGTGTTATGTGGGGGTCTATGTTGGTGTCTATTTGGGGCATAACTGTTACCTCTATAATATTTTGAAAGTATTGTTTTATAGATTTTGCGTTGGTTGTCGCCAAATTTTTCAGATGAGTTTTATTCCAGCTGTCATCACTGTACCAAGTGAAATCTTTTATATACTGTAGAAATTTTGTAATCTTATAACTGTCAGTTGATCTGGATATTGATGATGCCTGATTTAACTCAATATTATTATCTATTATATATTTACATAATAATGCTCCGTTTAATATTGAACTATTTGTAGTTGATTCTTGATGGTTAAGTGTGTTGTGATTATTTATATAATTCGTTGTAAAATTAAAGGTGTTAATTTGGGTGAATATATTAGATATGTAGTGTTTATGTATTGTAATAGTGTCATATAAAGCGAACGATTGTAAATGATCATAAAACTGTGTTACAAACCATGCTTCATCTTGATTGTTGTTGATTTTTTCAATGATGATAGGTGTAACAGTGTTCAGCGCTGCTCGAAAACTATTCGTATCTAAATGTTGTGTAATACTATCGATCTGTTCTTTCTGTTCATATATTGTGTCTTCAATTTTCTGTAATGATTTTTGTAATGATTCTTTGTTTTTATCATTTTTAACAGTTGTTTCTGTCGTGTCTGAAAGTCTGGATTTAATAGATACTATGTTATTTTTTATGCGTTCACTAGATAAATATAATTCTTGTAAATTCTCGATTTGTGTAAGTTTTGTATCAATGTTTTTATAGTCCGTTCGCGTATCTGTGATTTCTAATATCATTCTCATATGTTCTTTATGAAGTATATGTAATTCTGTTTCTAATTGTTGTAAATTTTGATAGACTGGTATTATAATCTTGTTTGACATATTTGCTGGGAATGATAGGAAACGTCGTTCAATACGTTCTTTACGAGAATTTAATCTATAAAATAATTCATTTAAAATCATACTGGTTTCATTCGTAATATGTTGGTTTCTACGTCCTCCAGTTAATTTAGTAGAATCATCAATTTTTGTAGGTTGAGTTTGTGCGACAGGTACTATTGATCGAATTGGTACAAATAGATTAGATGATTGTTCATCTTCTTTTTCTTCAATTATCTCCAATCGTTTTGATTTTCTGCGTTCATCAAAAACAACATTGATTTCACCGACATCATAAATATCGATATCATATTTATCAAGTATAACAACTTTTAATAATAAATCTTCGAAAAACCTGATTCTATCAGTATATTCATTATATTTATTCCAGAAGTGATCATTCTCATTTGTACTAGATTTATTTTGTATGATACGATTATACATTTGATTAGCCCGTAATTGTAATTTTGAAATGATAGCTTTAATTCTATTTTTATCTCTAGAAGTAAAAGTAGTTTTTTCTTCATTATCTAAGCTTCCCATAAAATTCTCTAAATCGTCTTGATATACTGAACTTCCTCCAGATTGTTCTGTAGCTAATTGTGAAGTTAAATTAGATAATAATGTGCGATGATCAATATCATCTTTACGAAGATTTAATAAAGCATCTAAAACTGTATTGATATTAAGTTTATCATTATCTTTAACCGTATTATTAAAATTTGTAAATTTTTGTTTAAAATCAGTGATATCAAATTTATCATTATATTTAATATATGTGTCATATAACTCGTTCATTTCAGTTTCTGAATAATTATATGTTCGTGCTAATTCTTTAATTTTATTATTTTTATTAAAATATATATATATGTCATATACATTTTCAAACTCTTTCATATCTTTGTTTTTGTCAATGTCATAATTATATAAGATACTGTTAATACAGTTATCTTTAGTATCAAATTTAATATTATTGTGATAATTATAATTTTTGTTTTCAATGTGTTTATTGCACATGACCATTATATTTGACATAATTGTTAAAAAATTTTTGATAAACGTATTTATATTATCTTTAATATTACTATTATTAATAATTACTTGAAAGATTTCAAATAATATTGTATTTGCGTTAGAATATTCATCTAACTTATATTGTGATTTTATATTATTATTATATATACCAATGTGCCGATGAACTTCTGTATCATTAATATTCTCTATTTTATGTTCAGGTAATACATTTAATTTTAATGCACTATATAAGTTATTAATATTTTTAATAAACTTTGGGTTTGATTCTAATAATATATTTAACACTTTTTTATACTCATTATTATTAGTATAAAAATTATACAACTCATTAATTGTATAGTTATGCTCTTTTGCAGTTGTAATAATATTATTATATATTTGTAAATCTGCGATAATTTCGTCATTTGTGTTAGAAGAAATACTAATAATATTAAATTTTAAATTATTAATATGTTTATCATGATTATTAAAATATTTTTTAAGATCATTTTCAAATTGACCGTTATTTTCTGTTTGTAATGTTGTATTTAAATTTTCTTTTAATATATTATTATATTGATTAATAACATTAATATATGAATTAATAGTATTTTCTGAATTTCTATTATCTGTTGCATCATTTTTTCTATCACTTTTTCCATCACTGTTTCTAGTGTCCTTTGCTGGTGCTTGTGCTTGTGCTTGTGCTTGTGCTTGTGCTTGTGCTTGTGCTTGTGCTTGTGCTTGTGCTTGTGCTTGTGCTTGTGCTTGTGCTTGTGCTTGTGCTTGTGCTTGTGCTTGTGCTTGTGCTTGTGCTTG
>Ga0307488_10001098_pt1 | contig 22654 bp, 17 predicted proteins | sample SB02metaG_FD_202248 | JGI IMG/M metagenome (GOLD analysis project Ga0307488, IMG submission 202248) | Sea-ice brine microbial communities from Beaufort Sea near Barrow, Alaska, United States - SB 0.2 | ecosystem: Environmental > Aquatic > Marine > Coastal | place: USA: Alaska | collected... | reverse complement strand
GGCAGTTTAAATCGTTATACTAACGCTGCATTTGTAGAAGAAGCAGATGCAACAACAGTAGTAACTACATTAATAGGCATAGTCACTTCGGCACTTGCAGCAGGCAACACAACGGCTGTACCGGCACTACTAAAACCGCAACATACTATATTTGTTAAAACAGGAAACTTTTCTGAAGTACTACCAATTGTTGTTCCTGAAAATACAGCTATTGTTGGAGATGAATTGCGTTCAACACGTATTGGCGCAGCAGGTGTGTTAACAGGAGCCGCTGATACTCCAAAGTCATTAGATGCATATGCTAGAATGGCAGTTATTATGAGTGACATTGTTACTAACGCTGCTGTAACTAAAACAACAGGAAACGCATTAACTCAAGTAACAACTTCTCCAGCAGGCAGCGCAGCAGCAGGAGCATTTGCAGCGGAACTTTGGACACAAATACGTGACTATGCTGACTTTGGTGTAAACGGAGTATCAGGCGATTCTACAGTTCCTGTAACTTACGGAACAAATACTCCAAACACTACAACTGATTATACATATGCTGTAGAAGCAATTGAAGCAAACAGAGAATTTTTACTAGCAGAAGCTAATGCATATATTACTAATACGTATCCTTCATATGTATATAACTCAGCATCATGTGCAAGAGATATTAGTAGATATATCGATGCTATTAAATACGACTTAATTTATACAGGTAATTATAAATCTTTACTATACGCACGTTATTATAGTAATTCAGTAATGGGATCAACTACAGAAGACATGTTCTACATGCGTAACGGCACAGGACTACGTAACTGTACTATAAACGGATTATCAGGAACACTAGGAGGCGCAAACGTATACGGAACTAGACGTCCGACGGCCGGCGCTTTTGTAAGTCTTGATCCAGGTTGGGGTCCTGCGCATACTGATGCATGGATTATCAATAAATCACCATATGTACAAAACGTAACTACATTTGGTACCGGCTGTGTTGGTCTAAAAGTAGACGGAGATTTACACGCAGGTGGTAATGATAGTATTGTTGCAAACGACTTTACGCAGATAATATCAGACGGCATCGGCGCCTGGGTTACTAACTTAGGCAGAGTTGAGCTTGTATCTGTTTTCTCATACTATGGTCACATTGGTTATCTAGCAGAAGCTGGCGGTAAGATTCGTGCTACAAACGGCAACAGCTCGTATGGCACATTCGGCACTGTAGCTGAAGGTGTTGACGTTACTGAAGTGCCAATTACTGGTAAAGTAACTAACCAAGCCTTTGATGCAGTTGTTCGTAGTGTATTCACAGACGGCAACAATGTACTAGCATTAGAGTATACAAATGCTGGTAATGCTTATACAACAGCAACAGATGCTTTGATAACTATATCAAATATCAGTGCAGCAAACAGCTTGAGAACCACTGGTACGTACTATAATGTAGCTGGCTCATCAGCAGCCGCAGGTGTTGGACAATCGTTTGACGTTATTGTTGACGACCAAGGACTAGCAAGTTTAGTTATTAACAAAGGCGGTAGTGGACATGTAATAGCAGATACTATTACAATTGCTGACAGTTTGTTAGGCAATGGCGGTGCACCTGACTTGACATTTGATGTCTTAACTATTGGCGATGCTACTCGATTCTCTGTAACAGGTGAAGGGTTTGGCGCAGCAGTAGATAATGCTGTTATATCAAACGGCGGCGTATTTGAAGTTAGATTAACTGATCCTGCAGATAACAAAGGTGGTCTAGGATTCCTTGATGCACAAAACGTTGCACAACAAGGTAGTACTACGCAAATTACAATATCCAACACAGACGGCAGATTAAGTGCTCAATATGTTGGAATGGCAATTTACATAACAGCAGGAGTTGGTGCAGGACAATATGGTTATATTGATACTTACAACAGCGGCACAAAAGTTGCCACAGTTAAAAAGTGCAGTGATGATAGTGCAGGATGGGATCACATTACTGGAGTAGCAATTGTAGCAGCTCTAAATGATACTAGTAATTATAGTATTGAACCAAGATTAACGTTTACTTCGCCCACAGACAATTTATATGCAAGTACTGCTAAAGGCAGAGCATATGTATTAGACGGCAAAGTTAGTGCTATTACACTGTGGGATCCGGGTACTGGATATAATAGTGCACCAACAATGACAGTTACTGATCCAAACAACACTGTGGAAGTACCGCATACTGTTAGATTTGGTAACGGAGTATTAAAACAGCCTACATGGACTAGTAGAGGTACAGGATTTGTTACAGCTAGTGCAGAACTAGTCGGAGACGGTTATGCTGATTTATATCAGCCAGGCACATTAATTAGAGTTACAGGATTAACTGCTTCTCCATTACCTGGCTCAAATATTGAGTTTGGTGATATTAGTGGAAAATATTATAAGTTAGTTAATGTTAGAGATTTAACAGGAACTGGGCCTTTTGATGCACAGTTACAGATAAGTCCGGCAATTACTACTAGTGAAGCAGTAGAACACGATGATGATGTTACAATGCGTATACGTTATTCGCAAGTACGTCTAACAGGACACGATTTCCTAGACATTGGTACTGGCAACTTTGCAGATACTAATTATCCAGGTATTCCAGTTAATCCAGTTAATCCATTAAAAGAAACTCCTACTGGGGGAGGTGGCAGAGTATTCTACACAAGTACTGACCAAGACGGCAACTTCCGAGTTGGACGCTTGTTTAACGTCGAGCAGTCGACTGGTGTTGCGACACTTAACGCTGATGCGTTTAATATTAGTGGACTACAGGAACTATCACTAGGTGCTGTTGAGCTTGGCGGGACAGGAGCAACTATTACTGAATTTAGTGTAGACGGTACGTTTACTGCTAATAGTGATAATGTTGTTCCAACACAAAAAGCAATCAAAACTTATATTGCTTCACAAATTGGTGGCGGTGCAGGTGAACTTAATGTTAACAGCATTACAGCAGGCTCGGTATTAATTAATGGACAACAAATATCAACGACAACAGGCAATCAGATAAATATAGTACAGAAAGTTAATTATACAGGCGGCATTAGCGGTTCGCCAGTAGCAATGAATTACTTTTTACAACAATAATGGAGAATACATAACATGGCCACAGGTAGATTAGCAGCAGCGGATCTTGCAGCAGGCGCAAATACAACAGTTTATACAACGCCTACGGATATATTCTCCGTGGTAAGTGTAAACATTACTAATAGGGGTAACCAACCTACGGTAATAAATGTTGCAATTGCTGACTTAGATACGCCAACAAACGGGGAATATATTGAGTACGAAACTGAATTAAACCCAAAAGCAATATTAGAGCGCACTGGTATAGTACTAGCTGCCGCACAAAAGATCGTAGTCCGTTCTTCGCAAGCCCACATAAGTGTGGTAGCGTTCGGAATTGAGACAACGGCATAAATACTAGCAACGAAGGAATAAACTCTTATGGGACGATATATTACAAGCACATTAAGTTATGCATCAACTGTTGTAGAAACTGCCGTTAGCTATCAAGCTAAAACGAACGACAGAGTACTATGCACGGCTGGCAGCATAACAATTACATTACCGGCAGCAGCGGATGCTCTCGCCGGCGACACTGTACAAATTATTGACGTCGGAGGCAACTCCGGTACTGCTAATATTACAGTAGCAAGAAACGGCGCTGAAATTCAAAACGCTGCTGAAGACTTAACAATAGACATCAACAATAGTGCTCCAGTATTAGTATACTCAGGTGCAACTTATGGTTGGGTACTGACAGGAAGCTAATACATGCCAAGTTTACGCACATTATTATCAGACTCGGCGCCAGCCGACATCGGAAACCCGAAACGGGTACTTTACATTATTAATAAAAACCTGGCCGCAACATCAGGCGGACAGTGCTGCTTATGGACAGTTCCGGCTGGAATGACATCTGCTACTTTTGAAATGTGGGGAGCAGGTGGCGACGGCGCAGGCGCAAGATGCTGCGAAGGTGCCGGAGGCATGTCAGGAACAAATGGATCGTATGCAGTTAAAACAGTTGATACAGTCGCTGGCTGTCAATTTAGACTTTGCGCAGGCGGAACTGGATGCTCAAACTGTTGTTGTGGAATAGTACCAGCTGCATTTCCGAGCTATGCTTATGACGTTACAGCAGGATCTATGGCTGGTTGTGCGGTAGGCGGCAACGGTGGATGTAATCAAGTTACGCGATACGACTTCAATGGCTATGTTTGTTGTTGGGGCACTTTATCCGGTGAAGGCCTTGGAGATTTAACTATAAAAGGCACTGGAAATATTGGACTTAAATCTCATTATTGCTACCAGCACATATATCAGATTGTGCCAGGCGGAATCGGCTCAGATAGAATGACCTCGGCAGTTTGCGCGAACAGCATGACAGAGCAAGGTCCATCTATTATGACAAGTTGTGCTTCGGCCTGGGGCGGCGTCGGAACAAATGGACGGGCTTGCGGAGGCGGCTTTTGTCACGGACAACAAGGCGGCTACGGAGTCGTTAAAGTATCATACACCTAAGAGGAATTTAAAATGCCAACAGCAATTACAAACATAACAAAAGAATTTACGTACCCAGTTGCAGACGAGCTTTATAGCGCATCTGGAGCTGCTAATAGAACAGCATCTGCATCATATACCGGACCTGACAGGGTGTGGGTATTTGTAGATGAAACTACTGGAAATCACAGTAAAGTATCACCAGCATTGACAACTATGGACGATGGCGGCGATGTACCAGTGCCAGTCGGTCATGTACGAGTTGAAGTTGTTGCTGAAGATGATACGTTAGCTATAGCAATGCTAAAAGAAGACTGTGTTACATATGCTGACACAACTCAAACATCGTTAACGTTGCCAGGTGACTATGGAACTTTTAGTTGGGACAATTACCCTGATTTATCTGAAACATATGACTTAAACACAATGTCATACGATATTGCTAACTCCGCGTGGAGAACAATGGATTTCTTAGGCGTCCCATTAGAATGGTCAAATATAATTTCAATTAGAAACAACCAGTTAGCAGCAAGTGACGGAAAAATATCAACAGATATGCCAGACGCAGTTAAAGCACCATTTGTAGCTTATAGAACGTTATTGCGCAACATGCCAGCAGACTACGGCTACGGCACATCAGACGAAATTGAAGCATGGAAAGTTAAATTCCCAGAATTACCAGAGGATTAAATTAAATGGCAGGCTTAAGAACATTATTACAAATTGGAGGGAGCGGCTCAGGGGCTGTGGACTTCACTCAGCTTTACGTATACAATACAGATAAGACCGTTGGCACAAGCGGCGGACAATCATGTGAGTGGACAGTGCCGGCTAATGTAGCTTGGTTTGCTGTAGAATTATGGGGCGGAGGCGGCGGAGGCGCTGGATCGTGCTGTTGTAAACAAGGCATCCCAGGCGGATCTGGATCGTATGCTAGAAAATTTGTAACAGGATTAAGCGGCGGCGAAGTATACACTATATGTGCAGCAGGTTCAACTGGGTGCAGCGGTGACGCTAGTTCAGGTTGTCCTAGCTATCCAAGTTATGTTGCTCTAAGCGGCGGCGCAGTACAAGTATGTGCATCAGGAGGAGGACAAGGATGTGGTATATGTTTCTTTGGCTCTGGATGCTCATATAAAGGTTGTCCGACAATGCAATGCGGTAGCTATACAGGTAGTTTCGGACTATGTGGCGTAGGTGGAGCAGGAAAAGGTAGTTCTTTCTGTCACAGCGGCTCATGGCAGTGGATGCCATCAGCAGCATATACTTCAGGCGGTAACCGAGGTACTAGAGGCAATTGCGCTAGAGAACGTGGCTGTTGGTTTGGCGGATACGCACATTGGCCAGGAGGCGGCGGCGCTAGTGCAACCGAACATAGTGGTGCTAATACTTATTGTGGCGCACCGGGCGCTGGCGGTCTAGTGTCAATTTACTATCCGACAACGTCATAGGAGAAAGAATAGAAAATGGCTAATTTAAGAGATTTATCATTTGGATACGGAGCTGGTACATCAATTACCCCACAAGACTTTTCTGTATACAATACTAGTACACAATCAGCAAGCAATGAAGGGCAGTGTTGTGCATGGACAGTGCCTTCAGGCACCACATATGCAGTTTTTGAAATGTGGGGCGGCGGCGGAAGCGGTGACGGATCGTGCTGCTGTATGCAAGGCGGCGGCGCAGGCGCTGGCGGCTACGTAGTTAAAGGAATAACTGTTACTCCTGGCGAAGTCTTCCGAATTTGTGCAGCGGCTAGCGGATGCTGTTACCCAAGTCAAGGAAATTATTGCGGTTGTTGTTCATTCGTTTGTTCGACTAGTGGCGGTATTAGTGGTACATGGCAGTTAGCTGTTTGCGGCGGCAGAGGAGCTATATCTCCTACACAATGCCACGGTTTCATTAACTGTTATAGTTGCTGTTCGCAGTGCTTTTGCTGCGGCGGCATAAAATCAGGAGCTGATGCAGATGTTTGCTTTCCAGGCGTAACTGGCACAGCTCATAAAACACAACACTGCTTCGATGATGGATATGGAGTAGCAGCAAGTGCTCCACACACAGCCGGCGGCCTACACATGGGCTATAACGGATGTTGTGCCAGAGGAGGCCCTAGTGGATTTGGAATGTTCCCAGGTGGCGGCGGACTAAGTGGTCAATCTTTCGGCGGAGGCTGCTGTTGTGGTTCGCCCGGCGCAGGCGGCATGGTTTACGTTGTATACTATTAATAGGAAATAAATAAATTATGACAAATATTACAAAAGAGTTTACATACAATTTAGCAGATGACCAGTATTATCAAACTAATGATAATCTACTTGTCGGCGTACAAACATACAATGGACCGTCGCATATGAATTTAGTAGTTGATTCAACTACTAATAAACTAACTGGCGCAACAATTGCAGATACTGAATACGAAGATTACAATGACAAAGAAGACGGATACTATGCAGTTAGAGTAAATTGCGATACGGATACATTAATGTGCGCAATTATGCCAGGCGGTACCGATTCTTATGCTACTGCAAGTATATCAGAAGATGTACCAGGATCTGATATTCCGTATAGTAGAGATAATCCGCCAATGCCAGATCACACATATGAGCTAAGAGAAATACAATATGATAGACCAAGTCAATCATGGGTAACTCCTATGCCTTGGAAAAAGCCATTTGTAACATGGGAAGATAAGCTTTCATGGAGAAATCTTACGCTGAGAAACGCAGATAGAACAGCGTCTGATGATTTGCCAACTGCTTTATACAATGAAGTTGTAGCGTATAAACAATATCTTAGAGATTTTACAGAAACATTTGGCGCAACTTTTAGCGTTACTGTTGCAACAGCCGGAACAGGTTACGTAGTAGGCGACCGTATGCTAATAAGTGATCCTTCATATAAAAACGGCACCGCAGCAGCAGATATACTAGTTACAGTTAGTGCAGTTGCAGATGGCACTGGGGCAATTACAGCGATTACTAAGTCGAATACAAGAGCGTGGGATTATCACCCACTTGCTGGCACATATAATAATGTGTATTATACTTCTAGTGCAGCAGGCTCTGGAGCAGTATTTAATATGTCAAAAGTAGCAACTGTAGATCCGTGGAAGATTACGCCTATTGAGCATCCAATGGCACCGTAGAGTATACTTAATATTAAATCAAAAGCACAGTTTTATACTGTGCTTTTTTTTGAGTTCAGAACCGGAGCACACTATAATATCCCCCTATAAATACTTTATAATAACTAATTAACATGTAGTTTAACACTTATAGGAATAATGATGACAAGAAACAAAGCGTTTTTTATTAACGGCGGCGCAGGCCGTGTAGTATGCTCTATACCTGCATTAGAGAAATTTGCAGAAGAAAATCCTGACAATAATTTTATTATTATTTGTGAAGGCAGCACAGAATTTTATAAGGGACATCCACAGCTTCATGCTAAAGCATATGATCACTGGCATAAAAACTTATTTGAAGATAAGTTAAAAGACATGGATTTAGTAAGCCCGGAGCCTTATAGAGTTTGGGAATATTATAATCAAAAAGCAAGCTTGGCTCAAGCATATGATATTGCTATAAACGATAAAGGAATAAGAGACTTACCTCGGCCTCAAATTAAACTTAGTAAACAAGAACAAATAGTAGGCCAACAAGTAGTTTCAGATGTTAAAGAGAAAACTGGCAAAAAGAAAACAATTGTTATGCAGCCATTTGGTCGTGGAATAGTAGAAGATAACGGAATAATAACCGACTTTAGCGGAAGAAGTATTGAACCTGATTCTATGATTAACCTTTTAAAAGTGTTATCTAAAGATTATGCTATTATCTTTATGGGAGAAATCTCATTTGAATTTTCAAAGCACGGTATTACTGAATCAATAGCTGTGCCTCAAAAGATAGATTTACGGGCTTGGTCAGCTATAATATCTAAAGCAGATCATTTCTTAGGATGCGATAGTGTCGGACAGCATCTTGCATATGCATTTGACAAAACAGCAACTATCGTAATTGGAAGTACATTTAAAGAAAATGTATCATATCCAGACAATGATAAATTTACAATTCTAGATATGGGTGAAGGCGCAAGAGTATATAGTCCTATTAGAATTACTATAGATGAATATTCAGATCGTGTTAACGAAGGCATAATGTCGATGAATACGGCGATAGAAGAAGTAATTATTAAAGAAGTTAATGCAGCACTAGAGGACACAGTGGTGGACACGGCGGCGGATACAGAGTAATATATGTCTAGATTATTTACATTTGGATGTAGCTTTACTAAGTACACATGGCCAATGTGGAGTGATATCTTCGGTTTAGAGTTTGATCACTTTGAAAACTGGGGAGTGTCAGGTGCCGGAAATATTTGCATTGCTAACCGAATAACAGAATGTCTTGTGAAAAATAATATAACTCCTGACGATATTATTGTTGTACAGTGGTCTAGTCATATACGGAATGATTATCATACTTTTGAATATTTAACAGATGGTCCTGATAAAGAAGCAGGGTGGAAAACTAAAGGCAGTATTTTCAATTATTTAAATGTTAAAAAGTATAACAAAAAATGGCTGGACACGTTTTTTGACGAAAGCTCTTATGCAATGCTTTCATTGAATGCAATGTATTCTACGCAACTTTCATTAGAAAATACAGGATGCAAATGGGCAATGACGTCTATAGGAGACTTTAGTAAATTAGGAACAGACTTTACAGTTGATCATGCATCGTACGCAGAAACCCCAAACCATCCGGTAGACTTATGGGAAGACAAGAGTTTATTACTTCCGTATAAAGATAAAATATGGAATGCTAAATTTAATTGGGTAGAACCAATTGGTCCGTTTGCGTGGAACCGCATGGACGAAATGTATTGGTGGGAGAATTCTGAAGACAGCACTGATAAAGAGCTTTGGTGTGATCCTCATCCGTCACTTAATTTAAGTATAGACTGGCTATATAATAAGTTAAAACCTGCACTCGGGCTAGACAATACAAAACTTACTAGTCAGCAACTAGGATGGGCTAAAGAATGTGCTTTGCTTAAAGAAAATACTAACAACTTAGATGCCTTTGGCGAACTAGCAAGTACAACATTACCGAACTATAAAAAATCTTACAGAGGATATTAAAAAATGAGCGACAAGAACCCATTATGGATTGCGGGAATAGCAAGAGGACATAACGCAGGCGTTTGCCTAATGAAAGATAGCGAAATTATATTCTCAATAGAAGAAGAACGTCTGACACGAAAAAAATACGACGGTGGCCCGCTGGCTAGTATATTAAAGATTTTAGAATACACTAACACAATAGATTTTCTAGTAGTGTCTCATACTACTCCGTTAAGTACTGCTGGAGTAATAGATTATAGCGGCGAAGATATTTATTCAGGCTTAGCAAGAAAAGTAGGACTAATACAAGATCTTCCGCCTGGCGAAAACGGAATGCATCCGCAAGTTATAGACATGGCAATGTATCATCATAAAATGCATGCTGGATTAGCATTTTATCGTAGCGGCTTTGAAGAAGCAGTTGCATTGATTGTAGATGGAGCAGGAACATTTTTCCCGATATTTGTGAATGATCAAGAAATGACAGTTTGGGAAACAGAAAGCATTTATAAATGTGAGTACCCGGCGGAGATAAAGACATTGCATAAATCAATGGGAACCAAAGACATGATGGTTGCGAGCTATATTCCAGGATTTAATGGCGAACGCTGGGAACCTGGCGCAACATTTAATTTAAGTGTTGGAGAACGTGCCGGCATTGTTAAAGCGTATGAAGCTGTAACAGAATATTGCGGTTGGTCTAGTATTGAAGCTGGAAAGACTATGGGACTATTTCCATACGGCAAGCCTGATGATTCCTTCCCAGATATAATGGATAAAAATGATTTGCCTGTTCCTATTACTAATAGAAACTTAATTGTTCCTCGTTACCCAAACGGCGCAGTTGTGAATGTTAATATGTATAATACACTACAAGATCATAATAGTCATGATGTTACGTTATTACAGAATAGAAGAGATATGGCATATGCTGTACAAACTGAAAGCCAGCAAGCAGTTGTTGATTTAATTAAACATTCTGTAGAACTGAGTGGATGCAAGAACGTTGTAATTAGCGGAGGGTATGGTTTAAATTGTGTTGCTAACTATCATTACCTTGAAGCACTCAAAGACGAAGGTATTAACATTTATGTAGAACCTGTATCAAACGATGGAGGAACAGCAATGGGCGCAGCACTTCTTTGGTATCATACTATGACTGAAGATACTAACGTTCGTCCTAGAGAAGATGATGTATATTTAGGTCCTAAGTTAAGTTACACACATAATGAAATTGATAACATTGCTGCAAAGTATAATGCAGAAGTTACTGATGCAACACATGCCGATGTTGTAGAGTTAATGACTAGTAAAAATATTGTTGCAAACTTTCAAGGCCGTTCAGAAAATGGACCACGTGCATTAGGTAACAGAAGTTTAATGTTTGATCCTACATTTAAAGACGGTAAAGACTTTGTTAACGAAATTAAAAATAGAGAATACTTTAGACCGTTTGCAGGAAGTATACTAGCTGAAGATGTGCATGAATGGTTTGATCTACGTGGTATGGAAGATTCACCTACAATGATGTATGCTGTAAATTGTCAGCCAGGTGTTGAAGAGAAGATTCCTGCTATTATTCACGTAGACGGAACTTGCAGAATTCAAACAGTTACACGTGAACAGAATCCGCATTACTATGATATTATTAAAGCGTTTAAAGAAAAGACAGGATGTCCAATTATCTTTAATACTAGCTTTAACTTAGGCGGTGAACCTCTAGTTGAAACACTTGATGATGCTATTCGTACACTAGAAGACTGCAGAATTGAATATCTGTATCTTCCTGAACATGGTAAGTTAATTACAGTAAAAAACTGATAAATACTAAAAATAGGAGCATCTAATGCAGAACTTAAAAAAGTATTTAACAGACGGATTAAAAAATACATTATTGTTTAGAAACAATGCAGGGACTAGTCATAACGGTCCCTGCAAGCAAGTGTATACTAACACACTGCTAGATAGATTTCATCTTGGTAATTTTGCTAGTGTAGAATATACAATAAGTGCCGACTTTGATGTACTTAACAAAGAAATTATCAAAGTGTTAGTTACAGCAACTCGAGACAGAGCAAGTATAGTAGTGTATGCAAGGAATAATACACTTCAAGATATATTAACCGTAAGTGCTACGGTTAACGATAGCTATGTAGATGTAATACTAAATCCTATAATTATTACAGGCGACGCTGAAGCTGACATTGTTGCGCAAGATTATTCAGGAACAAAGGTTATTCATACTGCACAGTACTTCCATAACCAAAATCCGCTAGTACTCTAATTATGGTATCAGATAAATAACATATAGGAGACGATACTACAATGGCAGTTATCAATTCACCGTTAGAATCACAATTTGGCTTCAAGGCTCCGGGTTTCTCAGTTGATGAGCTTGGCAATATTACTGCTACTTCGCTTATTCAAACAGGCGCAAGTGCTGACGTTGGTGTCACTGATTATGAAGTAGTCGAAGACAGCGCGGAATACGGCATTACCGGCCTCGGCGGACAAAATCCATCTATAACACTTGCTAGATCGTCTTCTTGGACATTTGGATTAACTCTGCCAGAATTAGGATTTTACATTTATAGTGCTCTCCCGGCAACGAGATACAATAATGGACTAACGCATAGTGACGGAGTTAGTGGCGCAGACGCCCAAGGCAAATTAACAGGAACACTTACATTCAATGTGGCCCTTGATGCACCTGATACGCTGTATTATGGCAACCTTACCGGCAGCATATACGGAACAATTAATATAGTTGACCCAGTAGGCCGATTTAGTACTATCGATGTTAATTCGATTGTAAACGCAACTAGTTCGACAACAGGCGCAGTTACTATAGCCGGCGGTGCAAGTGTTGAGAAAGACTTTTATATCGGCGGTGCACTAAATATATCAGGTGTAGGAATTTCCGAACTAAGTTCTTCATCTAACTTAGAAATAAACGCAACAAATAAAGTTATCCTTCAAATTGATAACATAAAATTAGGTGAATTAAATTCCACCGGACTGTCTGTTACTATAAATAACAGTACAATAGATAACACTGTGATTGGCGCAACATCTCCGTCAACCGCGGCGTTTACTTCAGGAACAGTTACTACTCTGCCTACTGTAGAGACTAGTATAACTAACAGACAATACGTAGATAGTACAGCACTATCACTAGCAATAGCATTTGGATTATAAGATATGGCAAAGACGCAAATAAAGAATTATATATTTAAACCTGGTATCGGAGCAAACGATAACCTTTTCCCAAATGCATATAGCTTATTAAATTCTAATAAAGCATACATACAAAAAGAAGCTGGTGCATACATAACTGCTAAGATAGCAGCCGCTGCACAATATACCCCTACAGACGCTACATACGCACCCACTACTGGGGTATTAGAAGTAACGATAGGCACACACAACTTTAATGTCGGAGACGCACTACTGATAGCAGCATCGGGTATTACGTTTAGGTGTGCATTGGATGGCAACGCAACCTTACATCCGTATCCAAGAGTAACAGATCCTGCTTATCAAAAAGCACTTGGAATCACAGCTACAACTTCAACTTCTGTAACAGTTAATGTAGGCATAAGTTCAGATACTAGTGTGCATACATTTGAATCTGCATTAACAAATGCAATTAGCGACGTATTCTTTAACTATACAAATACTAGTGAAGCAAAATGCGAACGAGACATTGGTTATGTAGTTGGCGCATATTTAAACGATTTACGATTTGGCGGCAATGAAACATTATACAATAATATAAAATATTACTGGGATCAAACTGTTGCACAAGTTGACGGAGACCGTGGTCCAGAAATTGCTACACATAACTTTATTGGTCGATTAATTAAAGATTATATTTTTGCAAATACTGCATACTCGTCATTACAAACATTAGAACCACAAGTAATTGATGCAACTAAGACAGCAGAATCAGCAACGTACACTCCAACGGGCGCAACATATAAACCTGATACTGGATTGATGACTATTACACTTACTGGGCACGATCTTACAGTAGGAAGTTCAATTGTTATTGCTCCGGGCGGGATAACATTTACATGTGCATTAGATGCTAATGCAACATTACATCCTTATCCAAGAGGAACAGGTGTTCCTAATGCATCTGGAAGAGATCCGTTTTACAGAACATCTGCTACAGTGATCGCAGTAACAACAAATACTGTTACTATTAAGGTAGGTATAAGTTCAGATACTAGTATACATACATTCGATAGTGCAGTTGCAGGATCAGTTTCATCTAGTGCAGCAGTTATTATTGACACATTTGCATATGCTACTACAACAGTTATTGCAAACGGTCTTACTTTCCTACCAACTAAAGTTTATACAGGAGTAGGAACACTTAAATGGCAAGGGCGTTATAGCGTAGACGAAATACTACTAATTACAAATGCTTCAAGAAGTGAGGTTATATATAACTTTACTAACGCAGCTACAGGCGGTAGGGTTACAGTTCAGGACACTGGTACAGATACAGACTTTTTAAAATACCTAGAAACAACTGATGGCGTAACTACATTTACAATAAATTATGACACTAGAACACATGCAGCAACTGACGATATACAGTTATTCATAGAAGAAAAAGAAGTTAGAACACGCCCATACGATTTTGGTACAGACGCTATTGAACGTCCTCGTGCTGCACTTCCAGTATCGATGCTTGACGCTGACTTTGAGTACGGACTACAGCCTACTAAGTGGAGTGCTATTGGCACAATGCGCGGCTATCCGAGTGTATACGAAATTCCAGGAACTGATGCAAGTGTGCAAAAAGTTGTTACAGATGCAAGTTTAAGTGAACCAACACAAATATTTACAGGCGCAGTTACAAATGATGGAACTGCAAACTGGACGTTTAGTAGTGCTACGCATAGAAATGGCAATTTAACTGGAGCAGATCCAACAATTAGTATAATTGAGGGCGACACTTTAACTATTACTAACAATGCAGGATCGGGACATCCTTTCTACTTTAAGACAGTAGCAGGCAGCGGAACCGGCAACCAAGTTTCAAATGTTACTAACAACGGTAGCGTAATTGCAGGTGATGCAATATCTTGGACCACACAACCAGGTGATGCTGGAACATATTATTATGGTTGTAGTAATCATGCTGCTATGGGCGGAACTATTACTGTACTAGCAAATGATGGCGGCACTGGAGTTGGACAATCATTAATTACTGTTACAACAGTTGGCGCACACGGATTTTCTTCAGGTACTCCTGTAAGTTTAAAAGCACTAGAAAATAGTATTGCAGGCGCTTCACGAGCAGAAGGCACGTTTATTATTGTAAATGTACCTAGTACAAGTACGTTCCAATACTTTGCTAAAGCAAAAGTTGGAACAGCAGTAGGGCAACTACTTTCAACTGGATATACACAGTTAAGGGAAGCAGGATTTTATACTGGAGCATCAATTGGTTCACCTGACTTTACAATAGCAAGTAACGGTAGCTCAGGAACAATGTTTACGCAATTAGCTGTATTAGCAGGCGAAAACGTAATTCCATACGATGGACAAGCACCAGAGATTGGCTCTCCATTATCGCAATCAAGTATTCCTTTAGGTACCCAGGTAACTGGTATTGTTGACCAAAGCGATGGCGGCGGTACATATATAACACCAGAGACATCTGGCAGTATTGCAGCAGGCCAAAATCAAATGACATTCAAGAGCGTGGCAGGCATTGTAGACAACCTAGCCGTTGATCGAGGTGATGGATATGCTATATATATTACGTCAGTCGCAGGCGATGTTGCAACATTTAATGATAACTTTACAAGCACTATTCCAGGAAATAGACAAGTATATAGTAGTTTACTTCCATCCACAGTAAACCCAATTGGCTCTTTAGCAGAATTTGATATTTCATATGCAGATGATTCTAGCGGACTTTATGTAATCGATGCTATTGAAAATGATGGAATAAATTATGAAGTTGGCGATAAGATAACGATTGTAGGTAATCTTTTAGGCGGAGCAACTCCTGCAAACGATGCAGTTATTACAGTTGATTCGACAGGTAGCGCAAACTCAATTGCTACTGCATCTATATCAGGAGTACACTTTAGCAACGACATTTATTTACCAAACCAAGCAGCAACATTCGCTGGCGGTGTCGGAACCAACGGCGGATTTGATATTACATTCTTAGATGGAGTTTATACTTCAGTTGGCATTAATAACTCAGGAGCAGGATACAAAATAGGCGATGTTGTTGTTGTGTCTGGAAGTGCATTAGTGCCAACTATATCAGGTACGATAAATGACTTATATATATCCGTTGATGCTATAGACAATATCGGCGGTAAAGCAGTAACTTCATCTGTGCAAATAGGCGGAACTGGATATGTTGATGGCGCAACGGTTGGCGTAACAGGCGGAACAGGTTCAGGATTGCAATTTACAATTGCTGTTACTGCTGGAGTAATAGACACTGTAACTATTGCAGCACCAGGATCTGGCTATACGCAGTTTGACATAGTTACACTTTCCACAGGCGGCGGCGATGCTACTGTACGTCTTACTGACGTTACTGGTGCAGGCTCAATGACAACAGTAACGTTTGAAGGAGATGGTCCACAACTTACAAAAGACTTTGTTGCACCTGCGTACACTACTACAACTGCTTCAGGTACAGCAGCAGTTATGGATATACAAATAACTGGAACTAGCTACGTAGCAACATTTACTGCTGATGGCATAAATTACTTACCAACAGAAAGCATTACAATTGCAGGTAATCTTTTAGGCGGAGCAACTCCTGCAAATGACTGTACTATTGTCATTGACAATACTGGCGGCTCCGGCGAAATTACAGTGTTTACAGTATCTGGAACAACTTTCAACGGCGACACTATTACAAATGCCGCTGGCACAAATAGATCCCCAAGCGGAGCCAACTTCCATGTTAGTCAAAATATAGACGGGACTCTTAATGCTGAGGTAAACAATCCAGGATCATCATACAACGTAGGCCAGATACTTACTGTAGCAGGCACACTGTTTGGCGGAACTTCCCCAACTAACGATTTAAGTATTACAGTAGCGTCAATAACTAATCTTACAGGCGGAACAATTAATAGTATTACAACATCAGGTACTGGACATACTCCGATAGAAACATACTTAGACGTGATCGGTGCAAACAACGTAGCTAATGGAGAAAATGCTGCGTTTTCTCTAATTAGAGATACTGGGACATATGGAAACTTTTCTGTAGTAACTCCAGGAACAGATTATGCAGTCGGTGACAGAATTGAACTCCCAGGAGCTTCAATGGACGGAGTAGCACCACTAAATGATATTACTATAACTATTAATAGTGTTGATGGTGTAGGCGGAATTTTAACATTCTCAGTAGCATATATAGAAGCAGCCGCTGGCCCTGAAATTAACTTAATATCAACAGTTACAATGTCGGATGTTACCTCGGCTACTATAGAAAAAGACCTACCAATTACATTTAGTGCGATTGCTACACTACAAGCAGATTTTGAAACAGCACACGGACTAGTACCAGGTGATACATTTATTACTAGTATTGCCTCTGACAACGGTACAAACAATCATAACTTAGCAGCAGGTTCTTATATTGCTACAGAAATACCAACTGTACTTGGATTACGATTCCAAGCTAGAACAATCGGTTCTATTAATATTGATAGCGGTAACGATCCGATATTAGGATCAGTATTTCCAAGACCGGATAGTTTCTTTATACACAGACCATTTGACGGTGGTGTACAGTTAGGTACAGGCGGACCACAACATGGTGCGCAAGCAATTCGTCAAAGTAAAAAGTATATTCGTTATCAATCAGGTAAGGGTATTATGTATACAACTGGTGCATTGTTTGCTCCAAGTTACGATATACGCAGTGTAACAGCAGACGGGATTGAAGTTGGATCAGAAATTACAATTGTAACAGACGATAATGATCACGGGTGTCAAGTAGGCGGAGTAATTAGATTACTTGGCGTAAAAACTCCTGGCTTTAACAGTGGTAATGAAACTGCTGTTCCTCCTAAGTTTGATTATACAGTTACAGAAGTTGTAGACGAAAGAACATTTAAAGTACTAGCACTACGTCGATTAGGCGCAACTAATGCTGTACTGGGCTTTGGCGCACAAATGAGTGTTGTAGCTTGGCACGGCGCTACAGTACGATCTGGTATCTTTGATGATCAAAACGGTATCTTCTGGGAGTTCGACGGAACACAAATTAACGTAGTACAGCGTACTGGCACATATCAAGTAGCAGGTACTATTGCTATTGACGTTGACAAAAACTCAGTAGTAGGCACTAACACTAGATTTAGAGACCAGCTTAAAGCAGGCGACAGAATTGTTATTAGAGGCATGACGCACGTTGTAAGTCACGTTGTTGACCAAACTAATATGACTGTTACTCCAGACTTTAGAGGTGTAACAAACGTTACTGGTGCTAAAGCAATGATAGTATTTGACAAGCGTACTAAACAAGCAGACTTTAACTTAGACAGACTAGACGGAACTGGCCCAAGTGGGTACGATATTGATATTGCTAAAATGCAAATGATTGGTATTCAGTACAGTTGGTATGGTGCTGGTTTTATTGACTTCATGCTACGTGGATCAGATGGTAACTTTGTATTTGCGCACAGAATGCGTAACTCAAACGTAAACACAGAAGCATTTATGCGTTCAGGTAACTTGCCTGTGCGTTATGAAGTTACTAACGAAGGTCCAAATGGACGTCTTGCAGCAGACGTAACAATAAGCCAAAATACTTTATTGCTAGAAGAAGACGAAGGTAAGTTTTTCCCACAATACGGAACAGTTTATATTGATAACGAAATCATCCAGTTTACAGGAAGAACAGACAATACACTAACAGGATGTACAAGAGGTGCAACATTTACAAACTTCCAAGGCGGATCTGTAAGAAGTTACACAGCAGGTGCAGCAGCAACACACAGTACAGGCACCGGAGTAGTATTAATATCACAAACAATTACTCCGTTAATTAGTCACTGGGGTAGTGCGTTTATTACAGATGGTGGATTTGATGAAGATAGAGGTTATATTTTCTCATATGCTGAAACAAATATTGCAATCAGCACAACAAAATCAACAGCATTTATGATTAGACTAGCACCAAGTGTATCTAACGCTATTGTTGGTGATCTAGGTGAAAGAGAGCTACTAAACAGAGCACAGTTGCTACTACAAGGACTTGAAATTACTTCAGAAACTAGTACAGGTGGTATTGTTGTTCAGGGTGTACTTAATCCACAAAACTATCCACTTGATCCAGGCAGTGTAAGTTGGCAGGAACTAAGTGGTGTTGCACAAGGTGGACAACCTAGCTTCGCACAAATTGCTCCAGGCGGTGGTACAGAATGGAGCACAGGCGCAAGTGCTGTGAATGTTTCAGCAGATGCAAGTGCAAATATAGAAACAACTGCTGCTATTAGATATAATCAAACAAATAGGCCATACATGTACATTCAAAAAGGCGGATGGGAAGCTAGTGGCGCAACCGTAAATGACTATGTATCAGGAACATCAGGTAGTGCTAATTCAAGCTTCTCCACACCAAAACGAATAATTGAAGTACGAGGACCATGGGGCAGCGGCAGCGATACTAATAGGTATTATAGAATTAGAGTTGAAAACAACTTTAGCGGCACAGTCAGCGGCACAGTTACGCTACAGAAACAAACAGCATTAGTTAATACTAGTTTTGCATACCTTGACTACAATAGTTTCTTAGCATCAGGCGCAGTAGCAGGAACTGACGTTACTGGTGGCAGTGTTACATTCCCAGCTGGTACGCAGGTATCGGATGTAACACCAGAAGAGTTTGGCAACACACCTTATTATAAAGTATCGTTTAACAATACGTTTACTGGTACTTTAGCAGCCGGTAGTGGCACTATACAATTTACGTTTGTAGAACCTCCGTTTGCACAGCCAGGCGAAACTGTGTTCTCATTCATTGCTAACCCAGGTGAACGTTCTACACTAGACTTATCACAATTGAAAGAACTTACTAACACGCCACTAGGCGGCAGAGGAACATTCCCAAATGGTCCAGACGTGTTAGCTATTAACGTTTATAAGATTAGTGGTGCTGATGTTGATTCTAACATCATTCTAAAATGGGGTGAAGCGCAGGCTTAATGCGCTTCTATCCAATCTGCAAAAGAACTAAGATCATCAAATACGATGGTCTTTTTCTTTATGTCGCGGTAGGTAAATTTGTTTAATTGTTGTTCAGTTTCTAATCCGTATCCAGTACGCACTAGTATTGGCCTTGCGCCTATTTTATGTGCAGCTTTTAAATCACTTAGTTTATCGCCTACATAATACCCTTTATTAAACTTAATATGCTGATGTTCCTTTTGGCATCTCTTAAACATGCCTAAATTAGGTTTAGCATACATATCAGTTTTATGACTACTTGAACTATAGTAAATAGCATCAATACTAGGACATCCTGCTTCGCCTAATAATTGTAACATATAATGATGCAATGCATCAACGTCATCTTCAGTAAACAAGCCGTGTTCGATGCCGCCTTGATTTGTTATAATTGCAATTTTATGCCCGTGTTTACGAAGCCTAGCAACTGCATCTAAGCTACCTTCGATAGGCTCAAAATCAGTACCCTTATAAGTATACGTACCTCGATCAACATTAATAACTCCGTCACGGTCAAGTCCGATTACACATTTGGGAGCAATGTAACCCTCGGATGACATTAAATCTTCACCCCAATAAATATCAACCATCTTGATCTTCCGGATTTAGATTAGGTTCGTATTGAGTCTTTTGACTATCGCCTGGCGCAACCCGATAATTATCCTCTACACTGTCAGCAGTACTAACTTCGGTGATACTAGAACCTTCTTGCAAGCAGATTAATTGATGAGGTTGTAATGGAGGATTATGCCATACATCACCTTCTTTTAGATTCTTTTCATATAATGCTGCATTAGAAGTATCGATCCAGCGCACTTTAAATAGACCACTATTTACAAACCAAGTCTCGTCTTTTTCTTTATGAAAGTGCATACTAAATTTAGCATTTGCTTTTTCAAAGAACATAATTTTTCCGCAGTACTTGTCAGTAGATGCCCAAATTAATTCGTAGCCCCATCCTTTAGGAACAACTCCGTTAAGTCTAGTTGGTTCGTTATTTTCCATTAATATAATCCTCTATGTTAGTCCACTGCATGTCTACTACACTATTTAAATTAGTTAAGTTTGCGCAAGTGTACTTTTGGTACTGTGACTTTATGTTTTCTGGAATTGGAATATATTCTATAGACGCTCCGTGCTTGTTAGCAATAGTTTGCGCTACAGTTTCAAAGCTTTTAGGCATGCCTGTGCCGACATTGAATATACCTGATTGATCTACATCAAACATTTTTTCGTGTAGCCTGCATATATCATCTACACATACAAAGTCTCTAAGATAATTATTGCTATCTTCAAACACTTTAATTACGCCATTTTCTTTTGCTTGGTCTGTAAACTTAGTGTACGGACTTGCTTGTGCGCCTTTGTCTTCTTCACCTTCTCCGTAAACATTAAAGTAACGGAAGCCTTGTATTTTAATATCAAATTCATCTATGTATTGATTTAAAAATCTATCAAACAAATACTTTGACCATGCATACGGACTCTGCGGCAACAATGGGCCATCTTCAGTAAAATGTGTAGTTGGCCCGTAAACACTTGCACTAGATGCATATTGTAAATTAGTACCAAAGTTTTCGCATACTTGTGCAAGTTTTAAAGTAAACTCAAAATTTTGTTCTAGTATTTGATTTACATCAGTATATGTAGTTGAGCTAATAGCACCTAAGTGTATACACCAATCATAATCTTCTGTACTAGGCAATATGCCAGGTTGCCATTCCCATCCTTCAACTTCATGGCCTTGCTGTTGCAAATAGCTTGCAATATTTTTACCAATAAATCCTTTGTTTCCTGTAACTAATATTCTCATTTAACTGGAACTCCGTCCTTATCGTAAGACAACTTGTTAACTTCAGACATTCTTCTCTCCCAATGATTTCTATATGTAATATCCTGCTCGTCCATTAATGCATGCCAGTGTTTATCATCGCGCCACGGAAAATAATTTAGATTAATTACAACTCTACGTTGCTCGTCTGTACAACTAGCGCCACTATGTGGAATATTTGCAGGAAAAATAACTAGTCTATTTTCAATACTTTCAACTTTGTCGCCATCATCAAACAAAGTATAACCATTATTAGTGTTTAAATAAAAAACAGCAGTTAATGCACCTGGCACAATAACATCAGTATGTAATCCATGAACTAAATTTTCTGGAGTTTGTGTTAACAAGTTAGCTTTAATTTTTAGTATTGCTTGTGGTTGTATAATTTCTAATAACGGATAAACAAGCTGATAATCATCTGGAGCATCTATAAAGGGACCTTGGTGTATTTGATGTATAAATTGAAAGTTTTCAGTGTCTTCTGAGTTAACAACGCCATCACTAAAATACCATCTATAGTCTGTACTTAACATATAATCCTGTATTTTTTTAAATATATCAGGATGTAATACATTGTCGATGATAATCTTTTTAGTCATTTACTTGCCTCTATAATATTTGTAGTTGAATAACCTTCAACTGTAAGTACAAGATGCACATCAGCTAAATCATGTCCTACTACTTGTTCTACTGTGTAATCACCGCCTTTTACAATAACGTGCGGAACTACCTCTTTAATTAATCTGTACGGGGTGTCTTCGTCAAACACAATTACTTCGTCTACCCACGGTAATAATTCTAATTGCTTTTTACGGTTGTTTACATTATTGATAGGACGCTTAGGACCTTTAAACCGTCTGACACTTTCATCTGAATTTATACCTACTATTAGTTTTCCACCCAGTGATTTTGCTTCGGCTAGTAGCTCAAAGTGACCCGTGTGTAGT